>OFHA01000070.1_pt1 | contig 86181 bp, 85 predicted proteins | sample 1521891 | NCBI WGS metagenome assembly OFHA01 (sample SAMEA3504089, study PRJEB24116) | mouse gut metagenome | biome: mouse gut; feature: mouse-associated habitat; material: faeces | place: Denmark | collected 2011
AAAAAAATACCTCATAATTATTAGATTTTATGTCTAACAATTATGAGGCACTTCAGTTTAACATTATACTCAGTTAGCATTTTTTATTTATTCTTTTTTAAATAGAGGTGGTATAAAACGGAAAATCCAAGTAAAACAAATGTTGTACCTTCTAGCCATCCACCAATTACGTCTGAGGGATAGTGGACATGACAGAAGATCCTAGTGTAACCAATAAAAAGTGGGAAAATACTCCAAATAATAATTAAAATAGTGCGCCAGGATTTATTTTTTACTAAAAGGATAGTTAAGACTATTAGAATACCAAAGAAAGTTGCACTACCTACCGAATGTCCAGAAGGAAAGCTATAACCATCAGCAAAAACTAAATGGTGAACTAAGGGGCGATGACGTTCAACGGCATGTTTGGTAATCCAATTATAACCATTGGCACAGATCATTAAGCTGGCTGAGAAGAAAGCATAGGCGAATCTTTTGGCAATCAGCAAGCAAATAAATAAAATTATCGTAGCAATGGTTAAAGTACTAGTATTACCAATTACTGTTAATTTAGTGGCAATCGCTACATTAGTAGGATTGTTGTTAGAAAGTAGATGAATAATAGTTTGGTCAAAAGAATGTATAAAAGGATTTTTATAAATGACCAAGAGTGCCCAAATTACATAAAGAATTAAAAAAATAAACCCAGGAATAAGGGTATCGTGGATAGTTAAATTGTTATATTTCTTTTTCAAAAAAATTTCTCCCCTTGTAATTTCTAGTAGATGTGGTAAATTATAATCATTATCCATCAAAAAATAAAGACTAGGGAGTAGTAACAAGTCAGAGTTGTTATTAGAGATGAGCTGGTTGGTGTAAAGCTTAACAATGATGCTGTGAACTTGCCCTAACGACAAGTCTATCGTTTGCCTTCCGCGTTAAGGGGCACGAGTGTCACACATTGTATGTGTGGAACTTAGGTGGTAACGCGAAATTAACTTCGTCCTATGATTTTAATCATAGGACGTTTTTTAGTTTTAAGGAGAGATATTTTTGTATAATCACAAAACTGTAGAAAAAAAGTGGCAAAAATACTGGGCTGAGCATGATACTTTTAAGACAGGCACTGATCCTAAGAAAAAGAATTATTATGCTTTAGATATGTTCCCATTTCCATCTGGTAAAGGTCTTCATGTAGGACACCCCGAAGGATATACTGCAACTGATATTGTTTCAAGAATGAAGAGAGCCCAAGGCTATAACGTTCTTCATCCAATGGGCTGGGACGCATTTGGTCTTCCAACTGAACAATATGCCTTAAAGACTGGTGAAGACCCAGAAAAAGTTACTAAAGAAAATATTGCTAACTTTAAAAAGCAGCTGAATAAGCTTGGTTTTTCGTATGATTGGGACCGCGAAGTTACTACTTCTGATCCAAATTACTATAAGTGGACTCAATGGGTTTTTGAACAAATGTATAAGAAGGGCTTGGCATATGAAGCTGAAGTTCCCGTTAACTGGTCTCCAGATCTAGGCACAGTTGTTGCAAATGAAGAAATTGTTGATGGTAAGACTGAACGTGGTGGCTATCCAGTTTACCGTCGAAATATGCGTCAATGGATGCTTAAGATGACAGCTTATGCTGATCGTTTGCTCGAAGATTTAGATGATTTAGATTGGCCAGAGCCAGTTAAAGAAATGCAAAGAAACTGGATCGGTCGCTCAGAAGGAGCTCAGGTTACTTTTAAGGTTAAGGACAGTGATAAAACATTTGATGTGTTTACTACACGTCCTGATACCTTATTTGGTGTTAGTTACACTGTCTTAGCTCCTGAAAGTAAGTTAGTTCAAGAAATTACAACTCCTGAACAAAAAGAAGCTGTGGATGCTTACATTAAGAAAATTGAATCAAAGTCTGATCTAGAAAGAACTGATCTAAATAAAGACAAGACCGGTGTCTTTACTGGTGCCTATGCAGTTAATCCAGTAAATGGAAAAGAAGTTCCAATTTGGATTTCTGATTATGTTTTAGCAAGTTATGGTACTGGTGCAGTAATGGCGGTACCAGCTCATGATGATCGTGACTATGCTTTTGCAACTAAATTTGGCTTGCCGATCAATCGAGTTATTGAAGGTGGAAATTTAGAAAAAGAAGCCTTTGGTGGAGATGGTAAACACATCAATTCTGAATTCTTAGATGGTTTAAACAATGAAGAAGCTAAGAAGAGAATGATTGAGTGGCTTGAAGATCACAATGTAGGTGAAAAGAAGGTTAATTATAAACTTCGTGACTGGGACTTTAGTCGTCAACGTTACTGGGGTGAACCAATTCCTGTAATTCACTGGGAAGATGGTACTACTTCACTAGTTCCAGAAGATGAATTACCATTACGTTTGCCACATGCAACTGACATTAAGCCATCAGGTACTCCAGAAAGTCCACTTGCCAATTTGACTGATTGGGTAAACGTTGTTGATGAAAACGGTCGAAAAGGTAAGCGTGAAACTAATACTATGCCTAACTGGGCAGGTTCAAGTTGGTACTACTTACGCTATATTGATCCACATAACGATAAAGAATTGGCTGACTATGATTTACTTAAGAAGTGGCTCCCTGTAGATCTTTACATTGGTGGGGCAGAACACGCTGTTCGTCACTTACTCTATGCTAGATTTTGGCACAAGGTTCTTTATGACTTGGGTGTTGTACCAACTAAAGAGCCATTCCAAAAGCTTTATAATCAAGGTTTGATTTTAAAGAATCATGAAAAGATGTCTAAGTCTAAAGGAAATGTTGTTAACCCTGATGAAGTAATCGATGAATATGGTGCAGATTCACTTAGAATGTACGAAATGTTCATGGGTCCATTAGATGCTTCAATTGATTGGGATGATAATGGTCCTGCATCTACTAAGAAATTCTTAGATCGTGTATGGCGCTTATTTGTTAACGATCTTGACCTAAAGGCAATTCCTCAAGAAAAGATTGTTGACGAAAATGATGGTGAACTTGATAAGGTATATGCCGAGACTGTCAAAAAGGTTACAGAAGACTTTGAAGCTTTACACTTTAATACTGCAATTAGTCAAATGATGGTCTTTATGAATGCAGCTCAAAAAGCTAAGACTATTCCACGTGAATATGCAGAAGGATTTGTACAACTTCTTGCTCCTGTTGCACCTCACATGATGGAAGAAATCTGGTCAGTATTTGGTCATGATGAATCTATTGCATATGCGAAATGGCCAGAATATGATCCTGCAAAATTAGTTGAATCAACAGTTGAAATTATGGTTCAAGTTAATGGTAAGCTTCGCGGCAAATTTAAGGCTGCTAAGGATAGTGATAAAGATACCTTAGAAAAAGAAGCTCTTGCTCTTGATCATGTTCAAAAATTCTTAGAAGGAAAAGATGTCAAGAAAGTCATCGTTATTCCAAACAAAATTGTTAATATTGTTGCTAAGTAATTTAAGTTTTTCCTAAATAATTAATATTTGTAAATACAATTTACATTAATGAGTAATATATAATTCAGACGCTTAACTGGATATAGGGAAAATTTATCTTTATGGAAAACAATACTAAAAATACTAAAGAGACAATGGTCAAAGGCTCCGCATGGATGACTTTTGGCTCTATTGTGTCACGAATTTTAGGAGCATTGTATATTATTCCATGGTATGCCTGGATGGGAAGTCATGGAAATATTGCCAATGCTTTAACAGCGAAAAGCTATAACATTTATAGTTTATTTATTATTATTTCTACCGCAGGTATTCCCGGAGCGGTTGCCAAGCAGGTAGCAAAATATAATGCTTTAAATGAATATGATATTGGGCGAAAACTGTTTAGACGCGGCTTAATTTTGATGGCCATGTTTGGTGTGATTTGTGCGGCAATTATGTACTTTGGTGCTCCAATTTTAGCTACTGATGATATCATTGGTGCTCTTTTGCATGGGTCTAAAAGTGATCCGCGTCAAGTGGCCGTGATGAGAAGTCTTTCTTATGCAGTTTTAATTATTCCAATTTTGAGTATCATGCGTGGGTATTTTCAAGGTTATGCAGATATGATGCCTCCAGCTATGTCTCAATTTGTTGAACAATTGGCACGTGTAATATGGATGCTATTGACTGCTTATATTATTATGCAAGTTCAACATGGATCTTATGTTCATGCAGTAGTTCAATCAAATTTAGCTGCAGCTATTGGTGCGGTATTTGGAATTTTGCTCTTAGTATGGTTTTTATATCGTAGACGAAATGAACTAAATGCATTAATGGAGCAATCAAATCATGCAATTAAAATTTCTACTGCTGGAATTTTCTGGGAGATTATTAATCAATCTATTCCATTTATTATCATTGACTCTGGAATTACCTTGTTCCAATTAATTGACCAGTATACCTTTCATCCAATGATTGCTATGTTTGTTCATGCTAGTTCTGATCAAATTGAATCATGGTATGCCTTATTTGGATTAAATGCAAATAAATTAATCATGATTATTGTATCTTTAGCAACTGCAATGTCAGTAACTGCTATTCCGCTTTTATCAGGTGCCCATGCACGACGTGATTATGCCAGCATTTCTAGCCAAATTGAAAATACCTTGGAATTATTCTTATTTGTTATGATTCCAGCTTCATTGGGTATGGCTGCTATTGCAACGCCAATTTATACAATTTTTTATGGCTACGATCAATTAGGTTCAAATGTCTTGTACTTATCATCATTTACGGCAATTAGTTTAGGCCTATTTACAGTTTTAATGGCAATTTTACAAGGTCTATCAGAGAACGGACTAGCTATAAAGTACCTGGTGTTAGGAATTATCATTAAATTTGCTGTCCAACTTCCGATGATTGAATTCTTTAAAGTATATGGACCACTCTTAGCTACGAATATTGGCTTGATTATTACCATCTGGCTTTCTTTAAAGCACTTAAAAGTTAGATACAGATATAATAGTAGTCGTACATCAAGACGGTTTATTGGAATTGCAATTTTTTCAATGGCAATGTTTGTGATAGTTACCGGGGCAGTTAATTTTGGTGGAAAAATCATTTCACCTGAACGTAGGCCAACTTCATTTGTTCTTGTTACACTTGCGGTAGTTATTGGTGGTTTACTCTATGCCTTTTTAACAGTGAAATTTGGTTTAGCTCAAAAGATCATTGGACCAAAAGTTGATAGGGTCTTAGAAAAATTACATATTAGAGTTTAAAAGAGAAAAAGGAAACTTGAGTAAGATACTTACCTAAGTTTCCTTTTTTGCCCCTGCCAAGGAAGTCTATTATATAATATTTCCGAGAAAGTGAGGAAGAAAAAATGGATAATATGCTTGTATATGCTGCAAAAGAGAAGCGAAGTTTTAATGAATTTCCCTTAAATGAAGTAGATAGCATGATTTTTTCTCAATTAGCGTATTGTAATTTTGATACTCTTCCTCAGCATCATAGTTTACAAAGTTTGGCTTCTGATGACGAGATTAAGACTTTAACTCAAGGAAATCTTGGTGGAAAGAATACTGAAAAGTTAATCAAGATTATGCTAGAAAATCCCCGCTTTAAAAAACTATGTTGGCGCAATGTGGTTAGTAAAGTAGATGCAAAAACACAAATGCAATTTAATGCTGTTACATTTTGTATTGCAGAAGATCAATACTATATTGCATATCGGGGAACAACGGCTACTACCATCGGTTGGAAAGAAAATTTTAATATGTCTTTTAATGATTGGGTACCAGCTCATTACTTTGCTCGTTCTTATTATCGAAAAATCAAAAATTTGTTTTCAGGGAAATTTTATCTTGGTGGGCATTCAAAGGGCGGAAATTTAGCTTTTGCCGTTGCATTGAACCTAAAAGAATCCGACCTGTCACATATTGCTAGAATCGACTGCTTTGATGGACCAGGTTTTCATAATCAAGAACGATTAAAGAATAGATTCTTGAAGTTAAAGGGTAAGATTCATAAATATATTCCGCAAGGTTCATTGATTGGGATATTACAAGATGATCTGATTGGAGAAAAAGATTATTGTACTATTGTGGCAGCTTCTGGAAATAGTTTGCTCCAGCATGATATGTTTACTTGGCATGTTATCGATGATCAATTTGCAACCGTAAAGCAATTAGATAGCACATCTGAAGTTTCATGGAAGGCAATTGCTGAATGGCTAAAAAATACAAACGATACGGAAAGAAAAGATTTTATTGAAATGCTCTATCTAACGGTGAGTGACACTAATCAAATTTATTTCAGAAAACTGTTAACGCCTAAGACGACATATAAATTAGCTACTCGTTTGATAAAAAATAGTTCTACCCAAAAGAATGTTTGGGAACCAATAATAAGAAAACTTTTTAAAGCCTATGTGAATTCAGGAGCAGCAGCTTTTAGTGAACAAAGAAAAAATCAATTATCAAACTTTAAAAGAATTTTAGATGAACAACGCAATAAATAGGTTAAGTTATAAAAATCTATCTTGAATTAAAAACTACCTGCTTATCTAGAAAAAGAGTAAAATAACGATTGAAAGAGGTGGACAAAATTGAAAAAAGATACATATATGACTTTACTAGGATTCCGTGATACTTGTTATAATGATTTCAATTTTGATATTGATGAGAAAGATTTTTATTTAGGAACTGATACCTATAAAAAAATTGACAAGATATTAAAGGATGCACAGAATGAACAATTATTAGTTCAGTTTGAAGAGGGTACTCATCTTTATCAAGATTATGATCCAGAATACTTGAGCGTAGCACAAAAGAGAGAAATTCAACATGATATTAATGCAGCTCGTAACTTTTTGGATAATTACGACGGGGATGTAGACGATAAGCATGATAACTATGCAGCTTACCTAGATGATAATTCTTTGAGTTATTCTTTTGGTCCAGATAGTAATTTAGATGAAGTACAAAATAATTTAAATGATATTGAAACCAATGGCGTAATCATTTGGCAAAGACGAAAAGATGAATATATTTTATTACCACATACCATTCATAGCCTTGAAAGAATTAAAAAACAGATTGCATCAAGTAAACGTGTCGATGATAAAAAATTGCGTTATGCAATGGAGCGCTTATTTGACAATATAACTGATTTTCTTAAGCCATTTAGTGATAGTGAATTAGGAAAATACGAAAATACAATTTCACAGGAGCTTAGAGATAATTTGGAACATTATGCTTTAAGTGTTCAAACTGATGCACGTGAAGTAGCTGCAGATAAATTAACTAAATATGCAGTGCAACTTGCAGAAAAAGAAAATAATGACAGTATTTAAAGTAAAGCTCATCGATTAGATGAGCTTTTTTGGATAGGACAAAATGAAATCTATTTCAAAAGAATTAATATCTACAGTAATAAAGAAAAGAAAAAGTGCTACCCATAAAGGTAATTATGGCCGTTTACTCCTAATTGGAGGAAGTAAAAAATATGGTGGAGCACTGATTATGGCAGCAGAAGGCGCATTAAACAGTGGTGCAGGCTTAGTGACAGTTACTACAGACCAAGTCAATATTGCTGCTCTCCATACTCGAGATCCAGAGATTATGGCTCTTAATTGGGATGAAAGCATAGAGTTAAAAAAATCAATTAAAAGCTCTGATGTAGTAGTTTGTGGAATGGGGCTTGGATTAGATGAAAAAGCACAACAAATATTGGCCTTGGTTAGAGATAACATCACCCTAAAACAAACATTAATTCTAGATGCTAGTGCACTGGATTTAATTGGTCAGCAAAAAGACTTACTACCATTAAATTCAAAAATTTTGATTTTTACTCCTCATCAAATGGAATGGCAGCGATTAAGTGGAATAAAAATTTCTGATCAAAGTGATGAACTAAATCGGGCAGCTTTGGATAAATTAGTTAAAAATAAGAATGCGATTTTAGTTTTGAAATCTAATCATACTAAAGTCTATGATCAAGCAGGGAATATTTATTTAAATCCTTTTGGTAATCCAGGAATGGCTATCGGCGGAATGGGAGATACATTAGCTGGAATTATCGGGGGCTTTTGTGGTCAATTTCCGCCTACGTTAGAAACAGTAGCGGCTGCTGTGGGGATTCATTCTTTAGTTGCTGATAAAATTGCAGAGAGGCAAGATATTGTTCGACCAACTCAATTATCGGCTCATCTTCCAGAGATAATGAAGCAATATGAGAAATAATTAAGTAATGACGAAATAAGTTAAATTGCATAAAGAGAAATTGGGTGACCGAATGAGACATGCAAAGAAGAAATCTAGGAAAAAGTATTTATGGTTAATTAGCCTTGTAATAGCAGCTATTTGTTTTTTTGTATGGAAAAACAATTTTAACTCAAATAGAATGCCATCGAATTATCATGCTGACCAAGTAGATTTAAACGTTAAAGCTGCCGTAGCAATTAATGCAAAAGATGGATCAACCATTTACGCTAAAAATGCTAATCAAAGCTTGCCGATTGCCTCAATGACCAAGCTTTTAACCGTTTACTTAACTCTACAAGCAATTAAAGAGAAAAAGATATCTTGGGACACAACCGTTACTCCGACTCAAGAAATAGTTGACTTGGGCTCAAATCCAGATTACGCAAGTGTTCCACTTAGGCTAGGACAAAAATATACCGTAAGAGAACTATACGATGCGGCTTTAATAAAGTCGGCAAATAATGCAGCCCGTTTACTCGCGATTGCAGTTAGTGGAAGCAAGACAAATTTTCTAAATCAAATGCGGCAGCAAGCTCGTAAATGGAAACTCAATAATGCTAAATTCGTAACTGTTGATGGTTTACCAGAGAAAAAGACAAATTTTTTAGGGATGACGACAACAGTTGAAAATAAAATGAGTGCCAATGATATGGCAATTGTAGCAAGAAAATTAATAACTAATTATCCTGAAATTCTAAATACTACGAAACTAGCTAGAGCATATTTTCAAAATACTCTTATGACTAATAGTAATAAAATGTTAAACGGTCTCTCATACTATGATTCGACATTTCCTGTTGATGGTTTAAAGACAGGTACTACTGATGGCGCTGGTTCATGTTTTACTTGTACAGTGAATAAAAATGGAAAAAGAGTGATTACAGTAATTTTAGGTGCTGAAAATGATAATGAACGGTTTGTGGAGACAAAAAAGTTATTAAGTTACTGTTTTAATTAAAATTTTACTATGCATTAGATTTAATATTGCACTTTCCCTAAGTTTGCTGATATAATCTTCATGACAAAAGGTTAAAAGTAGTAGTATTGCATATGTTTTCAGCGAGTCTATGGTTGGTGGGAGTTAGACAATGGGGCAATATGAAGGCGTGTTTAACTTTAACTTTAAAATCAATTAATAAGCGGATACTTTGTATCAAGTAGAGTGGTACCGCGGGAACTTTCTCGTCTCTTTCTAGTTTACTAGGAAGAGACTTTTTTTATGCAAGAGGTGTTATAAGTGGATTTTAAACAAAAAGTCGTTGATTTAGTTAGTGAACAGGTAGACTTACCTAAAGAAAAAATTTCTATGTTAATTGAAAGACCAAAGAATCCTAAGATGGGTGATTATGCTTTTCCAGCATTTGCTTTGGCTAAAATTGAACATAAAAATCCTGCTTTAATTGCTAAGGATATTGCAGAAAAAATTAGTGATGATAATTTCACCAGTATTCAAGCAGTTGGACCATATGTAAACTTCGCAATTGATCATGCAAAATTAGTCAATGCAACTTTAAACGATGTTCTAACTGAAAAAGAACATTTTGGTGATCAGAAGCTTGGTGAAGGAAATGTTCCAATTGACATGTCCTCTCCTAATATTGCTAAGCCAATGTCAATGGGACACTTACGTTCCACAGTAATTGGTAATTCAATTGCTAAGACTTTAGAAAAAGTTGGATATACTCCAATTAAAATTAATTATCTTGGGGACTATGGTACCCAATTTGGTAAATTAATTACTGCTTATCGTTTATGGGGTAATGAGGAAGATGTTAAGAAAGATCCGATCACAAATCTTTTCCATTACTATGTTAAGTTCCATGAAGAAGCTGAAAAAGATCCTAAATTAGAAGATGAAGGACGTGCTGCCTTTAAGAAACTAGAAAACGGTGATGAAGAAGAAATCAAATTGTGGAAATGGTTCCGTGAAGTTTCCTTACAAGAATTTAACCGTATCTATAAAGAATTAGGAGTAACTTTTGATTCATATAACGGAGAAGCATTTTTCAATGATAAGATGCAGCCAGTGGTTGATGAATTAAGAGAAAAGGGCTTACTTGAAGAATCTCGTGGAGCTCAAGTTGTTAACTTGGGAGAAGATGAAAACCCAGCTTTAATTTTAAAATCTGATGGCTCTAGTCTTTATATGACTCGTGATTTGGCTGCTGCCTTATATCGTAAAAAAGAATATGATTTTGTTATGTCATTGTATGTTGCTGGTGGTGAACAAACTGGTCACTTTAAGCAATTAAAACAAGTTTTGAAGAAGATGGGGTATGACTGGTCAGATAACATTCACCACATTCCATTTGGTTTGATTACTCAAGGTGGAAAGAAATTATCTACTCGAAAAGGAAACGTTGTTTTCTTAGATCAAGTCCTAAAAGATGCAGTTTCTTTAGCAGAACAACAAATTGAAGAAAAGAATCCAAATCTATCTAATAAGAAGCAGGTTGCTCATGATGTTGGTGTAGGGGCCGTTGTATTCCATGACCTAAAGAATGATAGAATGGATAACTTTGATTTTGATTTGGAAGAAGTTGTTCGTTTTGAAGGGGATACTGGTCCATACGTTCAATACACTAATGCTAGAGCTCAAAGTATTTTACGCAAAGCTAATAAAGAGATCTCAATGGATAATTTAAGCTTAAATGATGATTGGTCCTTTGCAGTCGCAAAAGCATTAGCTGATTTCCCTGCTATTGTAGAAAAAGCTTCAGAAAAATTTGAACCATCAATTATTGCAAAATATGCCTTAGATTTAAGTAAGAAATTTAATAAGTATTATGCAAATGTTAGAATTTTAGATGAAGATAATCAACTAAACGCTCGTCTTGCATTAGTTCAAGCAACTTCAATTGTTTTAACTGAAGCTTTAAGACTTTTGGGTGTAAATGCACCTAAAGAAATGTAATATTTCTTTAAATAAAAATATTCACTGAATTTTTTTGAGCTAAAGTATGTTAATTTTTGCACTAATGGGTTAAACTAGTGATGTGTTAAAAATTTAGGAGGTATTTTTTTAATGGCTTATTTAGTAAATGGTAATGACATTTTCAAAGCTGCTCGTGAAAACCACTACGCTGTAGGTGCATACAACACTAACAACCTTGAATGGACTCGCGCACTTTTAAGAGGTGCTAAGGAAACTAGAACTCCTTTATTGATTCAAGTTTCTACTGGTGCTGCTAAGTACATGGGTGGTTACAAGACTGTTAAGGACTTAGTTCTTAACGAAATGGACAACATGGATATCGATGTTCCAGTTATTTTGAACTTGGACCACGGTGACTTTGAATCAGCTAAGGAATGTATTGCACTTGGTTACTCATCAGTTATGTTTGATGGTCACAACTTACCAACTGACGAAAACTTAGCAAAGACTAAGGAAATCGTTAAGTTAGCTCACGAAAGAGGTATCTCTGTTGAAGCTGAAATCGGTAAGATTGGTGAAAACCAAGGTGCCGATGGTGGTGAATTAGCATCAGTTGAAGACGCTAAGACTTTCGTTGCTGCTGGTGTTGACAAGCTTGCTTGTGGTATTGGTAACATCCACGGTGTTTACCCAGAAGGTTGGACTGGCTTAAACTTCGATCGTTTGAAGGAAATTGCAGAAGCAGTTCCAAACGAACCACTTGTTCTTCACGGTGGTTCAGGAATTCCTCAAGACCAAATCGAAAAGGCAATTCAATTAGGTATTGCTAAGATTAACATCAACACTGAATTCCAATTAGCATTCCAAGCTGCAACTCGTAAGTACATCGAAGATAAGATGGACTTAGACAAGGGCAACAAGGGTTACGACCCACGTAAGCTTTTGAGAGCTGGTACTGACGCAATTACTGATTCTATGAAAGAAATGATTTCATGGATGGGTACTGCACCAATCGACACAAAGGAATCATCAGTTCAATTTGATGAAGCTTCATTAAACGAAGAATAATCAAAAACTATATTAAAAAAGACCTCAGAAATTGAGGTCTTTTTTTATTGGCTTAAGTGTGAAAAAATGCGAATAATATTTGATGATCGTGGATGTAAAAGCTTTTTTAAAAAATATAATAGGCAAAAAAAGATAATCAAGGATCTAATTGAAAAAGCCATTGTTAAAGAAGTTACCACTGGGATGACAAAGATTAAATTGGCTAGTAGAAAAAGAATTAATGGACAAGAAATTTATGAATTTCGATTAAATCTTGGTACTATTGGATCGGCTCGAATTGCCTTTTCAGTTTTTAAAGATAAAGCCATTATTTATTTCATTAGTAAGGATATGGAAAAAGCATCTTTTAGTAAGGCATTTGAAAAAGTCTTGAGATAATACAGGTTAGTCATGATATACAAGCATAGTAAATGATATCGTTTTCAAAAAATGATTATCAAAGAAATATAAGTAAACAAAAACCTCGTTGACTTAGATCAACGAGGTTTTTTAATACTAAAAATGTAGAGGAAAATGAAGAATGAATTATGGATTTATTTCCGACGAACCTTTACAGGAACTGGAATTGGTTTATTTATGATTACTGCGTTAATAGCAAGTAATGTTACAGTGCTAATACCTAAAATTAATAATGTCATTTAAACCATTCCTTTCTTACTTGATTGATATTCATCTTAAGAGGAATTTGTGAATTTTTTGTGACTTATATTTAAGATAAAGTCTAAAAAAATCTAAATAATTTTTCTTTATTTATAAAATACGAACAATATAATTATTAATAGTAAAAATAATTAATAAATAAGTATAAAAAGACTAAAAAAATCGACGAGTTTATGTTAGAATTTCATCATTGACGATTTTAATAAAGAGGAATTAAAGAATGAATAACGATATCGAAAGTGTATTGTATACTCAAAATGATTTAAACAATCGTATGGATGAAATGGCTGCTGAATTAAATAAAAAATATAAAAATGAAGAGCCAATTATCGTTCCAGTCTTAAATGGAGCAATGATTTTTGCTAGTGATATGATTAAGAGATTAAGTTTTAAGCTAATTATTGATCCTATTAAGGCATCTAGTTATGAAGGAAGCCAATCAACAGGAAAAGTAAAGATTACGCAAGATATTAAGTCAGATGTAACAAATCGGCCAGTAATTTTTATGGAAGATATTATTGACACAGGACGTACTTTGCAAGCACTTAGTGAAATAATGAAAGAACGTGGGGCTAAAAGCGTAGAGGTTGTATCGATGCTTGATAAACCTGAAACACGCGTTGTAGATTTCCATGCGGATTATTATGGTTTTAAGGCTCCTGATGAGTTTTTAGTTGGCTATGGATTAGATTATAATGGCTTGTATAGAAACTTGCCTTATGTCGGAATTTTAAAGCATGAAGTTTATGCTAGTTAAAGGGATAAATAATGCGCGTTAATATATTGCAACATACTCCAAACGAGGGGCCCGGTGCAATTAAAACCTGGGCCGATAGTCACCATTATGAACTCTATGTGTATCACCCTGAAACTTTTGGTAAATTGCCAACTGCTAATGAAACAGATCTACTCGTAATTCTAGGTGGTCCCATGAGTCCAAACGATAATCTAGAGTGGCTAAAAAAAGAAAGAATTTTAATTAAAAGAATGCTTGAAGCCGGTAAGCCGATGTTTGGGGCTTGTCTTGGCGCACAACAAATCGCAATGACGGTGGGAGCTAAAATTTTGGATGCCCCTTATAAGGAAGTAGGGTGGGCTCCAGTTTACCTAAAAAATACAACAATATCTGGTATTCCGAAAGTATTAATAGCCCTTCATTGGCACCAACAAATGTTTGAAATTCCCGTAGGTGCAAAACATTTATTTGCTAGTGACTTAGTAGAGAATCAGGGCTTTTTATTAGGAGATAATGTTATCGGCTTACAGTTTCATTTTGAGCCTGAAGAAGATAACGTTCGAGAAATTGCTATTAACGACAGTGAGTATCCACTTGAAAATAATGCTCTAAATCAGACTGCTGAAGAAATTATTGCTCATGGTGTACCCCAAGAGAATAAAGAAGTAATGTTTAAATTACTTGATTTTATTACTAAAAATTGAGTGTAAATTTTGGACTACTAATAAAAAGTAAGCTATTATAAAGCTGTAAGTTTTTCGAGGAGGAAAAATTATGGCTAAAATTTTTATTTTTGGTGGTTCCGGAAGAGTAGCTACAGACTTAATTAAAGATTTAGTAGCTGATGGTAATACAGTAACAGGGGCTGCTCGTCATCCAGAAAATATTATTAAACTTGATGGTGTAACATCTGATAAGCTTGATTTACATTCTGATGTAGAAGATATTAGTAAACAAGTAAAAGGTTTTGATGCTATTTACTTTACTGCTGGGTCTCGTGGTAAGGACCTTATTCAAACTGATGCTATGGGAGCAATAAAAACTATGATGGCTGCTGAAAAAGCAGGTGTTAAACGCTATATTATGCTCAGTTCAATGCTTAGTTTAGATGTAGACTCATGGAAGAAGATTCCTGAACTTGAAGATTATTTAGCTGCTAAATTTTTTGCAGATACTTATTTAATGAATTCAACTAATCTTGAATATACAATCCTACAACCAGGGACGCTTATTGAGGAAGCTGGAACTGGTAAAATTCACCTGGATGTTAAGGCTGCTGATTCAAATCCAATACCTGATGTTGCTAAAACATTGGCTGAAATTCTAAAATATCCAAATACTATTGATAAGGTTATTCCAATGAGCAGTGGAAACATACCAATTGATCAAGCATTGAAAGAAATCTAACTAGAAGAAAAAGCTCCATTGTGGAGCTTTTTTGTGTTTATAGTGGTCAACTACCCTAGAATGAATTCTGGGGCTTGGTGGTTCGTTAGCTTGCGCTAACTATTTCACCAATTTGCTTAGATACAGGCTTAACTTGTTTGAATTGCGAAAATCCAAACAGCGGTTTTCCCAATTACCAAAGCCTTTTGAGTCCGCAAGTTGCCAAACGGACTGCAGTTTATTTAGATTGCTTTTTTTATTTTAGGATTTTTCCAAATACCTTTGCTTTTTTCTAAGATGTTTACAGAAGCATTCCAATCTCTTATGTGATAACTTCCGCATACTGGGCAAGTCCATTTCCGATCCTTAAGCGTAAGTTTCTTATAGCCGTTTTGTCCCATTATGTTTCCGCAATTATGACACCTTTGCGTAGTAAATTTTGGGTCAATCGTGACAAACTTTTTGCCATGAAGATCAGCTTTATATTCAAGCATGGTTAAGAAACTCCGCCATCCTACATCAGAAATAGATTGGGCAAGAGCATGATTCTTTAACAGATTTTTACTTCTTAGTTCTTCGGCTACTACTAAATCGTGGTTTTTGATTAATGCAGTAGAAAGAACCTGCAAGAAGTCTTGTCTCTGTCTGCGAATCCTGTCGTGCAGTTTAGCTACGGCTAGGCGCTGTTTTTGATAGTTCTTGGATTCACACAAAGAGCGTCCTTCTTTTTTCGCTCTGCGTTCTCTACGTGAAAGTATTCTTTGAGCGTGGGCGAGCTTTTTCTTAGCTCTGCGATAAAACCTTGGATTAGCTACCATTGCACCGTTAGAATCCGTCAAGAAATTATCCAAGTTAAGATCAATGCCGATCTGCTTTTGTGTTTTAGCATAGTCTTTGACAAAGGCAATATCACTTCCCAGCTGTAAAGAAAGATAAAACTGATCGTCTGCCGTTTTCTTAATTGAGGCAGTACTGATTCGAGTAGGAATACGGTTAAACAAACGCTTTTTAATCAGCTTGCGCAATCCAGCAATTCTCACTATTCCCAGTTTAGGAAGCTTAACATGCTTAGCGTCAATAAATCTAACCGTACCATTATCAAGATAGGCTGCGTCTTGCTTTATGTACTGACAGTTAGTCTGATATGACCAGCTGCTTCGTTTCTTGTGAAAGGTTGGTATTCCATAGCCAATTTTATGATAGTTTCTCCATGCTTTGTGATAATTTTGAATTGCATTGGCGATAGCCAAGCTATCAATGTCTTCAACACGCAAGAAATCATATTTATCTCTAATATTTTTAGGTTTGGAAATTAAGTCTTGCGTATCAATCATTCTTAATGCCTGTTGATTTTCATATTCAGACATTCTCTGCATTACAAAGGGCAAACCGCTGCTAAGCTGTTTGATCCTATTGGCCTTTTTAACGTGATAGATCAAACGGCCAGCGCCAACGTATTGGTTATAAACAAAACGCTGTGCGTCATAATTCTGCTTAATCATTTTCTTTTGATTATTGCTAGGATAGAATCTTACTTTTACGCCAAAGTGATATTCTAAACTGCTCATTCTTTTCATTTTTTCACCCCCTTTTATTGATATGATTTGATTATAGACTATGTAAATAATACAATCAATAGTAACTACTTATAAACAAAGAGGAGAACAGTATTTCCTATGATAAAAAAGAAAGACAAAATAAAAGACGCAGGCTATGAAAAGCACTACGTCTACAATACTCATTATCATTTGATTTGGTGTACCAAATACCGCAATCATCTTTTTACAAATACCAATTTAGCCGAAGAAATGCGAAAGCTTTTATTGCAGATTGCCGAGGATAATCAAATTAAGATAGAAAAAATGGAGATCATGCCCGAACATGTTCACTTATTGGTTAGCTTTAAGCCCTCTAAATCTGGTTCTAGTGTAATCAAGGCTCTAAAAGGTAGAAGTGGCAGGTTGTTTTTGCAGGCACATCCCGAAATTAGGCAAAGCAAGATGTGGGGCGGACATCTATGGTCGCCAAGCTATTATTTTGGCAGTGTAGGCAATATGTCCAAAGAAGTGGTAGAGAAATACATCAACGATCAAGTCTATAACGCAATCAAAGACGGTAAGCCCTATCCATCCCCGCATTAAAATACGGGGATGGATAGGGCGGATTTCATTAAAAAAGTGATTTTTATAATTTAAACACCTTAGAAATTTTTTCTAAATATTTTTGATCTAACTCATCGAAGTTAGCTAATTTAGTTGAATCAAAATCAAAAACTCCCCATAAATCGCCGTTTGCTTTAAAGATAGGGACAACAATTTCAGAATTTGATTCACTATCGCAGGCAATATGTCCAGCAAACTCATGTACATTTTTTACAATTTGAGTTTGCTTTTCTTTTGCGGCTGTTCCGCATACCCCTTTACCAATTTGAATATGAACACAAGCTGGTTTTCCTTGGAAAGGACCAAGAATTAATTCTTGATTCTCATAACGATATACACCAGCAAAGTTAACATTATTAAGTGAATTGAACAATAAAGCTGAAATATTTGCTGTATTTGCAATCCAATCGTTTTCGCCTTCGACTAAGGCTTGGGCTTGTTTTAATAATAATTGATAATTGTCTTCTGTAGTGGCAGCCATAATTGAATACCTTCTTTCTGTTAAATTGTTCTAATTCTAACATTAATTTAGTAAATTAAGGATTTTAAGCCAATTTTTTTCAGAAGAAACTTATGTATCACCATAACTATATAGGCAGTAATAAAAATAAGTGGAGCTAAAGAAATTGGTAATAAAAAAATTAACAAGATAGCGGTAAGGAGTGGCTTTTCTAAAATAATAGTGATGCTAGCAACTACTGCTAACGAGACAGTAATTGCGGGCTGAATAGGGATGAATTGAGCAATTGCAGCACCAACAGCGACACTAGCAAAAATTGCTGGAAAAATTTTACCCCCACGCCATCCCATTGCAAATCCAACATGGGTAGAAATTGTTTTTATTAGAGCAATTAATAGTAAAAATAATGGCGAATAGGAAAGAGCAGTTTTAGAAAATGGAACAATGTGAAATTCGCCTGAAAAGAGTGCGTAATCAGTTACTAAAGTTAAAATGCTTAGCACAATGCCCCATAAGGTTGCTTTTAAAAGTGCTGGTAAGGCCCAAGTCTCTACTCTAGTAAATATTTTTTCTAAATATAAGAAGAAATATGCAAAAAGCATCCCACCTATAAGAGGAATTAGACTATACCAGAGAATAGTCCATGACCAGTGAATTGGACGTTCATGAATTCCGAATGCTCCTTCTTCAGGAAAAAGTTTAAAGATCAAAATTGTTCCAATTAATCCAATTAAAATATTAAAAGTGATGAACCATTTTTTTTGATTTTTAGTTCTAAAAAGCTCACTAAACTTTGGGGATTGCAATAGAGTATCTTTATCAATGCCTATTTGCCAAACATGAACCCAGCTTTTGTAATGAGTAGTCATCAATCTAATTTTATCTCCGAGCCAATTTATCATCCCGGAAGTAAGAACAGTGGTGGAAGCTTCTGGCCCAATACTTCCGCCAGCTCCTAATGATAAAAGCCCTAAAGTAAAAGATTTCCACCAAGAATGATAATCAAGTTTTCCACTTTTTCGCACATCATGTAGTACTTCTTCAATCGTTAAAGGATAGGAACCTAATTTCTTTACTAAGAAACCAATAATTATTCCAAATGGTATACAAATAAGAAAGGGATAAGCGGGACGCAAAGAAAAATTACTATGATGATTAAAGTAACCCCAAATAAAGTCAATAACATAATTGATTAGGTTGAGGTATAAAGCAGTTAAAATACCAATAATAAAACTCCATATGCCACTAAAAATTAGAATATTTATGCTTTTTTTAGCCATTATTTTCTATCAATTCCTTTATGCAATTTAGATTCATGATAGCAGTGTACTTTATTTGTTGTCTTGGTTCAAATCGCTCATAATAAATTTGGGAGCAGAATAAATAAAGAAAGGATTGGTCCATTTATGATTGGAAGAGAAACTCAAATATGCCTAGTAAATAAATTAGAGAATATTCACCATGTTGTAGTTCAAGCTTCCGCAATTGATGGAAGTAACGTCTTTGCCTTGCAGCTTCTTCATAAACAAAGCGACGTTGTTGTTTATCAAACTCCAAATGATAGCGAAACTGTTACATTTGATGAAGACCATCCTATTTTATACTTAAAAGGTCCAAATTCAGCTGGAACTGCTGGTGGACATACCCAGACCTGGATACAAAGTGGAGAAAATAATAAATGGTTTGTTGGTACTAAACCCAAAAGACAGGGAAATACATATTGGACCACACAAATTGCAAGAGTAACAGTACCGGGGTATCAAACACAGGTATTTGCTAATAATACTGATTTACCACGTCTTTCCTATCTTAACCGAGCAGGAGCTGGTTATGGGGATGGAGGTACAGTTTATCCCGGAAAAGATTTAGTAAGAGTAGAGGCCACTGTTTCACCAAATGGTCATTATTTCTTGATTGCAAGTATTGATATAAATCATACGGGCTATTTTGCGCTTTATGACCTTAACGAAGTAAATAACAAATTAGATGAGGCAGAAGAAAAAGCTGAAGATATTAATATTGAAAACTTAACATGCTTAGGAGCATTTAAGGTTCCTCATTTTAATGATCAAAAGATTGTCTCTATTCAGGGATACGGAATAGATGATAATAAGGATATCTATATTTCAAGTCAACCAAGTCCGCATACAACTTTTTTAGGTTTTCCAAAACAGGGGAAACCTCGTGAAATTGTTAAAATTCCGTGGGGGATAACTGATCCAGATAAGTGGTCTGTAGTTAATTTAGATAATAGCTTAAAACTTGATGCTTTAGATTTTTGTACTGAATTTGAAGGGATTCAAGTAACTAGTGACTGTCTTTACTTAACAGTAGCTTATCATCAGCGAAATAGTGATTTAACAACTCTAATGAATCGTATTTACCAAGTTGAAAAATTTTAGAATGAAAAATAGACAGACTTTTATGTCTGTCTATTTTGCTATAATTGATAAAAATGAGGTGTGAAAAATGGAAAAAATGCGTTGTAGTTGGGGAAATAGTAAGAATCCGCGCTATAAAAAATATCATGATGAAGAGTGGGGAAAGTTGAATCTAGATACCACTTACTTATATGAAATGCTTGTATTAGAAAGTTTTCAATCGGGATTATCCTGGGAAACAATTTTAAATAAACGTGAAAATTTTCGAAAGGCATTTGCAAATTTTAACTATCATAAAGTAGCCAAATTTAATGAAGCTGATTTTGAAAGATTAATGCAAGACAAAGGAATTATCCGAAATCGACTAAAGATTAATGCTGCAATTAATAATGCGAAAGTTTTAGTTAAACTAGAAAACAACAATCAAACGTTCAAACAAATTCTAACTAAGTTTATCCCTGAACCAATAAATCACCATCCTAAAAAAATGGAAGATATTCCTGCTTCAAATGAATTATCTAACCAAATTTCAAAAGAAATGAAAAATCTCGGATTTAAATTTGTTGGTCCAATAACAATATATTCATTTTTACAGGCAGTTGGATTAATAAATGATCATATAGAAAATTGTAGTTTTAAGAATGGAGAACTGTAATGCCTTTACTACTACCGACAAAACAAGTAGTGATTATGTTTATTTTAATGTTTGTTGGATGGATTTGCTATCAGGTAAAATTTCTCCATGAACAAACAGTAAAAGATTTAACTAAGATACTTCTTTATGTGGTATCGCCATGCTTAATTATTAATTCTTTTCGCCAATCTTTTTCAGTTACTAGATTAATACAATTTAGCTTAATTTTTTTGCTGGTACTTGTTTTATTTGTGTTTAAAATTATTGTAAGCTCAGTTCTCTTTAACAAAAGAATAATTAAAGACGAGCAAAAAAGAACAATTCTCCGATATGCTGGAACTTACACTAACGCAGGTTTTATGGGAATTCCTTTAGTACAAGCACTTTTAGGAAATAATGGTGTGTTTTTCGCAGTACCATATTTGATTATTTATAACGTCTTTATGTGGACGCATGGGATTAGGATGTTTACTAGAAAAAAGCAATCATTTAAAGAAAGTTTTCATCAAGCTATAGTTAACCCTAATATCATTGCAGCTATTGTAGGGATGATATTATTTGTAATTCAAATTAAATTACCTGATATAGTTTCTGACCCTATGAATTATATTGCTAATTTGAATACTCCGCTAAGTATGATTGTTATTGGTACAAATCTTGGAGCTATTAATTTAAAAGAAGACTGGTATGATAAATTAGTTTGGAGTGGGGTATTAGTTAGAAACTTCTTTTTCCCATTAATAATTTTAGGCTTCTTACTAATTTTGCCACTTCCATCAATTGCTAAAATGACAACTTTAATTATGGCAGCTTGTCCGGTAGCAGGAGTAGTAGTGCTTTTTAGCTTAATCAGTAATTTTGAAGTAAAATTTCCTACTAAATTAATGTGTTTATCTACTTTAGTAGCCATTATTACCATTCCAGTCATAATTAGTTTTGCTAATTTAATGGGAATATAGAGGGAAAACGGAAAAATGAAAGAAAAGAAGAATAATTATTTAGCAATCAATAAAACTAGTGTATCAATTAAGTGGCTCACAATAGCCTCACTAGTCTATCTGTTAATCTATACTGAAGCTGGTGATATAGTAACGGCATTTTCTGAACTTTGGGCTCCAATATTGTATTTAGTGATTGTTTGCTTTTTAGCACTGGGAGCAAAAATATTTTATAAAACAGATCGTGTTTTTATTAAGTTACCTAAAGAGGGTAAAGTCAAGATCTTAACCATTATCTTTTGTATTATGTTAATGGCTTTATACTTTTTAATGAATCTGATTGCAAGCTGGGCACAAGTCTTTAATTTAATGCCTGAAATGATGTGGTCTTCTATTTGTGTTGCTTTAGCTGCTGGAATTGGAGAGGAATTTCTTTGTCGTGTAACTTTGTTTAATTTATTTACCAAGATTTTTGAAAATAAACAGTACGTTTTGCTTTGGTCGAGTATTTTTTCTTCAGTTTTATTTGGATTATTCCATTTGATTAACTTAGGACATGGGGCACAGCTAGATGCAACTTTCCAACAAGTTTATTATGCAACTGCTATCGGGTTAGCCTTCTCCTATCTGCATATTTTTACTAATCGAATCTGGCCATGTATTCTAATGCATTTTTTATTAGATTTACAACCAAATATTGCAAATATGAATGCTGAGGCTTCATCATGGGGTCCGATATTAATTATTTTTGGAATTGTGATAATTGTTTCGATAATTTGTATTTATGCTTTTAATAAAAGAGTTAATAAAGTTGAAAATTAAAAAAAGCAGATCACTTGATCTGCTTTTTTATCAGAATAATTAAAGTCCAAATGGAATCTTGTAAAGGAAAATTCCGATGATTGCACCTAAGATAGGAGCAACTACAGGAACCCAGCCATAGCTCCAGTGAGCATCCTTTTTATTAGGAATTGGTAAGATTGAGTAAACAAGTCTTGGACCGAAGTCACGTGCCGGGTTAAGGGCTGGACCAGTTGGACCACCAAGTGCCATAACCAAAGCAGTGATTAAGAATCCTACACCGATATTGGCAATGTCAACTGCTTGTTTGAAGAACATACCCTTGTATAAACCGATTGCAACAAACATTAAGACACCAGTACCGACAAGTTCAGAAATGAAACCATTCCATTTACTGTTAACGCAGTCGCTAGTAGCAAAACATGCAAAAACAATATTAGAGTCGGTAGATTTTTTAATATATGGCCAGTAAATAGTGATAATAAGAAGTTGACCACAAATTGCACCAAGAACTTGTGAAATAATGTAAGGTGTTACTTGTGCCCAGGGGAAGACACTAGCAGTAGCTTGAGCAAGTGTAACGGCTGGATTAAGGTGATTACCAGAAATTGATCCAAAAAGCATTGCTGGAAGCATAACACCAAAACCAAAACTGAAGGCGATTAAAATCCAACCACCATTGGCTTTACCATCATGAGCATTACCAGTAGTTCCTTTTAAAAATGAGTTGGCAACGGCACCGTTACCAAACATAACCATGATTAGCGTACCGAAAAATTCGGCAAAATACTTGAGCATCCAACTATGTTCCATAAGATACTTTTTCCTCTCTTGAAAAAATAAGTGAAAAATAAACACAAGTATTGATTATACCTAAGTTTGTAAAAAAAGCATAGATATTTTTTAAAGAATCTTGCAATTTTAAGCAAAAAGTTTGCATAATAAGAAGATAAATGTCCAAGCTCTAATTACCAAATGTAATAAGGGCTCTTTTTGTTATTGAGGGAAGTGCTTTAATGAATAAAAAACAGATTACGATGGTGACGGTAGCGTTGATGCTAGGGAACGTTATGGCCGGGTTAGATGGAACTATTACTAATACGGCTATTCCTGCTATCGTTTCAGCGTTACGTGGGATCCAATTTATGGGGTGGATTGTGGCGGTCTACCTCTTAGGAATGTCTGTTTCAATACCAATTTGGACAAAAATTGGAGAAAAAATTACTAATAAATTAGCTTTTGAGATTGCACTAGTGCTGTTTGTTTTAGGTTCAACGCTTGAAGGACTAGCACCTAATATCTACTTTTTCTTAGTTGCCCGAATGATTATGGGAATTGGTGGTGGAGGAATGGGGTCCTTGCCTTATATTATTGCAGGATACGTCTTTCCAAATATTAAGAAAAGAACCCAAGTTTTGGGATATTTGACAGCTAGTTTCAATGGAGCAGCAATTTTAGGACCTTTAGTGGGAGGTTGGCTAATTGATGCTTTATCATGGCACTGGGTATTTTATATTAATATTCCAATTGGTTTAGTTGCTTTGTTAATTTCCTTGATCTATTACAAGCCCGTTACACCAAAAACTGCCCCAGTTTTTGATTTACAAGGGGCATTTTTGCTAGTTAGTGGTTTAATTATGTTTTTAATGGGAATCCAACTCTGGGGATTAACTGCAACTTGGATTGTAGTAGGGTTGATCCTATTTAGTGTAGTTTTACTGATCTTCTTCTTTTTGCATGAAGCTAGGGCAGAAAATCCAATTATTCCTTTATCTATCTTTAACAATCATGATCTAAATGGTGATTTAATTTTATTTGCGACTACGTGGGGAGCTTTTATTGCAGTAAATACATATTTGCCAATGTGGGCTCAAGCACTTTTAGGAATGTCTGCGTTAATGGGTGGAATGACGTTAATTCCTAATTCAATCGTTGAAATTATTGCATCCCAAACAGTTGCTACAATTCAAGAAAAAATTAGAACTTTTACGCTAGTAATGATCGGAATTATTACAATGATGATTTCATCTGGTGGTCTTTTCTTCGCTAATGATCAAACTCCTCTCTGGATATTAATTTTGATTGGGGCATTTTCTGGGATTGGAGTAGGATTTATTTTTGTTGCACTTCAAGTAAAAGTACAAATCGATGCTGGAATGGAAGATATGGCAACTGCGACCTCAACTTCTTATTTAATTAGAATTTTAGCTCAAACTGTTATGGCAGCAGTATACGGGGTCATCATGAATTTAGCGTTAGCTAGTGGAATTAATACGCATTCAAATATTACGATGCATATGATGAATGAACTAAGTGACGCAAAATCAGCTAAATTATTGCCACAGTCTTTACTACCAGAAATGCGTAAAATTTTTCATAGTGGTATACACGAAATTATGGCTGTTTCATTCATTTTATTGTTAATTGCAACCATCTTTAACTTTTATTTTAATTTTAAGCAGCCAAATAAAAAACTTAATAGTTCATCAAAATAAAGCTTGTGTTTAAGGAATTAAGCAAGTATATTTTAGATAAGATTATTAGCCTTGATTATTGCAAAATAATTGGGGCTTTTTCCTTCATAGAAAAGTAGGTGTACTGATGACAAAAAAGCAAGTAACGATGGTCACATTTGCTACGGTGTTAGCAAATGTAATGGCGGGATTAGATAGTACGATTATTAATACAGCGATTCCAGCTATTATTGCAGACTTACATGGAATTCAATTAATGGGATGGATAATTGCTATTATGCTCTTAGGAATGTCTGTTTCAACCCCAATTTGGACTAAAGTTGGGGAAAAGATTGGTAATAAGTCGGCTTTTGAATTATCGTTACTCTTTTTTGTATTAGGGTCACTTTTTCAGGGACTGGCAAATAATATGTATTTTTTCCTTTTAGCTCGAGCTTTAATGGGAGTAGGGGCTGGAGGAATGGGTTCGCTACCCTATATAATGGCTGGTTTTATCTTTGATAATATTAAAGCAAGAACAAAAATTTTAGGTTATTTAGGGGCTGCCTTTAGTGTAGCAGCTATTATCGGACCGCTAGTAGGTGGTTATTTGGTTGATTCACTTTCTTGGCATTGGGTCTTTTATATCAATATTCCGATTGGACTTTTAGCAATTTTTCTTTCATTGTTCTATTATCGTGAAGGTACAATTAAAGAGACTCCAAAGTTTGATGTATTGGGCTCTTTCCTAATTATTGTTGGTCTAACTTTACTTTTATTAGGAATCCAACTTCTTGGTTTAACTAGCAGCTGGATTGTGATCAGCTTAGTCGTTGCTGGCATAGTTTTACTAGTCTTATTTTTTATGCATGAAGAAAATCACCCCAATCCAGTTGTACCTATTAGCATGTTTAAAAATCGTGCTTTAGTTGGAGATTTTTTACTTTTTATTTTTAGCTGGGGAGCTTTTTTAGCTGTAAATACCTATTTGCCAATGTGGGCGCAAGGATTACTTGGAACCACTGCATTACTTGGCGGGATGACGCTAATTCCTAATTCTTTAGTTGATGTTGTAGGGACTTTAGTAGTTAACCCCTTAAAAGCACGCTTTAGTAATCGAACTCTGCTCTCAATGGGATTAATTTGTATTTTGATTTCGTCTTTAGGTTTAGCACTAGCGCCGCAAAGTACTAACATTTGGTGGTTAGCTGGTATCGGAACTTTTTCTGGCTTTGGTGTGGGTTTTATTTTTGTTTTACTTCAAATAAAAGTTCAGGTTGATGCTAGTGAAAAAAATATGGCACCAGCAACGTCACTTTCATATTTGATTAGAATTTTAGCTCAGACTGTGATGGCTGCAGTTTATGGAGTAATTATGAATATGGAATTAGCGCGCGGAGTAAGAGAGAATTCTGGTATAACAATGGGGATGCTCAATAAATTAAGTGATGCCAATTCTGCAAAAAGTTTGCCGCAACACTTGCTGCCAACGATGAGAAATATTTTTCATTTAGGACTTCAAGAAATTATGTGGTGTTCAACTGGATTACTTGTAATTGCAATTGGATTGAATTTTATTTTTAATAAAAATAGTAAATAAGAAAAGAGCTGATAGACGAGTCCTAAAGTTGGAATTGTCTATCAGCTTTTTATGTATTTATTTACTTTTTCTATTTTTCCAACTGCAATTGGAAGAGTAACGTGTGGACCATATTTTACTACGCTGCCTTGGACAGTGTTGGGAAGTGATAGGCTGTCGAGCACGCCGTGAATATAAACTACGCGCTTATCTAGAGCTAGATCAGTTGTATTAAAGATTTCTTTAAAATGCTTCTTTAATTCATTTATTGAAATGAAGTATAGCTTTGTGGCTGATATGTCATACGGCTGGAGCGGTAACTTAGGCTTTAAAATGCCAAAAAATTGGGCCTTTGATCAGTTTGTTGAATATCCTATTGGTGGAACGCCAATTGACCAAGTGGCTGCTTCAGGTAAAGATAGTGGTGCTAAATATTTCAGCCCGGGTACTGAAAATATAATTTCGGTTTCAGATGCTTTAGATAATATTCGTAAAAATTTAGGTAATAAATTTGCAGTTGATTTAAATAAAACAATTACTATTTCTAATGGTCCAGCTTTAAAGGTGACTTTAACAGCAACAGACAGTTTTTCAGAAGTGGGATCTTCGCCAGTATTCACAATTAGTAATGGAAAATTAAATTCAGCAAATATTACTAATTGGCTAGCTAATACTTACGGATTAAAACCAGAGAAACTTGGCATTGTAGTCAATGGTGCTGGTACATTAGTGGAGTCCTCAAAAATTACTGCTGGAAATATTTCTGTTAAGGTGTCAGCTAATAGTAATGACGAGTATAAATTATCCTTTATTTGTAATGTAATTAAAGAGGAGGACAAATTATTAGACAACGAACTTTCACTTATCATTGATATGACAATTAAACCATTACCTTTTATTGAGACGGTGCCAGATGTAAAATTAAGTTTGTCAGCAGAACAAGTTAAGCAAATTGTGGTAGTAATGGGAGTAGCAGCTATTCTTGTAGTATTTAGTATAGCTGGTTTTTCAATTGCATCTTTGGGAGGAATCATTTCAGGATTATTTGTTTGATAAATTAATGTAATGTTTGCTTTTTATTATTTGATTATTGTATAGATCGTAGTGTGAAAGCAACTTCTGATTTTGTTTCTTAGATATTATGAGCAGAACAAAATAATATTTAACTTTATAATTTTGTTTAATCTTTATTGGTCCCGATAAAATAAGAAATTTTTTCGTGCTAATAATAAAATTGTACTTTTCTTTTTTTAGAGCAATTTTCCAGATTTTTATCTTCTTGAAGCTGTCGTCTAAGTTGCTTCTGTTTTGTATAGGATAATTGAGAGGAATGGCAATATTAGATGGAAGAAGTTTTGCATATATTAAACCAAGGAATAAAGAAATTAAACATGGGCTTAAAAGTATCAAAAGAATGTATAAATTAAATCTAAAAATAGGATAAAAAGTAAATATTAATAAACAGATTATATAACTTACCCAATACACTATATATGAAAAACAATGTATGAGACGCAATTTGTGAAAATTAGGAAAAAATAAGTTAAAAAAGGCTGCCAAACTGCTACACTTAAATACATCCCATTTAGTTAAATGGAAAACAAAAATAGGGTTATCTTGTGAATTCATGAAAAACACCTTTCGAAAGTTATAGATGTTACGATTTTAAAAGATGAAAAGTTGAATGTCAAAATTAATTAGTTTAAAGAAAAGAGGAGAGGATTGAGTACAAAGGACTATATAGAATTAGTAGAGCTGGCTTTATGGATTATTAGTATTATTAGTGTGACTGTATTAGGGTATGTTCATTTTAAGGAAAAACAACAAATATATTTTATCCAACTTGCTAGACAGCTAATGATTGATTATGTATATTTTTATGATAAAGAACTTATCTCAAATGAGAAAAAGTTAAATAATGTAGTAAGAGCAGTGGTGACCAGCTTAGAGAAAAAAGGATTCGTAGTTTCTGAAAATGATGTAAAAAATATCATTGCTGGTATTGAAAAGATAGTAACTGACTTACGATTGAACCAGATTAATAGTTAAAGCAATAGGGGCGAGCAGACAAGCTTGTCCCTATTTTGTATAGCATTAGAAATTTGATTTTTAAAGAAAAGTATTTTTTAATTAAAGAAGTAAATTATAATTTAGAAAAGAGAAGGATTCTTATTTTAGACGAACAACCCGCCCGATGGGGCTCTAAGAATTATCATAAAGTTAAAGATTTATATTATAGTTCTTTTCCAGAATGGGAAAGATTCTCATGGATCTCAATGGTATTAATGAGCTTGCGAAAGAAACTCCAACTTAATGCCGTTTATGATGGAGAAGTATTTTGCGGAATGGTTTGTTACTATATTAGTGACAATACTGTTTATTTGGCGTACTTAGCTGTTGAGCCAGAATTACGTGGCAATGGATATGGGAGCAGAATTTTACATATGCTTGAAGAAAAATATCCAGAGCAGCAAATTGTGTTAGACATTGAGCCACTGGATCCTGATGCAGAGAATTATCATCAACGTGTTAGTCGTTTGCGTTTTTACCAGAAGAATGGTTGGCGTAGAACGCACCAGATGTTGGTTGACGCGGATGGTGAATTTGAAGCCTTAGTTGATCAAAATCACTTTGATAAAAAAGATTTTGCTAAGACATTGAAGCAAATGAGTTTAGGTTTTTATCGCTTTAGAATTGAAAAATAATATTTTTAGTCACTCAATTATTGAGTGGCTGCTTTTTTTATAGAAAAGTATAAAACAGTTTATAGTAATAAATGAGGAAAAATAATGAACCCATTTAATTCAACATTTGGTGATGTTCCTAAAATATTTTTAGATAGATCGAAACAGATAAATATCGTAATTAAGGGCCTTGAGGAACTTGTAAGTCCATATCAAATTACTTTTGTTTATGGTTTACGTGGATCAGGTAAAACTACTTTTTTAAGTGATATTAGCAATCAGATGTCTAAAAAGATAACTGAATTGTGATCAATTTAGCTGTTGGAGAAGATTTATTAATTACATTAGTAAAGTTAATTTATGATCGAATGAGCAACAAATTTCGTGAGATCTTTGATCAATTAGATTGGCATTTTGAAGCATGGGGTGTATCAATAAATAAAAATTCTAAGAATGCAATTGAGAAAACTGATTTACGAATTGTTTTGGAAAAAGTGCTTAAACAATTAAAAGAGAAAGGGATAAAAGTTTTAGTAACACTTGATGAAGCACAATCTACGCCTGAGGTAAAGCAATTGGCGGCAACTTATCAATTAATTGAGAAGAGAAAAATATAATATTTCTCTGGTTATGACTGGATTGCCCTCGGAAGTTTCAGAATTACAAAATGATAATGTACTGACATTTCTTTTGAGAAGTGGGAGACTTACATTAACACCCGTGGATGCTTTTTAGAAATGTATATGTAAAAGTCTATAGTTCATTATTATCAAAAGATCGCGAATTCGTTCAGGCAATGGTAGAAAGTGATAAAGAAAAAGTGCCAATTAAAGACATTATGACTAAGATGGATAAACCTAAAAATTATATTTCTATTTATCGGCGTCGATTAATTGATGATCAGGTTATCTTTAGCAAAGAACGTGGTTATGTTGAATTTACATTGCCATATTTTGCTGATTTTGTCGCTGAATTTGGTAACATGTACTAAAAAAAGCTTGAAGCATGGGGATTGCTTCAAGCTTTTTGTTATTAGAGAATATTATTTTCAATGTAAGTAAGAACACCTTGTTCATTATTGGAAGTAGTTGTATGATCTGCAACTTTTAAAACTGCTGGATCCGCATTTGACATCGCTACGCCATCTCCAACTTCTTTGATCATTTCTAAGTCATTTCTACCATCACCAAAAGCAGTCATGTCAGAAAGAGAAATTTCTAAAACTTGGCCTAATTCAGCTAAACCATGAGCCTTATGAATCTCTGGTAAAATCAAGTCAATTTCGCCATGACCACTACTTGTTACATTACAATAGCGGCCGAGGTTCTTTTTTAAGAGGTCTACATAATAATTTGTTTTTTTGTCCGGACAAGAAATTGAAAATTTAAGAACTTTGTCATCGATTTCATTAAATTCGTGTATTTTCTTTAATCGATAGTAGTATTTAGTAGAAATTTCATAGTAATCGTCTGTGAATTGAACCGGAAAGTAGGCACTTTCTGCACCTGAAACTAAAAATTGCAACTCAGATTGCTTTAAAAGAAAATCTTCAATCTTTTTAACAGTTTCTTCGGAGAAAGCATGCAAAGCTAAAATCTTTTCCTTAGTTCTAACTAGAGCGCCATTTTCTGCAACATAGATTACATTAGGAAAATCTTTAAAGAAAGTAGCAATTTGGTAATATTGATTACCACTAGCGATAGTGAATTTAATATCTTTCTTTTCTAATTTTTGATAAATTCGAGTAAATTTTTCTTCATCATAACTTTTATCGTCTCTTAAGAAAGTACCGTCCATATCTACGGCGATTAATTTAATCATTTTAAATCCTCCTCATATTTTTTACATTATTAAGATACCATTTATAAATAGAAAAAAAGTATCATTTTCGTAATTAAGAAGTAATTTTTTGAAAAGGGGTTACAATAGTTGAGCATGAAGAAGTTCAAAATAATCAAAGATTGCCTTTTTATTTTTACCACAGCGATTAGGCAATTCAGTCAGAGCATTGGCATCAAGGAATTGAACTTAATTATTTAATTAAGGGAAAGGATCTGCGTTTTGCACTTGAAGGTAAAACTTATCACTTTAATAGTGGTGATATTTGGCTTGTTAATCGAAGAAAGATTCATAGTTCATCTGGTAAAGAAGAAAATTGGGAATATGAAAGTTTGATTATTGATGATGATTTTTTATTAAGTCAATATCCTACAAGTATTAACTGGAACCTTGATCTGTTAGGAAAAAATGGCACTGAGAATAAAACTGCTTATAAAAAGTTAGAAAAAGAAATTATTGAGCTCGGTAAATTATGCCATAAACCATTAACTGACGCTCGACGTTTTATGGTTTTAAGTCATTTGAGTTTTACTTGATCAGAATTTTAATAAAAAAGATTCAGTTACTAAAAGTCCTAATCTTTCACTGGGGGATGAAATAATTAAATATATTAATGAGCATTTTCAAGAAGATATTCAGATTGACGATATGGTGCATTTACTTTGCTATTTTTTAAGGAGTATGTATTGCAGCAATATAGATTTGAATAAGAAATGGACTACTAAAAAAAGCTAGAATCCACATTACACGGATTCTAGCTTTTTTCATATATTCAACTAATTAAAGTATTTTTGTTCTTTTTCTTTCTTTTCAGCTTCTAACGCTTTTTCACTGGCTGCTTGCTTAGGTAAGATCCAGTTCATTAACATACCAAAGATTGTACATAAAGCAACTGAAGTTAATTGGAAGTTACCAAGTTGTAGGTAAGCTCCACCGATACCAATAACTAAGATGACAGAAGCGATTAACATATTACGTTTTTCGCCAAAGTCGATTTTATCATCAACTAAAATCTTTAGACCATTAGATGCAATGGTTCCAAATAGTAAGAATGAAATACCGCCGATAACTGGCATTGGAATTGATTCGATGACTGCAGCAACTTTACCAACAAAACTAAAGATAATTGCAAATACTGCAGCTCCTGCTAATACCCAAACTGAATGAACTTTGGTCATAGCTAAAACACCGATATTTTCACCGTAAGAAGTAGTCGGAGGACCACCGATAAAACCAGCAATAATTGTTGAAAGACCGTCACCCATCATAGTACGGTGTAAACCTGGATTCTTAAAGAAGTTTCTCTTAGTTAGAGAGTTAAGAACCATAATATGTCCCATGTGTTCAGTCATTGTAACAAAGGCGATTGGAGCCATTGTTAAGATAGCTGCTGGATACCATTTGAAGTGGTAGCTAATTCCAGGCACATCTAAAGCGGGCATGGAGAACCAAGCAGCCTTTGCTACTCCTGAAAAATCAACTATTCCTAAAATACAAGATAGAGCGTAGCCACAAACGATCCCAAGCATAATTGAAACTAAACTAGTAAAGCCTTTGAAGCACATTTGGAAAATTAAGGTCATGACCAAGGTAAAGATGGCAACACCGAAGTAAGTTAAGTTGTACTTGGTACCTTTCATCATGGCATCATTTGCAGCAGTAGTTGCAAGAGATAATCCAATTACGATAATGATTGGTCCTACAACAATTGGTGGTAAGACTTTGTTTACCCAATCAGACCCAACATTTGCGATAACTAAGGCAACGATAACATATACTAACCCAGCTGCAATTGCACCTTGAGCAATTGCTGGATACCCATCTTGCCTCATTAAAGCTTGCATTGTTGCAACGAAAGCAAAACTTGATCCTAAGTATGCTGGAATCTTGAAACGGGTTAGTAGCATATGGACTAAAGTACCAACACCAGATGAAAGAAGAGCAATACTTGGATTAATTCCGACTAAGATTGGAACTAGAACTGTTGAGCCAAACATGGCAAACAAGTGTTGCATGGAAAGTAAAATTCCTTGTCCTAATTCTGGCTTCTCATAAACGTCTAAGATCGCATCATCATTATGAAATGTGTCTTTAGGCATCTTTTTCATAATTTCCTCCTTGAAATGAAAATCTTGATGACCTAAAGAAAAAACGACTATCTAAAGAGGATTCCTTTAAGATAGTCGTTTCTGTTTAAAACTATGTCAAAAAATAGTTTACGCGCAGATTTCCTTGATAGCCTCACGGGACTATATTAAAGGTCATCACATTATTTCTTTCTTAATTTAACTAAGATATAAGAAAAAAGTCAAGTATGAAATTGACTCTGTTCTAAGTTGTTGATTTTAAAGTTTGTAAACATAAAAAAACATTTTGTGTAAGCGATATCCTTGCTATAATACGGCCAAGGAGACCTATTTGACTTTTTAAACAAATAATGAACATAAACTAACTTTGACAAACATAAATGAACACATATAGTAAAGATGTAATGAGTTAGTTAGCCAAATAGAATTAAGGTGAATAATGCTTAAAAGAGAACGATTAAGAAATATTTTAGAAATTGTAACTGATAGAAAGTTTGTAACCGTTGATGACTTGGCTAAAACATTGCAAGTTTCAGATATGACGATTAGACGGGACCTTAATGAATTAAATACTACTGGTAAAGTAATGAGAATTCATGGCGGGGCGCAGGTAATCCCTTAACAAGATTCTGTTGAAAAAAATTATATCCAGAAACGAGAAATTAACATCTCTGAAAAACAAGCGGCAGCTGAAGTTGCAAATAAAATTGTTCAAGATGATGAAACAATTTATGTTGGACCAGGTACAACTTTAGAATTTATGGTTGCAAAATTGAACCAAAAAAATTTGCGAATTGTTACTAATTCTTTACCTGTTTTTGAAGCTGCTAAAAAGAATGCGAATAATTATGAACTGATTTTAATTGGCGGTTCATATCGTAGAGTTAGCGGGGCCTTTATTGGAGCGTTAGCAAACAATCAGTTAAGAGGAATATCTTTTGATCGGGGCTTTGTTGGCGTAAACGGAATTAAAGGCACCTCGATGATGACAACTAATCTAGAAGAAGGACAGACGCAAGGCCTAGGATTAAATCGCTCACGCAAAAAATATGTTGTAGCTGATTATCATAAAATTAATCGCAATGATTTTTATGAATTTTACCATTTGTATGATGTAGATGGGTTAATTACAAGTCCTGGGCTTGATCCTGATATCGTAAAACATTACAGCCAAATCACGACTTTGTATCAGGGTAGTGAATTAGGTAGAGTGATCATTATGTAGTTCAGGTATGTAATTTTTTATTAATAATGAATGCAAATATTTCACCTGATCAATTGAATCGACTATGCTTAACGTGAGAGTGTATTTTTATAGAAAAGAGATAGCTATGATTCAATTAGAAAAATTAGTTAAGAAAAATTTACCTAAAGAAAAAGAAGGAAAAGTTGCTAGCTATATTCCAGCTTTAGCCGAAGTTGATCCAAAGCAACTTGGAGTTGCCTTATATGATTTAGAAGATGGTGAAGTAGGTGAAGCAGGCCAAAGTGAAGTACGTTTTGCAATTGAAAGTATTTCTAAGGTAATTACCTTAATGCTTGCTATTAAAAAGATGGGCCTACAAGAAGTATTTAAACATGTAGGATCCCGTCAAACAGGTTTTGCCTTCAATTCAATTCTAAATATGGAAATTGAAAGAGCTAAGTATCCGTTGAATCCTTTTATTAATGCTGGAGCAATTGCTACAACTTCGATGGTAGTAAGTAAGACGGGTGACGATGCATTTGAAGAAATCTTAGATTTTGCTCGGGATATTTGTAATGATCCAAATCTTTATTTAGATCAAGTAATTTATCATTCTGAAAGAAGAACTGGTAATCTAGATCGGTCTTTAGCATATTATATGGAATCTAAAAATATGCTGCTTGGGGATGTAGTAACTAGTCTTGATACTTATTTTAAGCAATGTTCAATGATGGTCACTGCACGATCTTTAGCTAATTTAGGAGCGGTTTTGGCTAATGGCGGAGTAAAGCCATGGGACAACAAACGCATTATTCCTGATGAAGAAGCTCGTTGTATCAAGTCATTGATGATGACGACAGGTTTATATAATCAGTCAGGTACTTATTCTAGGTTAATTGGTGTACCAACAAAGAGTGGTGTTGGTGGTGGCCTTATGTCAGCTGCACCTCACAGATATGGAATTGGAATCTTTAGTCCAGCCTTAGATAAAGATGGTAACAGTATCGCAGGCTTAGATTTGTTGAGAGATATTGTGGATGGATTAGAGTTAGATATATTTGATTAAGTAAGAATTTAAAAATTGATATTTAAAGCTAAGTATTATCGCTATTTTTGCGGTAAGTGCTTAGCTTTTTTGGTAAATTGTGATGGACTGTGTTGAGTTCCCTACATAAGTGGTAAAATAATAAAAAACATTATTGAAAACAGGAGTAAAAATGAAAAGATATTCAAAAGCGATATATTGGGGGCTACCCATTAGTTTAATTCTCGCCATTTCGATTATTTTACACTTAGGTTGGATTAATGCCTTTGATAATTTCTTTGAAGGATTAGTTCACATTGTTCCTAATTTAAAGGGATTGATGCTAAAGATTACATTTTTAGCAGATACCAAAGTTGACTTGATCTGGATGGTATTAATTGCGGTAATCTTATGGTTTAGAAAACAACGTCCTCTTGCGACTAACTTAGTTTTAACAATGATTACAGGGGATGCAGTTGGCTGGATAATTAAGCATTTGATTCAAAGAGCTCGTCCTGTACAGCACCTAGCAGTTGATGATGGATTTAGTTTTCCTAGTGGCCATACTTTAGGCATGGGGATGATTGTTATTTGGATCATTATGGTGCTTTTACCAGTAGTATTGAAAGATAGAACTAAACGTTTTTGGATTGATTTTCTATTAATCGTTTGGCTAGTTATTGTAATGATCTCTAGAGTATATGTTTATGCTCACTATCCATCTGATGTTTGCGGTTCAGTTGCAATTGCTTTAACTTGGGTTGGAGTAATGCAGTTTGTCTTTGAAAAGCTCAAACAAATAGTAAATAAATAGGTAACAAAATAGGGTTAAGCGTAGTTGCTTAACCCTATTTGTGTGAGTAGTTTTTATTGAATTAAGTTAATTTTAGTCAAACAATGTCCAAGGTTGACTTGGTCTATCATATAGATAACCTTTTTGCCAGTTCCATTCAGGATGTTGCTTCATGAAGTCTTTGGCGTCGAATGGTTCACCATCGGCTCTGCCAAAAATGCCCCACATATTCAAGTTTTCAATATCAGTGGCATCAGCACACTTACCATCACATGAACCACCTGGGAAGAAAGGTACATTCCAAACGCCGTGTGGATCGTCAGCATAGTATTGTGGATCAACATCATAGTGAGCACAAATATTACGTGAAGAAGTACATTGATAACCTAAGTATGGATCATACTTATCTGCTAAGATTCTCTTAGCAACGCCATCATCAATAGTTCCAGACACTTCTGGTAATAATTCCTCAAAGCGTGCTCTACGTGCACCAGTTTGTTGACGGGTATCATTATAGCCATTGTCAACACATTCAAGGTTACGAATCCGTGGATTGTGACAAGCATTACAGCCATAGTAGAAACCATCAGTTGATTCTAGCAATTCTTGGTGCTTTAATCCTTGCTCAAAGCGTGCGATTTCACCAGTATTAATGTTGCAAAGAAGCCAAATGTTAGCATAACCACCGTTGTTGCCTTCATTAACCAATTTTACCCATTGATCAATATTGTTTGCATATTGAGTAGCTTTCCGAGCACGAATAAATTCAGGCATTCCATGTACATCATAGCCAACAAAGCCAGCGATTGTTGTTTCAGTAATACCAAGACCAGCATCAGTAACGTAGAAGTCAGTCATTGAATCGATGTAACCCGGAACGGTTTGCATCTTAAATGCATGACCATTAGTTGGATGAACCTCTTCACAAACATTAAAGTATTGACCACTCCAGAAGTCATCGAAACTTTCATGAGCAATAACAGGTTTACCATCTCTTGTGGCAGATCCTGTAGCAACAAATCCAGAACAGTGAGAACCGCGTGGTCCTTGAGGTGGATTGTTAGAATAGTTAGCTGCAACTTGTGGCCACCAATAGCCAGTTACTTCCATCCAGTCATTCCAGCCGATAACGTCGTCAACACTGGTTTCAAACCCGTTAGCTGTAAAGCCATCAGCCATACCTTGCATTTCTTCCAAATATTCTTCTGGAATTTTATCTTTGTGCATTTTAACTGCTTGATTGACAAAGAACGAATAATCCATTCCATATAGTTCAAGTGTCATATGGGTGTAAACACGCACTGCATCCCTAAATTCGTCAGTTAAAAGATAACCATGTTGAAAACCAATTTCATAAGGGTCACCTTGAACTGTTAAATAATGCCAACCATTAACATCTTTTTTAGTAGCTTTTGCAACAATTTTACTTTGTGTATCTGTTAATGTCATAACATTCACCTTCATTTTTTAATCAATTAAAGACTAATCAGATAACATTGCAGTCCAATATGGAAGATTGATTTCAGCTTTTTCGTAAGCAGCACGTTCAGTATCAGTCAAATACTTCTTGTTGACTACCGTGTTATAAGTGTATTGATCCATCCATGAATTATCCATGATGAAGTAGCCTTTATGACCAGGTTTATCACCCCATGAATTTTGAACCTTCCATTTAGTTGGTTCATTATCATGTAAATCAACACCACAAATTAACATGGCGTGAGTTGGCATACTTTCACGATATTGAACTCTAGTAGCTTTGTCTTTGCCTAAGCTAATACCAAATGAACGCTTCCAATCATAAACCTTTAAAGAAAGTAAACCAGCAGGATTATTCCATTCTTGTAAGACATCACAAGCAAACCAAACAGGTTCATCATCTTTTAATTGATCTATGACCATACGTCTCATATCGTGCATTGGAACATTTAAGTAGCGAATATTTCTACCACCGACTACATTATTGCATAGTTCAATACCATAGGTTTGGTTGTACTTATAGCCACCACCAGGTAAGTTCATGAGCTCAACATAGTCATCTAAGTTGATATCTGCAAACTTCTTGTAAAATTCTAATGGTGTAACTTCACCAGTAGTATGATACTTCTTATTCTTATCACGATATTCATAAGTGAATTTTTCTGGAGGAGTCCCAAAGCAGATGCTCAATACACGATAGTTTTCTTGGTTTAGTTGACGAATAACGCTTTTAATCTTTGTATCAGAAGCATTGCTGTTAACTAAATCACGTAATTTCATAGCATCTTTGTCTAATTTTCTGTTATACATCTGATTAATTTCAGTAGTATTCCAGGCTGGTGTTGTTTCTGGCATGAGTTCATTTGGAACTAAGCCATATTTTTCAATTAAATTAGTTAATAGTGGCCAATCACCGCCATCTTCTTGAGGGGTAGCGAGGAGGAACATAACTTCACGGTCGGATAGGGGCTTAGCAGCGGTCTTAACAATGTTGTTATAGAAGTAATTACCACGTTCTAGTTTGTCATAGAAGAAGAGGTAATCTGGAGATAGCTCCATATCTTTTAAATTATGCTTCTTTTCAATTAAGAAACGAACAAAGTTCAAACCACTAAACATCCAGCAACGACCAGAATGTTTTTGATTCATTACTTTATTTGAATCAACATCAATTGAAAAGTTAAAACTACTATTTTCAATTGCACGTTCATTAGTAATGGCTTTTTTAATACCATTTTTCATAACCGCATTTTGAGTAATACGTAATCTTTGAGTATCAAGAAAGTCTGATCTGATTGTTTTCAAATCAGTAGGGTTAATTTCAGACATAATACAATCTCTTTTCTAATATAAAACTAATTGTCAGCATCAGATGAGGTAAGCTTATTGTCTTCAGCAGCCTTGACAACTTTAGTGGATACTTGTGCATCAGGACTGTAAGGACGTTTAATAGGCATACCCATTGGATTTTGATCTTTAGACATAATATCAGTTGGAACGTTAGAAGAAACTTTTCCTGGTTTCTTCAAACCTTCGATTTCCCAAGTAAATGGAGCGAATTTGTTGGTTGGATCAACCCAATTGTGGTGTTTTGAAAGTTGATACATAACAAAACAAATACCTAAAATTACTGCTACTAAAATCAAAATAACTGATATGTAAACAACTGGAGAACCAACTTCAGCTTTAACTTGTGCTGGTGGGTAGATGGCTAAAATAATCCCGAATATGCTAGAAAGTAATCCTAGACCAGCAACAAACCATGCACCAAATTTACCACCGGGAACCTTAAAAGCCCTTGGACGGTTGGGTTGGTCGTAGCGTAATTTCAAAAATGTCGTAAACATTAAAATGTAATAGAACAAATATAAAACAGTGATGGTTTGAGTCAACATAATGACAAAACCTTCAACATTTGGAAGTAACTTGACTAAGTAAGCAATAATTGTCATTCCGGCAATTTGGGTATACATCAAGTGAGCAGGCATTTCATGTTTGTTCTTTTCTTGGAACCAATGTGGCAAAAAACCAGAACCTCCAGCTTGACCAAGCATAAATGAAGGACCAGCCATATTGGTAATAACACTAGCTAAAACATTACATAAACCAGCCCAAACTAGAACCATATATAACCATGGGATTCCAATCGTAGCACCTAAGGTTCTAAAGACTGTGTTCAAAGTATAAATAACATTAATCTGATTTTCTGGTACAACCATCGCAATGATTACAGTACCAACAACGAAAATTAAGAATACTAAGATCATAGAAATAAACATAGCCTTAGTAAAGTCTTTTTCAGGATGTTTTAATTGCTTAATGTGAGCGGCATTCATATCAATACCAGTATATGAGAAGAATACTCCGGCGGCTAAAGCTAAAGTAGACATTCCGTTCCATTTAGGAATTAAGCCTTTTGGAGTCATTGGAATTGCTGGTTGGTGGCCTTCGCATAACCAAACAATGGTTAAAATAATCATTAAAGCCAAGGGAATAAAGGTACCAATTAAAACACCATATTTTGCTACATTAGCAAATGCTTTGACACCTTTGGTTGCAACAAATGTTAAGACCCAATATAGGATAATAAATCCAGTCATAATTAAAACTTCATGTTGAGGATGCTGTGCAAATTGGACAGCTTTATCATACATGGGAGTATAGAACATAATTGTTGCAGCATAACTAGGCATTCCCATTCCGAAGTTGATCATGGTTTGAAACCATAGAATTAGTAGACAAGTTAGTGCCCAACCTTTCCCCAGGCCTTCGCCGACCCATCGAAAGATACCACCACGATTACTCCAACCTGATGCTAATTCAGCGGCTACTAAGGCTGTAGGAATGAAGAAACAGATTGCACCAATGGCAAAGTAGGTTACAGAAGACAGGCCATAGAAAGCTTGTTGAACATCATTACCGATCCCCGCGATAATAGTAACGTTCATTAATGTTAGTGCAAGGATAGAAATATAAATCTGTTTGACAGACTTTTTTTCTTTTTCCTTGGCATCTTCCATCATTGTTATCATCTCCTAAATAACATACGTTAAAGAAAAAGCTAGGTGAGAGTCACCTAGCTTTTCTTTGATTAACTTTGTAAACGATCAGTATTAATGGAGAAACTTAAACGAGATAAAGTTAATTCATGTTTTACTAAATTTCCGACAGTTTTATGTGTAAGGTCAAGAACCTTTTGCGCATTAGCTGCATTAGCTTTAGTTAAATATTGAATTAGCTTTTGTCCACTTAATTTTTCAGCTTCTAAATCAGTTTGATGAACTAAGTGATTTGTAAGCTGATCAGCGGTAGGCAAAAATCCATCTAATCCATTTAATAGAGATTTCATTTCGTTATAACTTGGTTGAATTAAAGCAGCAACAGTTCTTGAGAGCCAATATGCTTCATTTGAATCATATGCATCAGTAGTGTTCTCATATTCGGGAGCAGTGCCATTGGCATTAGCATAGAATGGAACATAAGGATTAAAGGCTGTTGGAGCAAAATTAATCCAAGCAATTCCAGCAATCCCAGCTGGAACATTATTTCTAATTTCGAGAATATGTGATTCAGCACACCTTGCCATAGAAATTGGACGGAATTTAGTTCTGTCATCTTTTGGAGTATTGTCAGCTAATGGATCATAGATTGTTTCGTTATAGTGAGAACTAAGAACATAGCCAACATCTTCACGTTTTAATTTCCGATCTGGTTTAAAGCTAAAATCTAGGTCGTTGCTGGTAGGTGAGAAAGCAATATGACCTAAATAACGTTGACCAAACCAAACACGTGGTGTGTTATAACAACGATCACGTGAATTAGACGTACCAAAAATATGACGGAAATTGAATTCATTAGGATCAGGATTAAGGTGATTTTCTTCTACAAACTCTCTAATGCCAGGAGCCCACATGAAACGACTACTGTCATCAAAATCAATATCTTGCAAGGAAACTTGATTAGCAACGACAGCGGCTTTATCATCATCAAGTTTTTCAGCAACCCAATAGTGACCAGTCGGAATTTCCATATACCAAACTTCATCTTTATCGCTAAAAGCAATCCCATTTCCTTCGTGAGAACCATATTTTTCAATTAATTTTCCTAAGTATTGGACACCATCGCGAGCAGAATGAATAAAAGGTAACACGATGCTTAAGAGGGCATCTTCACCAATTCCGTTGCTTACTAGTGGATCTAATCCTAATACTTGGGGATTCCCATATAAACTTTCGGTAGCACTCATAGCGACATTTTCACTGTTGATTCCGCATTCACCGAATTGACCATGAATTTTATAATCAACGAAAGGAGCCATTTGGTAACGAAGTGCATTTTCAGGTAGAGGAATATCTAATCCTGTTACATATGAATGAAAAGTTTGCTTTTCTGATTTAGCAGGAACAACTACAAACTTTACTGGTACATTACATACTTCAGCATCACAATTTCGTGCAATAATCGTAGAACCAGCAATATTGGCTTTTTTACCAACTAGAACAGTGGTACATGCCATATATAATCGTCCTTTCTAAAGAAATAACTCTCTTTAAATTGGGTTCATTGCGTTCCAGTATGGAAGCATTACTGGTTCTTTTTCGTAAGCAGCAAGTTGTTCGTCAGTTAAGTACTTCTTGTTGACAACAGTTTCGTAGGTGTATTGTTCCATCCAGTCATTGCCCATAATGAAGTAACCTTTGTGACCAACTTTTGGACCCCAAGAGTTTTGAATCTTCCATCTAATTGGCTTGTCATCACGCATGTCAACACCTGAAATAAGCATTGCGTGTGTTGGTAAACTTTCACGGTATTCAAATCTCTTAGTCTTATCAGTACCTAACTTAATACCAAATGAACGATCCCAGTCAAAGACTTTTTCAGTTAAAAGACCAGCTTGTGGTGCCCATTCTTGAAGAACGTCACAACCAAACCATACAGGTTCATCATCTTTCAATTGTTCAATAGCAGTCTTTTCCATATCCTTCATTGAAACGTTGAAGTAACGACTTGGTTGTCCACCAACCATATTGCCAGAAATTTCAACTCCGAATGGGGTGTTGTATGGATACTTTTCACCTGGTAAGTTCATTAATTCAACATAGTCATCAAAGTTAATATTTACAAACTTCTTGAAGAATTCTAATGGAGTAACTTGACCAGTAGTGTGATATTCGTTGTTTTCGTCACGGTATTCATAAGTGAATTTCTCTGGAGGAGTACCTAAAGAAATAGCTAAGATACGGTAGTTTTCTGCATTCATTTGACGAAGTACACTCTTCATCTTTTCATCAGATGCATCGCTATTAGCTAAATCACGTAACTTCAAAGCGTCCTTTTGTAACTTTCTATCATACATGCGGTTTAATTCTTGAGAGTTGGCACTAACTGCATCTTCTGGCATAGCTTCTATTGGAACAATACCGTACTTTTCGATTAAGTCTACTAGTAATTGCCAGTCACCACCATCTTGTTGTGGAGTAGTAAGTAACCAGTTAACTAGACGATCAGATAATGGACGATCAGCTGTGTTAATAATGTTTTGGTAGAAATAGTTACCTTTTTCTAGCTTGTCGTAGAAGTAAACGTAGCTAGGTGACAATTCCATGTCCTTAATGTGGTGATCTTTTTCAATGTGGTAACGAATGAAGTTTAAACCTGAGAAGTCCCAGCAACGACCAGATTGTTTTTGGTTTAAAACTTTATTTGAATCAACATCAATTGAGAATACAAATGGGTGAGAGTTAATTTCACTTTGATTTGTAATTGACTTTTTAATACCATTCTTCATTACGGCATTTTGAGTATTACGATACTTTGCTGTATCTAAAAATTCTGATCTAACTTGTTTTAAATCTTCATTATCAATTTGTACCATAATTAATCTCTTTTCTTTAAAATCGATAATCTATTTAACTTTCATCAGTTGAAAGCTCGTTGTTTTCATCTGCTTTAACGATATCAACAGAAACTTGTTCATTTGGTTTATATGGACGCTTAATTGGCATACCCATTGGGTTTTGATCTTTAGACATAACAGTTGTTGGGACGTTTGATAAAGCTTTACCTGGCTTTTTAAGTCCTTCAATTTCCCAAGTGAATGGGGCAAACTTGTTATTTGGATTTACCCAATCAGGATGCTTCTTAGAAAGTTGATATAAAACAAAACAAACTATCAAAACAACAGCAACTAAGGCCAAAATAACAGAAACATAAACTATTGGTGAACCGACTTCTGCTTTAACTTGTGCTGGTGGATAGATAGCAAGAACAATTCCGAAAACAGATGAAATTATACCTACTCCTCCAACAAGCCAAGCTCCAAATTTACCACCTGGTACTTTAAATGAACGAGGACGGTTAGGTTGGTCATAACGTAAACGTAGGAAAGCAGTAAACATTAAAATGTAGTAAAACATATATAAGACAGTAATTGTTTGAGTTAATAAGATAACAAATCCTTCAACATTAGGAATCAATTTTACTAAGTAAGCAACAACCGTCATTCCTGCAATTTGCGTATACATTAAGTGTGCCGGCATATTGTGTTTATTGTTCTTTTGGAACCAATGTGGCAAGAAACCACTTCCTCCGACTTGACCTAACATAAATGATGGACCCGCCATATTAGTTACAACCATAGCAATTGTGTTGAAAAGTAGAGCCCAAACAAGAACCATGTACAACCAAGGCATTCCAATTGTTGATCCTAAAATCCTGAATACAGAGTAGAGAGTGTATAAAACATTAATTTGTTTTTCAGGAATAATCATAGCAATGATTACAGTACCAACAACAAAGATTAAGAAAGCAAGAATAATTGAAATAAACATTGCTTTAGTGAAATCTTTTTCAGGGTGCTTCAATTGTTTAATGTGAGCAGCGTTAGTATCAATACCAGTGTATGAGAAGAATACTCCGGCAGCTAAGGCTAACGTACTCATTCCATTCCACTTAGGAATTAATCCTTTAGGTGTCATTGGAATAACAGGTTGATGCCCTTGAGCTACCCACACAATAGCTAAAATAACCATAACCGCTAAAGGAATTAGACTTCCGATAATAACACCGTATTTAGCGATGTTGGAGAAAGCCTTAACACCTTTAGTAGCTAAATAAGTAAGGACCCAGTATAAAATGATCCAACCTGTCATAATCAACAATTCATGTTGTGGTGCTTGAGCAAACTTAACAGCTGCATCATAGTTAGGTGTATAAAACATGATTGTTGCTGTAAAACTTGGCATCCCCATCCCAAAGTTCAAAATTAATTGGAACCACAGGATAAGTAAACAGGTTAGTCCCCAGCCTTTACCTAAACCTTCACCAACCCAGCGGAAAATTCCTCCGCGGTTACTCCAACCAGAAGCTAATTCAGCTGCAACTAAAGCAGTTGGGATAAAGAAACAAATAGCTCCGATTGCGAAGTACGTTACTGATGCAAGTCCATAGAATGATTGCTGAACATCATTTGCTATTCCAGCAACTATGGAAACATTCATCATTGTTAGGGCAAGGACAGATATATAGGTCTTTTTCTGTTGAGTTTTATTGTCTTCCATGAAAATACCCACTCCTTCTAAAAGGCAAAAGAAACTAACTAAAAAGATGGTTGGCTTGTGAATCTCTTTTATTAGCAACATCTGTTATTGATAATAAAGAGTGCTAGTAAAAGTTAGTAGTTCACATGAGTTTTCATCAAAATAGAAAGTTAGTAAAAATAAATAGATATTTATATAACGACTTGCAAGTTTGAATAATAATTATCTATTCGCATACTAGATTAGGAGTTAAAAATAAAAAAAGCAAATAAAAACAATCGTGATAAATAGGCTTTTTTACAAAAAATGCATTATATTAACTAATATCAAATAAAATAACTCAAAAGAAGATTGATAAAATAATAAATCGAAAAAAATGCTTAAAAAATATATTCTTTTAGGAATAATTATTATTTTGTAAGTAAATAAATTATTTGGTAAATTCGATTTCTTTTATTTGCTTTTAAAAAGGACAATCGTTATGGTTGAGATGAGAGTTAATGGTTTAGAAATATAATGAACAGTTTCAAAGGTGGTAAGTACTATGGTTAAAAAAACTGTTCCTAAAAAGTTAACTTTTATGTCAATTTACTTTTTAGGAATTAATGGAATTATAGGATCAGGAGCATTTTTACTTCCGCAATCTATTTATAAAGATATGGATCTATTGAGTGTAGTCGTCTTACTTTCTGCTGCATTAACGGTAGGATTAATAGCATTATGTTATGCGGATTTGGCCAGTCGTTTTACTGGTTCTGGAGCTGCATGGCTATATTCTTACAATGCATTTGGTAGATTTGCGGGATATGAACTAGGTGTATTTACTTGGTTTTTAGGGTGTTGTACCTATGCGGCTGAAGTAGTAGCGTTTTTAACAACGCTAAAAAGCTTTGTGCCTGCTTTCAACCAAAGCTCAATCTATTTTGCTGTTGGGATAGGATTAGTTCTATTATTCTCAATTATTAATTTCTTTGGTCGTGCCTTGGTTAAAATAATTGATAATACTTCTTCAATTGCTAAGCTATCAACTATTATTTTGTTTATCATTGTTGGTATGTTCTTCATGCATATTGCAAACTTTCATCCGGTTATGCCTGCAGCTGCTGCAAAGGGTGTAGGACCATTTTTCCATCACTTTGGTGCAGCCTTTAGTGTTGTATTTTATTTGTTTAGTGGTTTCTCATTTATTCCAATTGCTGCTTCTCAAATGAAAGATCCAGCTAAAAACATTCCACGGGCTTTAGTTGCTGTTATGGTTACGGTAACTATTCTTTACACGTTGATGGTATTAATTGCCATTGGTATTTTAGGACACAAGATGTCTTGGTACACCATTCCTATTGCGAATGCCTTTAAGTCTGCTGTTGGAGAATGGGGTTATGTGATCATCATCATTGGAGTTTTGTTAAGTATTTTCGGTGTGGCATTTACTTGCTCATTTAATACGCCTGCTTTGATTGCTTCCTTAGCTCTAGAACACCAATTATTGCCAAATTGGGTAGGAAAAAAGAATAAATTTGATGCTCCATGGGTTGGTATTATTTTGACAGCTGCTGTAACCTTACTTTTAATTACTCAATCATACTTATTCTTAGTTGGATGTATTGTTTTAGCTTCATTTGTTCAATATGTACCATCTATTTTTGCGGTTATTAAATTTAAGCATACTGGTCAATATCCAAACCATGGCTTCAAGCTTCCAGGTGGCTACACAATTCCAATTTTAGCTTTATTAGTAGCTTGCTATTTAATCTTCAATTTTACTTGGGAAACTATTTTACTCTCGATAGTTGTAGCTGCTGTAACAGCTGTTTTATACCTATTCTTAGGAAAGAAGAGATTGGCTAAGATGGGTGGAATTCCAACTGCAGTTAGAGAGCAGAAGAATCATCCAAATATTACTAAAAAACAAAATTAACTAATAAATTTTTTTGAAGTATATTCCAATTTGAACTAAATTTTATGTTGAAATAGGGTATGCTTCATTTTTTGTATGTTTTTATAAGTTTAAAGTATATTTGAAAGTAGAAAAAATGTCTGGAAATTATATTAGATTTCCAGACATTTTTGTTTGTAGCGAAATTATGGATTAATTATTAAAAAATTTACGATAAATAATATTTACATGATTTTCTTTAAGAGCATATAAAATATGTCTATCTTCTACTGGCATATCTGTAACAACATAGTCGAGACAATCAAGACTGCAAAGTTTTACAAAGTTATGATGATTTGAAAATTTAGTATGATTCAAAAGGGGGCAATGACAATATCTGAATTATTGATCATTGTTCTTTTTATTTGTGCTTGAGTGATATCAGCCATGTGAAGATGATGCCCATCTATTGTGCTGGAAGAAATAGATGTATTAATTTTTAGGTGAGTTATACATAGCAACAATTTTCTCTAATTTTTCATTAGGAATTATCTTTAAATTTCTAATAAATTCTGTAGCTTGCTCTAGAGTGCTGCCATTATCTATTTGATTCTCAAGAATAACTTTAGCTACATCGACTTTTCCTTCTTCTTTTCCTTGCTCATATCCTGCTTTTCCAGCAGCTTGTTCACGTTCTAGCATTCTTGTTTCGTAAAGCATAATCTTTTCCCTCGTTTCTGGATCTTCATTGATTTCTTTAATTCTTCTTTGCGCATAATCAAAATGTTTATTTAATTTAACTGGTTCATTATTCATCAGTTTAGCTAATGCTTTTAAATCTTCGCTTTGTCCTTTAGCTGAAACTTGTGAATTAATAATAATCTTTGTCACGCCATCCTGCAATTGTTTCGACTTATCTTGATCAGAGTAAATGTGATAAGACTCATAAAATTTATCGTCTTTCTTAGGTTTGAAATTGCAGAGAAAAATAATATAGGCGTCTTTCAAATTTCGATAGGTTTTTCCTTTATTTAAAGTATAACGTAAATCAAGTCTGGAAAGGTAGTAACGCATTCGTCTACCAATATCGTCCTGATCCGTTGTTTGCATTTCAATATTAAACACTCGTCCTTTATGGTCTGTGACTAGTACATCAAGTCTAACTTCTTTAGCTTCGTTCTTGCGCTTAAGATTATTAATCTCGACCTGCCTGTCTAACCAATCAATTTTTTTAATTTTCAAATCTGGAATGATGATTTCTAGCAAATACTTGCAGAATTCTTTGTTTTCCATCACCATCCCAAAGACCTTATCTTCCGTGAACCCAAACCAGGGCTCGATTTTCTTTACCATATGAGTAAATCTTCTCTAAAGATATTTGAGGGGCATCCCATATGTTTATTACGCAAAGTGGAGGGATTTTTTATAATTAATTTGTAGAGTTTATTCGAAAAAAAAGCATATTCCAATATAAAATCAGAATATACTTTTTCACTCTAATTAATAATGTACTTTAACAAATGATTATTATTGGCTTTTAATCTTCTTCAGCCTTAAAACCGTTGGCTAGATTAGGTTTTCTTCTACCAATTAGCCAAACAATCAGCAGACTAAGTATACCTTCAACAGCAATGTAGATTCCACGTCCAGATAAGTGTTTTAATCCTCCTAGGTAAATTCCGAAGATAATTGAGCCCATAATGATTGCAATCATTGAAATCCATTGAACCTTATCAAAAGCAATACCATATTCAATTTCTCGGTGTCTGATTCCAGGCAGAATTGCTCCTAAACCAATCAAGACGATTACAGCAACAATATTAATAATTAATTCATACCACCAAATATTGCTTCCTTCCGGTACATCTTGTGGCGTGATTCCCATAATCGTGGCTATAGCAGTAACAAGAAGGAGAGTTAGCCCAACAGCATAGGCAATTTTGTCGTTTTTAATAAAGACATATTTTGAAGGAAACTTTTTCGAATCTTTTCTAATCCGCATAAATGAGTAGAAGATCCAGCAGGTAACACCTGGTGAAACAATTGCGTTTAAGTTAAGTAACCAGTTAAAAATATCGTTCATGTTAGGCAAAAAGATACCTAAAATCATAATGAATGATGACAAAGCTACAGTTAATATATACCCGTTAATTGGTAAACCATTCTTATCCTTTTTTCTAAGGAACTTAGGCATATAGCGACTACCAGTATCAGAAATTAACATTCTAGTCATTGCATCAAGTAAAACTGCTAGCAATGCACAGTTAAAGAAGAAAGATGTCCAAGCCCAGAAGTAGAGAAGAAAATTGCCCCAACCATATTGGTGGCCAATCATCTTAAAGGCATAATAAGCACCGTTCATTTTTAAGTCGTTAGGCAAGTGGTTTGCGTTAAAGTAAATTCCTAAGGCAAATGATCCAAATATTGTTAAGAATGCTGTCATTGCTGCTAAAGCAATCATCGCTTTAGGAAAGTCATATTGTGGCTTCTTCATTTTAGTTACATAAGGCGCAACTAATTCGGCACCATTCATTGCATAGATTAGCATTGCAATTGTTGAGAAGTAGTGCCAGTCAAATTTAGGAAAGATATCTCTCCAAGTGAAATTGGTGGTGGCCATATGGCCATCTGATTTTGCCAAACCTACAAAGGCAAGGACAACAAAAAGAATAGTCATAATAACCATTAGTCCACCACCAATGGTTGACAAGAACTCCATTGAATTTGAAAAATGGTGTTCAACAATGATGAAGACAATAAAAGTTACAAAGGTTAGGAGGGCAAACAAAGAGTTGGGAATTTGATCCTGAAACTTTTCTGATCCAGTAAGAGCCCAACCTAAGTCAACAATAACTTCATTAGCTGAATCAACAGCATAAGGAATTGAAGCTGCCCAATAAGTCCAAGCAGTGAAATATCCCAAGAATTCGCCATCAGTTCCGCGTACCCATGAAGAAAGTCCTCCGCCTTCAGTACTAAAAACTGAACCTAATTGTCCCACCATTAAGGAATAGGGAATAACATAAAACAGAACCATAACGATCCATGAGAAGATGACCGCCATTCCTTGGTTTTGGAAATTGTACATGATGTCATCTAGTCCAATAACTGTACAAAGAGCCATTAAAAATAAGGTCTGCCAGGAAATAAATTTCTTGTCAGGGTTTAAATTTTTTAATTCATCCACGTTTAAATTTTCATCCTTTTCTACTAGTAAAATTGTATACAGCGATTTTACTAGAAAAGACTAGGCGATTTATTCTTAAATTTTATATTCATAAATTGCTATTTTTCCTCTTAGTATTAATATCCTTAACTATTTTAATAATTATGAAGGTGTAGGACCAGGAAAAATATAAAAAATAGCGTTTCTCAATTTGGAGAGACGCTATTTAAAATTATTTTGCAAGATTTCTAACGACATTCAAATTAAACAAAATCAAATTCAAGACCACAATACCTGCTGTGACAATAAATACCATGCTGTAGCTTGAAATACCGGCAATAAAGGAACCTAAAAGAGGTCCAACTATATTTCCAATATACATTGCACTCTGATTCCATGAAAAAATTCTTCCGGTTACAGCAGCTGGTGAATTCTTAGTTAATAAAGTTTGAACTTGTGGGAAGAGACAAGCATCGGTAAAGCCTACTAAAAATCGTAAGATACCGAGTTGAGTTGTGTTGTGAACAAAAGCGGTTAAGAAGAAAAGAATTGTTGCTCCAATAAAACCACCGATAATAATTTTATGGGTTCCAATTTTATCTCCTAAGGCTCCAAAACGAGAAGCAGCCAAAAACGTTGCAATTCCTGGTAATGCTGCAATAACTCCAGAAACGAAAACAACATCTCCGTGTCCATTCATTAATTGCTTAACATACAGTGAGACAATTGGATTAATTGAGTTATTAGCTGCTTGAATAATTAAAGTGGTTAGTAAAAGTCCAAAAATTAGAGCAGGAGAGCGGAGAGTTGCGATAACACCACTGGCCTTATCTAATTTCTTTTCAGTAATAGGTTTAAAACCTTCTTCATGAACAAAGAATAGTGAAAGAAGGAAGGAGATTAACAATAAACCGCCTGTGATAAAGAAAGTAATTCGGTAGCTAAATGCAGAAGCTAGCGCACCTCCTAAAAATGGTCCCAGTAAGTTGCCGGCAGTGAAAGAAGAAGCCATTGTTCCTAAAGCCTGACCAGATTTTTCTTTTGGAGTTTCTGTAGCAATTAAGGCATTTGAGTTTGAAACAAACCCAGCAAATACTCCTTGCAACATCCTTAGGAAGAATAGTTGCCAGACATTCGTCACTAATCCCATACTTCCAAGGACAATGGCCATCCCAAGGGAAGCCCTGAGAATCATTAGTTTTCTGCCTTTTTTATCAGCTAATTTTCCCCACCAAGGAGAAATAATGGCTGAAACAAAGTATACGCCTGAGAAAATAAATCCAGACCAAAAATTTAATTGTTGGTGAGTAAAATGACCCAAGGTATCAATGTAGAGAGGTAGAAAAGGCATAATTTCGGAAAAAGCAATTCCAGCAATAAAAACTGCAATTGAAAGGATATAAAGATTCTTTTTCCAAATCGGTTTATCTGATTTTTGCATCATCTAATCTCCCAACTTTTTAAAATCTATAGTTTTGTTTTTCAAAGATATTTTGCCTACCTTGAAGCCGTAATTTAATAGTTCTTTTTTGTAGGTTAAAAAGGAGTGATCGATTGGTAGACCTGCAATTTTTTTGATTTGATCAAAAGATAGTTGGAAATCTGCGTCTTTATTATCTTTAATGTATTTCCACAAGGGTTTGAATTTACTCATTAATTTTGCCTTTCTTTAAATTTGTTTTTCTAAATTAGTTGAAATTCTCTCAAGCTTTAATGAAGTTTCGGAATCAACAGTTCCAACTAATTTATTTACGTCATCAAAAGCATCGACAATTGCTTCTTTAAGCTGTTTGTAGGATCTGGTCTTCGCTCAATCATATTGCGCTTTTCTAATAATTTAACTACATTGGTAAAGCTTGCTGGTTGGTAAAAAAGATAATCAGCTACTTCTTTTTGAATGCAACCAGGATGTTTTTGGATATATCTTAAGACATGAGCGTGTGACATTCGTAGGTTAATAGAAGCTAGTTTTTGATTGATCAAAAGATTTTCTAATTTGCCAATATGATAAAGTAAATTTGCTAAGGGTCTTTTTCTCATAGGTATCCTTTCTAAGTTGTAATTACAACTATCAATTTAAAATAAGTATAGCGCAATTAATTGTAATTACGACTAGTCCCTTTTTAATTCAAGAGATCAGTAACCTTAGAAAAATCATATTTACGATAGTGTAATGCTACTTTTTTATCTTTGAACATTACACTATGAATATCGCTAGAAGAATAGACTAAGTAAAGACAATGAATAAGAAAATAAAGACACGAAAAAGCAGACATTCTGGGGGATTAGAAGTCTGCTTTTTAATGTCGTATGTTATTTTGGGAGAATAAGTAAGGTGTAGAAGTTCCCTTACTTGTTAAATAGAATACCTTTCTTTTTTTAAAGAAAATTTGGTATTAGATTTAAAATTTGCAAAGAATTTCTTTAAAAAGTTTAAAGACATAAATATAATTAAAATAAAAGCGTTTGCGAGAGGAAAAATTATGAAAAAAGAACAAGAAATTCAAATGTTAAAAGAATTTTCAGATGCAAATTCTACATCTGGATTTGAAGAAGAATTTGTAAAATTATTTTCTACTTATGCTAAAAATACTGCTGATATTACGGTAGATGGGATGCTCAATGTATATGCAGCTAAGAAGGAAAATAAAGGTAATCGGCCCGTTATTCAAATGGATGCTCACTCTGATGCAGTTGGTTTTATTACCCAGGCAGTTCGTCCGAATGGATTAATTAAATTTGTTCCACTTGGGGGTTGGGTAAAGTATAATATTCCGGCTTTAAGAGTGAAAATTCGTAATCGTGATGGTGAATATATTCCTGGTGTAGTGGCTACAAAGCCTCCGCACTTTATGACTGCTGCTGAAAGAAATTCAATTCCGGAAGTTGCAGATATGTCAATTGATGTAGGTTCATCAAGTAGGGAAGAGACTATTAAAGATTATAAAATTGACACTGGTTGTCCAATTTTTGTTGATGTAAAATGCGAATACCATGAAAAATCCGGTTTATTCTTCGGTAAAGACTTTGATGATCGCTTTGGTGCAGGAGCCATGGTAGACGTCTTAGATAATTTGAAGGGTGAAGAGACTAATTTTGATGTAGTAGCTGCTTTATCTAGTCAAGAAGAAGTAGGACTTCGCGGTGCATATGTAACTGGAAGAAAAATTAAGCCTGATTTATGTATTGTTTTAGAAAGTTGTCCAGCTGATGATACTTTTGAGCCTGGATGGTTATCCCAAACTGGCTTAAAACGCGGTCCAATGCTCAGAGATATGGACACTACATTTTTACCAAATCCTAAGTTTCAACAGTATGCTTGCGATATAGCTGATAAAAATAATATTTCATATACTCGCTCTGTTAGAACTGGTGGCGGCCAAGATGGGGCAGCAATTTATTATGAATATGGAGCTCCAACAATTGTTATTGGAATTCCGGTTCGTTATGAGCACTCCCCATATTGTTTTTCAGCATATAAAGACTTTAAGGCTTCAGTTGATTTAGCAACTGCAATTATTCGTGATATGACACAAGAAAAGCTAGATAGTTTTAAGGTGATCTAATGGACTGGAAAGTATTTTTCAAAAAAGTAGCAATTTTTAGTTGGTGTATGGCTATTATTAGTGTATTGATTTATATTGTTCGTTATACAGCAAGTGAAATTGGTAATCTTTTTATGTGGAATCAACCATTTATTTGGGAGCTAATTTTCGGACTTGTTTTTTGTCTCTTATCGGTTTTTTGGCCGAAGAAAAATAAATAGAATATAAGTTATAGATATGAACCCCGAAACTAAGATAAGAATTTCGGGGTTCATATCGTTTATAATAAAAATAAATATTTATATAGAAGGTTAGCTATGCATCTTTTAGAAATTAAAAATTTAAATTATTCTGTTGATGGAAATACCGTTCTGAAAAATATTAATCTAAGTGTAAATTCAGGAGACTTTTTAACAATTATAGGGCCTTCTGGTGCAGGAAAAAGTACACTTTTAAAAATTATTGCTAGCCTACTTACACCTACTTCTGGTTCAATCGAATATGAGGGAAAAGATATTAGTCAATATTCTCCGCTTGAATATCGTCGGCAAGTTTCCTATTGCTTCCAGCAACCGTCTCTTTTTGGAAAAACGGTAAGAGATAATCTGATTTTTCCTTACCAAATTCGAAGAGAGGAAGTCAATGAAGAGCATCTAACTGAATTATTAAATAAAGTAAGTCTAAATCATACTTTCTTGAAGAAAAATATTAATTCTTTATCTGGTGGAGAAAAGCAACGAGTTGCCTTAATTCGAAATCTAGTCTTTTTACCACAAATTTTACTATTAGATGAAGTAACTACAGGACTTGATGAAAATAGTAAGGAAATTGTTCATCATTTATTTGATGATGTGCGCAAGAAGCATGTTACTATCTTACAAGTAACTCATGATAAAAGTGAAATTGAAAAAGCCAATAAAATTTTTGAAGTGAAGAAGGCATTTCTCGATGAAAAACGTAGTTGTCAGTAACTGGTCTCTAGTTTTTGCATTCTTATTAGTTTTAGTATCAATTGGAATTTCTGTTAAAGAAAAGCTAGGCCTTACTAAAGATATTTTGGTTAGTGTTGTGCGAGCCATTATTCAGCTAGTCATTATTGGATATATTTTAAAAGTAATTTTCAATGTAAATACTTTTTGGCTAACCTTTGTTTCTACACTTGTCATTATTTTTAATGCTTCATGGAATGCGAATGGTAGAGATCCAAATACTAATCGAAAATTATGGAATTCAATTATAGCTGAGGCCGTAGGAACCTACATTACATTAGCTGTATTACTTCTTTCTGGCGTCATTAAACCAATACCCATGCAAGTAATTCCAATTACAGGGATGATTGCAGGTAATGAAATGGTTGCAATAGGTCTTTGCTATAAATCTTTAAACGAAAGTTTTCATGATTTAAGACAGCCCGTTTTAGAAAGGTTAGCTTTAGGTAGTGATATTAAAACGGCATCGATGCCAATTATTCGGCGTAGTATTAAGACTGCTATGCAGCCAACGATCGATTCAGCTAAAACAGTAGGGTTAGTTAATTTGCCGGGGATGATGTCAGGATTGATCTTTGCTGGAGTAAATCCAATTTATGCAATTAAGTATCAGATTATGGTAACTTTTATGCTTTTATCTGCTACAAGTTTAGGAGCGATTATTTCTGTTTATCTTGCCTATAAAAATTATTTTAATGATCAGATGCAATTAATGCTCTAACAAAAAGACTGTTCTGGTATTATTTCAGAACAGTCTTTTGAATTATATGAAACTAAAATTTAATGTATTTTATTCCACTCTAGCGATTTCATCATGAACTTTAATATTATGGGAACCTAAACTTGGCTCTTGACCATGAAGATTAAATTTAACATTAACTCCTGGTCTAAACAAAAGAACATGAGTTGAGCCACCAAAGTGGAAAATACCAAGTTGATCACCTTTATTAATATGCTGACCAACTTTAACAGTGATTTCGTTGCCCGAAACTTCTGCCATACCTACGGCTACAAAGCACATTAAGCCAATCTTAGGGTTGTCTGCTTTAATGAAGATGACAGCACGTGATGCAGTTTCGGTAATGTAAGCTTGAGAATCATTAGGAGCAGCTGGATCAGGGCCATTAGGATTTTCAAATCCTTGTGGCAAAGTTTCAGAGTAGTAAGAACCGTATAAGTTATAAGCTTTAACTACTGTTCCGCTAACTGGACTGTTCCATCTGTGATAACTCAATGCACTAAGGAAGGCCTGGTAAAGTGTACCACCAACAAATTCTGATGTTAATGGATCATTATGGAGTAGATCAATTAATGAATATGGTTGTCCTTTAATCCAGAATTTAGCCTTTAAAGGTAGGTTATGGGCGATTCGATATGGTGCTGATTCACAAGCATTAGCAATTGAATCAGGGTCATCGGCATTAACAACTGGACGAACACCTGGATTAAATGTTCTAGTAAAGAAGTGATCCCAGGAAGTAAAACCATATTGTTGATCAATATTATCATTAGGACAAGCAAAAATATCATGGAAATTTTTACCATAAGCTGCGTCACACATGCTCTTTAAAGCTTCATCTCCAAGCCAACCTTCTTGGGAACGATTGAGCACATAAGTAGAATCAGGGGATTGTAAAAATTTGCCCCAATAATCTAAAATATCACGGAGTTTTTGATTAACGCGTGGATCCATAAAAGCTACATAGCCAGCTTTTGTTGCCATTGGATAATCTAGAATAGCATTAATAGGGAAACCAACTAATCCAGTAGCATTAAATTCTGGAGCACGGTGCATCACCCGATTAATAACGCGAAGCATTTGATGATAGTTGTGAACAGCAGGAGTATTCATTGGAGTTTTAACATATTTTACTGGAACCTCTTCAAACATCATATGGAATAAATTCCAAAGATAGCGGTCAGATTCAATTAAATCTTTTAGAGCTTGAACAGGTGGTAAAAGAGTTTGATCTTGTTCAGCTTCGGCTTCTTTCAATACTTTTTTTAACCAAGTATTGTAAAATTCTTGGTCACTAGGTAACCATTGTCCAACGTTAAATTTTACATCTTTTTTCATTTTTAACACTCTTTTTAATATTAATAACTATAATGAAATCTTTTTTGTAATAAGAAGATAAATAGAGACAATTGCTAAAACACAAATAATAATAGCTAATGCCAACTCCCATTTGTTAAATAAAGGAGTACCGTCTTTGTCATATTCTTTTCTTGCAAAGTAGTAGAAGATAATACCTACGGCATAAATAATAGTTGAAATTAATAAGTAGTTAAGCCCAGCTGCATATAGGAGCCATAAACAATAAATGGTGGATAAAATTCCTATGAATAGGCTCTTATTACGCTTGTGAGAATCATTAGCAAAAATTTCTCGTTTTTGTGCAATTTTCCAAAGATACATTGAACTTAATAGATAACACGGTAAAATTATTACCCCAGTAATATCAATACATGCAAGATATACGTTATTGGCTGTTACCACTAAGATCATAAATAAGGACATTAAAATACTTGAAATATACAAAGATACACTAGGTACTTTTTTCTTATTTTCATGAGCAAAGAATTTTGGCAAAACATGTCCCTTTGCGGCTGCATATGGAAGTTGTGCCATCATAACAGTCCAAGCAACCCATGATCCACCAACAGAAATAATTACAGAGATAGTTACAAAGTCTATAAACCAAGGACCAAGTAAATTTTTCATTAAGTAAGCTGTTGATGGGTCAGTTAATTTAGAAAGAGTTGGTTGATGATAAATACCATAAGCAACAATACTGATTAGAACATAAGCGATAAGTGAGGTTAAATATCCTAGTACTGTGGCTTTACCAACATCTTTTGGATTTTTTGCATGGTTAGAAATAACTACCGCACCTTCAATACCGATAAAGCACCATAAAGTTACAAGCATTGGAGCCTTAATTTGTGAGATAAAGTTTCCTAGATGCAATCCTTGTCCCCAGAATCCCCAGAAAAATGTAGGAAAACGGAAGAAGATCAACATACAAATTAAAATAATAGCCAAGCTGATAAACTTGATAATAACAGTAATAGTATTAAGAAAGGTTGCTTCTTTAACACCATTAAGAACTAAAAAGTTATAAATCCAAATTAAAACAATTCCAAATACAACTGTTGGCCATTGGTGTTTTAATAAAATTGGAAAGTAACGCCCAAATGAGTCATTAAGCATAACTGCATAAGCAACATTTCCCGTAATTGCTTCAATCCAATAGCCCCATGCTGAATTAAAACCAACATATTTACCAAATCCAGCTCGTGCATAGGAATAAATACCAATACTCAAATCTGGTCTTTCTTCGGCAAGAATTTTAAAAGTAAAGGCAAGTCCAAACATACCAATACCGGTTAAAACCCACGCTATGAGAACAGCACCAAGAGAGGATGAAGCGGCCATATTTTGAGGAATATCAAAAATCCCGCCACCAATCATAGCGCCGACTACCATAGCTATTAGACCAAAGAGACCAATTTTATGACTTTTAGCTTTAGTCATTTTGAGATCTTCTTTCTTTTAATTAAAATAATAGCTTATTTAACACGTGCTATTTCTTCGCGAACTTTAATGTTTGAACTACCTAAACCAGGTTCTTGATCATGTAAATTAAATTCAACCTTTGTTTCTGGTCTAAATAAAAGAACGTGAGTTGAACCGCCAAAGTGGAACATCCCTAGTTGATCACCTTTATTAACATGTTGACCAACTCTAACCGTAATTTCATCACTTGAAACTTCAGACATACCAACAGCTACAAAACACATTAAGCCAATCTTAGGGTTATCGGCTTTAATAAAAATAACAGCACGAGTGGCAGTAGCAGTTAAAAAGGCCTGAGAGTCATTTGCTGCAACTGGGTCAGCACCACGTTCATTTGCAAAACCTTGGTATAGACTTTCAGAGTAATATGATCCTGGCAAATTATAAGCTTTTACGATAGTACCACTAACTGGACTGTTCCATCTGTGGTAACTTAAGGCACTTAAGAAGGCTTGATATAAAGTTCCGCCTTCAAATTTTGATGTCCAGGGATCGTTGTGTAATAGATCCATTAGAGAATAAGGTTGTCCTTTAATCCAGAATTTTGCTTTCATTGGTAAATCATGCGCAATTCTAAATGGAGCTGATTCACAGGCATTAGCAATAGAATCAGGATCATCAGGATCTTGAACAGGGCGAATACCAGGATTAAATAAACGAGTAAAGAAGTTGTCCCAAGAGGTAAAACCTAGATGCTTTTCACGATCTTCAGAAGCGCATTTGAAAATAGTCGTAAATTTGTCACCATCTGCTACTTTAGCCATTTCATTTAATGCATAGTCACTTAACCAACCATTTTTAGATGTATTAAGAACATATGTTGAGTCTGGGGTTTGTAGAAATTTACCCCAATAATTCAAAATATCTCTAAGCTTTTCATTGACTTTTGGATTCATAAAGAATACATAACCCGCTTTAGTGGCCATAGGATAGTCTAAAATTGCATTAATTGGTGTACCGACTAATCCAGTTGTGTTGAATTCCGGAGCTCTTTGAATAATTCGGTTGAGCATTAATAACATTTGTTTATAATTTCGAACTTGTGGGGTTCCCATTGGAGTATCAACATACTTTTCAGGAATTTCATCAAACATCATCTGCGTAACATTGTATAAATACCGATCAGATTCAATTAAATTCTTTAAAGCTTGAACTGGAGGAAGTAATTTTTGATTTTCTTCACTTTCCGCTTCTTTTAAAACCTTTTTTAGCCATTTATTGTAGAATTCTTGATCACTGGGTAACCATTGACCTACATTATATTGAATATTCTTTTTCATAATTTCTACCTCAATATTTATGAAAAACAGTTAATAATATTTAAAAGTGCACTTTCATGTTAAAAATAACACTAAGAAGAGAAACAGACCAAATATCTAGTACTTTTATTCCAATATCATATATAAGTAATAATAAAAAACAGCTGACTTTTACATCAGCTGTTTTTGCATACATTTAATTTAAATTTAAATACAAAAAATGGACGAATTGAAGTTTAAAAAAGCGATATGATCATTTTAAAGGAGAGCTACGTTTTCTGAATTACAGAATAGAAAGAAACAAGGAATAAAATCATGAAGCGTGCCTTAGATATTAACCAATTTTTACATGGCGGTGATTATAATCCCGAACAATGGTGGGATGAGCCCGATGTAATTAATCAAGATTTTGCTCTCTTTAAGCAGACTAAAATTAATACTGTGACTGTTGGGATTTTTTCGTGGGCCAAATTAGAACCGCAAGAAGGAAATTATGATTTTTCTTGGTTAGATGAGATTTTTGATCGAGTAGAGGAAATGAATGGTCATGTAATTTTAGCTACGCCAAGTGGAGCACGACCAGCCTGGCTTGCTCAAAAGTATCCAGAAGTTCTTAGAACAGATAACCGGGGAAATAAACGTGGCTTTGGTGGACGACATAATCATTGTTTAACTTCACCTATTTATCGAAAAAAAGTTTATGAGATTAACACAAAACTGGCAGAACATTTTGGTCAAAGGAAAAGTTTGGTGCTTTGGCATATTTCTAATGAATATTCAGGTGAATGCTACTGCGATTTATGTAAAGATGCTTTTAGAAAATGGCTGAAAAATAAGTATGGCGATCTAGCTACTTTAAATCATGCCTGGTGGAACACTTTTTGGAGTCATACTTATAATGACTGGAGTCAAGTTAATCCGCCTAGTCCTTTAAGTGAAATGGGTAATAAAGGGATGAACTTAGACTGGAAGAGATTTATTACTGACCAGACAATTTCATTTATTGATAATGAAACAGCACCCTTAAAAAAGATCACTCCTAATATTCCTGTAACTACGAATATGATGGCTGGAAATCCGTTGATGGATCCATTTGCTGGCTTTGATTATCAAAAGGTAGCGCGTCATTTGGATTTTATCTCTTGGGATTCTTATCCTGCTTGGGGTAACGACAGTCAAACTACTGAAGAACTTGGACGAAATGTTGGATTAATTCATGATTTCTTTAGAAGTTTGAAACATCAGAATTTTCTAGTGATGGAAAATCCTCCGTCACGTGTTAATTGGCATAACTTTGATCGTGCAAAAAGACCTGGAATGCATGAATTGGCTAGTCTACAGGATGTTGCACATGGTAGCCAAGGAGTATTATATTTCCAACTTAGAGCCTCACGAGGATCATCAGAAATGTTTCATGGGGCTGTAATTGAGCATCGTCATCCTGAAAAAACGCGTGCATTTAAAGACGTAACTAAGGTTGGTAAAGACTTGGAAAAAATTAGCCCAATTGTAGCAACAAATTATGCAAAAGCAAAAGTCGCAATTGTCTTTAGCTATGACAGTTACTGGGCACTGCAAGACGCAGAAAGTTATAGCGTGAATAAAAATATCTGGCAAACAATTCAAAAGCATTATCGTTATTTTTATGAACATGATATTCCAGTTGATTTTGTTAGTTCTGAAGATGATTTTTCACAATACGACTTATTGATTGATCCAATGCACTTTTTAATGAGTAAGTCCTATTTAGAAAAAATAGATAATTATGTTAAGAATGGTGGTAAGATAGTCGGCACTTATATTAGCGGAGTTGTTGATGAAAATGATCTTGCCTATATGAATGAATGGCCAAAAGAACTACAAGAAATTTACGGACTTGAGCCTCTTGAAACTGATGTTTTATATCCTGGGCAATCGAATTTAATTAATTTTGAAGGAAAAGAATATCCTGTGCACGATTATTGTGAAACGTTAATTAACTGCACGGGAAAAGTTTTGGCTACATACAGTACAGATTTTTATCAAGATACACCTGCTATTGTTGAGCATTCCTACGGAGCTGGCAAAGGCTATTACCTTGCTTGTCGTACTGATTATTCTTTCTTAGAAAAGTTTTATGAAAAAATAGCTAGTGAATTAGTTCCTGAAATTCCAATTACAAAATTTAATGATAGAGTTTCAATTCAAATACGTGAAAATAAATCAGAAAAATATTGGTTTGTTCAGAATTTTTCTGATAAAGAAGAAAAAATTGAATTGAGTTGTGAATTAGTTAATTTACTTGAAGATGTGAAAGATAAGGGAATCGTTAGCTTAAAGCCATTTGAAAGTAAAGTTTATACATTATCTAGATAAATATTAAAGTAAGCATTCAGAATAAAAATGAATGCTTATTTTAATATAAAGGACTATACCAATTTGACTACTTATTATAAATAGGTATAAAATAAACCTTTCTGTGTAACAAACACAGTGAACAGAAAGGATAGTTTTTAATGAATAATTCAACAACAGAGAAGACTTTCTTTGGACAACCTCGTGGTTTGTCCACCTTGTTCTTCACTGAAATGTGGGAGAGATTTAGTTACTATGGTATGCGTGCTATTTTACTCTTCTACATGTATTATGCCGTAGAACGTGGCGGATTAGGGATGAATGAAACCACTGCTGCTTCAATCATGTCTATCTACGGTTCACTTGTTTATCTTTCTACGGTAGCTGGTGGATGGCTAGCAGACAGAATTTGGGGAGCACGTAGTACTGTCTTCTTTGGTGGTGTCCTTATTATGATTGGACACATTATTTTAGCCCTACCAATGGCAGAGTTAGGTTTATATATTTCGATTGCATTTATTGTGGTCGGAACAGGTTTACTTAAGCCTAATGTTTCTGATATGGTTGGTGGCTTATACTCATTAGATGATCGCAGACGTGATGCTGGTTTCAGTATCTTTGTGTTTGGTATTAACTTAGGATCAGCACTTGCTCCATGGTTAGTTCCTTGGGCAAGTGAAGGTTTTGGCCTTAATTTATTTGGAAATCATTTTAACTTCCATGCTGGTTTCTCTTTGGCAGCAGTTGGAATGTTCTTTGGTTTAGTACAGTATGTTTGGGGTGGTAGAAAGTATCTCTCTGAGGATGGGATGCACCCAACAGATCCAATCGATCCAGAAACTCGTAACAAAGTCTTAAAGAGAATCGGTTTAGGAGTTTTAGCTTTAGCAGTAGTATTAGGTTTAATGGCTGCTTTTGGTCAATTAAATATTGATAATATTATTACTTTAATTACTATTGTTGCTATTGCCTTACCAATTTATTACTTTGTTTTAATGCTTAGAAGCCCTAAAGTTACAAAAGAGGAACGCTCAAAAGTTTGGGCTTACATTCCATTATTTATTGCAGCTTCTATTTTCTGGGGAATTGAAGAATCTGGTTCTGTAGTTTTAGCTCTATTTGCTGCCCAAAGAACAGTACTTCACATCGGAGGATGGCACTTTACCGCTGCTAACTTCCAAACTTTGAACCCAGTATTTATCATGATTTTGACTCCGTTCTTTGTATGGTTATGGGATAACTGGAAGAAACAACCAAGTGCTGCTGGTAAATTTGCTGCTGGTTTGGTCTTTGCTGGTCTTTCATATATGTGGATGGCCCTTCCAGGAATGCTTTATGGAACAAACGGACGAGTTAGTCCATTTTGGTTAGTTGGCTCTTGGTTTATTGTTGAAATTGCCGAAATGCTTATTTCTCCAATTGGCTTATCTGTAACTACACGTTTAGCACCAAAAGCTTTCCGTTCACAAATGATGAGTCTTTGGTTCTTAGCAGATGCCACTGGTCAAGCTATCAACTCCCAAATTGTTAAATACTACTCAAGTAAAACTGAAGTGGCATACTTTTTAGCAGTTGGAATTGTTAGTGTACTGTTTGGTGTAGTGATGTTTTTCTTTACTAAGAAAATTCATAACTTAATGGCAGATGCTGAATAAAACAAACATAATTTAATATTTAATAAGGAAAGATTTGATGGGTAATTCGAATCTTTCCTTATTTTTTTATAAAAGCATTAGCTCACACTTTTGAAAATGCGTTTTAGTAAAATTTTTGCGCCTAAGGTAATACAATGAAAAATGAATAAGAAAGGTTATTTAAATGAAAGTGTGATATATAATGATTGAAAGTAATCACAGTGCATGTACATCAATTCTAATTGGGAAAAATGCTACTACAGATGGCAGCATTATCATTGGACGTAATGAAGATGATAAGCCAAACTGTGCTAAGCATTTAGCTTTTCATGAAGAAAAGGATATTCCTAATAATCACTTTAAGTCTAACTTGAATAAGTTTGAAATGGATTTACCAACTCATAGATATGCTTATTCTTCAACTCCAAACTGGAGTGACAAGAAGGGTGTTTATGAGGAATCCGGAATTAACCAATTTGGTGTAGCAATGAGTGCTACTGAAACTACTTATGCTAATGACCAAGTTCAATCTTTTGATCCATTTAAGAAGACCGGTATCATTGAAGAAGCAATGGTAACTTGTATTTTGCCTTATGTAAAGACAGCACGTGAAGCTATTGCTCGCTTTGCTAAGATTATTAAAGATCATACTGCAGGTGAATCAGATGGTATTTTATTTGCCGATCCTAAAGAAGCTTGGTACTTCGAAATTGGTACTGCTCACTACTGGGTAGCACAACGTATTCCAGATGATTGCTATGCTGTAGCTGCTAATGAATTAGCAATTCAAGAAATTGATTTTAATGACTCTGATAACTTTATTACTGCTCCTGGTTTACAAAAATTTGTTGAAGAACATAATTTATGGCCAAATAATAAGCCATTTAATTGGCGTCGTATTTTTGGTACACATAACCTATTAGATTTAACATATAACACTGCTCGTGTTTGGACTGGTCAAAGAATCTTAAGTCCTTCTATTAAGCAAGAACCAAGCAGCTTTGATATTCCATTTATTCAAAAGGCAGACCATCCAATTTCAATAACTGATGCTCAAAGAGTTTTAAGAGATCACTACGATGGAACTAAATATGATGTAGCAAATCCTGTTAATAAAGATACAGCTGTATATCGTCCAATTAGTGTTGACTTTACTGAGGAGTCACACTTACTACAACTTAAAGGCAAGGATTGGATTCACTGGTTATCATTAGGCATTACTTGTCAAAATGTATATGTTCCATTCTATCCACAAGGTAGCGTAGTGCCAAGCTTCTATAGACACGGCAAAGATAAGTATGCTTCAAACTCAGCATATTGGATCTACAAGGAAGCACAAGTCTTAGCTGATCGTTCATGGAAAGACTATGGTTTGCAATTGTATCAAGCTAGAAATGCTACACAACAAAAATTAAGTCAAATGCGGGCAGAATATGATGTCAAAGTTGATAAAGAAAAAGATCCTGCAAAGAAGTTAGACTTAATTAATAAAGCAAACAAAGACTTAGCTCATACAGCAGTTAAAGACTACCAAGAATTAATTGGTAAGTTAATCACAAAGCAAATAAAGAAATCACCATTGCACTTTAGAAGAGACCCAGACTTATAATCTAGGATTGTAAATCATAAAAAAACGAGTAGAATAAGTTCTGAAGAAATAATTGAATGACAGAGAGCATTCGTTTTGGAGGAATTTAATATGGATACAATGGTTAAGCACAGACATACTCTAAGCAAAAATCAGAAGTGGGTTATTGCATCTACTTCATCAGGTTTTGCGCTTGAGAATATGGATGTGCTTTTTTTATCGTTTGCAATGAGTTCGATGATTGCTGATCTTCACTTGTCAGGTGGGGAGGCTGGTTTTATTTCAACGATTACTAATTTAGGAATGTTAGTTGGTGGAATCGCCTTTGGAATTTTAGGTGATAAGATTGGTCGAGTTAAAACCTTTAGCCATACAGTAATTATTTTTGCGATTGCGACAGCTTTGATGGCCTTTGCCAATAATATTTATCTTATCTATGCCCTTCGGTTTTTAGCAGGAATTGGAGCAGGTGGAGAATATGGTGTTGGAATTGCTTTAATTGCTGAGAACTTTCATAAAGAACAAATTGGTAAAATGACCTCAGTAGCAGCGATTGGTGGCCAAATTGGAGCAATTTTAGCGGCTTTAATTGCAGCTTGGATTATTCCAGCAGCAGGTTGGCATATGCTATTTTTAGTAGGGATTCTTCCAGTAATTTTAACCATCTTCATTAGAAAACACGTCCATGAAAGTGAGCAATTTCTTAAGGCTCAAGCTAGTGAAAGTAATTCCTTATTATCGGATGTCGCTAAAAAAATGTTTTCAACACCACATCTTGCTTGGCAAACCGTGGGTCTAATTATTATGATGACAGTTCAAATTGCCGGATACTTTGGTTTAATGAACTGGCTTCCCACAATTGTGCAAAAGCAATTGAATTTAAATGTTTCAAATTCTAGTCTTTGGATGATTTCTACGATTATTGGAATGAGCATTGGTATGATGACATTTGGCTCAGTTTTTGACTACTTTGGCCCGAGAAGAGCCTTTGCAATTTTCTTAATTGGTTCAGCTTTAATGGTTTATACATTAAGTTTGGCCCAAAATATGACCATGCTTTTGATTATTGGAGCTGTAGTTGGCTTTTTCTCAAATGGGATGTTTGGTGGCTATGGCGCTGTAATCAGTAGATTATATCCAACAGAAATTCGCTCGAGTGCTAATAATATTATCGTCAATGTCGGTAGAGCAATCGGTGGATTTTCATCAGTAGTAATAGGTATTTTAATGGATAAATATAACTTAGGCGTAGTAATGGGCTTTTTATCAGCTTTATACCTACTTAGCTTTGTCGTGATGATTACTTTACCAGGCTTAAAAACGTTAACAAAAGAAGCTAAAAGGAACTAAATATAGCTTTTAACGATAGGAAACTAGTAAGAATAAATATTTTTCAATCGATAATTGTCCTTGTATACTATAGAAAAGTAAGTGTGAGAGGAAATAATTATGAAGAAGAAAAAGATTTATCTTGCTAGTTTTTTTGTTGCATTATTTTTATTTGTGTTAGCGGGATGTGGTCAAAAAGCTCAAAATGTTCCTGCTAAAAGGGTTACTGTATCTTTAACCAATACTAAAACAATTCCCACATTTTTCTTTCATGGTTGGGGATCAAGTGCGAATGCGGAGACCCAAATGGCGAATGCCGCAAAAAAGGCTGGTGTAAGTAATACAATTATTCAAGCAGATGTAAGTAAAAATGGCACTGTTAAACTTAAAGGCACGATCCCAAAAAATGCAAAAAATCCAATTATCAAAGTTAATCTAGAAGATAATCAGAGTGGAAAAACATCATATGTAAAAGATGTAATAACTGCAATCTCTAATAAATATCATTATGCAAAGATTAATTTAGTTGGTCATTCAATGGGAAATCTACAAATTGCTAACTACATTAATGAAAACTATGACAATAAAAAATTGCCTAAGATTAATAAAGTAGTTTCAATTGCAGGGCATTACGATGGCTATCTTGGTGAAGAAGCTGGCCAAAAGGCTAAGATCCAAAATAAGAAAACGGGTGAACCGGATATTTATAGTGATGGCTTTAAGCAATTATTACCTTTACGGAAACACTATCCGAGACAAATTGAGGTCTTAAATATCTATGGTAATAAAGAGGATGGTTCAAATTCTGACGGATCAGTTTCTGTAGCATCGGCACAAAGTTATAAATATTTAATTAATGGCCGTGCCAAATCATACCGTGAAGTAGAAATTAAGGGTAAGAATGCACAACATAGCAAATTACACGAAAATAAAGAAGTTGATAAACTTTTAATTGATTTTTTATGGAAAGAATAATAAAAAGTTATTGACAATAGTCTCTGTGGATACTAATATAGTTAATTAATTAGTATCTACAGAGACTATTTTTGTGAGGTGAAGTATGGAATTAACTGCTACCGAAAAGTTGAATTTTGCAATTATCCGAGGTGGAAAAGCTTATGCAGAGTGGGATAGACAACATGGCATGCCAAGTTATCTAACCATTATTTTGTATGAACTATTAATGCGCCAAAGATTAACGCAAAAAGATCTGGTCAACTTAAGTGATTTACCGAAGCAATCTATTAATAAAGGAATTCACCGCTTACTAGAAAAAGATTATCTAGAACTGACAATTGATCCAGAAGATAATCGGGTTAAGTATTGTCAGCTAACTGCTTCCGGAAAAGAATATGCTAAAAAGAAAATGGCCCCTTTATTTGAAATTGAAAAGCAAATTGCACAAAAAATGGGCGCGCAAAAGATGGAACAGTTAGTAGCTCTAAATGAAGAGTGGAGTGATACCTTTTGGGAGCTTTTAAGAAAGAAGGGAGAATAATAGATGCAAATTTTGAAGCCACACTTCAAAAATTATCGTAAAGAAATAATTTTAGCGATTATTACAATTCTGATTTCTGCTTTTGCAACTTTATGGCAGCCAAGATTATTAGAAAATATCCAAAAAGCAATTTTAGCGGATAACCAGAGTGTTGTCTTAAGAGATGGAATTGGATTAGTTGTACTTGGTTTATTAGCAATTATTGCTGGTATTTTTAACGTATATTATGCTGCAAAAATTGCCCAGGGAATAACTTCAGATTTACGTGAAGAAACTTATGCTAAGATTCAAAGTTTTTCTTTTGGAAATATTGAAAAATTCTCTAGTGGGTCATTAGTTGTTCGTTTAATTAATGATATGAACCAAGTTATGAATATGATGATGATCTTATTCATGCAATTACTCAGAATGCCAATTATTTTAATTGGATCATTTGTATTGAGTATTATTACCATTCCTCAATATTGGTGGGCTCCTGTATTGATGCTAGCTTTAATGATGGGGGTTGGATACATTGTTATTCAAAATATGAATAAACTTTTTGCTAAATTCCAACACTACATGGATAAAATTTCTACTCGCGTTAAAGAAAATTTACAGGGTGTACGTGTAGTAAAATCTTTTAATCAAGGAGAAAATGAGATTGAGAGATTTAACGAAACTTCTGATGATTTAAACGAATTAAATATTAAGATTGGTTACTGGATTTCTACTATTATGCCAGCTTTCATGTTAATTGCTTATTTAGTAATTGCATTAGTTGTCTTTTTAGTAGGACGCAGTGCTAATTTAACTCCAACTGATGTTGCAGTTGTATCACCATATGTTTCCTATATTTTAACTTTGCTCTTTGCAATTTTAATTGGTGGTTTTGTGATTATGAACTTCACTCGTGGGATGGTTTCTCTAAGAAGAATTAAAGAAGTACTTGATACTGAACCAGATGTTAAGTTTGATCCTAATGCACCAACTGCACCAGAAAAGGGAAGTATTGAATTTGACGATGTTTCTTTTACTTATCCCGGTGGAGATAAGCCAACCTTAAAAAATATCTCATTTAAGGTGAAGCCAGGTGAAATGGTTGGTATTGTTGGAGCAACAGGATCTGGTAAAAGTACGCTTGCACAACTTATTCCGCGTCTTTATGATCCGACTAAAGGAACAATAAAAATTGGTGGCAAAGACTTAAAGACAATTGGTGAAAAATCACTTCGTAATACTGTTTCAATGGTTTTACAAAAAGCAATTTTATTCTCTGGAACAATTGCCTCTAACTTGCGTCAAGGAAAAGAAGATGCGACCGATTATGAATTAAAACGTGCTTCAGAAATTGCCCAAGCACAGGAATTTGTCGGTCAATACCCGGATCGATTTGACCATGAAGTAGAAGAAAGATCAGCTAACTTCTCTGGTGGTCAAAAGCAACGTTTATCAATTGCTCGTGGTGTTATTGGTCAACCACCGATTTTGATTTTAGATGACTCTACTTCGGCCTTAGATGCTAAGTCTGAAAAATTAGTTCAAGAAGCTTTAGAGCATGATTTAAAAGATACAACAACAGTAATTATTGCTGAAAAGATAGTATCAGTGATGAATGCAGACAAGATTTTAGTTTTAGATGATGGAAAATTGGTTGCTGAAGGAACTCATGAAGAATTACTGAAGACTTCCCCAATTTATCAAGATATTTATCGCACACAAAAAGCTAAAGAAAAGAGAGGTGAAATTGATGAGTAATACTAAAAAAGCATTAAAATACTTTGCCAAGTATTTAAAGAATTATTGGAAAGGCGTTACAATTGTTATCGTCTTATCTTTGATTTCGACTTTGAGTCAAGTGCTTGGTCCTCTTTTCCTAGGAAATGCTGTTCAAGAATTGACTAAGGCGGTTAATAAAGTAGCTAGCCGTACTCATGATTTAAGTAGCTTTTATCAGGCTTTAGGATCAATGGTGGGTGTATATGCAGCAGGAATTATTGCCTCCTTTATTGCATGGATGGTAATGTCAAAATTCACTGCAAATGCTACTAACGATATGAGAGAAAACTTATTTGCTAAGTTTCAAAGAATGTTAATTCGCTACTTTGATACTCATCAAGATGGAAAACTATTATCTCTATTTAATTCAGACTTAGATAATATTTTTAATGCCTTGAATAATGCAATTTTTGAAATTATTTCTCAAGGTGCATTATTAATCGGAACTATCATTATGATGTTTATCGTAAATCCAACTATGGCTCTGTTTACGGTAGCAACAACGCCATTCATTTTGATTATTAGTGTAGTTATTATGAAGAAGGCGAGAGTTTATTTAGATAAGCAACAAGATAAAATTAGTGATCTTAATGGTTATGTAAATGAACAGATCAATGGTGAAAAAGTAATTATTACTAACGGCTTGCAAGAAGAATCTGTTCAAAACTTCAAAAAATACAATAACGATGTTCGTAGCGCTATGTTCAAAGGTCAATTTTATTCTGGGATGCTCTTCCCCTTACTACAAGGAATTTCTTTACTAAATTTAGCCATTGTAATTGGTGGTGGCGCATGGCTGATTGTTAGTGGTCAAGTCAGTCAAGCAATTGGTTTAGGGTTAATTGTTGCCTTTGTTGAATATTCACAAACGTATTTCCAACCCTTAACACAACTCACCTCTATTTATTCAATGACACAACTTGCTTTAACTGGTGCTAGAAGATTGGCAACAGTGGAAGAACAAGATGAGGAGAATACGGTACCTGATGGAAAAGTTCTTAAAGGAATCAAAAAGGGCGTTAAATTAGAAAACGTTCATTTTGGCTATAACGCTGATAAAGAGATCTTGCACGGCGTTTCAATTGATGTCGATAAAGGCAAGTCAGTTGCTGTAGTTGGACCAACAGGTTCAGGAAAAACTACGATTATGAACCTAATTAATCGTTTCTATGATGTAAATAGTGGTAAAGTAACTTTTGACGGTGTTGATGTTCGTGATATTACACTTGAATCTTTAAGAAATAATGTTGGTATTGTTTTACAAGATTCTGTTCTCTTTACTGGAAGTGTTGAGGATAATATTAAATACGGTAAGCCAGATGCGAGCCGAGATGAAGTAATTGCGGCCGCAAAAGAAGCTAATATTCACGACTTTATTATGACCTTACCAGACGGATATGATACTCAAGTTTCTGAAGAAAATTCTGTCTTTTCTACTGGTCAAAAGCAATTAATTTCAATTGCTCGAACAATCTTAACGGACCCAGAATTTTTAATTTTGGATGAGGCTACTTCTAATGTCGACACTGTTACTGAGGCTAAGATTCAAAAAGCTATGGATGCGGTTATTGCGGGCAGAACCAGTTTTGTTATTGCTCACCGTTTGAAGACTATCTTAAATTCAGATAAAATAGTAGTGTTGAAAGATGGAAATGTCATTGAAGAAGGAAATCACGATGAATTAATTAAGCAGCATGGTTTTTACTATGGCTTGTATACTAATCAAATGGCATTTGAATAATAAATTAGAGGGACACTTTCCCTCTAATTTTGGTTAGGGGGAAAGTTTAAAAAGTGAAGAGAAAGCTACGATTCTTTTCTTTATTTATTGTCTTATTTAGCGTTTTTTTACTTTCGGCATGCCAAAAAAATACTCGTAACGTCTATCAAGAAGTGAAAAAAAGTAATGAAATTACTTGGGGCGTTAAGGCCGATACCCGTTTATTTGGTTTGATGAGCATTAAAACCGGGAAAATTGAAGGTTTTGAAGTTGATTTAGCAAATGCTTTAACTAAAGAAATACTAGGGAAAAATGCCAAGGCAAACTTTGTACAAACAACTGCAAAAACAAAAATTCCACTTTTAAAAAATGGAAATATTGATGCAGTTTTAGCGGCAATGACGATCACGCCAGAACGAAAAAAACAAATTGATTTTAGTGATCCATATTTTTATGCGGGACAATCACTTCTTGTAAAAGATGATTCAACAATCAAGGGCATTAAAGATATGAATGGTAAAACTGCATTAGCTGTAAAAGGTACAACAGCAGTTGCCAATGTTAAAAAATTTGCACCTAAGGCTAAAGTATTAGAATTTGATGATTATGGTCAAGCATTTACTGCGCTTAAAGCCGGTCAAGGTCAAGCCATGACTACTGATAATGGTTTGCTTGCCGGAATTGCAACAGAAAACAAGGGTTATAAACTTGTAGGGGGCACTTATACCAATGAGCCCTATGGAATTGCGGTCAATAAAGGACAAACGCAAATGAGAAATGCAATTAATCGTGCACTCGTAAAATTAAAAAAAGATGGGACGTATGATGCCTTGGTAAAGAAGTGGTTTAGCGGTATTCCAGGCTTTAATATTAAAGAGGCCGAAGGTGAAAAATAAAATTTTTACTTGCCTTTTTTGAAAAAATATTATTAAATGTAATCAACATTTAAATTTAAAAAGCGATAAAAAGAAAAGTAGGTAATCTATTTCTTTTAGTGAGTTAACGATAGTGGAAAAGTTAGCAGACCCTGGATTATTGAAAGACACTTTTATAATGCTGCTGGCCGAAATCTTTTAAGAGAGTAAGTTTAGCCGTAAGCGGTACGTTATCTAGCCGCTGGAGCATGGTTGTGCTCTAGTCAAGTTGGTCTTTAATTAGACAATTTAGGTGGTACCGCGGAAAAAAGCCTTTCGTCCTGAGTAAATTAGGAGCGAAGGGCTTTTTTTCTTTACTCCAATCAGGAAATAAAGGGGTATGCAACAGATATAACTACAGAAGTTAATTTTAAGAAGTTTTAGAGTAGAATGGAAAAGTGAGTAAAAAAGAGAGGGGAAGCACAATGGCTGCAATTATTGATTTTAAGCATGTAAATAAGTACTATGGTAAATTCCATGCTTTAAAGGATATTAATTTGAGTATTGAAGAGGGTCAAGTTGTTTCAATTATCGGCCCATCTGGTTCTGGTAAGAGTACTTTGATTCGTACAATGAATGGATTAGAGCGAATTAATTCTGGTACTTTGATGGTAACTGGCTATGATTTGGCAGATAAGCATACGGATTCAAATAAAATTCGTAAAAATGTGGGAATGGTCTTCCAACATTTTAACTTATATGACAACCACACTGTGCTTGAAAATATAACATTAGCTCCTAAAATTGTTTTGCATAGACCAGATAAGGAAAACAACGATATTGCCATGGATCTTCTAAAAAAAGTTGGTCTTGAAGAAAAGGCAAATATGTATCCGAGACAATTGTCTGGTGGACAAAAGCAGCGTGTTGCAATTGCTCGTTCATTAGCTATGAGACCAAAGGCTATTTTATTTGATGAACCAACTAGTGCTCTTGACCCGGAAATGATTCAAGATGTGTTAGATGTTATGAAATACGTAGCAGATCAAGGAATTACAATGGTTGTTGTAACTCACGAAATGGGATTTGCTCGTGAAGTTGGGGATAGATTAATTTTCTTTGATCAAGGTAGAATTTTAGAAGATGCAAAACCAGAGGAATTCTTTAAACATCCTAAGACTGAACGTGCACGTCAATTTTTAAGTAAGGTTATTACTGAAAAGCTAGGTGGCTAAAATGAAAAAATCAACTAAGATTTTTATTTTGCCTCTGGTACTAGCCTTATTAGTTACTTTGACTGGCTGTGCCAAGAAGCAGAAATCAAGTAACGTTTATGATCAGGTTAAAGAGAGTAAGACAATTACTTGGGGAGTTAAGGCTGATACTCGTTTATTTGGTTTAATGAGTATTAAAACTGGAAAGATCGAAGGTTTTGAAGTTGATTTAGCAAAAGCCTTAACTAAGCAAATGTTGGGTAAAGATGCAAAAGCTGAATTTGTACAAACAACTCCCAAAACAAGAATACCGCTACTAAAAAATGGAAATATTGATGCAATTTTGGCAACGATGACTATTACGCCTGATCGAAAAAAACAAGTAACTTTTAGTGAACCATATTTTACTGCTGGTCAATCACTGCTTGTAAAAGATGATTCTTCAATCAAAAATGTTAGAGACTTGAATGGTAAAACTGCTTTAGCTGTTAAAGGAACAACAGCAGTTGATAATGTTAAAAAATTTGCGCCTAAAGCAAAAGTTTTAGAATATGATGACTATGGTCAAGCATTTACTGCATTAAAAGCAGGTCAAGGTCAAGCAATGACTACTGATAACGGATTACTTGCCGGTATTGCTAGTGAAAATAAAGGTTATAAATTAGTAGGAGGAACCTACACAACTGAACCTTATGGAATTGCAGTAGAAAAGGGTCAAACTGAATTTGCTGATCATATTAATAAGGCACTAAATGAATTAAAGAAAAATGGAACGTATCATCGTTTATTAGTTAAATGGTTTGACGGTATTCCAGGATTTAATATTAAGGAGGTTGAAAATTCGTGATAGGAATTTTAACAAATCATTGGTCTGAATTCTTATCAGGCTTTTGGAACACAATTTTATGTAGTGTGATTGCTCTATTCTTTAGTTTAATCCTTGGAGTAGGCTTTGCTTTGTTAGAAGTTGCACCAAATAAGTTTGGTAGAGCAGTAGCACAGGTCTACATTGAAATTTTCCGTAACATTCCGTTGTTAGTTATTACAATGATTTTTTATCTGGTTGTACCACAAATTTGGTTCAAGGTATCTGGGTTTGCAGCAGGTACAATTGGATTAACATTATATACTTCAGCATTTATTGCAGAAACGGTTAGGGCCGGAATTAACTCAGTTGGGGATGGCCAAATGGAAGGTGCCCGCTCAAATGGTATGACTTATACTCAAGCTATGCGCTATGTTATCTTGCCACAAGCTTTAAAGATTGTCATTCCGCCATTAGGTAACCAGTTCATTAATTTAATTAAGAATTCATCCGTTTTAGCCTTTGTAGCAGGTTTTGATTTGATGTATCAAGCAGATGTAATTGCATTCTCATCATTTGAAACAATCAATACTTATGTTGTTGTAGGGTTATTTTACTTAGTATTGACCCTACCATTAAGTTACTACATGCGTCACTTAGAAAAGAAATTAGCCTAGGAAGGAGAAAAAGATGGAAAACTTTATTCATGCATATTCTTGGATTAACATTCGCTTTCTCTTACAAGGTTTGTGGGTGACCATATATGTATCTTTGATCTCAATTGCTTTAAGTTTTGTATTGGGATTAGTATTTGGTTTTATCCGTTATGTGAAAATTAAATATCTTTCAGCAATTGTTGGATTTGTAATTGATATTATTAGAAACCTGCCACTATTGTTGATTATCTTCTTTACGTATTTTGGATTACCAGAATTAGGGATTATTACCAATCCAACGGTTGCTTCTATTATTGCCTTGGTAGTATTTGAAGGGGCAATGCTAGCTGAAATTGTGAGAAGTGGGATCGCTGCTGTTGATCCAGGCCAAATGGAAGGTGCTCGATCAAACGGGATGACATATATGCAAGCGATGTATCATGTAATTATTCCACAAGCCCTAAATAAGATGATTCCTTCTCTTTTATCACAATTCGTTTCATTAGTTAAAGATACGTCTTTAGCAACAATTATTGTTTTGCCGGAATTATTATTCCACGCACAAATTATTTATAGTCAAAATACTACTTACTTGATTCCAATGTATGTAATTATTGCGATTATGTACTTCATTGTTTGTTTCTCACTTTCAATGGTTGCTAAGCATTTACAAAGTAAGTATTAAAAAATAAACCACATGAAAAAATTCATGTGGTTTTTATTATGCCTTTTAGTAGAGATAATTGACTGTATATCCAAATTGGTAAAAAAATGAACTGTTTTGGTACTTTTCGTATTTTTGTTTTAAAGAAAGGAATAAAATACAGGTATAAATATATAAGAATAAATAAAATATGAGGAAATTAATTATGAAAAATTGGGGTTTAACAGCCATGTACATTGTCGTAATGTTACTAGGCTTCTTTGAATTGTATCGTACCTTCAGATTTTATAAGTGGGATAAAAAGGCAAAACAACTTGCTACTGCACCTTATGTAATATACTTTGGAACCTTCATTAGTGCAGTATTGATTATCGTGCCGGTCATGTTCTTGTTAGGTGATACCAATCCTTATATTCCACACTTTTTATATGTTATTCTAGGAATTATTTTAATTATCGTATTGCTTTTAATGTACTGGCGAGGACATCAAATGGCTAAAAAGTTAGGCAAGGATGATAGTAATTTAGCTGTTTGGCAAATTTATTTAATCAGTACGGTAATTCTATTTAGTGGATTTGTAAATTTCTTTAAGTAAATTATTTAGTAAAAAGAGCAACTATACATGAAAATCGATGTGTAGTTAACCCCCAGAGTTGGACATAAATCCAACCTGGGGGTTTTACTATGAGCAAATATGCAGTTGAAACTAAATTAAATGGCTAAAAACGATAAAACAGCGTTGATAATTCAGCGCTGTTTTTTTGAATTCAATAGTTGAAAATATTAAATCTTATTAATATAATTAATAATAATTTAATTGTGTCGTAGATTGGGGGAAAGGCTATGATCTTTGAAAAGCTTTTTTCTAAAGAAAATAAAAAAGATGAGATTGTTAGGGTAAAAATAAGTGACGAAGAATTCAACGAATTGAAAATAAAATTAAGTAGCGGGGATGTAACAGTTGAACAAGGAGAACGTTTTGCAGTTAACTTTATGGGTAAACGGCACTACTTACCTATTGTTCAATTGGAAAATGGAAGACTACAGCTTAAGCAAAGAATTAATTTAATTGATAATGGTGAAGCTCATCTTAAAGTCGTTGTACCAGCAGAGGTAACCTTAGATAGGCTTGATGTTCAAACTAATAGTGGTGATATTGAAATCGTTGATACCAAAGTGGAAAAAGCATATCTTAAATCGACTGAGGGAAGAGTTAGAGTAAGGCGTGTTGCAATTGCTGAATCTCTTCTAGAATCGACAGATGGTAATGTAACCGTGAGAAACAGCGATTTAGCTGATGGGAAGCTTGCTACATATGATGGAGAAATTAAAGTCTCAGGATCTACCCTATCTCAAATTTCATTGAATGTTACCGATGGAGACATGAATTTAACTGACGTAACTATTGATGGTGGAAGTGCAAACTTAAAGGCTGGTAATTTCACCTTAGATCATGCTGTCTTTAAGAGCGATTATGAGATTAATAATATTGAAGGGAATAATACTGTCTGGAGTGCAAATTTAAAGTACGCCCGTGTCAGGACAGCTAATGGACTAAATAATATTTCATTTGATCCGCAACCATCTGGAGTGATCTTAACAATGACAACAGTAGATGGAGATAATGTGGTGGAATAGGAGAAGAATGGTGAAAAGAGAGAAATCTAAGCAGAAAAATTTAGGAATTTATAGTAGCTTGAAATCAGTTATTATTAATACAGTCTCATTCTTTGTAATGAGTTCTATAGTAGTGGGAATTTCTAATTGGAGTGAATCTCAAAGTTTAATATTGAAAACGTCTGAATATCTTGGATTAATAGGTGGAAGTCTGATTGCCGGAATTATAATGAGTTTCTTTTTTGGTGAAAAATAACCCCGTGGAAAACCACGAGGTTATTTTTATTTAACTGTACTTAAAACTGAACGAATCTTAGTAGTAAGCATATCGATAGCAACATCATTTTCTCCACCTTCTGGAACAATGATATCAGCATAACGCTTAGTTGGTTCAATGAACTGATTATACATTGGCTTAACTGTTGCTAAGTATTGATTAATTACTGATTTTACAGAACGGCCACGTTCTTGTGTATCACGCTCTAATCTTCTGATAAAACGAATATCATCATCAGTATCTACAAATACTTTAATACTCATTAAATCACGTAAATTCTCTTCGCCTAAAACTAGAATACCTTCTAAGATAATAATATCAGCCGGTTCAGTGTGAATTGTCTTTTCACTTCTTGTATGAGCGGTAAAGTCATAAACTGGCATTTCAACTGCCTTATAGTCCATGAATTGACGTAATTGTTCAACAAGAAGGGGCATGTCAAAGGCATCAGGATGGTCGTAGTTGATTTTCTTACGGTCTGCCATTGATAAGTTGTCGTTGTTCTTGTAGTAAGAATCTTGCGTCATAATTAAGATATGGTCGTCTTGTTGTAATTGGTCATAAATTTCATGGGCGATGGTTGTTTTACCACTACCAGAACCACCAGCAATTCCAATGATAATAGGGCGTTTACTTTGCACAATAAAATCTCCTTTTTTAAACTATTACAATAATACCTTAAAATTATGCGCTATGATAGCTTTCTGAGCAATAATCTTGACAAATATGTTTTTTATAGTGAGATATTTTGGAGCTAGTTAAAAATAAATACCTTGTTCACTATTAATATTTATAAAATTAATTCTCTTTCAAAAATATCTATATTTACTAGTAGTGCATTATAGAAAAAGAATACCAAATCAGTCATCCAATTGACCAATTTGGTATTTTTTGATTTTTTAGATAGTAAAAGATGGTAATATTTAAGACATAAAAATGTTATTAATTGTTTTAGAGGAGAGAATAACAATGAAAGAAATTAAAAAAGAAAATATCGTTAAGAAAGTTACTTTAACTGAAGAAGAAATGAATGAAGTTACTGGTGGAGCTAGAGTAAATGGTTTTGTTAATGGAAATTGGAATAAAGGTATATTTTACTGGACACGCAACATTTGGAAATAAAAATGTTGTTAGTTTATAGCTTTTTAATGCTTATTTCTGGAGTAACCGATTTATGGATATTTTTTAGAGTTTCTCAAATTGCAGCTAGTAAAAAAAATATTTTGATTCTCGGTGGAGTGTTATTATTACTTCCTATTGTATGTGTAGGCATTGTTCAACTAGCTACTTTTTTAGAAATTTTATTTTTTATATTTTATTTTAGAAAAAGTAAAGAAAAAGACGTGGCTGTTGGATCAATTTTGATTGTGGGAGTTGTAGATTCTATAATAGATATATTAAATAGCATTTTAATGGAACTTTTGCATATTGAGGATATAATTTATCTTGATTTATTGGTCCAAATTAGCATTATAATTCTTGCAGTTTTTATTATTGAAACATTATATAAGTTTCTTTACTCATATTTAATGAGTGAAAATCACAATGTGTTTATAGGACTATTGATCTATCTATATGTTTCCACTACTTTAACAATGATTTTTTATGCGAAAACTAAGAAGGTTACATCATTAAGTATATTTTTTACAATTTTTGTATTAATTCAAATAGTTTTTGCTATAGCGACTTACGTGGAACTAATAAATATTCAAAAGCATCTTTTGAAAAAGTCCCAACAAGACAAACTAATAAAAGAGCAAAAACAACTTCAAGAATACACGCGATACTTAGAAGAGAGCGAAGATGAACTGCGTGCTTTTCGCCATGATTATCGAAATATGTTTAATTCATTAAAAATCAGTGCACAAGAGGGAGATACGAAGGAACTAATTCAAAAACTAGACGAATATACTAAGACTAATTTAAATGCCAAAGCATTTGAAAAGTATAGAGATGTTAATCACATTAAAGTAAAATCTTTGAAAAGCATTATTATTGCTAAGTTAACAGAAATGTATGGATCAAAAATCCCATATAATTTCGAATGTAGAGATGATATTACTAAAATCCCTAACAATATTAATGAATTGGATTTAGTTAGAATTATTGGCATCAGTTGTGATAATGCAATTGAAGAAAGTAAAGCATTATCGAAGCAGAATAAAAAAGCTCATATTGAAATTATGATTAGTTCAAATGAGGATGGCGAATTTGAATATGAAATTCAGAATAAAAGAAGAGATTCAGAAATTTCACTTAAACAAATCCAGCAACGTGGTTATTCAACGAAGAAAAGTCATTCTGGCATGGGTTTAGCCAATATTAATAGTATTAAGAATAAATATGAAAATATGACGATTTCTTATGAGATACCGAAGGGATACTTTGATTTCTATCTCGTAATTGAACCAGAGGAGCTAATTAACAGTTAATGAAAATATAGAAATTTATAGAAGAAATAGAAAAAAGCTTATTTAGAAAGTTAAACATGGAAAATAAGCTTTAATTTAATATTTACTTGTTTTGCTTTCCTTCCTTAGATAAACTTATGTTTGTATTTAAGGAGGTGAAGAAATGATTAAAACACAAGTAGTTAAGCTAAAAGTTAATAAAACAATGCAAAAGCATCTTGATAATTTGTGCGACTATCGTAGGTATTGCTGGAACAAAGGATTAGAAACTTGGCAATTAATGTATGAAGCTCATACATTAAATAAAAAAGATAATCCTAGCCCTAATGAACGCAGGGTCCGTGATGAATTAGTAGCTAAGAAAGAAGATTGGCAGTATGAATTATCTGCACGTTGTCTTCAATTAGTGGTTAAAGATTTGGCTAATGCTTGGAAGAACTTCTTTGATAAGGCTCAATCTGATTGGGGTAAGCCTAGTTTCAAATCAAAGAAAGCCCCTAGACAAAGCTTTAAAACTGATCGAGCTAAGATTGTTAATGGCAAGCTTCGACTTGATAAACCTAGAAGTGTCTCAAAAGAAGATTGGTTTGATTTGTCTAGTTATGGGGCCTTAAAGATGAGTGAAGTTAAAGTAGTAAGTATCTTCAAAGAAAAAAACGCTTATTATGCGGCTCTTCCCTATGAAGAAAAGATTGAATATAAATCTAAAACTCATCAAAAGACAGCAGTTGATGTCAATGTCGGTCACTTTAATTACACAGATGGACAAATCAATGTTTTGCCTGTTAAACTGCAAAAACTATATAAACGTATCAAGCATTATCAAAGGATGCTAGCCCGTAAAAGAGAAATTAATGGGAAATCAGCTATTAAATCAAATAATTACTCTGCAGTGAGAACCAAACTGCAAAGAGATTATCGCAAGGTAGCTAATATTCAAAATGATCTTTTACAGAAGTTTACTACTAAGCTTGTAGATAATTACGACCAAATCGTAATTGAAGACTTAGCAGTCAAAGACATGATGATGACGCACGTAGCTTCAAAAGGTATGCAGAGGTCTTTATTTAGTAAGTTTAGACAGATATTAACTTATAAGTGTGATTGGTATGGCAAAGAATTAATCTTAGCTGATAAAACATATCCATCAACACAAAGATGCGCTAAATGCGGATACGTCAAAACGGGTGATGAAAAAATTACTTTGCAAGGCAATCAAAAGCATGGCACCAAACATAATGAGTATATCTGTTATAAGTGTGATTACAGTAATGATCGAGATGAAAATGCAGTTTTAAACCTTTTAGCTTTAGCAAGATAAAAAAATAAAAACAAAGGGGCTGGCTAGGCCCTAAAGCTGTGAGAGCTAGTCAATGTGATTACTCCTAAATGGAATATCAGAATACTAATGAAGACAACAGTAAATAAAACAAAGAAAGGGAAAATATATCTTTCTGATATGTAGAAAATACATATTCTTCTACATATTTCCATGTTTTATATAGCAGTGAAAAAATATTGAAATATCCAGTAATTATTTGTGATGATGATAGAACACTAGCAAATAATTTAGCAAACAATGTGAAATACGCAGCTGAGAATTTAGTGGAAGACAATACAGCTTATGAAAATGTGGAGATTAGTGTAGAGCAAGTTGCCACTACCTTTGAGCAAGTCGTAAGTTATGTAGTGGCTAAGGATATTCAAAATGCAATTTACTTCTTAGATATTGAATTAAGTCAAAATTCTGAAGCTAAGAATGGAGTAGATTTAGCAGAATTCATCAAAAAACAAGATCCGAATGCTCAGATTATTTTTGTTACTGCTTATGATAAATATGCCCCCTTAACTTATCGAAGACGAATTGGTGCAATTGATTATATTAATAAAGCACTAGACCAAAATGATATGATGAAGCGTCTAGAAGAAACAATTACTGGGGCGATTCAAAGTATTAACAATCTTACAAAGTCTGGAAGAAAAGAGCTTGTTTATAAAGTAGGCCGCAGGATAAATAAGGTAGAAGATACTAATATCTATTATCTTGAAAATAGCCCTACACAACATAAAGTTACGTTAATAACTGAAACTGGTTCAGCCGAATTTAGAAGTAATATTTCAAAAATTAGTGATGAAAATGACTTTCTTGTTAAAGTATCTCAATCTTGCGTAGTCAATCCAAATAATATTGATAGCATTGATTTTTCGAAAAAGACAATAACATTTCCTAATGGTGACGAAGTAATATTTGCTCGTAGTTGTAGAAAAAATGTCAAAAATTTACTAAGTAAATATCCAGAAATTAACGTTAAATAAAAGGTAAGACTTATGTTATTCAAATATAAATCTGTTTATGTACCTCAAGTAGATGAGATGGATTGCGGAGTTGCTTGTTTAGCGATGATCTTAAAACAATATCATTCTCGTATATCTTTAGCTCATTTACGTCATGAAGCGCGTACTAATCTTGAAGGAACAACTGCTTTAGGGTTAGTTAAAACAACCCAGAAATTTAATTTAAAAACAGAAGCCGTAAAGGCAGATATGTCTTTATTTAATGATGACGGTATTCAGTATCCTTTTATTGCTCACGTACTTAAACAGGGAGAATTGCTTCACTATTATGTGGTGCTAAAAAATACTAAAAATTATTTATTAATTGCCGATCCAGATCCTTCAGTTGGTGTGATAAAAATGCCTAAAGATAGGTTCGCTCAAGAATGGACAGGGATTGCACTCTTTATGGTTCCCAATGAAAACTTTGAACCAATTAAAGAAAAGAAGAATAACCTATGGTCTCTCTTTCCATATATGTTTAAACAAAAGCGGCTAATGATTAATATCATTCTAGCCGCTTTATTAATGACCATAATTAGTATCTGTAGTTCATATTTTGTTCAAGGAATAATTGATACTTATATTCCAAGTGGTACTTATCAGACTTTATCAATCTTAGCAGTCGGATTGTTAATTGCTTATGTCTTTAATTCTATCTTCTCCTATGGACAGAATTTTTTGCTAAATGTTTTAGGACAAAGATTAAGTATTGATTTAAATCTTCAATATATTAGACATATTTTTGAATTACCGATGGAATTTTTTGTAACAAGAAGAACGGGTGAAATTACTTCACGTTTTTCTGATGCAAGTAGAATTATTGATGCTTTGGCAAGTACGGTTATCTCGCTTTTCTTAGATCTATCAATTGTAATCGTAATGGGATTAGTATTAGCGGCTCAGAGTATGACTTTGTTTGGAATCACATTATTGGCTTTACCTATTTATGCAGTTGTAATTCTAGGTTTTACTAAAAAGTTTGAAAAATTAAATAATGAGCAAATGGAAAGTAATGCTGTTTTGAGTTCTTCAGTTATTGAAGACATTCAAGGAATTGAAACAATTAAAGCATTAAATAGTGAGAATACAAGGTATAGAAGAATCGATAGTCAGTTTGTAGATTACTTAAAAAAATCTTTTAAATACAGCAAAACTGAGAGCTTGCAGACAGCACTCAAGACATTTATTCAATTATCTCTTAATGTAATTATTCTTTGGGTTGGTGCAAAAGTTGTAATGCAAGGACAATTGAGCATTGGTCAGTTGATGACTTTTAATGCGTTGCTGGCATATTTTATTGATCCACTGCAAAATATTATTAATCTGCAACCGCGACTTCAATCAGCTAGTGTTGCTAAAAATCGATTGAATGAGGTCTATCAAGTAAAAAGTGAATTCAATCAGAAGACTGCTATTGAAGATTGTAAGCTCCTAGAAGGAAATATTGAATATAAGAATGTGGATTATCGCTATGGTTATGGTGCAGATGTCTTAAAAGATATTAATCTAAAAATTAACCAGGGCGAAAAATTAACGATTGTTGGAATGAGTGGATCTGGAAAATCAACAATGGTTAAGTTGTTAGTAGATTTCTTTTCGCCAAGTAAGGGTCAAGTCATTTTAAATGGCCATGCAACAAGTGAGATTAATAAGCATAGCTTGCGATCATATGTGAATTATGTACCTCAAACCCCATATATCTTTTCTGGAACAGTTAGAGAGAATTTGTTGTTAGGTTGTAGGCCAGATATCACTGAAGAAGATGTAATAGAGGCTTGTCAGATTGCTGAGATTGACCAAGAAATAGCTAATCTACCTTTGCAATTTGAAACAAAATTAGATGAAAATGCAAAAATTCTATCTGGTGGACAAAAACAAAGGTTAACAATTGCTCGGGCATTATTATCTCCTGCAAAGGTATTTATCTTTGATGAAGTAACAAGTGGCTTAGATACAATTACTGAGAAGAGAGTAATTGATAATTTGATGAAGCTCAAAGATAAGACAATTATTTTTATCGCACACCGTCTGGCAATTGCGGAACGAGCAGATAAGGTTGTTGTAATTGATCGTGGCCAGATAGTTGAAGAAGGCAGTCACAGCGAATTGATGAATATGCATGGCTTTTATTATGACTTAGTGAAGGGATAGGTGAGTACAGATGGATGCAAAGAATTATGAAAGTACCGAATTCTATTCCTATAAGTATAGAAATTTTTCGACTATGATTATTATTCCAGCAGCTATTTTTGTCTTACTTTTATTTGTTGGATCTTTTTTTGCAGTTAGGCAGAATACAGTCTCTTCGGTTGGCGTTGTTGAACCAACGGTTGTAATTAAGCGGAAAAATGTTAACTATGATGAGGGACAAGTCGTTACGAAATATGGTCAAAAGTGGGTAGCTCATGTTGATCAAGGTGGTGGGATTAGTTTAATGCCTGTTATGAAACCTAAAAGCAAAGTAAAAATTGTAACTTATGTGACAAGTGATAAAATCTCGACTATTAAAAAGGGACAGTCGTTAACCTTTTCTGTACCTACTGGAGATGGCTTAACTAGACACTTGACTGGTAAGGTAAAGGAAATTGGAGTCTATCCTGTGAACATGAATAAACAAAATATGTACGAAATTATTTCGACTGCAAAAGTTAATGATGAGAATATTAAATATGGGATGCAGGGGAATGTGACGATAATGACCGGTAGGAGTACGTATTTAAAATATCTTTTGGATAAGGTAAGGAATAATAAGTAAAAAATACTAATTTAGTTAATAAAAGTAATTTTAGACACAAATAGAACAATATTGGTCAATTTTATATCTTAAGATGATAACTTTAGTAAGCTATGCATATAAATAAAATTTTAGGAGGTTTCTATCATGAAACAATTTAATTATTTATCACATAAAGATTTAGCAGTCGTTGTTGGTGGAAGAAATAATTGGCAAACAAATGTGGGAGGAGCAGTGGGATCAGCTATGATTGGGGCTACAGTTGGTGGTACAATTTGTGGACCTGCATGTGCTGTAGCTGGTGCCCATTATCTTCCTATTTTATGGACAGGGGTTACAGCTGCAACAGGTGGTTTTGGCAAGATAAGAAAGTAGGATTTTGACAATGAAATTAAATGACAAAGAATTATCAAAGATTGTTGGTGGAAATCGATGGGGAGATACTGTTTTATCAGCTGCTAGTGGCGCAGGAACTGGTATTAAAGCATGTAAAAGTTTTGGCCCATGGGGAATGGCAATTTGTGGTGTAGGAGGTGCAGCAATAGGAGGTTATTTTGGCTATACTCATAATTAAACTATAGTCAATTAAAGTAAAACAGTGATGATTTGATATTTAGCACTGCATTACTTTATTCATAGATTCATTAGTAGGTAGTTTAAATGACTAAACATTATAAAATTATTGGTCTAAGGATATTGTCATGGGTAATTACGATTACTGGATTGATAATATTTATCGGAAATGTTCATGAGTATGGCTTACATTTTACTTATAATCAAGTATTGGCAATAATTATTGTGATTTTACTTTTAGTTACTACTATGTATTTTTCAGTTACACCCAAATTATTGAAATGGAATGAAAAATATGAGCTTGTATGGTGGTTATGCTATTTATGTGCTCCTATATATCTCTTTTTAACTAATTTATATAATTCAACAGATCTTGGTTATACTATCAAGTTTTGGCTTTTCTTTGGTGGAGGAGCAGCTTTAATAATCATAAGTAAGTATATTTTGAAAAACAAAAAATAAAGTCTAAATAATTTATCTATTTCAATCGTATATAAATAAAAATTAGAATACCAAATTGGTCTGTAAAACGACTAATTTGGTATTTTTTATCTTATGAAATTTTGAACCTGATAAAATTTTTAATAAGGTAAAAAAGAGAGCGTGATAAAAATGGAAATAATTAAAAATAATGAAAAGATAGCATCAAATAAAGAAAAATGGATAACACTAATTCTAGCTGCTGCTTTTGGATATTCAATGAATAAATTGTTTTCGCTGATTGTAAAATTAAATTGAACACTTGATAAAAAAGGCTCTTTTGCAAATCCTGTTGATGGATAATTTTAAGAAGGAATTAAGCAGCTAA
>OFHA01000073.1_pt1 | contig 83736 bp, 76 predicted proteins | sample 1521891 | NCBI WGS metagenome assembly OFHA01 (sample SAMEA3504089, study PRJEB24116) | mouse gut metagenome | biome: mouse gut; feature: mouse-associated habitat; material: faeces | place: Denmark | collected 2011
CGCGAGCCGGCTTATTGTAATAAGGAGGCGGCACACCGATAATCTTTACATTACCGGTGTGCCGCCTCCTTGTTTGGTTAAATCCCCAGAATATCCATTACTGTCTGTTTCATGGCATCCTTTCCGCATATCCGCTTATGCAGGACCGGGGCCGTCCTGATTTCTTCAACCGCCTTCGGCACTGCTGTATGGGAAAGGCCGGATAGCTCATCCGCCAGCCCGAAATCATCCATCCCAGGGTATTGGCCGCCAATGGCGTCCATAACGCTTCTGGTAAACTTATAAGGGCTTGCAGTGGATGCAATCACCGTTGCCTTATGGTCTCCTGTTTCCCTTTTATATTTTTCGTATACGCATGCCGCCACAGCGGTATGGGGGTCAAGCACGTATCCTGTATCTTCATACACTTTGCGTATAGTCTCAGCCGTTTCCTCCTGGCTGGCATAATTCCCATAAAAATCTCCCAGCTTTTCCATCATATCCCCGGTAACCTGATAGCTCCCCCCCTGGCCCAGGGCCGACATAAACGCCAGGTTCTGGTCCGGGTCGTTGCCACCGATGCGGTAGATAAGCCTTTCCAGGTTGCTGGAAACCAAAATATCCATGGAGGGAGATGAGGTCAGTACAAATTCCCTGTTCCTGTCATAGGTGCCGCTGCGGAAGAAATCAAAAAGCACTTTGTTTTCATTGGACGCACATATCAGCTTTCCAATGGGAAGCCCCATTTCTTTTGCATAAAAGGCTGCCAGGATATTCCCGAAGTTTCCGGTGGGAACTGTCACATTGATCTTTTCCCCTTCCTGGATGCGCCCCTCTTTTAACAGCCTTCCGTAGGCATAAACATAATAAACAATCTGGGGTACCAAACGCCCGATATTTATAGAGTTTGCAGAGGAAAACTGGAAGCCCTTTCCCTGCATATATTCCGCCAGTTCCCTGTCCCCGAAAATTTCCTTTACCCCCCTTTGGGCATCGTCAAAATTCCCATGGATCCCGACAACATATGTATTTTTCCCTTTCTGGGTCACCATCTGCTTTTCCTGAATAGGGCTTACGCCGCTTTTGGGATAAAAGACAATGATACGTGTGCCTTCCACATCCGAAAAGCCTGCCAGCGCCGCTTTCCCGGTATCGCCGGAGGTAGCTGCCAAGATAACGATTTCATTCTTTACCTGATTCTTTTTGGCAGAAGCAATAAGCAAATGTGGCAGGACCGATAACGCCATATCCTTAAAGGCAATCGTTGCCCCATGGAAAAGCTCCAGATAAAATGCACCCGCGGCCTCCTTTATGGGGACGATTTCCTGTGTATCAAACTTTTCATCATAGGCCTTAGAAATGCACTCCTCCAGTTCCTGCCTGGAAAAATCCGTAAAATACAGCTTCATCACCTCGTAGGCTGTCTGCTGGTAGGTCATCTGAGAAAACTCTTTAAGGGTTTTATCCAAAACCGGTATCCTCTCAGGCACAAACAGGCCGCCCTCTTCCGAAAGCCCTTTAAGGATTGCTTCTGAGGCTGTTACAGCCTTTCCTTTGGCCCTGGTACTGTTATATAAAATTTCCATCCTTATACCTCCGCATATCGCAAGGCCTCCCTGCGATACTGCACAATCAAATAAATTTTTCAGTCTTTTCTCCCGAATCCGTCCCATATTTTATCACAAAATATGCTCTTTTACAATGAAAAGAGCATATTTGCCTTATATTTATTTCCTGCTGGAATCTATTTGGGCTATCATCTGCCTGTAAAAAATTCATGTCCGCCATGTTCAAACAATTTCACCAATGCATTATCAAACCATCTCATTTTGCCCGGATCTGCGCTTTTTCTGGCTGCAAAGTAAAGTGCGCCCTGGGTAATGTCCTCTCCTTTCAGCACCCGTTCCACCGCGTTGATAGTGGCCTGGGTCACTTTAACTTTCTGGTAGGAGCCGTTTCCCACAGGAGAAAACTGATATACGCCGTTTTCCTTCTGCATAACCACTTCTGTGACCGTATCCGGAAATCTGCTGCTGTTTACCCTGTTCATGACCACTCCTGCCACCAGCATCCTGCCGGCTTCATCCTCGCTTCCGGCTTCTGCCTGTACAATTTTCAGCAATGCTTCGTAATCTGCCTGGGACAAATCGTACTTGTACTCTTTTTCCATAACAGTATAGTCCACCACTCTCTGCCCGGATGCCGCCCTTTTGGGCATACCGGAAAACCTGTCCATCCGGGCCCCAGGGCGCTCCGCCGCCGAATCCACATTAAATGCCGGCATGGAAGCAAGCTTGTTCGCCTGCACCCCTTTCAGGCAAAACCATCCTGACAGTACCATCATGTTGAACAATAACAACTGCATTACAAATTTTTTATACATGCTATATACGCGTCCTTTCTTTGCTCCGCCATATTCCATATACAGTAAATGGGTTTTATTTCTTTGCTATAAAACTTTCTTCACATTTGTAATAGTTCTTTAATATTTTATACAGTTACTGCCAAAAATATTTCTAAAATTTGCATTTGGGGGGAATTTATTTCAAATTTGTGTTTTCTATGGTAAAATAAATGGGAAAGAATTGATTATTTTAAGGAATTTTAATATGGACAAAAATTTACTTGGCGTATCCTGCGCATACAAAAAAGACGGCAGCATTTACTACCGTTCTTCTATCACCTATAGGCAAAAACATATCAGCCTGGGAAGTTATCCCGCTGCGGATACCGCCCATGCCGCTTACTTAGAAGGCAGCACCCTGCTCTTTGGGATACAGCCTGCCCTTACAGATTATTCCTCCAAAAGTTCTCTGCCTTTTGAAAAATGGGTCTGCCTGACCAACTTCAGGGATAACAATATTTACTTTTCCACCCCCATTTATATACGCAAAAAATATTTTGATTATTTCCTGTCCCCGGAAGAAATCCTGAAATTTGATATGGATGACCTGTTCTATTATTCCTCCCACAAAATCATGCGCAGGGGCAGGCATTTTTTTGTTGCGGACTATGGAATGCAGGTTAATATCATGAGCAGGTACGGGATTAAAAATTACGCTGTAAAGGACAGGGATTACCGGTTCGTGAACGGTGATGATATGGATTTCAGATATGAAAATATTGAAATTATAAACATTTATCATGGCGTTACAAGGAAGGACACCCAAAAAGGCGTCCGGTATGTGGCAAAAATCCATATAAACGGCAACTACACCATCGGCGCATACACAACTGATATTGAGGCTGCTATCGCCTATAATAAGGCCATTGATATTCTGCAAAAAGCCGGCATAAACAGGCAGTTTTCCCCAAATTACCTGGAAAACCTCTCCCCTTCCGCTTATGCCGACATTTATACCAAATTACACATTTCTAAAAAAATAACGGATTATCTGCGGGTATAATCCACAAAGCTTATTATGTAAGGGGTCTCCTTCTCTATCCCCTCCACCTGCTGGGCTTCCCCATATTTCCACATTTTAAACTGGTAGGGATAATCCGGCACCGGGGATTGGTCGTTTAGCCATATATCATATTTCCCCAAAAGCTTCCTGGGCTGCAGTTCCCCTAACAGCCAGTCCGTATTTCCGTATAGGATAGGATGATACCCTTCCTTCTCCATATAAGATAAGAAAGTTTCCGCCGTCTTTGTTTTCCCCGCTTCATCTAAGGCCTCAATCCGTGCTTCATCATTGGCAATATATTCCATCACATATGCCACCGGATATGTGATTTTGTAGGGAATCAGATTGCTTGCTACAAATTCGGCTTCCTCCTGCGCCTCCTGGACGCTCACCGCCTGGGAAAAAAAGGTGACTCCCACTTCCAGCCCGGCATTCTGGGCATTGGTGATATTGGCGACAAAATTTTCATCCAGGGAAATGACACCGCTTTCGTATCCCCTGCCGCCCAATTTGACCATCACGAAATCAACTCCTGATTTTTTCAGGGCTTCAAAATCAACCTCTCCGCTGTCTTTCGAAAGCTCTACCCCAAGGCTGGAATTTTTTTCCCCGTCCAGGTAGTATTCCATTTTCCCGCCGTTAATTTTAATATTTGTAAAATCATAGGTATAAAGAGGAATGGTATCGGAAATTTCCACCCATTCTTCCGTGCCGTCATGCCTGGTTACCTTAACGTGCATTCCGTCCGCCGCCAGTTCTTCCTCCGTGGGTTCATGGGATGGCGTCGGGGACGGGCTTGCGGTAGGTGCAACCTCTTCCGTTTCCTCTTCCTTTTCGTACATATCCCAGAAATCCAAATCCTCCGCCCGCAGCTTATTTTCCCTGTATAATTCTTCCATATCCTCCTGGCCCTGGGCAAACCGCATCTCTTCCTCCTGGGCTGGCGTGGAGGTAGGCCGGGACAGATTCTTTCTGGCAGCCTGGGTATTTTTCTGCCCGTTGTTGCTTATAAAAACAGCCGCAAGGACCACCAGGATAAAAACAGACACGCCTATAATGGTATAAACCACCGGCGCACCTATGCCCCTGTCATCATCATCTCCGGGTAAACGCATATTTCTTCACCAACTTTCTCTTTTCAAATCATGCACATAACTATATAATGGCAGTGATGGGATTAAGCCCTTTATTACTATACATGAAAGTACCGCTTATTACAACCCAAAATCGTTACCATATATGGGGAATCCATTAACAGGAGATTTATGATGCAATTTAATAGATTAACAAAATTGAAATGTCTGTTCCTTGCCCTGGCAATGTTTTGCCTTTCTTTTACAGGATGTGTTCTTTCTCCTGCCGCTTCCCCTGTGAGTGCAACCGGATTTTATTTCGATACTGTAATTTCCGTCACTGTTTATGACCCCTCCCAGGAACCGCTGCTTGAGGAATGTATGGGGCTTGCAGAGTATTATGAAAATCTGTTAAGCCCCAATAAAGAAGGCAGCGACATCTGGGAAATCAACCACAGCCAGGGAGCTTATGTGACGGTGGATGAAGATACCCTTTCCCTGCTGTCTGCTGCCCTTTCCTATGCCCAATTATCCGAAGGGCTGGCAGACCCTGCCATTGGCGCGCTTTCGGGTTTATGGAATTTCGGCTCCGGTAACCAGGAAATCCTCCCCGCCGCCTCACAGATCAAAGAAGCTATCTCCCATGTGGATTATCAGGCAATTGTCATTAAGGGAAACCAGGTCAAACTCACAGACGTCCTCACGCAGATAGACCTGGGCTTTATCGCCAAAGGGTTTATCGGTGATAAAATAAAAGAGTTCCTCCTATCAGAAGGGGTTTCTTCCGCCCTGATTAACTTAGGCGGCAATGTAGTTGCCCTGGGAAATAAGCCGGACGGGACACCCTACCGTGTTGGGATCCGGGATCCTTTTGGCTCCCCCGGCTCTGTCCTGCTGACCCTGGAGGTATCTGGCGAGAGTGTGGTTTCCTCTGGAAATTATGAGAGATTTTTTGAAAAAGACGGGAAAAGATACCATCACATCCTCTCCCCGGAAACCGGTTACCCGGCGGAAAGCGGGCTTGCCCAGGCCACCATTATAAGCCCCGCCTCTGTGGATGGGGATGCCCTTTCCACCCTCTGTTTTCTTTTAGGATATGAAAAAGCCGCCTCCCTGCTGGAAAATTACCCGGATATCCGGGCAATCTTCGTAGCGGAAGACGGCAATGTGTCCTATGTAAATTTTCACTGACCAGGGATGTTATCCTCAAAATAGCCATCCCCTTTTCCGGGGAATGCCTTACAGCCCGGACGCCTTTTATATACTGGTTTTTCCCGCCAATATGTTGTTGTAATCCTCCAGGTTCCTGGCAAGAAGTGCAGGGGTATCCAGCCCATAGGGGCATTTGCTTTTACAGCTCCCGCAGTGGAGGCAGTTTTCAATCTTCTTCATCTTCCCCTGGGCTTCTTCTGTAAGCCAGCCTGCAGAAGGGGATCTTCTAAGCAGCAGGGACATTCTGGCGCAATTGTTGATTTCAATGCCTGCCGGACAGGGCATACAATAGCCGCACCCCCTGCAGAACCCGCCGGACAGCTCCTTCCTATCCTCTTCTATGGTTCTTCGGATCTCTTCTGTCATTGACGGAGGCTCGGTGATATAAGATAGAAATTCGTCCAGCTCTTTTTCCCTCTGTACGCCCCATATAGGCAGTACATTCCCAAACTGCGCCGCATGGGCATAAGCCGCCCGGGAATTGGTGATCAGGCCGCCTGAAAGGGCTTTCATTGCAATAAATCCCATATTAGCCCTGCGGCATCCCTCCACCAGTTCCTCATCTTTCTTTGTGGCCAGATAGCTGAAAGGGAACTGCAGGGTCTCATACAGGCCGCTGTCAATGGCTTCCTTTGCAATTCCCAGCCTGTGGTTGGTGATCCCGATATGGCGGATCTTTCCCTCTTTCCTGGCCTCCAGCGCCGCTTCATATAATCCGCTCCCGTCTCCCGGCCTGGGGCAGAAATCAGGATTATGGAACTGGTATATATCAATATATTCTGTCCGGAGCTCTTCCAGGCTTTTGGCAAGATCCTTTTTCATTGCCTCCCCTGTCCGGGCACCAGATTTGGTGGCGATGTAGAGATTCTTCCGGATCCCTTCAAAGGCAATGCCTAACTTGTATTCACTGTCACTGTAGGCCCGCGCCGTATCAAAAAAACGGATGCCTCCCTGGTATGCCTTTTTCAGAAGGCCAACAGCGTCTTGCGTGCTGATCCTTTGTATGGGCAGCGCACCGAAGCCGTTTTTGTTTACTGTGATGCCGGTACTTCCAAGGGTTACCTGTATATCATTATCTTTCATGCTCAAACCTCCGTATATCTACTCAAAATTTAACTGAGTCATATTATAATACTTGATCTTCCTGTGTTGCTCTTCATATTGAAAACTTAGATAATCATACTTTTCAAAATCCATTCTCCAACTTGGATAGTAGCACTTTATAATATAATTTATAAATCTGTTAAAACAGATTGGACAACTGGTATTTATTCTACAATCTTCATTTTCCATATGAATATGAGAGCGAGGATGAAATTCGCCATCGTTTTTTACATCAAAATCCACCCTTATTGGGCTACGCATCAGAATATGGTTTTTCGTTCCATTTTCCTGTAATAAACACTCAATTGTTTCTACCAATCCAAACTCATCAACCATATTACTGTCAACAATAACAGGGCATGGCCACCATAGTAAATTTTCTGATATGATTCTATTTTCCATAAATGAAAAAGAACATCTGATTATGGAATAATCATTAAAGATAGCCAGATAGGCATTATCTGATACAATCTTTAAGTATTGGTCTACTCTGAGAAAATATTTGCTACTTACTTCTCTTCCCCCTTTATGGTTATTCCAGGTAATTCTTGTTACTTGATTATTTTCCTCTATTTTGGGTATATTATTATGCAGAACATATCCATACTTTAGCATTTGCTCCAAAGTATTATGAATTTGTAGCCTAATATTTTCTACATTTTTATTCATAATCCTCCTCGTCAAATTTGTCTATTGTTTTGTCAATATTTTGGAATAGTTCTGACAACTCTGGAAGGATGGAAGCATCTATAGCTCCTTCTTTGATCATTCTTGAAAGATCTTTTGCCATTTTGGAAGCTGTCTTCATTTTTTCCAGCTCTTTTTCTGTTCTGTCTCTATGGATCAAATTCATCTTCTTTAGTTCTGAGGCAGTTGGCATGTTAAATTCTAAGGCATAATCATTTTTTATACATTGATCCATTTCAGATTCCAATTCTTGGATCCCATCACCAACACCACATATCCTCACCCAGGCTCTGGAACGGGTAATTGCCGTAAATAAGATATTTCGCACCTTACGTAACTCAATATTCTGTGAGCAATAATCAGCATTCAAAATATATACCATAGGCGCTTCATTTCCCTTTGCCCTATATATATGGGAACAGGTAATGCTTCCTTCCACCTTAAAAGTATCTCTGTTTGTTCCCACTCCAATTAGATTGGATGCTATCCCATTGGCAAGCAAATACTTTCTAAAATCAGCATAATCTGACTTTGCATAATAAGTATCAGGAAATATTACCAATACATCGTCCGGGTCTAATTCATCCTTTTCAATATTTTTTTTGATCTCATCGGAAACCCATTTGTATTCTTGTATTTTATTGGTAAATTTTTTAATACTGACAGCATCATTTTTATTAAGCAATTCCGTAAAATATTTTGGCGCCGCCTCTTCGCTTCTTACAAGTTTTACATATTTCCCATTCTCTAATGTACCCGACATAACTTTATAGCCAATATCAGTCCATAAACCACTTTCGCTGAACAACTGAACCAGACCAGCTTTCCTATAGATCCCAAACCCCAAAGCATGTGCCAGAGTCAATGCCCATGGGGTATTACGATAACAAATAGGCAATACAATATCTTGTCTTGCTTCGCATCTGCTATTTTCCAATATTACTTTTGGAGTACCATCCAGATTGGTTCCAAACATTTCTTCTAAAGAAGGCATACTGTCATTTCCAAGATTCTGTAATTCGTCATATGCAAAAATTACTCTTTTAGGTGTTTTTAATAATTGATAACATAATCTGAAAAAATCGCTTGGCATATCCTGAGCCTCATCGATTAGTATTGCATCATATTCTTCATAGCTTTCGTTTTCCGAAGCATTGACTGCTTCACTGCATATCCCATCAAACGCCCGATTCACCCCATATTTGCTTTTGGCATTTGTATAAGTTACTGGTGTTAAACCAATTTTTCTTGCAGCAATCGAATAAATCCCTTCTTCTGCATAAGTCCCCCATGCATGAAGAATATGCAATTTGTTCCAATCTGGCTCATCATTAATAAATTCCCTGGAAAAATTAGATATCATTTCACGAAACTGCTGAGACAGAGAACGAGTATAATATGTTACCGCTATATTCCAATCCGGATATTGTGCATGTAAATATGCTGCCTTTAAAGCCAAAACAACCGTTTTGCCGGAACCAGCCAAACCACGTATTCTTTGTGGCCCTTCCGGCACTTCATAAGCTGCCTTCTTTTGCCATTGATCAAGATTGGCAATTTGTTTTTCTATCTCTTTTATTTTTGCCCCCCGAGAAGCTGTTTCCTTTACGTTTCTTCTTTGCTTTTTGGGTTTCATGGTTGATATTTTCTGAAGAGCCTCTATCAGTTTTTCGTAATATGATGAATCAAATCCAACAATATCTTTTTCCAAAACATCTTTTAAGTCATCCTTATAGGCATAAAAATATTCTGAAGTCGATTTGGGTATTTCTCCTATTATTAAATAAGTAATTACATTAGGCTCTACTGCCAGACGACGCCCTTTTCGCAATGATTCGTAACTGTTTAATGTATTTGTTATTTGATAGTACAGGCTATCCTGCTGATCCTGAGCGTCCCCATTATTTTCAAAAATAAAAGCTACCATTCCTTTTTCTTTTGTAACTAATAAAGCATCGATCGTTACCATTCTATCAGTAGTCGCAGACAATGGATACGATAAGAACAAAGTTCCTGTATACTTTTTTTGTACTGAACTCATAGCTTCAATCAAATCATTGGCGGCAAATTGATTTTTTATTGCACCTCTTACGATGTCAATCGCCATATTAAATACCTTTACCTTTCAAAATTATATTCTTGCTGCTATCTATTTAATCATGTATTGAATATACAAAAGCATGTTTAAAAAAATATTCCCTATAAATGTAGTACGCATACTTTATAAAAAATAGTTTTTAAACATGCTTAAGTCTTTTGGTAATTTGTCGTTTACTATACTAATGAGCCACTATGGACTTCCTGGGGCATTTACTTGCACAGGCTCCGCACCCTGTACACTTCCCATGATCAATGGTGGCATTAAAGTCTGCCACCTCTACTGCCTGGGAAGGACAGTTTTTCTTACAGAGCTGGCATCCGATACAGCCCACAGAACATTCCTTCATGGTAACCGGCCCCTTTTCCCTGGAACTGCATGCGACCACATATTTGGCGTCATAAGGGATCAAAGTGATCAGGTTCTTGGGACACACTGCCACACATTTCCCACATGCCTTGCATTTTTCTTTATCTACTACCGCTACACCCTTTTCCACATGGATAGCGTCAAAGGGGCAGGCCTTCACACAGCTTCCAAACCCCAGGCACCCGTAATTACAGCTTTTTGCGCCGCCGTTGGGTACGAAAGACAGCATCCGGCAGTCCTCTATGCCATGGTATTCATAATCCAGGGTGGTTTTGTCACAGCCCCCCTGGCATTGTACATAGGCGGTCATCCGGACGCTTTCCCCTGCTTCCACCCCCATGATACCTGCGATCACTTCTCCTACCGGCTCGCCTCCCACAGGGCAAGCGTTTACCGGGGCTTCTCCCTTGGCGATCGCCGCCGCCAGGCCGCTGCAGCCCGGAAAACCGCACCCGCCACAGTTGTTGCCTGGAAGGGCCGCTAATACCGCTTCCTCTTTTTCATCTACTTCCACTTTAAATTTAATAGCTGCCACGCCCAGAAATAAGCCGATCAACAGCCCTGTGCCGCCTACCACTGCCACGGCCAGCAATACTCCCATGATATTCATATTCCACCTCCTAGAGCAGTCCTGAGAACCCGCAGAAAGCAATTGCCATCAATCCTGCGGTAATCAGCACAATGGGCATTCCCTGAAAGGACTCGGGGATATCATTGTATTCCATCTTTTCCCTGATACCTGCCAGAATCACAATGGCTATGGTAAAGCCAAGGGCTGTGGCAAAGCCATTTACGATCCCGGTAAGGATCCCGTAGTTCTTCTGCACATTGGTAAGGGCAACCCCAAGCACCGCACAGTTGGTGGTGATCAGCGGCAGATAAACGCCAAGGGCCTGGTACAGGGGTTTCATAAACTTTTTCAAAAACATTTCCACAAACTGCACCAGTGCCGCGATCACCAAAATAAAAACAATGGTCTGCAGGTAAGTCAGGTCAAAGGGTTTTAGTATGTATTGATAAATAGCCCCGGCAACAGCAGAGGCAAGGGTGATAACAAAAATTACCGCTGTTCCCATGCCTGCCGCTGTCTCGGTCTTTTTGGATACCCCAAGGAACGGGCACAGCCCCAGGAACTGGCTTAACACTACATTGCTTACCAATGAGGACGAGATCAATACGATCAGCAACTCTTTAATCATTGTTCTTCTTCTCCTTTCCACTGATGCTGCCGGATGCCGCTTCTTTCGGCCCCAAATGGCCTTCCTCCAAGGCCTCACCGTAAAAACGCCTGCTGCAGCCAGAATCCGCGCAGTTCATACAGTCGGAATTGCAGCCAGACTGGATCTTGGACATATCCCTGCCCTTTTTCTCCCCGGCGATCTTCACTTTGTTCTGTATGGCCGTCAGGGCCGCCAGCACGAAGAACGCTCCCGGCGCAAGCACAAAGATACTGCAGGGCACATAGCTTTTTGGCATAACTGCTGCTCCAAAGAGTTCTCCCGCCCCTAACAGTTCTCTCACTGCGCCAATGATTGTAAGGGCAACGGTAAAGCCAAGCCCCATGCCAATGCCGTCAAAAAGGGAAGGGATCACACCGTTTTTGGAAGCATAGGCTTCCGCACGCCCTAAAATGATACAGTTTACCACAATCAGGGGAATGTAAAGCCCCAGGGCGTCATACAGAAAAGGAATAAACGCTTTTAGCAACAACTCTACCACTGTCACAAAAGAAGCGATCACCACAATAAATGCCGGGATCCTCACTTTGTCCGGTATGATTTTCCGCAGCAAAGAGATAAACATATTGCTGAGGGCTAACACCACCATTGTGGTAAGCCCCATGCCCAGCCCGTTGATTGCCGATGTGGTGACTGCCAGAGTCGGGCACATTCCCAGCATCAGCACAAAGGTAGGATTTTCTTTTACCAGCCCGTTGATAAGCCGTTCCCATATCTTATTCTGTTTCATAGCCGCCTCCTAACTGGGTCTGAAAATAGTAAAGACCGCCGTTTACCGCCGTGGTAATTGCATTGGTGGTAATGGTCGCGCCGCTGATGGCATCGATCTGGTTTTCCGATGTGGCGCCTGTTTTGGTATAGGCAAAAGCGGTCACGTTTTTGTCTGCAAACTGGGGCTTTAGCACGTCTTCCGCTTTCATGCCAAGCCCTGCGGTCTCTGAGATCGCCAAAATGGAAATCCCGTTCAGGGTCCCCTCATTCTGGATCCCCATGGTAAATGTGATATCGCCCCCATAGCCCTCATGGCTGGTTACCGTAAGCACATAGCCAAGCCTTGTACCGTCTTTGTCCAGGGCTGCCAAAAGGTTTTCAATGGTAACGCCCTCAAATCCTGCTTCCTTCCATTGGTCCTGCCACTCCTGCCCTGCTTCCGGAAGGGAAAGTGCCTGAAATTCCGAGGCGGATGCAAATACCTCCCCATATGCTTTCTTTGCCGCCTCTTCCTCAGCTCTTGCAATGGGCTCTTTGGTAATTTGATACACAAATCCCAGGACCAGGCCGGCACATAAGGTGATCAGAAAAAGGATGGCAGCGTCTTTTAACATCTTTTTCATGCTCTTTCCCCTCCTTTTCCAAAGGCTTTGGGCATGGTCACCTTTTCAATCAGCGGCGCCAGCAGGTTGCCCAATATAATGGCATAGGAAACGCCCTCCGCAGAAGGCCCAAAGATCCGGAAGATCCCGGTAAGCAGGCCCAGGACGATACCATACAGGTACTGCCCGTTTTTGGTAATGGGCCTTGTAACATAGTCGGTAGCCATAAAAAACGCACCCAACATCAGGCCGCCCCCAGCCAGGTGCGCGCTGATAAACGGCAGGTTGATGCCATGCCCTCCGAACAATACAAGGAAGACCACAAAAGTAGCTATGTAACTGCCTGAAATTTTTAAGTCAATGATGCCCAGGAGTAAAAGGATACATGCCCCTATGACGATGGCGATCATGGAAGTCTCGCCAATAGTACCGCCGCACTTTCCAATCACCATATTCAGGATATCCACACTCTCTCCCGCTTTCAGGCTGGCAAGAGGGGTGGGGCCTGTATAGGCATCACACTCAAAGTTGCACATAATAGATGTATAGGAAATCAGCAGAAAGCACCTGGCGCCCAAAGCCGGGTTCATAAAGTTCTGCCCCAGCCCGCCGAAGAGCATTTTCACCACCAAAATGGCAAAGACGCCTCCAATCACCCCAATCCACCAGGGGGCTGCCGGGGGAAGGTTCAGCGCCAGTAAAAGCCCGGTCACCACCGCCGAAAAATCACCGATGGTCACCTTTTTTCCCATTCCCTTCTCATATAAATATTCTGTCAGTACGCATGTAACTACTGTTATCAATATTAAAATAAGCGCATCCAACCCAAAATTGTAAATGCCAAAGCCCGCCGCAGGAAGCAAAGCGATCACTACCGCCAGCATGATATTACTGGTGGTGACTTTTGACCTGATATGGGGATTGGATGAAACCTTCATCAAATCACTCATCGTATTTCCCTCCTCCTACTTTTTCTTCTTTGCAAGCTGCATCTTGCGCATGGATTTAATCACCTGGGTCAGGGGGCGCTTAGCGGGGCAGACATAGCTGCAGCATCCGCATTCGCAACACTCCATGCCATTATTTTTAAGGAACGCTTCCTCATTATAATGCTCCGCATAATCCGACAGTTTCCGGGGAACTATCCGGCTGGGGCATACCTCCACGCATTTGCCGCAGTTGATGCAGGGGCTTGGCTCCATGGCGGATACATCGTCCCTGGTCATACATAGCAAAGCGGAGGAAGTTTTGGTAATGGGCACATCCAGGTCAAAAATGCCAAAGCCCATCATAGGGCCGCCGGATACGATTTTTACGGGCAGGTCTTTAAAGCCCCCCGCCTCATCCACCAATTCCCGGTAATTGGTCCCAATCCTCACCTTGAAATTGGCAGGGGCTACAACAGCGTCCCCTGTGATGGTGACAATCCTGTACATCAATGGCCTTCCCCCGATCACCGCATTATAAATGGCAATCACTGTATCCACATTGTTGACCACGCAACCTGCATCTGCGGGAAGCATGGCGGAATGGATCGCACGCCCTGTGGTGGCATAAATAAGCTGCCGCTCAGACCCCTGGGGGTACTTGGTCTTTAAAGCCTTAACAGTAATTTTGGGCTCATCTGCCACAATTTTTTTCAAAGCCTCAATACAGTCGGGCTTATTGTCCTCCACTGCCAGTATTCCCCTTGCATTTTCAAACAGGCTTAGGGAAACCTTAAGCCCCCCTATCAGTTTTTCCGGCTCTTCTATCATTTTCCGGTAATCAGATGTAAGATAGGGTTCACATTCTGCACAGTTTACGATTACATATTCAATATTTTCAGGGGACTTGGGGGAAAGCTTAACAGCCGTAGGAAAACCAGCGCCCCCCATTCCCACAATTCCTGCTTCCCGGATAATCGCAATCTTATCATCACGGGTAAGCTCTTCAAAGGGGATCATTTTCCGCCACTTGACCTCGTTGTATAAACCGTCGTTCTCTACAACGATACTCATTACATTGTCCCCGGTAACTATCCGTCTTGGCTCAACCGCCTTGACAGTACCCGAAACAGTCGCATAAATGTGCGCAGAAACAAAGCCCCCCTCCTTTGCAATCATCTGCCCTGCCAGCACTTTGTCTCCTTTTTTGACAATCGGCTGTGCAGGTGCCCCAATGTGCTGGGACAATGGATACACCAAATCGCCCTTGGGCAATACTTCCCTGATTGGCGTATCCTTGGATAAATCCTTGCCGTCATAAGGATGGATCCCTCCCACAAACGTTAATCTCGCCACTCCATTCCCTTCTTTCCTTTTATATTTTATCAGTATGTTAACTGAATACTTTTCATCCTTTTAAATATACTATTTTTTTGTCGTATTTACAACTGATTTCTTTGACGGAATATGACAGGAAATTTTATACATTAACATTGTAGATACTGTTATTTCCCCCACAGGGCTTTTCAAAAAGTTTTTTGTCGAAAACACTACAGTATTTCAAAAAAATATGCTAAACTAAACAGGTAATACTTTTTGCAGGATGAGCAGGAACGGGGGATTTTTATGAAAACAGAAGAAATTATTCTTGGCAATTTCAAGTTACAATATCCTTTGGAGCGGCTGGCTCCCTTAAACCAGATTTTGTTTCTGGATATAGAAACCACCGGATTTCTTTCCTCCGGCTCCACCATCTATTTGATTGGCTGTGCTTTTTTTTCAGAGGGGAACTGGATGATACGCCAGTGGTTCGCCCAATCTGCAGACGAAGAAGGGGAACTGGTGAGGGTCTTTTTGACCTTCGCCGAACAATACACTTACCTGATCCATTACAATGGCAATACTTTCGACCTGCCTTTTATTAAACATAAGGCGGCCAGGTATGGCCTTGCCTGCAACTTTGACCAGATGGAAGGGCTGGATATCTACCGCCGGGTTGCTCCCTACAAAAACTTCCTGAAAATTTCGGACTGTAAATTAAAAACCGTGGAAACATTTTTGGAGGTAGGGCGGGAGGATACTTATAATGGGGGAGAACTGATCCGGGTCTACAAGGAATTTACCTTTTCCCATGATTACCGGCTATACCATACGCTGCTTTTACATAATTCTGAGGATATGAAAGGAATGCTTGAAAGCCTCCCCATTCTTGCCTATTATGATTTATTTAATTGCAGCATCAAAGCGCGCAAGGTCCAGGCCAATTACTATAATGATGTCCACGGCATTCCCAGGAAAGAGCTAGTGCTGCAGCTCGTATTTCCTTCTTTTCTTCCAAAGCCCATATCCTTTATGGGGAAAGGGTGCCACTTTAAGGGGGAAGGGCATGAAGGTATCCTGATCATCCCTATTTACGAAGAAGAACTGAAATATTTTTACGCCAATTATAAAGATTACTATTATCTTCCCACAGAAGATATGGCCCTTCATAAGTCCATCGCCTCATTCGTTGACAGGGATTACCGCCAGCAGGCCACTGCGGCCAACTGTTATACCAGAAAGTTTTCCTGCTATCTCCCCCAGTGGAGTGTGCTTACAACGCCATTTTTTAAACGGGATTACAATAGTAAGGATTTGTTTTTTGAACTGACAGATGATATTAAGAAAAACAGACAATTATTTTCAACCTATGCAAGCCATGTGCTGAACGCGATGGCACTACAGGATTGACCAGATATGGAACGTCATAAAGATTTCTTTATGGCGTTTTTATGTGCATGGTGTAAAAAAAGAGACACCCAACGGATGTCTCTATGTATTTATTTGCCAGGACGCTCATAGTAGAAAGAATTCTTTCTCTCATAACCCATTTCGCGGTGATTGATAATCTGTTCTGTGCTCCCGATAAACAAAACACCGCCAGGTGCCAATGACTGATAAAATTTTCTGAATACCTCATCCTTGGCTTCTTCTGTGAAATATATCAGCACATTACGGCATACAATCATGTGATAGCCCTTCACATAATTGTTCTCCAAAAGGTTATGTTCCTTAAATTCTACCCGCGACTTAACATCATTGGATATTTGATAAGAAAGCCCTATTTTGGTAAAATACTTCTTCTTCAGGTCGTCTGGTACTGCTGCTATGCTCTTTTCACTGTAAAGCCCCACCTTTGCCTTGGCAATCACCTGTTTATCCAAATCCGTTGCCTGAATATGGATTTTATTTAAAGGGATATGCCTGGACAATGCCATAACAAGTGAATATGGCTCATCTCCTGTAGAACAGGCTGCGCTCCATATTTTCAGGTTCGTACCAAACTTGTTGATAAGCTCCGGTATGATTTCCTTGTCCATTACTCTCCACTGGTCAGGGTTCCTGTAAAACTCTGACACATTGATGGTAAGATAATTTACAAATTCTTCAAACTTTGACTTATCTGACCTTAGAACCTGTACGTATTCCTCATATCCTTTGATACCGTGTTTGGTGATCAGCGCATCTATCCTGCGCTTCATCTGCCGTTCCTTATAACTGCTTAAATCTATTTTCGTCAAGCTGAGCACTGCGCTCTTGAATTTCTCATAATCATAAGCCATAATAAGTCCGCCCTGAATTCATAATTTTGTAGGAGTTCCATCAGAGACAACACTGCCATAGTGAACGTTTTAAAAACCAACGTCCACTATAAAGCAGATAGATATTTATTCCTCAGCAGAATCCGCCGCTATGGCAGCATCAATATCCACTGACACTGCTTCCTCTTCTCCTGCCTGTCCTTTGGTCTCGGAAGAAGAAAGCGCTTTAATGCTTAAGCTGATCTTCTTGTCTTCGCTGTTGAAATCTACTACCTTAGCTGTTACCGTATCGCCTGTCTTAAGCACATCTGAAGGCTTTTCAATATGCTCCCTGGAAATCTGGGATACATGAAGCAATGCGTCCACTCCCGGCTCAAGCTCAATAAACGCACCAAAATCTGTCATTCTGGCAACCCTTCCGGTTACCTCCCTGCCTATGGCATATTTTTCATCTGCGTCCTTCCAGGGATTTGCATCTTCAAATTTAAGGCTTAAGGCAATCTTCGTACCGGAGATATCCTTGATAAAGGTCTTCACTTTATCCCCTACCTTAAATACCTTCCTGGGATTTTCAACACGTCCCCAGGACATTTCAGAGATGTGCAAAAGCCCGTCCGCACCGCCAATATCAATAAACGCGCCGAAATCTGTTACATTTTTAACAACGCCCTCTACTACATCGCCAATCTGGATACTCTCAAGGAGCTTTCTCTGCATTTCCGCCTTCTCCGCCAAAAGAAGCTGTTTGCGGTCGCCGATATAACGTCTTCTCTTGGGATTATATTCGCTGATTACAAACTGTACTTCCTTCCCGGCATATTTGTTAAGGTCTTTTTCGTATACATCAGAAACAAGGCTCGCAGGGATGAAAATCCTTACTTCATCGACTACAACACTCAGCCCGCCTTCCAATACCTGCGCCACCTTGGCGGTAAGTACTTCCTTATTATTGAAGGCTTCTTCTATTCTCTTATTGCCGCGGTCAGCAGCCAGTCTCTTGTAGGTTAAGATGACCTGCCCTTCGCCGTCGTTTACCTTAAGGACTTTTACTTCCATGGTGTCCCCAGGCTTTGCTACGGTTGTAAGGTCAACATTCGGCTCATTGGTATATTCGCTCCGCGTCAAAATGCCGTCAGACTTGTAGCCAATGTTAAGTATGATCTCTTCCGGCTTAACATCGATGACTGTGCCTTCAACTACCTCTCCTGTATGTATTGTCTTTAATGATTCTTCCAACATTTGTTCAAAAGTTAATTCTGACATAATTTTGAACCTCCTCAATAATATTGTTGGGGGTGGAAGCCCCCGCAGTAATACCCACCAGAGCAGCAGTTTTAGGCAGTTCTAAATGCAAATCTTCCAGTGTCTGTATAAAATAAGTGGCTTTACACTTCTCCTGGCATATCTCATAGAGCTTACGTGTATTGGAGCTGTGCCTGCCTCCTATTACTATCATTGCATCGACTTTGGCCGCAATCTGGGCAGCCTCCGTCTGTCGTACTTCTGTTGCGTTACAGATAGTATTAACAACATTAACATTGTAACCTCTTTTTTGAAAAATTTCAACTAATTCTTGAAATTTGTTGTAGTTAAATGTCGTCTGGGCTACAATGCACAGGTTTTCCCTTTTGTCAAGGGGAAATTTTTCGGCTTCCTGGGGAGATTCTACCACTTTTGCCGGCCGGCAGCACCAGCCCATAATGCCTTCTACCTCAGGATGGCCCGGGTTGCCTATGATGACAATCTGTTTCCCCTCCTGGCTTTCCTTTTCCACAGTCTTGTGTATCCTTTGTACAAAGGGGCATGTGGCATCAATATATTCCAGGCCGTTTTCCTCAATCAGCCCATAAATTCTCCTGGGTACGCCGTGGGAACGTATTACCACACATCCCTGCCCCAGGCCTTTTATCTCCTCTTCTGACTGGATCACCCCAACACCCTTACTGCACAAATCCTTTACCACTTCTTCATTGTGGATAATAGGGCCGTAAGTATAAATGTCCCTGCCGCTGCCAATCTGCCCATACACCTTTTCCACTGCCCGCCTGACGCCAAAACAAAAGCCTGCGCTTTCTGCCAGTAAAACTTCCATAATCGCTCCTTTATTACAATATTGTAACCGGCCAAAGGGCATTATAACCGCCCTAGCGGCACAAATCCAGAATTTCCTGCACTACTTCATCAATAGCCATGTCCGAGGAATCTATGAGCACCGCGTCCTCTGCCTGCCTTAAGGGGGCGATTTCCCGGTTCATGTCCTGGGCATCCCGTTCCCTGATATCCTCTTCTATTTTCTGGAGGCTGCATTCTTCCCCACGGGCAGCAAGCTCATGGTACCTGCGCTTTGCACGCACACCGGTCCCGGCGGTAAGGTAAACCTTTACATCCGCTTCCGGCAGCACACAGGTGCCAATATCCCTTCCGTCCATGACCACATTGTTGTTTGCCGCAAGTTCCTTCTGCAAAAGGGTAAGCCGCTCCCTTACTTTGGGATTCTTGCTGGTGGCAGAGGCCATATTCCCCACCTCTTCCGTCCGGATAAAAGCGTTTACATTCTTTCCATTTAAAAAAACTGCCTGCTCACCTTGCTCATAGCAAATGGTGATATCCGCTTCCATGCATTTCCTTTCCACCGCCTGTATATCTTCTGGGTCCACATCACATGCCAGCAGGTAATATGCCATCGCCCGGTACATAGCTCCTGTGTCCACATAAATAAACTGTTTGATTTTCGCCACCTTTTTGGCGATAGTACTCTTTCCTGCCCCGGCAGGGCCGTCTATTGCAATCTGGTAACTCATATGCCCATCCCACCTTTCTTTATTCCATGCTGTATTCTATCTGTGAACCCCCATCTTCCGGCAGATTCCGTTTCCAGTTCTATTTATTCTTCCCCAGATGCGCTGCAGCCTGCCAGATAGCCGGTTGACCATGCAATCTGCAGATTAAAGCCTCCTGTAAGGGCATCCAGGTCCAGGACCTCGCCGGCAAAATAAAGCCCCTTTACCAGCCGGGATTCCATGGTGGATGGATTGACCTCTTTTACATGGACGCCCCCCTGGGTTATGATTGCCTCCTGGAAGCCCCTGGTGCCCGTAACTGTAAGGGGGAGCTTTTTCAGCAGCCCTGCCAGCCTGGCCCTCTCTTCCCGGGTAACCTCATTTATCTTTTTTTCGGGCAGAATTCCCGATAAGTTTACCATCACCGGGATCATTTTGGTTGGGAGCAGGCCATCCAGGGCATTTTTAAACTGACGGTTTTTATTTTCCTCAAAGTCCCTTAAAAGCCTTCTGTCAAGCTGCTCTGCTGACAGGGCCGGTTTTAGGTCAATGAAAAGACCCGCCCTCATACCATAGCACTTCTTGGCATAATAGCTGCTGGCACTTAGGACCAGCGGCCCACTAACCCCAAAATGGGTAAACAGCATTTCCCCAAAGCCCTGGTATATTTTTTTCTTTCCATTTACCACTGCCACTGATACATTTTTCAGGGAAAGCCCCTGCAGTTTACTGCACCAGCCCTCATCCACTGCCAGAGGGACAAGGGATGGCTTAAGCTCCCTGATACTGTGGCCTGCCTCTGCGGCGAAAGCGTAGCCATCCCCCGTAGAACCGGTGGCTTCATAGGACTTGCCCCCGGTGGCAACAATCACAGCGTCTGCTTTTATAACGTTTCCGTTTTTGAGCTTAACCCCACAGACATGGGGCTGGCCTTTGGCGCTGCCGCCCTTTTCCATAAGGATTTGGGAAACGCTGCTGTTTAAGGACACTTTTACCTGGTTCCTGGCCATCTGCCCATTTAAAGCGGCAATAACGTCCGAGGAATGGTCTGAGAGCGGGAAAATCCTCTCCCCCCGTTCTTTTTTCAGCGCACATCCCGCCTTTTCAAAAAACTCTTTTACCCCCTGGTTGTCCATCCTGCTAAAAGCACTGTACAGAAACTTTTCATTGCTCACCAGGTTATGGAAAAATTCTTCTTTGTTACAGCCGTTGGTGAGATTGCATCTGCCTTTCCCTGTAATAAAAAGCTTTTTTCCTGTTTTTTCATTTTGTTCCAGGAGCGTTGTTTCCGCTCCCCGGGCTGATGCACTTATGGCAGCCATCATGCCCGCCGGGCCGCCGCCGATTATTGTCACCTGCTTCATAAATCCATTCCTTCCTTCTTCATCAGCGGATAATGCAGCATGGGTTCTTCCTCTATAAAATTGATTTCGTCATTTAAGTATACCTGATAATTGTTCCATACATTTTCCAGGGTTTCCAGATTTTCCTTTACGGTCTCCGGCTGCCGCATGCAAAGCGCCACTACCAGCGCATTGATCACGCTCAAAGGGGCCACAAGGGAATCTACAATAGAAACCATATCACTTCTTGCCAGAAGATTGCAGGAAGAATACAGGTTCATGGGAGAATGGATACTGTCTGTGATGGTGATAACCTTGGCGTTCCTGTCGTTGGCAAACTCCATGGCTTTCAGGGTCCGCATGGAATATCTGGGAAAACTGATACCAATAACGGCATCCTGTTCCCCAATCCGTATCATTTGTTCAAACATTTCTGTAACACTTGTGGTTTTAACAAGGACAATATTCCCCCGGATCATATTCAGGTAAAAATACAGAAAATCCGCAAGGGGCTCACAGCTCCTTACCCCCACAAGGTAAATAGTCCCGGCATCTAAAATTGCGTCTACCGCTGCTTCAAAGGCTGCTGCATCCAGATTTACAATGGTATCCTGTATTTTTTCCATATCCGCCCGAAGAACGGAATGCAGGATTTCGGCCTGGGTGCTTTTCCCATACTTGGCTCCCATCTTCTGGACAGAATTAAACTTACTCCGCACCCATTCCTCCAGCGCTTTTTGGAACTCCGGGTAGCCTTCATACCCAAGGCCTGCCGCAAACCGCACCACTGTGGACTCGCTGACCCCTACAGTCTCCCCCAATTTCGCCGCCGTCATAAACACGGCTTCTTCGTAATGGTCGGAAATATATGTGGCTATCGCCTTATGCCCTTTGCTCATTCTCATATATCTGTCATTCATCCTGGTTATGATATCCTGCTTTTGCTGTTCCATTTCCTTCTCCCCTTCTTACATATGACAGATGTTATTATCCTACGATATTTTTTACGGGATGTCAATATACGACATTTTGTTCACACAGTTGCCCATACAAAAAAACAGCGGTTTACACCGCTGTTTTTAAGGCATGGAATGATCCTAAACTGCCCCTCCGGAAGCCTTACTGCCTGCCACCGCTATATAATCTTGCAAATCTGTTATAAACTGTTCCCAGGAACCAGGGTGCTCTACAAAATACAAGGGACATTTTTTGCCGCCTTCGTCGAAATGCCTTCTCATATCCCCTGGCTGCAAGTGGTATTCCTCCAAAAGCCAGGCACACAGACGGATCAGCGACTGATAGGTCGCATCTGTGAACTTCCCGTCATCTTGCTGGTAACAGCATTCAATGGAAATGGAATCGTAATTCCTTCTCTGGACTGCATAGGCAATCTCATTCAGGGGGATACATTGGATGATCTCGCCTTCATATCCTATAATAAAATGGGCGCTGGCAGAAGTTTCACCTGTTGTGCCCAGATTCTCAAAATAACTCCTGTTCTGGGCGGCGCTTGTGCCTTTGTTGGCCGTATAATGGACAAAAATATTGTTAACCTGGGTCAATTCCTCCCCCGGGCGGGAATACTCATTCACCGTGAGGAAATCCTGTTCTATAGGCGGTTTTAACATCCCATTGTCACTTTCTATGGTTTCTTCTTCCCTGGGCGTATTAATAACCGGCTTAATGCCTCCCTTATCCCTTTCGTTGACAAACAGCTTCGCCGCCATATAAACCAGCAAAAATACCAGCAATATGATTACCAGAAGGAGACTTGCCATGGCGGTAAACCTGGCCAGGATCCGCTTTCTCCGCCTTGCTTCCCGTTTGCGTATCCTCTCCTGCTGCACCTGCGGGTCTATGGGCCTTGGCCGCCGTCTTTTTATTCCTTCCTGCTGTGCCTCCCGGCCTGCCTGCCTTGGCCTTGGCCTTCCATTGCCCTCAGCCTGCCTGCCGTACCCGTCCATCCGCCTTCTTCTTGGGGGGTATGCTTCCTGTGCTTCTCTCCTATCCGGCACTCTTTGGGTACTTGGCTGCCTTCTGTAATTTGAGGTGTTCCTTGTATCCGGACGCCTTCTGCGCACTGTATCGCTTTCGGGCCTTTGCACTCTTTCAGTGCCAGGTGCCCTCCGGTGTCTTCCCGGCGCATATCCGGTATCAGGCGCGTATCTGGCATTTGGCGCTCTTCTTACCGCATTATTTGATTCATTTCTGACACGCCTGCCTCCATCATCCCGCGATACATCAATAAAATCCAATTCCATCCCGCCTCATCCTTCGTACACCAAACTAAAATATACTCAGCAAGCAATATTATAACAAAAAGGTATATAATTTAAGTTAATATAATATAAATTATTTATTAATTTTACCCATAACAAATATTTTCTGCATGGGCTGTAAACAACGGGCAGCACGCTCCGCGAACTGCCCGTTGTTAAATAAAAAGCAATCCCGGAATAACCGCCAGGATTGCTTCTCCAATGGAACGATACCTGTCCTTTTGGTATACTTTCCAAAGCCTGATTCTATTATTGTACATTTGCCAGAAATTCTTTTACCTCATCAAAGCTTTTCCCACTGGAAGAAATCATCTCATCTAATTCTGCAAGACGGTTCATCTTGACCTGTTCTTCCAAATCCTTCTTTTCCTTTTTAAGTTCCTTTAGGCTTACTTCCATTTCCTCAATTTCAGAAGTAATCCTTTCCAACTGTTCTTCCAATGTATAAGATTTTTTTCCTCGTGCCATTATTGCCTCCTTAATCATTTTAGTATTGACTTAAGAACAGGATAGCACACTAAAAAAAAGATGTAAATATTTTTTTATATTTAAAAACACTTTTCCATACTTCTTTGGGTATCATTGCTTTTACCATCTGCAGTCAAAATGCTGTCCCAGGGCTTTTTCCTCTTCCGTCCAGGCATTATCGCTTCTTGCCCCATAGGCAATTTCATCAATCTTCTTAATCAATTCCTCTATGGAGGATGCTGTCACAGTGACCAAATCTTCGGCTTTCGCCTTTTCATCACGCTTTTCAGCCCTCTTTTCCTCAGCGGCTGCTTTTGCATCTTTCTTCGCATCCGCCTTCTTCTGATCTGCCTTTTTCTTTGCATTATTTTGGATACGGGTCTTCTGGGCTGCCAGCGATTTGTCCACTACGGCAAAGAAGGACGCTGTCCCGCCGTCGTTCACCTGCATCCCAAAGCCCTTAACGCTGGATGCATTACTGCCCAGGCTTGCCTTGATCTGGGGAAGCTTCACCCCTGCACTGCTGATGATGCCTTCATACTGCTTGCGGAATTTTTCATCCTCCGCCATCCTCTCCAGCTTTTCTTCGTCAATCAATACTACCATCTTGCTGGGGTTCGCATAGCTGCCTGCCTGGGATTTGGCCATTTCCTTCATATCGCTGCTGACAAGAATGAAATCCATGTTGGAAAACTTCTTTTTTAATTCCTTATAATACTCCGCTGCTTTCTCGCTTAACTCTGGTTTCCCAATGGTCTTTCCATAATTTCCAGGCTTCTTCTGGGTATTGGATGTTTCTTTTGCTGCCCCTGCCTGCTGGGCAGTGCTTTCAATAATCTCTGATGATATCATATGCTTTTCCTCCTTGATTTTGTTACTCGAAATCCATTTCACCTTTACTGTTTTATATATCGGCTGCAAGACCATTTTTCATAATGAATTTCCTAATAAATGTAACCAAACAAGGGGATGATGTCACAAAAACCCAATTAGCAAACCTATAGGAAAAGGAAGGTTATTCGTCCTTTGCCACATGCCCGCAACCGCCGCAGTGGGCACAATCGCAGCCGCATTGCAGGGACTTCCCGCTTTTTTTATCCCGCACCATTTTCCTAACCACCAATCCCACAACAAAGCATAAAACCGCCGCCGTTATTATCGTTCCCATAAAACTCCCTTCCCGCCAGCCATCCTTTTCCTATCTACAGGCAAAGCTTTGCTTTCCTTGCCGGGGCGGAGCAGCAGGTAAACAAATCCCATTGCCAGCAGAACCGCCGCCATTGTGCCAGCGCCGAAAGCTCCTGTATCCAAAAATACGCCAAACTGGTAAATACACAGGGAAACCACATAAGCAAGGACTGTCTGATAACCGATAGCAAACCAGAACCACTTTCTGCTATTCATTTCCCGTTTAATTGCCCCCATAGCCGCAAAACAGGGCGCGCAAAGGAGGTTAAATGCCAGGAAAGAGTATGCTGCCAGGGCACTGATGCTGGCTGATAACTGTCCCCAGATTTCTGCCCCGTCCTCTGCAACCTCCCCATAGCCAAAGAGTATGCCAAAGGTACCCACCACGTTTTCCTTTGCAACCAGCCCGGTAATTGCCGCAACTGCCATCCGCCAGTCCCCCCAGCCCAGAGGCCGGGACAAAGGGGCTAAGCCTCCTCCCAGCGCCGCCAGGATGCTGCTGCCAAGCTGGTTTTCCCCCAGCATCCCAAAGGAGCCATCCACCCATCCAAACCCCTGAAGGAACCACAGGACAATTGTAGATAAGAGAATCACCGTTCCCGCCTTTTTGATAAAGGACCATCCCCTCTCCCACATACTGCGTAAAACGCCGCCCAAGGCAGGCATATGGTAAGCGGGAAGCTCCATTACAAAAGGCGCAGGCTCCCCTGCAAACATCCGGGTCTTCTTTAAAATGATGCCGGAACAGATAATTGCGCCTATTCCCACAAAATAGGCACTGGGCGCAACCCACCAGGCACCGTCAAACAGTGCCCCGGCAATCAGCGCAATAATAGGCAGCTTTGCCCCACAGGGTACGAAGGTGGTTGTCATAATAGTCATTTTTCGGTCCCGGTGGTTTTCTATGGTTCTTGAGGCCATAATGCCGGGAACCCCACAGCCGCTGCCAATTAGCATAGGGATAAAAGATTTGCCGGAAAGACCGAACTTTCTGAAAACCCTGTCCATGATAAAAGCCACTCTGGCCATATAGCCGCAGGCTTCCAGGAATCCCAGAAAGAAAAAGAGCACCAGCATCTGGGGGACAAACCCAAGCACAGCCCCCACGCCGGCGATAATCCCCTCCAGGATCAGCGCCTGCAGCCAACCAGCACAGCCTATGGCTGTAAGCAGGCTTCCTGCCAGCGTGGGAATACCGGGAACCTCCAGCCCAAACAGACGCCAGCCGCCGCCAAATACCCCGTCATTAGCCCAATCCGTGGCCCAGCCTCCCACGGTGCTTACAGATACCCCATAAACCAGAACCATCACCGCCGCAAAAATTGGCAAAGCAAGGCATCTGTCAGTGACAATTTTATCAATCTTATCGGATACAGTCAACGTTTCCCTGCCCGCCCTGGTATAGCACTCCTGTATAATAGAAGAAATATAAGCATATCTTTCATTGGTGATAATACTTTCCGTATCATCCTCCATCTCTTTCTCTATCCCGGCAATCTGGCCGGAAATGTCGGGAACATTTTTCATCTGTTCTGCGATTTTATCATCCTTTTCCAGAAGCTTGACTGCAAAATAACGTTTCTGTCCTTCCGGCACATCATTGCCTAATTTCTCTTCAATGGCTTCCAGCACCTTTTCCACCCTGGGATCAAACTTATGCATCCAGGGCGTTATCTTTTTCTGCCTGGCAAGGGCTACTGCCGCTTCTGTTGCCCTGGTAAGCCCGGTCCCTTTTAGCGCAGAGACTGCAACCACCTGGCAGCCAAGTTTCCGGCTAAGTGCCCCCACATGGATTTTGTCCCCGCTCTTTTCCACCACATCCATCATGTTTACTGCCATCACCACTGGAATACCCAGCTCTAAAAGCTGTGTGGAAAGGTACAAATTCCTTTCCAGATTGGTGCCATCCACAATATTGATGACAGCGTCGGGCCTTTCTGCAATCAGGTAATTTCTCGCCACCACTTCCTCCAGGGTATAGGGGGAAAGGGAATAAATACCAGGCAGGTCCACGATAACCACATCCTGGTCCCCCTTTAACTTCCCTTCCTTTTTTTCCACTGTGACCCCAGGCCAGTTCCCCACAAACTGGTTAGAGCCGGTGAGGGCATTAAATAATGTGGTTTTTCCACAGTTGGGGTTTCCTGCAAGCGCAATTTTAATTGACATATTATTTCCTCCTCTACCTTTTATTAGTTACGTCTAACTTATCATCAAAAAAATAATGGATTTCATTTATAATAGGGATTATTCTACCTGAATCATTTCAGCATCCCCTTTGCGCAAAGTCAGCTCATAGCCCCTTACGGTAACTTCCATGGGATCCCCTAAAGGCGCTACCTTCCTAACATATATATCAACGCCTTTGGTAATACCCATATCCATAATTCTTCTTTTCACCGGGCCGCTGCCTGTAAGCCGGGCCACCCTCACAGTCTTCCCGCAGGAAATATCTTTTAATGTTTTCATTTCTTTTCTCCTATTTATATGTTTATAGTTCCGTAACTTCCCTTTAACCTACTAAAATTTTATTTGCCATATCTCTTCCGATAGCGACCCTGGCCTCCTTCACATTTACAATCAGGTTGCCTCCCATCCGGGATACCACGGTTACTATTCCCCCAGTTACAAAACCCAGGTTCTCAAGAAACCGCCGGGTATCCTCCCTGCCGCCGACTTTGCAAATTACACCGGCTTCTCCTTCTTTTACCATTGACAATGGCATACGCACCCCTTCTTTCCTTTCTGATAGATTGTATTTTTCACATCCCTTACTTTAGTTAGTATATACTATCTTATATTAGTTGTCAATAATATTTTACAGGATATGGAATTATTTTCCCGTCTTGTGTACCCCTTAAAGCCAAACTTTGATAGACGCTTGGGAGGAATGTTAATATATTTTTTATTTTGGTTTTGTGGTACAATGTGGTAATATAAATAGAAATATGAAACAGGGGAAAGTAACATGCATATAAATGAATCCGCAGAAAACTATCTGGAAACTATTTTAATATTAAGTAAGGCAAAGCCCGTGGTACGTTCAGTGGATATCGCGGAGGAGCTGAACTTCAAGAAATCCAGCGTCAGCGTTGCCATGAAAAACCTGCGTGAGAAGGATTATATCACTGTAACCAAAGAAGGCTTTATTTACCTAACACCTTCCGGAAAGGAAATTGCGGAAATGATTTATGAGCGCCATGAGCTGCTTACCAAATGGCTTACCAGGCTTGGCGTGGATGGGGAAATTGCAGCGCAGGATGCCTGCAGGATTGAGCATGTTATCAGTAAAGAAAGTTTTGAAGCGATCAAAAAGCATGTTAAATAAAAACCAGAAAGAATATCAAATTGTCCTGCCCAATAAAACCATTGCCATTTTGCCGGACCACAGGTTCCAAACCCTTATGGAAAAGGAAGTGCTCCCTTATCTCTCTTCCATCTGCCGGGCTGGATATGTGGCTTCCAGCGCCGGTACCGGCAGGCTGTATTTCGAGGCTTACCGCCCTGCCAGGGCCAGGGGCGCGGTTGTTATCAGCCATGGCTTTACGGAATCCGCCGAAAAGTACAAAGAGGCCATTTATTATTTTACCCAGGCCGGGTATCAGGTTTACCTTGCGGAGCACAGGGGACATGGCAGGTCAGTACGGGATACCTCCCATCCCAACATGGTACACATCAACCATTTCAGTGACTATGTAAGGGATTTGCATACTTTTATCAGAAAAATTGTAAAGCCCGCCGCCAAAGGGCTGCCCTTATATTTATACGCCCACTCCATGGGAGGTGCCATAGGCGCTTTTTATCTGGAAGCTTATCCCCATGTTTTCCAGAAAGCGGTGCTTACCGCGCCCATGCTCAGCATCAATATTGGCGCAATCCCTTCCTCCTTTGCCAGGGCGATAGGGCGGGTTATGCTGCGCCACGGATTAGGCGAGTCCTACGCCCCGGGGCAGCATGCCTACACACCCGGCGAGCAGTTCCGGGGCAGTTGCTGCTCCTGCCTTGAAAGATACCGCTACCATAAAGCAGTCAAGGACGCAAGCCCCCTTTTCCAAAGCAGCGGCTCCAGCTATAGCTGGGCATACCAGTCCCTGAATGCCTGCCAATCCATCACCAGAAAGAAAAACTGTGCCAGGATCAAAGTCCCAGTGCTGATATTCCGGTCGTTAAATGACGATTCCGTCCGGGCAAAGGGTATCCGGCTTTTTGTGGGAAATACGCCTTCCGCCAGGCTTGTGAAGGTCACCGGGAGCAAGCATGAAATTTACAACAGCCCCGCCTGTGTGCTGGAAGGATATTATAAAAAAATTTTCCAGTTTTTTGGTCCATAGAGATACCGTCCTTTTCAATACAGCAGGCCTGAAAACAGGCCTGCTGTGCTGTTACTAAAAATTTTTTAATATTTTATACATAAATTCTTTACGGATTTCTGCCCTGGACTATGCTATAATCGGAAGTAACCAATGCCAGGCTTTACCGTCCTTCCTTCTGTTAAAAGGACAGGCATCATGAAAATAATCTTATACATACTAAAGGAGCCATCCATGAAAAAAACACCGAAACAGATTGCAGCCATTATCTGTATTATATTGCTGGTATTACTATATATTGCCACCCTGGCAGTATCCCTTTTGGATTTTCCCGGTTCGGAGAGGCTCTTTGGGGCGTGCCTGCTGGCAACGGTAGGGCTTCCGATCCTGCTGTGGATTTATATCTGGCTTTACGGAAAATATACGGGAAAATCCACAATAGCAGAAGCTTCCACGGAAAAGAAAAAAAGCCGGGAGGATTGATATGTCCGCCAACCAATGCACAGGGCGTCCTTTATTCCCTGCACACCCTTTCCAGTTCTTCCTTTGCCTGCAAAAGGGATTGGAAGGTAATGCCTTTCATTCCCTCTCCCATTGCGGCGTCAACATTTTTTTGGATATCGTCAATGAAAACGCATTCCTGGGGATCTAACCCATAGCGGCTGCACAAAAGTTGGTAAATTTCCGGCGACGGTTTGACCAGCTTCACTTGATAGGATAAAATTGCGCCATCTACCTCTTCCAGAAAATCAAGGGCTTCCCTGCATTCATTATATGCCTTGTGGGCAAAGTTGGATATTACATAAATGCCATATCCCTGGCCTTTCAGCTCCCTGATCCATGGTATGGCATAATCATAACGCAGTATCATGCCCTCTAAGTTTTCAAATACTTCCCTGACCTGCCTCTCTATGGACGGGTCGTTGGCAATAAAGCCTGCCAGAAGTTCTTCGTCCGACATTTTTCCCCTGTCCATCTCATTCCACAAAGCGCTCCTTACAGTGGCATCCGCCAGCTTTTCAAATACCTCCTGGGAATAACCAAAGCTTTGGAAAAATTCCTGCCAGATAAAGCCTGCCAGTACGTTTCCAATGTCAAATACGATATTTTTAATCATGTGAATTTTCCTCTCTTTCTCCTGCTTTGGGTATGTATACCTCTTTTTGCTATTGTATTTCATCCTCTGCCGCATTGCAAGGCGTGGTGAAGGGATTACACAGTTCCTCTCCCCTGCGCCATTTCATCTCCGGGTCATTCCTGCAAAGGAAAAGGCTTTTCTTTCCCAGGAAAGGGTGCATGTTCCGGGCAAGAAGCTCCCTGTGGCGTATGAGCAGTTTTTCTTCCGCCAAAACCAGTATCAGCTTTGACCTTGCATGAAAAAGCTTTAAATTGGCCGCAAGGTTTTCCAGGGCTTTCTCCTGTTTTACAGGCTGATATTCCTGGAAACAGGTTCCCATCTGCAAAAATGATATTGGGACGGCCTGGTTTTCCATCTCCCCATCCCCTCTCCAATTCAGCAGGTTCAGCCTCACATTCCGGAACACTTCACTGTGGGAACGCAGTACTGACGCCACATCCGCCGCCATATTTTCCACATAGGCCCCGGGAAGCGCCCAGTCAATCACCAGGGTCATTTCCAATATGCCCCCTGTATAATTTCCCTGCACATGCAAAACCCGCTCCACTGCATTTTTTAAATTCATTTGCAAAAGTAAATCCATATTACTCTCCCCCCTTGTCCCCTCCTGCTGTGATTTTCAGAAATTCCTCTGCTGCCCTGGGAATAAACGCCCCCGTCTCCTTTACGATACAGATCTGCCTCCTGGGAATCATCTTGTTAAACCGCAGTTCGAAGAGACGCCCGTCTTCCAGATATTCCTCTGCAAAGTCCCGCACCACGCTTCCCACCCCCAGGTTCCTCAAAGCAAACTGTACAATCATATCGCTGGTGGCCAGTTCAAACTCCGGGAAAAGGGTTACGCCGTTCTGCCTTAAAAACTCATCCATATAACTCTTTGTACTGGTATTGCCCTCCAGACAAATAATAGGAAGCTTTTCCAGCTCCTTGAAATCCAGCATCCGGTTTTTATACTGGATGAATTTCCTTCCCGCCACGAAGATATCCTCAATCTCCCGCACTGGCAGCACCTGGAATGCCCCTTCTTTGTAGGCAGGGGAGCTGACCACCCCAAAGTCAATTTTTCCCTGCCGCAGCAGGTTAAGCGTTTCCGGTGTAGGGGCATTGGTGACAGTCACTTTAATGCCAGGAAACTGTTCATGGTAATCCTGCAGATAAGGAAGCAGGTAGTACTTAAGGGTCATATCGCTGGCACCGATCCTCAGCTCCCCATAGTCCAGCGCCAGCATGGAGGAAAGCTTCCTCTCCCCCAACAAAATCTGTTCATAGCCAGCCTTTACATATCCGTACAAAACCTCCCCTTCCGGTGTCAGGCGGATGCCCCCGGGCGCACGTACAAAGAGCTTTGCATTCAGGGAATTTTCAAGCTGCCTAAGTGCCTGGCTTACCGCCGGCTGGGAAATAGAAAGCTCTCCCGCCGCCCCTGTAAGGCTCCCCATTTTGGCCGCATAATAAAAAGCTTTATAATATTCCAGATTTTCTGCCATTTCGGCCGCACCCCCAACAGATTCTAAATTGATGCCACATCTATTAAAGTAAACTGTTCCTTTGCATTCTCCAGGCTTGTCACCAGCGCCCTTGCAGTATCCAGGGCTGTAATACAGTTTACCCCCGTTTCTATGGCAGTCCTTCTGATCAAAAACCCGTCCCGGGACTTATCCCTGCCCTGGGTAGGGGTATCAATGACCAGGTCAATCCTGTGTCCCAGGATCAAATCCATCACAGTGGGGGATTCCTGGGAGATTTTGTTCACCTTCCGGGCTTTTACCCCCGCTTCCCGTAAAGCTGACGCAGTGCTTCTTGTGGCGTAAATGGTATAGCCCAGTTTTTCAAACCTGCGCCCGATTTCCACCGCTTCCCCTTTGTCCGCATCCTTCACCGTGATAATCATCTGCCTATGCCTTGGCAAGTCCACCCCCGCTCCGAGAAACGCTTTATAAAGGGCTTCGTTAAAGGTTTTTGCAATTCCTAGGCACTCCCCTGTAGATTTCATTTCCGGCCCAAGGCTGATTTCCGCCCCGCGGATTTTTTCAAATGAAAATACCGGCATTTTAATGGCAAAGTAATCCGCCTCCTTCTGTAACCCCGGCAAATAGCCCAGCTCCCGGATGGTCTTTCCGAGGATCACCTCTGTTGCCAGGTCTACCACCGGGATACCTGTGACCTTGCTGATATAGGGTACTGTCCGGGAAGAACGGGGATTGACTTCAATCACATACACTTCCTCGCCAATAGCGATAAACTGAATGTTGATAAGCCCTTTTACATGCAAAGCCCGGGCAAGCCGTCTGGTATATTCGGTGATTTTTTGCTTTACAGAATCCCTTATTGTAGGGGCCGGGTAGACAGAAATGCTGTCCCCGGAATGCACCCCGGTCCGCTCTATATGCTCCATAATGCCTGGTATCAGAATGTCTGTACCGTCGCAGACTGCATCCACTTCGATTTCCTTGCCCTGCAGGTACTTGTCCACCAGGATCGGATGATCCTGGGCAATCCTGTTGATAATGTCCATAAACTCTTCTATTTCTTCATCGGAAATGGCAATCTGCATTCCCTGTCCCCCCAGCACATAGGAGGGCCTTACCAGCACCGGGTACCCCAGCCTGCGGGCCACCTCCTTTGCCTCCCGGGCAGTATATACAGTCCCGCCCGCCGCCCTGGGAATCCCGGTTTCCTCTAATATCCGGTCAAACAGCTCCCTGTCTTCCGCCGCGTCCACATCCTCCGCCTTTGTTCCCAGAATCGGCACTCCCATTTTCATCAGGCTTTCCGTAAGCTTAATGGCGGTCTGCCCGCCAAACTGGACCACCGCCCCGTGAGGCTTTTCTAACCTGACAATGCTCTCCACATCCTCCGGCGTCAATGGCTCAAAGTACAGCTTATCCGCAATGTCAAAGTCCGTACTCACTGTTTCCGGGTTGTTGTTGACAATCACCGTCTCATAGCCCGCTTTCCTGAAAGCCCAGGTAGCATGGACAGAACAATAGTCAAATTCGATTCCCTGCCCAATACGGATAGGGCCGGAGCCAAGTACCAGCACCTTTTTGGGGGGATTGGTCTTAACTGCCTCATTTTCGCTGCCATAAACCGAATAGTAATAGGGCGTACCTGCCTCAAACTCTGCGGCGCAGGTATCCACCATTTTGTATGCCGCAAAAATGCCCTCTTCATAGCGCATATTTTTAATTTCTTCTTCTTTTCTGTGGGTAAGCCTTGCTATCACAGCATCAGGAAATTCCATGCGCTTGGCTTCCTTTAATAGTTCCACGGTAAAAGGCCCTGTCTCTAATGCCCGTTCCATTTCCGTGAGCATGGCAATCTTATGGATAAACCATGGGTCAATCATGGTAAGCCCGTAAATTTCCTCATAACTGATCCCCTTGCGCAGGGCCTGGGCAATCACAAAAAGCCTCCGGTCGTCCACCACTTTCAGCCGCTCTTTCAGCTCTTCCGTAGAAAAGCCGGAAAAATCATAGCTGCGCAGACAGTCCACATGCTGTTCCAGGGAACGGATTGCCTTCATCAGGGCACCCTCAAAATTATCGCAGATGCTCATAACCTCCCCGGTTGCCTTCATCTGGGTGGTGAGGGTTCTCTTTGCCGTGAGGAACTTGTCAAAGGGAAGCCGGGGCAGCTTTACCACACAATAATCCAAGGCCGGCTCAAAGCTGGCATAGGTTTTGCCGGTGATAGCGTTTTGGATCTCATCCAGGGTATACCCCAGGGCAATTTTTGCCGCCACCTTGGCAATGGGGTAGCCTGTGGCCTTGCTTGCCAGGGCGGAGGAACGGCTGACCCGGGGGTTGACCTCAATGACACAGTATTCAAAGCTGGCTGGATGGAGGGCAAACTGCACATTACAGCCCCCGGTAATCTGAAGCTCGCTGATTATATTCAGGGCAGCTGTCCGGAGCATCTGGTATTCCTTATCCCCCAGCGTCTGGGAGGGGGCCACCACTATACTGTCCCCTGTATGGACGCCCACCGGGTCAATGTTTTCCATGTTGCACACAGTAATACAGTTTCCTGCCCCATCCCGCATAACTTCGTACTCAATTTCCTTCCATCCGGCAATGCACCGCTCCACCAGGACCTGTCCCACCCGGGAAAGGCGCAGCCCGTTTTCCAGGATATTTTCCAGTTCCTGCTGGCTATGGGCTATGCCGCCGCCGGAGCCGCCCAGGGTATAAGCAGGGCGCAGCACCACCGGGTAACCAATTTCCCTGGAAAACGCCACTCCTTCCTCCACCGTCTCTACCACCCGGGAAGCGGCGCAGGGTTCGCCGATCTTTTCCATGGTGTCCTTAAACACCTGCCTGTCCTCCGCCTTTTTGATAGTTGCGGCGGTAGTTCCCAGAAGGGTTACCTGATGGGCAGCAAGGAAACCGGATTCCTCCAGCTCCATGCCTAGGTTCAGCCCTGCCTGCCCCCCTAAAGTTGGCAGGATGCTGTCAGGTTTTTCCTTTTCTATGATCTGTTCCAAAACTCTCGCTGTCAGAGGCTCTATATAGACTTTATCTGCAATGTTTTTGTCCGTCATAATTGTGGCAGGATTGGAATTTACCAGGATGACTTCCACTCCCTCTTCCCTCAGGGAACGGCAGGCCTGGGTTCCCGCATAGTCAAACTCTGCCGCCTGCCCAATCACAATAGGGCCGGAACCAATAACCATTACTCTTTTTACATTTGGATTTTTAGGCATTTTTCCCTCACATTTCTGCGCCGCGCTTTACCCCCAGCAGAGTTTGCAGATGCGGCGCAAACGCAAACTCTTAACCGTTAATTCAGCATTCCCTTTTCCTGTCGTCCATCATCTTCATAAAACGGCCAAACAGGTAACCAGAATCCTGGGGTCCCGGGCATGCCTCCGGGTGAAACTGTACGGTAAATATATTTTTTCCGGTATAAGACAGGCCTTCATTGGTCCCATCGTTTACATTCACAAAAGCCGGCACTGCAACTGCCGGGCTGAGCTTGTCCGTATCCACCACATAACCGTGGTTCTGGGAGGAAATATATACCCGCCCGGTAGCAAGATCCTTTACCGGGTGGTTGCCGCCTCTGTGGCCATACTTCATCTTAAAGGTGTCCGCCCCAGCGGCCAGCGCCATAAGCTGGTGCCCCAGGCAAATAGCAAAAACCGGGATCTGGGTGTGGTACAGCTTTTTGATTTCAGCGATAATGCCGGTGCACTCCTTGGGGTCTCCAGGGCCGTTGCTTAACATAATGCCGTCCGGCTGGCTTCCAATGATTTCTTCCGCTTTCGTGAGGGCAGGATAAACCGTCACATGACACCCTCTTTGGGCAAGTGACCTGGAAATATTTCTTTTCGCCCCCAGATCCAGCAGCGCTACCTTTTTAAATGGGCCGCTTCCCGCGGCTTTGATTTCATATTTGTGGGAACAGGTTACCTCTTCCACTGCCTTACCGACAGTGTACTGTTTTAATTGAGGAAGAATTGAATTCAGACTGTAATTTTCATTGGTTGTGATCATTCCGTTCATGGTACCCATTTCACGGAGGATTTTCGTAAGGGCGCGGGTATCAATCCCTGCAATACCGGGTATACCCTGTTTTTCAAGAAATTCCTGGATGGTGATATCCTTCCGGAAATTGCTTGCCATGGAGGACAGTTCCCTCACAATAAAACCTCCCGGCCATGCCCTCCCCGACTCCATATCCTCAAGGCAGACTCCGTAATTGCCAACCAGCGGATAAGTCATACATACCGCCTGCCCTGCATAGGAGGGGTCTGTGAGCACTTCCGTATAGCCCGCCATGGAAGTATTAAACACAATTTCACTGATAACTTCCTTCACGGCACCAATATGCTTACCTGTAAAAACAGTGCCGTCTTCAAGAATCAAAAAAGCTTTCATGTCGTCCTGCTCCCTTTCTGTTGCCATCTTCTGCATAATCGCCTAATTATAGCACAGGACTTTTTACTCTTCAATACAAAATATTCCCCCTCTTTGGGCGCTGCTTTTCTCCCTCCTAGCTGGCAGAGGGTACGAACATCAATACCATCACCTGGAATTTTTCCCTGGTAAAATCAATCTTCATTTCACCGCCATATTTATCCACCGTCCTTTTCACACTTGCCAGCCCGATGCCATGGCCTTTCCACTCCTTTTTTGTGGTGAGATATTTCCCGTCTTTTTGGTTCAAGACCCCGTTATAGGTATTGCTGATACAAATCACCAGGCTGCCCCTGTCATATTCCACATGTACAGCCAATTCCCTTCTCCCCGCCTTTTCCATAGCTTCACAGGCATTGGACAATAAATTGCTTAATACCACATTGATATCAAAATCGTCAATTAAAACCCTCTCTAAGTTTCCCACATGGATAACCGACCTGCCCCCCATTTTGTCAGTCTCCTCCTTTATATAATTCAGGATACTGTCCACAGTTTCATTTCCAGAGGACACGCAGCCTCCGCTGCTACCAATAGAACTGTTCATTTTCCCCAGGTATGCCAGCGCCTTTTGATACTCCTGTTCCCTGATATATTCACTCACCATTAGCGTATGATGCTTCATATCATGGCGCAGGGCCCGGCAGGCAGTATCCGCGTTTTTCATAACCAGGAGCTGTTTCCGGTACATTTCAATCTGCAGCATGGTCATTTCCCTGTCTTTCTGGCTAAGATAACGTTCCATAATATTCTCATACAGATAAAACACAAAAACATTTACTATAAGCAAAAAGCACAGGGAAACTGCCAAAGGGGCAGTCCTGCCGCCGGAACTTCCAACCAGCTCGTTGGCAATATAAATACTGCCTGCGGGAATAAAGATTAAAATAAAATTCTCCAGGGCAGGGGCTTCCAGCTCTTTTTCCATTTTAACCGTTTTCTCAACAATAACCTCCAGGATGAAAAAGCAAAATACTGAAAAGAACATGCCAAAGCCCTCCCATGACTTTGGCCTCCCGTTTATAAACAGCATCCATGCCAGGTTTTCCGAGGCCAGCCCAATTCCCATGCCAAGGACCACCGCCAGGGTTTTCCTCTGGCCGCCTCCCTCATATCCTGTTTTCACCACCAAAAAAAGCGCCGCCCAGTTAACAGCCAGGTTGATACTGTTAAAGTCAAGGCACAAATAACATAGGCTGTGGACAGCAAAATAACAGAAATAGAGAATGTATGTATAGCTTTTTTCGCTGTCCTTATCAAAAAATATTCCCATAAACCTGTATAATGCATAAACCCGGAATGCATCCAATAAAAGGTAAAACCCCTGCCCCGCAATATTCATTCTGCCATCCTCCCTCGCTTGATTCATTTCTATATTACATCAAACCCCATAATCTGAAATTATTTTCACCAATCAAATAATTTAAAAGTACATAATAGTTTTTTAGCTGAATATATTACTATTTGTAGCGGTACATGATGATCAATTTTTCTATAAACTGTAAATGAACACGTAAATGGAATTGGGAAGCAATGGAATTTGCTGCTTTACGCAATCAGATGGCATAAGATTTTGGGGAATCAGCGGGGTAACATAGGGATATGGATGAAAAATTTGTACGGGACAGGATCACAGAACTGAAAATGCGGGCCGATATTTCAGAATATCAGCTCAGCCTTGAACTTGGACACAGCAAATCTTACATCCAGTCTATCAGTTCCGGCAAATCCTCTCCTTCCTTATCAGCTTTTTTTGAAATATGCAATTATTTTAATATCAGCCCTCTGGAATTTTTTGACGGGGATATGAAAAATCCTGATCAAATCCACCGTATTGTGGGCAAGCTTAACCTTCTTACTGAGGAAGACCTGGATTTTTTCGAACAGGTACTTGACAGGTTTACCCGGTAAAACAAAGATTGGGAACTGTCCCCAATATCCACTGACAGTTCCCTCCCGATAAACACGATATTTAAAGCACACATTCAAGCTGGCAGTCATAAGGTTCCTCGTCCACATGCTTCTGGCAATATACTTCTGCCTCCACACACCCCATCTTTTTATAAAACCCCTGGCTTTCAACAGCGGAATGGGCGGATATGTACAGCTTCCGCGCACCATGCTCCTTGGCCCAGCCCTTCGCCGCCAGAAACAGTTCCGCACCGACCCCCTTATTGCGCATATCCTGGGATATATGGATACTGGACAGGTCAAGATAGTTCTGGATGCCTCCAAAAAGCCCCGGCTCCACGGAAACAAATCCCTTCAGCTTGCCGCTGTCAAAAGCTCCATACACAAAACCGCCAGATTGGATTGTGTTTTTCAGGCAGGAAACCAATACCTGGTAATCCTCCTCCGACCAGTCATCTATAAAGGGATCGTCCTTTATCGTCCATTCCCCCTTTTCCCTCCGCCAGCATTTGGTAACCACCTGGCAGCGGATAAAGTCTTTAAAAAGTTCCCTGCTGATTTCCTCTGCGCAGAGGTTTCTGTATACAATCACCAATATCCATCTCCTTTCCCACAGTTTTGCAGATTGCTTATTGTAACAAACGCCGTCACGCTCCGCGAAACGGCTTATTGTAACAAACGCTACCACGCTCCGCGAAACGGCTTATTGTACACAAAAATAATTCAGGCAGGATAATCCATCCCGCCTGAAAATAGTATCACAAAATTTCAAGTAACGTTAATGTCCTGCCTGTCAAAGGGAAAGTCACTGGGTAATCTGGGATCCCAGCACCTTTGCTGCCTCTGCCAGGGCTTCGTCAATGCCTGCCGGGTTTTTGCCCCCTGCCTGGGCCATATTGGGGCGTCCGCCGCCGCCGCCGCCCACAAGGCCAGCAATGCCTTTGATCAGATTACCAGCGTGCGCCCCTTTCTTTGCCACGCCATCGGTTGCCATGGCAACCATATTGACTTTACCATCCTTATCAGAAATCAGGAGAATCACGCCATCGCCGATTTTTGCCTTTAACTGATCCCCCAGGTCCCGGAGGCCGTTCATATCCACACCGGGAACTTTCGCGGCAAGTAACTTTATGCCCTTAATCTCTTTTACCTGGTCCATTACGTTTCCTAAAGCATCCTTCGCCGCCTTGCTTTTTAAGGATTCGTTTTCACTTTTCAGGCACTTCATCTCTTCCATCAAATGGGAAAGCTTTCCGGTAAGTTCCGCCGGGGTGGCTTTTACCAGGCCTGCAGCCTCATGGAGGGTCTTTTCCAGCTCTGCATAGTAATTCAGCACCCCTCTTCCTGTAAGGGCTTCAATTCTGCGTACCCCTGCCGCCACGCCGCTTTCTGAAACAATCTTGAAAAGCATAATAGAAGCAGTATTGCCTACATGGGTGCCGCCGCAAAGCTCTGTGGAATAATCCCCCATCTGCACTACCCGGACGGTTTCCCCGTACTTCTCCCCAAAAAGAGCCATCGCACCTGTCTTTTTGGCTTCCTCCAGGGTCATTTCCTTGGTTACCACCGGCAATGCCTGGGCAATCTTCTCATTGACAATAGCTTCCACCTTGTCAATTTCTTCCCTGGACATGGCTGAAAAGTGGCTGAAGTCAAACCGCAGCCGGTCCCCGTTTACAAAAGAGCCTGCCTGCTCCACATGGGAACCCAGCACCTGCCGCAGAGCCTTTTGGAGAAGGTGGGTAGCGCTGTGGTTTTTACAGGTATCGCCCCTTCCCTCTCCGTTAACCTGCAAGGTAACAGTATCCCCCACCTTGAACATTCCCCTGGCCACTTTGCCCACATGCCCGATCTTGCCCCCAAGGAGCTTTATTGTATCTTCCACCTGGAACTCTCCCTCCGGGCAGGTGATCATACCAATGTCCGCACACTGTCCGCCCATGGTAGCGTAAAAAGGAGTCTCATCCACAATCACCGTTCCCATCTCCCCATCGGTTAAAGCCTCCGCCAGCTCCGTCTCTGTGGTCAGCACCGTGATCCTGGACTCATGGGCAAGCCTGTCATATCCCACAAAACGGGAAGTAACAGAAGGGTCAATAGACTCATAAACAGTCACGTCCGCCCCCATGTAATTGGTTGCCTTCCGTGCCGCCCTGGCCTTTTCTTTCTGCTCCTTCATGGCTGCCTGGAAGCCTTCTTCCTCCACGGTAAAGCCTTTTTCTTCCAGAATTTCTTTGGTCAGGTCAAGGGGGAAGCCATAGGTATCATAAAGCTTGAAAGCATCCTCCCCTTTTAAGCTGGTCCTGCCCTCCTGGACCATGGCCTCTTCCAGGTCGTTTAAAATCGTAAGCCCCTGGTCAATGGTTTTGTTAAATTTATTCTCTTCCTGTGTGAGCACATTGAAAATAAAGTCTTTCTTTTCTTCCAGCTCCGGGTAACCGTCACGGCTTCCCTCAATTACCGTATTGCTAAGACCAGCAAGGAAAGTCCCCTCTATTCCCAGGAGCCTGCCATGGCGCGCTGCCCGGCGGATAATCCTGCGGAGCACATAGCCCCGCCCTTCGTTAGAGGGCATAATGCCGTCGGAAATCATAAAGGTAGCAGAACGGATATGGTCGGTGACAATACGGATGGAAACATCCCATTTATATTCCTTCCGGTATTCCTTCCCGGAAATCTGGCACACTTTATTCCGCAGGGCGCAGATGGTGTCCACGTCAAAAATGGAATCCACATCCTGCACCACCGCCGCCAAGCGTTCCAGCCCCATACCGGTATCTATATTCTTCTGTTCCAGTTCTGAATAGTTTCCCTTTCCGTCATTATCAAACTGGGTAAACACATTGTTCCATACTTCAATATAGCGGTCACAGTCACAGCCTACCTGGCAGCCCGGCTTGCCACAGCCGTATTTTTCCCCTCTGTCATAATAAACCTCTGAACAAGGGCCGCAGGGACCGGAGCCATGCTCCCAGAAATTATCCTCCTTGCCGAAACGGTAAATCCGCTCTGCCGGGATACCCACTTCCTTATTCCAGATGCCAAAAGCCTCATCATCCTCCAGGTAAACGGATGGGTAGAGCCGCTGCGGGTCAAGCCCCACTACCTCTGTAAGAAATTCCCATGTCCAGGCAATCGCTTCCTGCTTAAAGTAATCACCAAAGGAGAAATTTCCCAGCATCTCAAAGAAGGTGCCATGGCGGGCAGTCTTCCCAATATTTTCAATGTCCCCTGTACGGATACATTTCTGGCAGGTAGTGACTCTCTTTCTGGGAGGGATTTCCTGCCCGGTAAAGTAAGGCTTTAAGGGTGCCATCCCAGAATTGATCAATAATAAGCTGTTATCGTTATGAGGGACAAGGGAGAAGCTTTTCATGGCAAGATGCCCCTTGCTCTCAAAAAATTCCAAAAACATTTTACGCAGTTGGTTTACACCGTATGATTTCATTTGTCTCCTCTACTTTCAGGCCCAATTTACAGCCCCCTAGCCATCCTCCCTGGCAGGCCGGAAGCCTTGCCAGGGATTTGCCTATGTTTTCACTCACACTGCCTGGGCATCACAAAACTTATCTGTATTCCAAAAGATTAAAATGCCATCTTCTCCGCAAAATACGCATCCAGGTCCCCAATCGCCACACGCTCCTGCTCCATGGAATCCCGGAACCTTACGGTCACGCAGTTATCCGTTTCGGACTCAAAATCATAGGTCACACAGAAAGGTGTGCCAATTTCATCCTGGCGGCGGTAACGCTTACCGATATTGCCCCTGTCATCAAACTCGCAGTTATATTTTTTGGAAAGCTGGGTATAAATCTTTTCCGCTCCCTCGTTTAATTTCTTGGAAAGAGGCAGAACGCCAATCTTTACCGGGGCCAGCGCCGGATGGAAATGGAGCACGGTACGCATATCCCCTTCCCCGATCTCTTCCTCATCATAAGCGCCGCAGAGCACTGCAAGGAACAGCCTTTCCACCCCCAGGGAGGGCTCAATCACATACGGGATATATTTTTCGCGCTTTTCATCGTCAAAATAGCTCATATCCTGCCCGGATACATTCTGATGCTGGGTCAGGTCATAGTTTGTCCTATCCGCAATGCCCCAAAGCTCACCCCAGCCAAAGGGGAACAAAAATTCAATATCCGTGGTGGCTTTGGAATAGAAAGACAGTTCCTCCGGGTCGTGGTCACGGACACGCATTTCCTCTTCCTTCATTCCCAGGCTCTTTAAAAAGTCAATGCAGTACTGCTTCCAGTAAGCAAACCATTCCAGGTCCGTATCCGGCTCACAGAAGAATTCCATTTCCATTTGCTCAAATTCCCTTACCCGGAAAATAAAGTTCCCCGGCGTAATCTCATTCCGGAAGGATTTGCCCACCTGGCAGATTCCGAAGGGGATTTTCTTCCGTGAGGTCCTTTGTACATTTTTAAAGTTTACAAAAATACCCTGGGCGGTCTCTGGCCTTAAGTATACCGTGTTCTTGGCATCCTCCGTCACTCCCTGGAAGGTCTTGAACATCAGGTTAAACTGGCGGATATCCGTAAAATTATGTTTACCACAGGTAGGGCAGGCAATCTGGTGTTCCTCTATGAAATTCTTCATCTGCTCCTGGCTCCAGCCGTCCACGGAAGATTCTAAGGTTATCCCTGCCTCCGCCACATAATCTTCAATGATCTTATCCGCCCGGAACCGCTCATGGCACTCCCGGCAGTCCATCAGGGGGTCGGAGAAGCTGCCCAGATGCCCGGATGCCACCCATGTCTGGGGATTCATCAAAATTGCACAGTCAACGCCCACATTATAGGGGCTTTCCATTACAAACTTCTGCCACCATGCCTTCTTGATATTGTTTTTCAGCTCCACGCCCAGGTTTCCGAAGTCCCATGTATTTGCCAGCCCACCATAAATCTCAGAACCGGGATAAACAAACCCCCTTGATTTCGCCAGCGCAACGATTTTTTCCATTGTTTTTTCCATATCGCACATACCTTTCGTTAATCACTATGTTTTATTTAAAAATGACATATACCAGCCCGCTTTCCCCGTGGATGCGCCAGGCTGTCTTTGCATTTTGGGACACTGTTGCATTATCGCTTATATAAAGAGCCTTTCCCCCAAGCTTCACGGGCTCGGCAATATCCATGATCAGGAGCCTTGCGTCCTCCATTGCCAGAATATCCGGTTTCCCCACCGTTTCCTGGGCATTTCCCACGCCGCTTAGGACCACATTCAGGTCATATCCCGCCTCCTGGGCCTGGCTGGCCGTTCCCACAAAGAAAACCTCCTCATTAAAAGCAGCGTAATCCTCCGCCCCCGGGTAAGTCATCAAAACGTCAGTGACCCCATTTGCCACCTCCACCTTATCAACGGTAATCTGGCCGCCTCCCGCACTTTTGTTGTAATCCGCCGCCTGGGCCTGTATGGACTGCAGCAGCTCCTCTTTGCTGTAGTAGCTCTGCTCAAAGCTCTCCTCTATATGGGACCGGACGGTTCCATCCTTCTCCAGCGACAGGTAGGTTGCGCCGCTTTCTTCCCTGTCCCCGCAGGCACACAAACCCAGCGCCCCTGCAAAAACCAGCGCAATTATCGCGATTTTGTCTGAAAATTTTTTAGCGCTCATTTCTCTCCCCTGTTCCCTTCCTTATTTCCCATCCATTATATATGACTTACCCTCATTTTTCAACATGGAATTTCATTTAAAATTTCCAGACTTTTCATTTTTTTGTCCATAAAGCGTTTGGCATAGATCTCTGCGATCCGTGCAAGCTCTTCTAGCACCTCCCCGGTTACCGTAAAAGTATAAAGCTTTTCCACTGTAGAACCCACAATATAATTTACCGCATAAAGGGTGGAACCCTGAAAGGGAACCTCCCTCTCCGGCAGCCCCGGGTATTCGCCGTTTATGGCAAGGGCCTTGATCTCAAATATGTATCTCACCAGCCTGTTGGGGAGCCCCTGGTGCAAAAGTGCCCGGAGGGACTGGTACAAAAGCTTTAACATTTCTTTTTCATCATTGTTTTCCCTTGTGTAATAGTCCATCACCTCCAGGAAATACATCCCATAGCAGGCAGCTTCAAAATCCTCCCGCAGCCCTTCAAAATAATTGCTGATTGCGCTCTCCGTAATGCCATAGGCCGTCCTGCCCTCATAAAGGGTAAAGACGCCAAAGCAAAAGGGATTGGTGGATGCTAACAGCCTGCTGGACTGCTTTCTGGCACCCCTTGCAAAGGCTGTAATCTTTCCCCTCTCCCTTGTTAATATCACCACCCGCCTGTCATATTCCCCTGCAGGCTCCGTTTTTAGAATCATCCCTGTAACACTGACCTGTTCCCGCACTCCTACCGGCTCCCCCATCTTCCTTCCGCCCCTCCGGCTCCTTATCCCGGTAGGCGAGATAATCGTTAATCTTTCCTGTACTTAAAAATTGTTCCCAGTAATTTATGGCTCTCATCTCGTACCCCTGATATCAAAAGTATAATATTAGGGTGTGCTTTTTTCCTTTTTCTATTCGCTGTCCCTTTGATTATAGCCAAAATTTTTAATCAGGAAATCGCTGTCCCGCCAGTCCTTTTTCACCTTCACCCAAAGCTGCAGGTTCACCCTGCCCTGGAGCATTTCCTCTATATCCCCTCTGGCGGCAGAGCCGATTTTTTTCAGCATTGCGCCATGTTTACCGATAATGATTCCCTTATGGGAATCCTTTTCGCAGATAATCGTGGCATCAATGTCCGTAATCTTCCCCCGCGGTTTCATCCGCTCAATGGTAACCGCGATTCCATGGGGAATTTCTTCCTCCAGGCTTCTTAAGGCCTTCTCCCGTATCAGCTCTGCCACAATCTGCCGCTCCGGCTGGTCTGTTACCGTATCTTCGTCAAAGAACGCAGGGCCATAAGGGAGATACTGCATAATGCACTTGACCAGTTCCTGGGTATTGTCATTTTTTAACGCCGAAACAGGGACAATCTCAGCAAAATCCATTTCCTTCCGGTAGGTGTCAATAAAGCCCAGAAGCTCTTCCCGCTTGACCGTATCAATTTTATTCATGACCAGTATCACCGGAACCCTTACTTTTCGGAGCTGTTCGATAATATGCCGCTCCGCACCTCCGATAAAGTCGGAAGGCTCTACCAGATAGAGAATTACATCCACTTCCTTCAAGCTTCTGTTTGCCACATTGACCATGTAGCCCCCCAGGCGGTTCTTCGCTTTGTGTATTCCCGGCGTATCTACAAAAACAATCTGTCCCTCCGGGGAGGTATACACGGTCTGGATGCGGTTTCTGGTTGTCTGGGGTTTATTGGAGGTGATGGCAATCTTCTGCCCGATGAGACTGTTCATCAGGGTGGATTTTCCCACGTTAGGCCTGCCAATCAACGCCGCAAAACCGGATTTATACTGGTCATTCATTTTCTTCGTCCCTTCCTTACTTACGATTGCTTACTATTTCTTTCTATTCTTTCCCTTCTTTTTTGCAGGAGTTTTCTAAAACCTCCCCGGCAGCCATATCTTCCTGCCCCCTTGGCCCCTTCTTTCCCAGGCTGCCCTTTTTTTCCTTCTCTCCCAGGTGTCCGCCCTTTATCCGCTTCCTGTAAACCATCCTTGCAGGGAAGAAGGCCAAAAGGCCTATTACCGCCCAGAGAAGCAGATAAGGGAGATTGATCATAAAACCAATTCCAAAATTCACAAAACCAGTGCCAATATCGTTAAGGCTGCGCACAAAACCAGTGGAGATTTTCTCCCAGGGACTTTGTTCCTTCACTGGTGTAAGCTTGGTAACTTCATTAACGTTAAGATTTACGGTGCTGAAAGAAACCTGGTTATCCATGGTACGGAGCTGGGACTCCATGGACTCTATCTGATAGCGCACCTCCGAAAGGCGGCTCTCCAGGCTGATAATATCTTCTATGGTTTCCGCCCTGGCAAGCAGTTCCAAAAGCCTCTCCTGCTCTGCCAGCAAAGCCTTTTTGTGGCTTTCCAGGTCCACGTACTGGAGCGTTACATCGGTTACGCTTTCATTACGGCTGACCACATTGGAAAGCGCTGATACCTCTGACAAAAATTCCTCCAGGCGCCGGGCCGGGATACGGATGGACAGGTTGGCGTTCCTTCTTCTGTTTTCATTGTAGCGGCTGCCGTTATAGGTATAGCTTTCTTCAATATACCCCCCAAAAGCTTCCGTCTTCTCCCAGAGGGCGGCCAACAGGCTATCGAAAGTTTCCGTTTCCACATCCAGATTCACGTTTTTGATCAGCTTCCGGGAAACCTCCGCCGCCTCCGGCATCTGCCCGTCCCTCTTATCCTCCGGCGCCCCGGCTTCCCCGGCATCACTTTTAGACACTTCCCCATCGTTAAGGAACATACCGCCCCCGGCGCTTGCGGAAGTATCGTAGGCCCACTCCTCTGCCACAGCTTCCGTTGTAGCGGCAGATTTGCTGTAACTACCCGCGCCACAGCCGGAAACGGACAGTGGCAGCAACATAGCCAGGGACAATAACATAGCTCCTGTTTTGGTTTTTTTCTTCTTCATGGCATTCCCTCCCTGAAATAAACTGGCAATCAATTTCCTCTATCCAGGATACGTTTGGGGCAGCCACATTTTATGGAAAAAGAAAAAACTAATGGAACAAATTATCAACAGCTAAGAACATATGGCTGTTTTCTTTAATTTTTTCCCCATTCCCTACCACGCACAGGCATTCATCCTCCATCAGCGCCTTTATATGCCCTGCCAGCCCTCTTATGGTGTCCGCTGTGGTGGCAAGCAGTTCATCCCGCTCCTTTTGCAGCCTATCTTCGGAAAGCCCGGTAAGGTAACCTCCCAGGGAAAAGATTCCCTTCATGGCGGGTGTTTTCGGCGTATCTAAGTCGCTCACCGCCCCGATAATAAACTGGGTTACCGCACGTTCGTCCAGGGATACGCCCTGAATATATTCCGCCGCCTGTTCGTAGACGTCCACCGTCCTTGCCAGATGGGGATCCCTGTAGGATACAAAGTACCCGTCCCCGTTCCGGAAAAACCCGCACATACAGCCGTAAGCGCCGCCTTTTACCCGAAGCTGGTTCCAGAGATAGTCGTAGCCCATCATAACCTTCAGCACCCGCAGGGAACCGGTATAAGGCAGCCCCTTCTCCATGTAGCTTCCCGCCCTGCACACATACTGTACCTGCCCTGCAGTCATAAAGCCTTCGTTTTTCTTCACCGGCTGGGGATGGAACCCTTCCCCTTTGATTTCCCCCGTAAACAGTTCCCCCCGAAGCTGGGAAACCGCCTCCTCCAGCCCCGGGTACCCCTCCTGGGCAGCAGTATAATCCACCATGAGATTTTCCGGGCGGAAAATACATTGGGACAGTTCCTTTAGGATTCCCGCCAGTTCTTCTTTCCTGTGTCCAAAATCCTTTAAAAGCTCTTCCAGCAGCCGGTACTGGGGAATGCCGCTTACCTGCTCCGACACTGCCGCCGTAGGTGAAAAGTATGCCAGCGCACGCATGGATGCCAGGGAATGCCCGGCACTGGCCATTACCGCCTGCATTCTGGATTTGGTTTCCGCCAGCACCTCGTACAAGCGTTTGGTATTGTCAAACCTGGAGGTAAGGATAATCTCCTTCATCAGCTCCAGGGCTTTATCCCGCTCCCCGTAAAGAGCCTTGGTACAGATTTCCATGGTTACTTTATAGCTCTTCATATCCTGGGCGCTGACATAGGTATTTAATACCGCTTTCACGCCCCCTGTATGGATATTGATCTCATTAAACAGTTCCCCATAGCGGTAATGCTCCGTATCCACCATCATCAGCATGGATTTTAATATTCCCACATAAGGGAACAGCCTTGCAGGAACCTTGCCCAGGTCGAAAACCAGGGTCAAATAACCGATGCCGTTGGTAAAAATATCATGGAAAAGAATGGTGGTATCCCCGGCGCCCCTTACCTCATTTACATAGCCCTCCGCCTCTTTTCTGATATCCTCCCGGGAAAGCAGGGGAATCTTCTTTATGTCCTCCTCCCTGTCCGGCTCCTCCTGGTAGGCCCTCAGGGCGTGGGTGCTATCCACAATTTCCTGTATTTCCTTTTCAGAGAGAGTTTCCTTGTACCTTTGCAGCTTTTCATGGAGGGCATTGTCCTTCCTGGTGGTAAGCCCCCGCACAGGGGATACTGAAAGAACGGTCTTATGGGTGTTATCCAGCATATACTTCTGGATCAGCCCCTCATAATAACCCGTATCCATAGCCTCTTTCAGTTCTCCGAAGGTGCCGTTGGCTTCGATATGAAGAAAAGGCGCCGTCTTGTCGTATAGCCAACTGTCCAGGGCCTGGAGCCCCAGCATAAGCCCCTTGGGGAAGGAACCAAAATCCGCTTCCCGGTACTTAAACTCAAAATGGTTGATGGCCGCCGCAATGGCCCTCCTGTCCAGCCCTTTTGCCACCGCATCTTTGAGGACCTGCTCAATGGTGGAGACAAATTCTTCCTTTTGGGCTCCCTCTGCTTCCTTGGCGGTAATAGAAAAATAGGGCTGGTAAATATCATTTTCCACTGTGCTGTACACATCCTTACCAATCCCTTTGTCAATCAGCGCCTGCTTTATGGGTGCCCCCGGCGCGGAACAAAGGACATAGTCCAGCACATCTATGGCAATATACAGCTTCCTGTCAAGGCTGTTTCCCATGGAAATATTGTAAGCCAGATAGGTATTTTCCTCCAGAGAGTCCTCCTCCATCACGGAGTATTCCCTGGCAAGGTCCCTGGGTTCCCTGAAAGGCTCCTGCACTCCCACCTGGGAATCCACCTGAATTTCATCAAAGTGGGACAAATAGGCTTCATCCAGGAAATTTAAATATTCCTCCGCATCCAGATTGCCATAAAAATAGATGAAACTATTGGAGGGATGATAATATTTCTCATGGAAGCTTAAGAATTCTTCATAGGTAAGCTCCGGAATCACCTCCGGGTCACCTCCTGACTCTTTCCCATAGGTAATATCCGGGTAAAGGGAATTCATGATCTCCCTCTCCACCACATCGTCCGGGGAGGAAAAGGCACCCTTCATTTCATTATAGACCACCCCGTTAATGGTAAGGTCGTCCTTGGGGCTTTCCATTTCATAGTGCCAGCCCTCCTGCCTGAAAATTTTTTCTTCCTTATATATATTTGGGTATAACACCGCATCCAGATAAACATGGACCAGATTTTTAAAATCTTTGTCATTGCAGCTTGCCACCGGGTATACGGTCTTGTCCGGATAGGTCATTGCATTTAAAAAGGTATTCAGGGAACCTTTCACCAATTCCACGAAAGGGTCCTTTACCGGAAAATTCTTAGAACCGCACAATACAGAATGCTCCAGGATATGGGCAACGCCTGTGCTGTCCTTAGGAGGTGTCTTAAAGCCAATATAAAATACCTTATTCTCATCGTCGTTTAATAAAAGCGTAATGGACGCCCCTGTCTTCTTATGCCTGAGTATATACCCTTCGGAATTTAAATCGCTGATGGTCCTTCTCTCCATCACCTCATAGGCGTCCATGGATTCGATATGCCGCTTCATATGCATTGTCTGCTCCTTCCTTTATTCTTTTTCAAAACAAACGCCGTCACGCTCCGCGGGCCGGCTTATTGCAATAAAAGAGTGGAGTGGAACCAAAGTGTCCACTCCACTCAGTGTAAAAGGGGAATTTTACCGGAATTTCATGCGGTAAAACATTTTGTTCAACCGCATAACTTATACTAACAAATTTTTTTGCATTTGGCAAGCCCTAAATGAAATTTTTTTATAATTTTTTTCATATCATCATTTTGTCATATAATACCAGGCCCAGATGCCCCAAAGTTCTCTGTATTTTCTACAGCTTACCGGCCTGGGGCAGCAAAATCTCCGTAGTAAAAGCCCCATCCTCACTGTTTCTGCTGATATATCCCTGATAGCGTCCAATAATGGTATCAATACGTACCAGCCCATAGCCATGGCCGCGGCCTTTGGAAGAGGGAAAACGCCCGTTTTCTTTCTTTTGCTTTTTCAGGGCGGTGCGGTTGGTAAAGGACATGTATAACTGGGTATTTTTCATGTCCATATATACACGGATCATTCTTTCCTCCTTGGGAAGGGCCATGCTGGCCTCAATGGCATTGTCAAAAAGGTTCCCTATGATGATGCACAGGTCTATCTCCCCAATAGCCAATGCCACAGGCACATGGGCATCTGCTGTCACATGAATTTCCTTGGACTTTGCCAGGGATATTTTACTGTTTAAAATTACATCTGTCATTTTATTCCCTGTGCGCAATGCCATATCAACAGTGTTCAGGTCCACATCCAGTTCTTCCAGATAACGCTTAATATCCTCTAATTCCCCCATATCCGCATAACTTTTCAGCACCTGGATATGGTTCCGGTAATCATGCCGCCAGCCACGTATCTGATGGTACATATTTTCTACTTCGGCATAGTGGGTTGCAAGCAGTTCATTTTGATAGGACGCAATTCTCTTATCTATGATTTTCTCCCAAAAAAACATAGTACGCCTCCCTGGCCATTTCCAACGGGTTCAACCCTTTGTCTTCAAAGCCCTCATGGCATTTAATATGGCAATTACAGAGACCCCCACATCCGCAAAGACAGCCTCCCACATATTTGCCATCCCAAAAGCGCCAAGGGCAAGCACCAGTCCCTTCACCCCAAGGGCAAAGACGATATTCTGTTTCACTATGCGCAAAGTTTTCCGGGATATTTTTACCAAAGACGCTATCTTTCCCACATCGTCGTCCATCAACACCACATCCGCCGCTTCAATGGCAGCATCTGAACCCATACTGCCCATGGCAATGCCGATGTCCGCCCTGGTTAGCACCGGTGCATCATTAATGCCATCCCCTGCAAAGGCAAGCTTTCCCTTATCCCCCTGGGCTGCCAAAAGCTCCTCCACTTTTGCCACCTTGTCTCCCGGAAGAAGCTCCCCATGGAACTCGTCAACGCCAGTCTGGGCTGCCACTGCTTCTGCTGCCGCCGTCCTGTCCCCTGTAAGCATGACACATTTTTTTACGCCTACCTGTTTCATGCACTGGATGGCTTGTGCCGCTCCCTCCTTTACGCTGTCAGAGATCACAAGGGCACCCAGATATTTCCCTTCCCGGGCTACATAGACAATGGTTCCCGGGCTTTTGCAGGGAATGTAAGCAATATTTCTGGCTTCCATCAGCTTCCCGTTTCCAATCAGTGCCTCCACGCCATCCACAGGGACACATATCCCCTGTCCCGGAATTTCTTCCGCCTGGCCTACCCGTTTTCCATCCGGCTCCCTGCCATAGGCTTCCTTAACAGACCCTGCAATGGGGTGGGTGGAATAGAGTTCCCCAAGGGCTGCCAGTTCCAAAAGCTCCTCTCCGCCAATGCCCTGGGGCAATATTTCCTGGACCTTAAATTCACCTTTGGTGAGGGTGCCTGTTTTGTCAAAGACAATGGTACGCATCTGCGCCACTGCCTCCAGATAATTGCTCCCCTTTACCAGGACGCCTATTTTAGACGCCGCACCGATCCCGCCGAAAAATCCAAGAGGGACAGAAATCACAAGGGCGCAGGGGCAGGAGATTACCAGGAAAATGCAGGCTCTTTGTATCCATTCTCCCCATCCGCCGCCAAATATAAGAGGGGGGACCAATGCAAGCAGCACTGCGCCTATGGTGACAACAGGGGTATAATATTTGGCAAACCTGGTGATAAAATTCTCTGCCCTGGCTTTTTTGCTGCTGGCATTTTCCACCAGCTCCAATATTTTCGTTACGGTAGAATCTTCAAATTCCTTTAATACCTGCACTTTAAGGACACCGCTTCCGTTTACACAGCCGCTGATTACCTGATCCCCAACAGCAGCCTTTCTGGGAACGGACTCTCCTGTCAGGGCCGCCGTGTCCACCAGGGATTCGCCTTCTATTACCACACCGTCCAGGGGAATCCTCTCCCCGGGCTTTATCACAATAATACTTCCCACTTCCACCTCATCCGGGTCTGTCTGTACCAACTTCCCGTCCCGCTCAATGTTGGCATATTCCGGGCAGATGTCCATCATATCAGCAATAGACTGGCGCGATTTCCCTACTGCATAGCTCTGGAACAGCTCCCCTACCTGGTAAAAAAGCATTACTGCAACCGCTTCCGAATACTCCCTTACCCCAAAAGCACCAAAGGTGGCGATCATCATGAGAAAATTTTCATCAAATACCTGGCCATGGCGGATATTCCTGGCCGCTTTTAAAATGATGTCATACCCGATGACCACATATGGGATAAAATAGATAATAAACAAAATCCAGGTATTTTCTATCCTTTCCGTTCTTCCTGTGTGCCCACACACAAATAACACCATAAATAATATAAAGGCAATGATAATGCGGATAAGCATTTTTCGCTGTTTTTTTGTCATAATAACCCTCCCTGTTGCCTGTGGAAATTTTTACAGCATCCCCTTCCCGCGGAAGGTTGCCATATAAATTTTATGTGGAAAGGGCTTACGGGAAACCTCCCTCCATACCCTTTCCACATATCACTCCAATTTATGCTGCCCCTTTACATTAGAATCTTACAGTCCGGCTCCACCTTTGCGCAGGCCTTCACTACCTCTTCCATAATCCCGTCAAATTTGTCATCCTGGGCGTCGATGGTCATCTTCTGTGCCAGAAAGCTGACGCTGGCATCATTGACACCCTCTATCTTTTTAATTGCTTCTTCCATTTTTGCAGCGCAATTGGCACAGTCCAGGTCTTCCAGCTTAAATTTCCTTTTCATAATCTTCCTTTTCCTTTCATTCTAAAATATGTTCCCTTCCCTGGGCAATAATTGTCCTCACATGTCCGTCCGCCAGGGAATAAAATACAGATTTCCCTTCCCTCCTGCTCTTTACCAGCCTGGATTGCTTCAGGATCCTAAGCTGATGGGAAATGGCAGACTGGGTCATATGCAGTGCCTCCGCCAGGTCGCACACACAGACCTCCGATTCAAATAGGACAAAAAGGATCCTGATCCTGGTGGAATCCCCAAATACTTTAAAAAGCTCTGCCAGGTCATAAAGTTCTTCTTCTTCCGGCATTTGGGCATTGACAATTTCAAGCAAATCCCCATGTGTCTGAAATGTCTCGCAGCACTCTACCTCATTGACTATCAATCCATCACCTGTCTTTCTTATAAAGTCATTCATATGAACAATTATTCATATGTTTATATTATAACCGCCGCCGGAAAATGTCAACTTAATTTTCTGATATTTAATAGATAAATAATCCCGCATATGGTATGATGGATAAAATACGTTTAAGGAGAAACTGCAAATGATTTCCGACAAACTATATGAATTGGCTTTTGCATATAAAAAAACAAAACTCTGGCACAGCCTTTGGGATACAGAACTTGTGGCAATAAGGCTTTCCGGGGACAGGACCGGTTATATCTGCACAGGGACAATGGACGCACCCTGTGGCCTTGAATTATATATTGGCGAAAAGGGCTATTGTAGTTACCGCACCATAAAAAGCACAGACAGTTTTTCAATGCATTCCACGGAATTCCAGGAGCGTATCCTGCAGCAAAACTGCCTTCAATGCTCCTTTACAGGCAAAGACAGTTTAAGCGGGGAGGAACGCCAGGAGGTAAAAGAATTTGCCCGCAGCAGGGGCATAAAGCTTGCAGGCAAGGCTCCTTACCCACAGTTCACCAAATACCTGGCATACCACTGTCCCTGGGGCCTGCAAAGTGCCCTGGAGCAGGAGGATCTTTGTGAAGCGCTCTCCGGTGCCATTGCCCTTGCCGGATTTTTAACGGAAACTCCCCCAAAGGCTCTTGGCATTGTGGAGGTCAACTGCCAGACGGAAGAAATCCCCATGCTGGTACGTGGGAATGACGGGACATTCACCCTGGATAGGGCAAAGCTTCCCAAATACCAGGAAAGCCCGCCGCCGGAACCCGCTGCCAGTAACGATATCAGCATAGCCAGGCTGAAAAAACTCCCCCGTTCAGGCATATGGGAATGCGAAATTATCCGATGCCCTGAGCCTGTTATGGACGGCAGCAATGAAATCCCCATTTTCCCGATTTTTGTGCTGGCTGTGGACAATTCTTCCGATTATATCCTGCCCCTCTCCCCAGCAATACAGTATGAGGAGAACCCGGAGGAATTGTTGAACCTGTTCATGGATGCATTGATTATGGTTAAGGTCTGCCCTGCTGAAATCATCGCCCGTGATAAACGTACCTATGCCTTTGCCAAATCCTTTTGCGAAAGGATGAAGATCCCCCTTAGCATTAATGAAAATTTACCTGCCCTGGAGGATGCGGAAATTACTTTTTTTGAACGGATGCAAAAAAATAACGACGAAAAAATAGACGATATTATTGATATGCTAGACCAAATGCTGGAACTGGACAGCACGCAGCTCCGGAACCTGCCTGGCGACATGGTCGGGCAGTTGGAAGCTATCGTAAAAGATAACGTCCTGCCGGAAAACATCAAAAACAAGCTCAACGAGGTTTTCCACTTTGAGGAGACAGGCTTCCCCAGATTAGTGAAATCAAATCCCCAGGCCACAAAGCCAGTATTTAAAGGCTCCTATGTGATCAGCGTTTCTTTAGGGACCGGCTGCTACCGGCATATCCAGATTTCCGGCAGCGATACCTTGTTTAAGCTTCATGGGATTATTCTTGATGCCTTTGGATTTGATGACGACCATGCCCATGTGTTTTTTATGGACAATACCAGATGGAGTGATTGGGACTCCTACTACGCAGAAGGGGTGGAAGAGGGCCTGCGCACAACCGGTAAATATAAGCTGAATCAGATAGGGTTATGCAAAGGGAAGCAGTTTAAATACCTCTTTGATTTTGCTGACGAATGGCTCTTCCAGTGCAAGGTACTCCGGGAAATTGAACAGGGTACGGCAGCGCCTTTCGGCCTGTAACAAAAAGGAGATGCGCCAAGCCAGTATCCCTCCTGGGAGGATGAAGATGAAAATGAAGGGGAAGACGAATAAAAAGCGGGCAATGCCCGCTTTTTATTTTTTGTAATATACAATACTGTACTAGCAAAGCGGGGCTGTGTCAACTCCGCACTTTCCACAGATATCTTCCAGACAGCACTTCCCACAGCAGGGCTTGGTCCTTGCGGTACACACCTCCCTGCCATGATACACCAGCCTGTGGCAGAAATCGCTCCCTTCCTGGGGCGGTATCAGCTTCCACAGCGCCATTTCCACCTTCTTGGGATCTTTAACACCATCCACAAGGCCAAAACGGTTCACCAGGCGGATACAGTGGGTATCAGTCACAATCGCAGGCTTACCAAACACATCCCCCATGATCAGATTGGCGCTTTTGCGTCCCACGCCGGGAAGCTTAAGCAGTTTGTCAAAATCATCCGGTACGCTGCCCTGGTATTGGTCTTGCAGGATTTTCATGCAGGCACTGATATCCCTGGCTTTGCTGTGCCCTAAGCCACAGGGCTTCACAATCTTTTCAATCTCCTCCACCGGGGCGGCAGCCAGGGCTTCCACATCAGGGAACCTGGCGTATAAATCCTCCACCACTATGTTTACCCTGGCATCCGTACACTGTGCCGCCAGCCGCACACTTACCAGCAGCTTCCATGCCTGGTTATAATCAAGGGTACATCCTGCCTCCGGGTACTCCTTTTTCAGCCTCTCAATAATTAGAAGCGCAAGTTTTTCTTTTGTCATCCTAACCCCCATAACGATTTTGGCACTGGCTGCTTCTTTTCCGGGCAGCGCCTTACTCCCTGCCATACAGGAATTTCTGCAATACCCGCAGCAATTCCTTGATATCAAGCGGCTTCGCCACATGGGCATTCATGCCGCAGGAAAGGCAATACTGCACATCATCGGCAAAGGCGTCTGCCGTCATGGCAATAATCGGCAGATCCTTATCCTTCCGTGTAAGCGCCCTGATAGTTTTGGTAGCCTCATAACCGTTCATAAGCGGCATACGGATATCCATCAATATTGCATCGTAGTGGCCGATCTGGGATTTTTCAAACATCTCCACGCACACTTTTCCGTTTTCCGCATGGTCAAGTTCAAACCCAAATCCGGAAAGCACCTCATTTGCAATCTCCCAATTCAGGTCAATATCCTCCGCCAGAAGTATTTTCTTTCCTGAAAAGTCAATGCTGCTGCTTTCCTTCTCCTGCGTCTCCACAGTCCCTTCCGCATACTTGACCAGGCGGCTGTACAGGGTAGATTTGAACAACGGCTTGGGGATAAAACCTTCTATCTCCGTATCTGCGATCTCATCCTCAATATCGCTCCAGTCATAGGCGGAAATCAGGAATACTGGTATTTTCGCCCCCACCCTTTTCCGGATTTCCTTAAGGGTTTCCAGCCCGTCCATATTGGGCATTTTCCAGTCAATAAGCACAAAATGGTAATCATCGTTATGCCTGTGGCGTTCCTCGATCAGTTCCACCGCTTTCTGCCCGTCCAAGGTCCACTCTGCACACACGCCCAGCTCCTCTAAGCTGGCCACTGCGCTCTGGCAAAGCAACTCATTATCGTCCACCACCAGGATATGCCATCCAGGCAGCTTCATTTCTTTTACAGCTACCGCTTTCTTTAAGTCAAGGGTCACACGGAATGTGCTTCCCTTATGTAACTGGCTTTTTAATTCAATGGTCCCGCCCATCAGATCCACAATCCTTTTGGTAATGGATGTCCCAAGGCCGGTCCCCACAATGCCTTTCACACGCTCGGAATCCTCCCTGGTAAAGGTATCCCAGATTTTCTTCTGGAATTCCTCCGTCATTCCCATACCATTATCCTCCACAATAAAGTGGTTGCGGATGTATTCCTCCCCTTTGGGTGAAGGCTCCTGGTAAACATGCACGTCTATCCTGCCATGCTCCGGGGTAAATTTCACTGCATTGGAAAGAAGGTTTAAAAGAACCTGGTTCAGCCGGACGCTGTCGCAGTAAACCTCCTCTGACATGATATTCTGGATGAAAATATCAAAGTACTGTTCCCTTGCCTTTACCTGGGGCTGCATAATATTGACTACGTCATCCATGGTCTCCCGGAGGGAAAGTTGGTTCATGTTCAGGGTCATCTTCCCGCTTTCAATTTTGGACATATCCAGCACATCATTAATAAGGCCCAGCAAATGCTTGCTGGAAAGCAGCACCTTTTTCAGGCAGTCCTCCACTCTCTCGGGTTCTTTCATATTCCTTAAGGCAATTTCAGACATACCAATAATCGCGTTCATAGGCGTGCGGATATCATGGCTCATGCTGGAGAGGAATTCGCTTTTTGCTTTGTTGGCATGCTCCGCTTCCTCTTTCGCCTTTTTCAGCTCCCGCATCTGCTGCCCCACCAGCCTGAAATAGAAAAAGAACACCATAGACATCATCACGAGAATGATCATGGAAGACCCCATCATGATCAATGTGCGCACCTTATCCAGCTTGGTAATAGCACCCTTTAACATATTGTTGCTCATAACCGTAATCAGGTACCAGGTAGAATTTTCGGAAATAGGTGAACAATATATCTGTCTTTCCTCCCCTTCTATTAATACCAGGGCGGAATAGCTTTTTCCCTCTTCCATGGCCGTTTGGAGCTCCTGGCAGAAATCATCCGGCGATTTGCCGTCAATAGTCTTATATACTTCCCTTACCCGTTCAAAGTAACTGCTTCTGTAAGCGTCCGCATTCCTGATTACAAAGTTTCCATCCTTATCTACCACATGGGAATAAACCTGCCCCTCCTCATTTTCATCCAAAAACAGCGCTGAGTTTAGATACTCCATCCCAACTCCCACTATCAGTGCACGGCTCCTTTTCCCGTCCGCCATAGGGTACGCCGCTTCTTTTCCCAGCAGCAGCACCTTCTGCCCGTTCTCATCAATCCCCTGCTCAACAATGCTGCCATTGGCCTCTAAAGACCCTATCACATCATCGCTGCCGGCGATTTCCACATTGCTGCCGCAAATTTTCTCCAGCCTTCCATCCTCTGTGTAAAATCCCATATAAGAAAAGTTCCTATACTTAGCGTTCTGCGTCAGCTCCTGGAGCATTTTCTCCCCATATTGGGCAGTATCTGTGGGCATTCCCCTGATGATCCCCTCCACCTGTTCATGGCGGAGGCTGATAATGGAAGCAAATTTCTGTTGAAGCTGCGTATTCATCTCTTTCATATAAATTTCACTGACTTCATAGATCGACTCTTCTGTCTTCACCGACATAAAAATAGCCAGCCAGCAAAATACGATAATACACACTGAAATTACGCCTACAAAACTGCCCCACAAAAATTTTCTTGCCTTATTCACCATCTTTTGACTTCCTTTCAGTATATAAAACAATTTTGGAACATTCATCTTTATTCTAATAAATAACCTGCATGTTTGTCAATGCAAATATAACGGTTATCGTATCTTTGCAGAAAAGTACAAGAGCCAATCTGGGCTGTTACGATTTATCTATTTTACAAATTCCGCTGGTTACTGTATACTTATTTCCATACAGGAAAATACAACCAGATTTCTAAAAAGAAACAGAGGAAAACCATCATGACAATCTTTCAATTTGTATACAACCTTCTCTGGGGAGATTTGATCTCAATCCCCCTGCCCGGCGGAAGCTCCCTGGGACTGTCCCTGCTGGTCCTGGTCTTGGTCCCTTCTGGAATTTATTTTACCCTGCGGACCAGATTTCTGCCTTTCCGGCTTTTCCCCGAAATGCTGAAAATCACCGCTGAAAAAAAGAGCCACCCACAAAGCGGTGCCATCTCCGGGATCCAGGCGCTGGTCATCTCCACTGCCACACGGGTGGGAATGGGAAACCTGGTAGGCGTAGTAGCCGCTATCTCTGCCGGCGGGGCGGGGGCTGTCTTCTGGATGTGGGCAACTGCCCTCTTAGGCTCTTCCACTGCCTTTGCAGAAGCTGTCCTTGCCCAGATTTACAAGGAAAAGGATCCCCTATATGGGGGCTTCCGGGGCGGCCCTGCCTATTACATCCATCACCTTTTTCTGAAAAATAACCCCAGGCGCAAACGCTCTGTTACCGCCATGCTCTTTGCCATCTCCGGCTTAATCTGCTGGTGCGGCATCAGCCAGGTAATCGGAAATTCCGTTTCCTCCGCCTTCACCAACGCCTTCCACATCCCTCCCCTTTATACTACCATTGCCCTGGTGGTTGTGTGCGCGGTAATCGTGCTGCGCAAAAATGCCACAGTTAAGGTACTGGATGTGACTGTCCCTGTTATGGCTGCCTTTTATTTCCTGGCCACCATTTATATCATCCTGAAAAATACAGGGCAGCTCCCTGAGGTTTTCAGCAGGATATTCCAGGAAGCTTTTGGGATCCGCCAGGCGGTGGCCGGGGGCTTTGGGGCGGTGATTATGAACGGGGCAAAAAGAGGGCTTTTTTCCAATGAAGCCGGATCCGGCTCCGCTCCCTGTGCCGCTGCTGCCGCTGACATCAGCCATCCGGCTAAAGAAGGGCTTTTGCAGGCTTTCGGCGTATTTATTGATACCATCGTCATTTGCACCTGTTCTGCCATGATTATACTGCTGACTCCCCCAGGGCTTACGGAAGGGCTTTTGGGCATGGAGCTTTTACAGGCTGCCATGGATTATCACCTGGGTACCTTTGGGGTGGTTTTTATTGCCCTGATCCTGTGGCTGTTTAGTTTTTCCACCTTTATTGGTATTTTATTTTATGCAAGGCCTAACATAGCTTATCTGTTCGGGGACAACTGGCTCTCCCAGACCTTATACAAACTGCTGGCACTGGTGATGCTCTTTGTAGGAGGCCTGGCCGCCTATACCTTTGTGTGGGACCTGGGGGATGTGGGGATTGGGCTGATGACAATTTTTAACATGGCGGCACTGATTCCCCTGTCCCGCCAGGCAATAGATTCTTTGAAAGATTATGAGGGGCAAAGAAGCAAACGCTGCCATGCTTCACGGGGCAGCTTATAGTAACAACCAGGAAACGGGAGCATAAGAATATGCTCCCGCTGCCTGGTTTATGGGGTTTTACGGTTCTTCCAAACCATATTCTACAAATAACTGCTTCTGATACTCCACATTCCCGGCTGACTCCACAAAATCATCTATCCGCCCGTCCCGGAAAAGAAGCAGTGCCAATTGATTGACCTTATCAATGCCTTCTGCTTTTCCTTTTGCCTCAATATAGTCCAGGGCCGCGTCCATATTCACACCTCCCATTACCTCTTCATCGGAAACACTGTCTATATATTCTATATATCTTCTGTCTTTTTTTATTGCACTAATAGCATACCATGTTTCACGGTGCATGGCAATCACTGACTTCAGCTTCTCCCTGTTATAGCGCCCACACAGCATAAGCAGAAAAACTTTTAAGTCTCCCTCAAACCTGTCGATTTCTTCATCACTCATATGTCTTGCATCTATCAGGTTCATCCGATAATCAGAAGCTGTGCTTTTCATCCACTCTTTCATATTATCAGGAATATCCAGCATATCATATATGCTCACCGGGCCGTCCCATGGCCTGCTGCCTACATAAAACACAAGCGTTACCACAGGTATTATTTTGGTTCCTCTTGGGATCCCATCTGAAAATTTTTCCAGGCGGTTACCCTCTTTGGCTTTTTCCGATATCTTTTTACATTGGTGCATGTATGATAATGCATCCAGTTCCATACACCGCACAGGCATATAGTAATGCACTCCCGTCTGCCCTTCTACTCCCATAATTACCTGAAAGGCTACCTTCTTGTCAAAAAGCATGGCTACCTTCCGGGCATCCCGCAGGCGCTCCAGGCTTTCCATTTCCCCCTCCCTGTTCTTTACCGTTTCCTGGCTGGCTGTGTCAAACTCCTGTAATTTATCAGGATCTATCTGTATTTTCCCCCCAAATACCCCCTGGCTAAACAACTGGGAAAATACAGAGTCTATTTTTATAAAATTTTTAATATTGATATCAATTTCTCCCATACTTAAGGCTCCTCTTCCTGAATCTGCTCCCCCAGCCATTCCTCCATGTACTCTTCTATCACATAAAAAGGCGCAGGCCCCATTTCCAGCAGAAACTGGTGGAATCCCCTGGCATCAAAAGCCTCCCCCAGGCGGCCCTGGGCCTTTTCCCTAAGATCCATAAATTCCAGGCACCCAATAAAATAACTAAGATAGCAGGCCGGCTCTTCCACCATAAATTCATAAAATTCATCCACCATTTCTTCATCGGCAATGCCCAGGCGTGCCAGGTATTCTTTTGCCTCTGGCCGGCTCCACCCATCATAATGGATCCCCATATCCATATAAGAGCTGACCGCCAAGGAAAACAACTGGCTCTGTGAAAGCAGCTCTGCAACCGCCTCATCCTCCACAGCGAAACCAAATCCATACTCACATTCCACATAGGTTGCCCAGCCCTCTGTATACCCAGGATAAGAAAGCAGGTTCCGGATCAGGGGAAGCCCACAGGAGGCCGTATAGACATTCTGGTACAAATGTCCCGGATATCCCTCATGGACCAGTGTGGCATAAAAATCTGCCTGTGTCTTTTCCTCCATGTTTAAATTCTTTTTATTAATATAAATAACGTTATTCTCCACATCATCCACAGGAGTTGTCAGGTAATAGGCCAGGATGCCATTTTCTTCCAGGGAAGGATGTACATATTTAACCGTACAGCCAGCCGCAGGAGGCGTGGGAAAATCCTCTTCTGCTTTCTTTGCGGCTTCCTCCAGGATTTCCTCCGGCTCTGTGGCAGAAGGCTGGCAGCCCAGCATTCTGCTGTAAAGGCTGGTATCCTGAAATAATGCTTTCTCAAGGACGTCATAATAATTTTCTATAAATTCCTCCGTGCGTTCCTGCAATTCTGTAACAGAACCATCACTGCCCGTGGCTGCCCTTACCAGATACTCATAGTATTCCTTCCCTCCTTCATAATAGCACAGCCCCTGCTGGTTGTCCCCGCTGCCTTTAAGCTGCTTTAGTTCCTCCACCAGGCTCTGATACCCTGAGGCTACCTGGGTAGTGACAATGGAAAAATTTTCCTCCTTATAGCCCTCCCTTTCTTCCCAGGTAAGTCCCCCAAAAGAATCAATCCTGTCATTAAATATCTCTATCATGTAGTTTTCTTCCGGATTTGCAATAAATTCATTGCATTGGCTAATAACTGCATCCACCGCATAATCGGGCATAAAAAATCCAGCCTGGGACTTCTCCTTTTCAAAGGCGGCAATTTCTTCCACCACATCATCCACCTGGGAAACCAGTACCAGATAGTCCTCTATATCCTGCCTGGTGCGGAAGGTATACTCTGCCAATAGCATAGGAAGCTGTATCTGATACCCTGTCACAGGGCCAAGGACCTCCTCCAACAGGGTATAGTCTTTTGCCGAAAGCTGCAGATTTGCATAATCCAGCAGAATATCATAAGTCAGCTTCTGTTCCCTGGAAAATTCTGAAAGATCAAATTTCTGCAGTTCCTCCACCAGCTCATCCATCTGGCTGTGGGCTTTTTCAAAGTCTTCCAGCGAATAACTTCCCAAAGTAGCCTCATAATCCCCAATCCCATACTTTTCCGGATATGCCAGGGTGAAATGGAGGTTAACTGTGTTGGCCTTTACCTCTTCCCTGAACAATTCCTCCACAAAAAGGCCGAACTGCCCAGCCCCGTAGGCAGGCTCATCCCCTGTAGGTGTATTTTCCCGCCCTAACAGGCGAAAAAGAGCCAAAAAACAAAATACGGTACAAATGCCAGCCGCCCATTTCAACGGCTGCCTGTTTAAATTGAATTTCATTTCTGCCGCTTAAGCCCCTCCCGCCTTTACCATTTTTCGTTCTGTTCGTTTTTCCAGTTTTCATTCCGTTCCTGGCTGGAGGATGTGGCTTTGGCAAGCTGCCACACCACCTCGCTGAAATATCTTTCCGGAATATCCCTTAAGAAACAGGCTTTTTCTTTCCCCGCCTCATCATACATATAGCTGCCCCGCTCTATGGTGCCTGCTTTGTAAAATCTGGCATCATAGACGGTAACATCGCCGTTTTCACCCCCTACAAAGCTTCCTGAAAAGTGCAGTTCCACCCCAAGGGAAAGCTCCACGTCCTCCCTGTAATAGGTATAAAACCCACCGGCGTCCTGCACGGAGCCCCGGTACCAGCCAAGCCCTGTAAGCTTCCCCCCAAGGGATAAATCATTGACAATGCATCCCCCAAAGCGTTCCAGCCTCTGGCTGGCTGCCTCTTCTTCTGTCATACGGTAAACCGTCCTCTGGAGCTGCTCAATGGGCTGGCTGATCTCGTAGTCCTCCAGCTGCTGTTTCCAGGCTTCTGCTGCTTCCGCTGCCAGCTCTATGGGATGGGCAAGGCCAATCTTCCCTTCCTTAGGAAGGGTGAACTCCTCCTCGTCCTTGGTGTTAAAGGTACCATCCTCCATATAGCGGAAGCTGGAAATCAGTTTCCTGTCTTCATAGACACCCCATATCAGCCCTATGGCAAACTGATGCATGACGGGATTTTTCACAAAAAGGGCTTTCCAGGCTTCCACGCTCCATTCCCTTCCTGTGGAAAGAGCCAGCTCCAGCCTCATTTTCTGGCTGCTTACGGTGATTTTCATCTGCTTTTTCATCTGTTTAAATTCTTCATAAGCCAACGCCGCCTTTTTTTCATCGTCCCTCTTGCCCGGAGATGGCATATTTTTCAGCTTTTTGCCATTCTGGTCATAAACCTCAATTTCCAGGGAAGGGGTGATAGCTACCTTAAAGCTTCTCTCCCCATAGTCAAAGCTTCTTTCCATATTTTCGTCAAAGCCAAGGTCAGGCACAATCCGGTCCGCCAGCTCTTCCCTGGTAATGCCCAGCTGGGAAGCGGCAAATTCCAGCGCTTTCCCCGCCGCAGCTTTTACCTGCTTGAACTTAAATTTCCTGGAAATGCCGTCCACAATCAAAAGCGCCTGGGGAAGGGGATTTAAGGCAAGGGCACAGACAGCCTCCGATGCAATAGCCCCTCTAGCGTTCTGGGGCCATTCCTGTATCTGATGCTGCAGCTTCCGGATAATCTCATAGCCCCCATGTATGGACGCTGCATAAAGCACCCAGCGTTTTTTGGCTTCCCCTCCGGCCTCCAGCCATTTGTCAAAAAGCTCGTTCACATAAACGGCCAGTTCCTCCTCTTCCAGGTCTTCTGCCAGGATTGCGGCGTTTTTGCTCACCCCGCAGCCCTCCCCATGGGAATAGCACAGAAAAACCGCCTGCAAGTATTCCTCCTGGGCAATCTCCCCGTTCTTTCTGTGTACCTGGGAAAAGGGCGTCCCATAAGCCCACGCCAGGGTACGCTTTTTGCCCCCTTTATGCATTTCTTTTACCAGGTCTTCCCTGGTAAGGGCTTTTGCACCAAAAGCCGCTCCCTGCCCGCCTGTAAGGGCATTTTCCAGGATTCCCCTTATCTTGGCATTTTTCTCCTTTTCCAGAACCTGCCGGAGCAGCTCCTGGTAGTCCCCGCCTTCTTCCTGCCAGCGCAGCAATACCCGGATAGCCAGCTCCCGCTCCGCCGCTTTCTTGGAGGCTAAGAAGCCTTTGGCCTCTTCTTCCCAGCCCCTCTGCCTGGAAAAGATGGAAAGCAGTTCCTCTTTCACTACCTTTGCGCTGTCCTGGGAATAGCCCAGAATTTCCTTCTTGTTCTCCTCTGCCGCCTTGCCCATAATGCGCAAAGAAAAGAAACGCCCAAAAGCATCCGCCCCGGAAAAGGCGCTTAAGGCCTCCTCCCTTTTCTCCTGCAGATAACCGGCAAAAGCTTCCTCCGCCCCAGCCAAAAAAGCCTCCTTCCACTGGCTGGAATATAAAGCATCATAAATCATTGCCATTCCCGTAAGCTGATAAGAAATCCCCAGCCCTTCCGCTTCCAGATTCCTGAACAGCCCGGCTGCCTTGGCAGGGTCCACCTGGTTATTCACCAGGATATCCTCCTGGAAGAAATAACCGCTGCGTTTTAAGAGCATAAATACCTGGCATCTGCGGTAAAACATCTGGTCCTGGTAATTATTCATATACCCCTTGACCAGCCTCCGCTCCACAAGGCCTCCATAATAATATTTTTCCCCGATCTGCATAGCAATAGGGTAGAGGGTATCCACCTGGGTTTCTCCCCTCAGATAGTCTTTGATGATATGGGCATTGGTATAATCCTTACCAACCAGGGCACCGATCAGCTTTTCCCTGTCTTTGTTATTCCCCTGGCGTTTTCTCTCCTGCAGGAGTTTTTCATAAAGAACCCTGTCCTGTTCCTTTATCGCCCCAAAGAGTTTATCTGACAATTCCAGGTCCGCCTTATCCAGAATTTCAATATAACATTCCCTGTTATTTTGAAATTGCGCCTTCAAAATGGGCATACAGCCCCTGCCAGCCGCCCAGCATATGTATCTGCCCGCATCTATGCCAAATATCCTGTCATAATCCCCGCCTTTTACCAGAATATTCATAGGCAGCCCTTCACTCACAAGAGCCATAGCGTCCAGCATGGCATTTTTCCCTGAGGGGACCACCCAGTTCCCATGAGTTGCCAGCGCCACTTTCACTATGTTTTTCAGCCTGGTGGAAAGGGGATAATTCAGATAGGCCATCCCCCCAAAAAGCCGGATGAGGAAATCGGAAACCCCACATGTGCCTGCAAGCTGTAAGGCCTTCTCCGTTACCTCCCCACTTAAGATATCATTTCTGATTTTTCCAAGGGAGCCAGCATCCATCTGATTTTTAAACAAAGCGCCCAGGCGGGATAAGATAATATCCTCGTACTTTGCCATCAGCGGCGCATCCTCCTTGTCAATGGCAGCACAAGATCCCTCCCCGGGATTTTTCATGCCTAAAAGCTTTCCTACACTTTCCAGAAATCCACCCTTCTTTTTCTCCGGGCTATCCACCCCCTGGTATTTCACCATAAAGTAGGCCGCAAGGAGGACCAGCTTTCCGTTTTCTACTGAATTTTTCTCATGCTCTGCGGCTTTCTTTAATATCTCCGGGCTTTCCCCCGCTATGGTAATCAGATTCCTTATGGTAATCCCCCGAAGCACATAACCGTTTAACCCAAGATAAGCGCCATAAACAGCGGCCTTTTTATATGCCTCCCCAGGTAACAGCTGCTGCTGGCCATTCATCATGTCCATAGGCACAAGCTGGTAGCAGGTAGACTGGCCTATGGAAAATAAAAGGGAAAACAGCCTGCCCATCTCTTCCTTTTTTCCCCTTTTCAGCAAATCCCGGAATAGCTTTAAGGGTTTCTCCGCAGGGATTACCGATAAATCCCGGAAGGAAATGGATTCCAGCGCCTCTTCCCCTTCCTCTCCAATAAGATATGCCTCCGCCAGGGCTAACTCCTGCCCCGTGAGGGAGAGCAGCTCCAGTACCTCTTCTGTTTTCCGGTTGTTACTGTCTTTTGGGTTCATCATAATTCTATTACCTCCTCTAACCCCATGCCGCCTGGCAGCGGCATATTACCATTATCTGTCCTCTTCACTTTCCATTGCTTCCTCACAGGCGTAATACCCCCGGGCCCTGTCCAGGGCAATTTTCTCCCTGCACAGGTACAGATATTCGATTATCCCAACATAGGTCTCCGCCACGGCATCCTGTGGCTGCCCCAGTTGATGCCGCCGCATCAAAAGCCCCTGGGACAGCTCCCCCAGCCTGTGGGAGAGGTACCCCATCTGATACTGCCCGGTAACCTTTGCCAGTTCCTCCAGGGTTTCCAGGGTGCTGTCATGGAGGGTATCAAAGCCGCTCTGGCACAGCTCTTCCACCAGGCTCCCCACATCCTCCAGCAACGTCTCCAACGCTTCCTCTTTCCTTAAAGGTTCCATCTTACGCCAGTTCCTCCTTTTCAAAGACCGCTACCGGATACATCCTTATGCGCCCCTCCCTTAAATAAATTTTGCCCAGAAAGCAGGGCTGCTTTTCCTCCCGGATCCGTTCCAGGTACCGGATGCCCCAGGATTCCTGCTTGGAATAAGGGACCTCGATCACTACTTCCCTTTTCTGCCCATCAAAAAGACGCATAAATAGTTTCTGCCCTGTCTGGGAAAAAAAGGCCTGTTCAAAAGCGGCCGGGCGTACAAATACCAGTTCCTGGCCCTCCCGCTGTATCCCGCTTTTCAGCCAGGGCTGCCTTTTCTTATCAATCTGCTCTTCAAAAAGCCTGCCGAAATCCTGGTAATACCAGCCCTCCAGTTCTTCTCTCTGCAGCCTGTTTTTCCTTGTACCCTCCCGGGTAAGATCCCCTTTGGTTTCCTGGCTGGAAGAGAGCCTCCCTGCCCCGTCTGTCTTCACCCCCGTAAGGTGGAAACGCGCCCCTGCCAGTTCCTCCAGGGAAAGGGGCAGCCCCCAGGGAGCAGCCGCCTTTTCCATACGTCCCCGCCTTCCTGTTTTTTCGTAAAACACCGGCCTTGCGGATGTATAAGTATACCACTTTCTGGTATGTTCCTCCAGAAAATATACCGTCTCCCCCTGATAGCCTGACTGGTTTTCAAAATGCTCCATGGCAATGCCGATCAAATCCAGGTCACCTGCCGCCCCGTACTGTGCCTTAAACTCTCCCCCAAGGGCGGCAATATCCCTGTCTGTTTTGGCCTTTTCCAAAAGCGCCGCTCTCTGATAAAGCCTGGCAAGCTGTTCCGTCAGGTTCCGGCCCCGGAAGGAGGCTTTTCTTCCCAGATAGCTTTCATAGGACTCCCGGAGGGAACGCCAGTAGCCCTCAAAGCTGGCAAGCTGCGCCCTGTGGCTGACCAGGGCAAGCCGCTCCATGGAATCCAGCACCTCCGGGGATGTCCTTGCCAGCCCTGTATTGAAAAGCTCCCTTAAAAATTCCTTCATCTGCCCGGCAGCTTCCTTTATCAGCTCCCTGTCATATTGCTGCTTTTCCGCCCCTTCTTCTTCCAGCTCCTTTAAAGCCAATTGCCCGCCATCCAGCTTGCACCACAAAAGGGCGGCGGCTTTGTGGGGGCACATTTCTTTTTTATGGCAGGTACAGGCGGAATATTCCAGAGGGGAAAGCAGCTTCACCCGCTCCCCCTGCCCCTTGGATAATCCACGCACCTCCACTGTAACTACGCTTCCATAAGCAATCTTAGGCTTTTGCCCTGCCTTTGCCTGGGCGGCAAGGGCCTGGAGCTGCCTGCTGCCCAATATTTTTTTAATAGAAGAAAAGGGATAGGCGGCAATTTCCTCCAGCACCTTCTCCTGCTGCCCTGGAGGGGAAGCCTCCTGCCCCTGCTGCCTTTGGCTCTCTTTCCCCAAAGCCTCCTTCAGCACAAGGAGCCCTTGTACCAAATGGCGGCAGACGCTTCTGGAAGGGCAGGTACATTCACTCTTCCCCAGTGGGATACGTAAAGCCACGTTTTCCTCCCCTACCCTGACCTTTGCCTCTTCCCCCCAGGAAATTATCTGGAAGTTTCCTTCTTCTTTATCTTTGTAGGCACGTTTTACAATGCCTTTATTTGCCATGCCTGCCAGATAGTCATCGTCCACATCCGCCAGCAATGTTTTCCAGTTATCCATACCAGCCTCCTTGCTGCCCCATTACGGCAGCCCAAATCTGTGGGCCGTGCCTTACATGATTTTACCTATAAAGCCAGCCAGCTCTTCCGGAGTCATCGCACCCACAAACGCACCCATATCCCCCAAGGCCGCCGCCGCGTTCCTGTCATAGCAGGGATTGGCTTCCCGGTCCAGCGCAGTTAACGCCACCAATTTCGCGCCGCTTTCTATGATTCCCTTACAGATGCTGTACAGGTTCTGGTAACCTCCCCCTTCATACAGATCCGATACCAGCACCACCATGGTCCTGTAAGGAAATTCAACCAGCCCCTGGCAATAGGAAAGGGCCCCGGCAATGTTAGTGCCGCCGCCAAGCTGTATGCTCATAAGAGTCTCCACCGGATCCGACACATAACCGCTTAAATCCACCACATTGGTATCAAAAATCACCAGCCTGGTATCCAGCATGGGAAGCTTCGCAAAAATTCCCGCCATCACTGCACTATGGATAACAGAATCCAGCATGGAGCCGCTCTCGTCCACGCAGATGATCACCCGCCACATATTGTATTTTTTCATGCGGGAATGAAAGTAAATCTGTTTTAACACCAGCTCCCCGTTTTCCGTATCATAGTTTTTCAGGTTCCTGCGGATAGTCTTTTTCACATCCAGGTTCCTCGCCGAGCGTACCTGGCTGCTGGTATTGCGGTTCAGTTTACCGAAAAAGGACATCCGCAGCTCCTGTTCCAGCTTTTTGGCCAGTTCCTCCGCTACCTTGCGCACAATCTCCCTTGCCATTACCAAAACCTCGCCCTTCATCATATGCTTCAGCCCCAGAATGGTCTTCAGCAATTCCCTGTTGGGCTCCAGCTTCCGGAGTACCTCCGGGTCTGTCAGCAGTTCTGTCATTTTGTATTTTTCCAGCGCATGGCGCTCCATAATTTCCACAGTCTGTTTGGGAAACAGCTTTTTGATCTTTGAGAGCCAGTAAGGGACTGTAAGCTGGGAATCCCCGCTCCCTCCCTGCCGTTCTTCCCTGATATCCTGGTCTTCCCCGTACTCCCTGCCATAAAGATAATCCAGTGCCTGCTCCATCTCCATAAAATTCTGGCTGCCCTGGGAAAAGGAAATCTGCTCCGCCGCATATTTCCCCAGCACCAGCCGCCAACGGTTTAAAATCTCCTGTTCATCTGCCATCATCTCTCCCATCCTTATCCCACTGCGCCATATGGCTTTGCGCATATTCATCCAATTCCCTGCCGTAAGCAGACCAGGCCGGTAAGATTTCCCGCCGCTGTAAAATGTCCTTCCCTTCCTTCCCATGAAGCCCTGCTGCCATACGTGCGATTTTGTCTGTCTCCCCGGGAGTAAAATAAGTAAATGCCATCCGCAGCTGTGGAAGGAGCTCCATAAATTCCCCCTCCTGTACCTGCCCGAAAAAGGTATCCAGCATCCCCAGGATCCTGCCGCCGATAAAGACCATATCCTTGGCCGCAAAAAACAGCCCCCGGAAAAACACCGCCGTCTGTAAAAGCTGCTCCCTGGTCCCTGTTAAGTACCCCAGGCACACCTTTTCCACCTGCTGGGAATTTTCCCTGCCGCATCCATATAATATGCCATGGATACAGCCGCAAAGGCCCGGATGAATCTGCCCCTGGGCCATTTGGCATATAGTTTCATAGAAGTTTTCCTTCTCCTGTTCCATACCTCCCACTGCCTGATTTAAAGTCTTACATGCATCCATGCAAGGGCCTAAGTTTTCATCCTTAATCCCTGCCATGGAAGGAAGGAGGGAGACCAGCTTCCGCACAGTTACAGGCACAAGCCTGGCAATTTCCAGCCCGGACTCATAAAGGGTATCCAGTTCTTCCATCATCCTTAGGAACTTCAGTGCATCCGCCACAGAATAAAAATCCGTATCCTGCAAAATCACCTGATGCACTCTCTCATAGACTGCTTCCAACTGTCCGGAAAGCCCCATCTCAAAAACCGCTGTCAGGAGCCTGGCCGCCTCTCCCGCCCCTGTGTCCTTTTTCAGCTGCTCCTTCACCAGGCTTATGGCCGCTTCCTCTATGGTTGCCCCGTGGACAGACACGTCAATCAGGGCTCCGGGAATCTGTACGCCCCACTTGTATTTCCAGATTTCCCGGATCAGGTTCCGGTCTTTTTTTAACTGCAGGTTGGGTCCCTTTACCCTTCTTGCAAAGTTGGTGCCCAAAAATACCATCCGGTGGAAAAAACAGCTCATCCGTCTGTGCTTCTTTTCAGAAAAAACAGATAAAACCGCTTCCGCCTCCAGCGTGGAATGGATCTTTAACCCAAAGCTTTTGGCCTGGGCTTCAAAATCCTGCAAAATAGGCGGCACATCTGCCTGGGGGCAGAGCTTTCCCATCCCCCTGCCTGTCATAAGCCTGCGCAGTGCCCGGATGGGCATATCCGAAGCAATGTTATATTCCCCCTTGATATAAGAGGCCAGCGCCGCATCCAGCACTTCGTATGCCCCCGGCTGAGGCTTGCCCCGAAGCTCCCCAAGCCCCCTGGCCATCTGCCAGGCACAAATCTCATCATAGGTAGAGAGGTTCTCTTCCTTTTTCCTGGCCTCCCTGCCGGAAGCCACCAGCATATCCAATGCCGCCTTGCTGTAAGGCTCAAGGGTTTCCCCCATGCCTTCCCATACCTTCTGGTAAAATCCTGCAAAGGGCATCCCGCTGGCATAGCCGTTTAATGCATCTGCTGCTTCCATGGAATAAGGCATCAGGTAAACGCCCTGGTCCTTTTCCGGCACCTTGCCTTTCCGCTTCCTAAAGTCTTTCTTAGTTTCTTCCCATTGCCCCTGGGAAAGCAGCTCTCTTAGCCCCGGGGTGTGGAAGCCCCCTGTGACCACAAGAATCCGCCGCCATTCTCCCTGGGGGCTGCCATCCCCTACCTCTTTGCCCTCCGCCCACTGGATAATCCTAGCCGCCATGTGGGCTTCCCTGGCAAGGCATCCTTCCTCCGCCAAAACCTCCGGCGGCGTATTCTCCCTTGCCAGCGTGCAATAAGTGAGCAAATGGGAAAACCAGGTATCCCCCTCCTCATAAAGGCCGTTCAGCTCAAAATATTTCTCCCAGAACTCATCAAAACTGCGGAGCTGGGCCTTTTCACATAAACGCTTTATGTATTGGTTCCTAGAAAGCAGGTAATCGTCATTATAACTGTTCTTTTCCTCCTCCTTTAACAGCCCCCTGCCTTTCCCGGAGGCTGCCAGAATGTCCCCATAGGGCAGGTCAATAAATGCTGCCGGGATCCCCCTGGCAAAAGCTTCCTGAAAACTCACCAGCTCCGGGGAATAGGAAAGGAAAGGATAATAGCACTTATAATGCCCCTTCTCCCCTGAAAGCTTCCCGGATTTGTCGTGATAAGAATAATAGATGGCAAAGGGCGCTTGGGTCTGTTCATGGACCATCATCGGCGCCAGCAGATTGGCATTGTCCGGCCCTTCCACCAAAATTACCCCAGGCTTCCAGCTCCCAATCACCCGCCTGACCTGGAAAGAACAGGCAGGGCTGTGGTGCCGGATAGGCAGCAGCATTATTTCAGCCATTTCCTGGCTTCGTAGTATTGTTTCCATATGCCACCCTCTCTGCCGCTTTTATCCCTCACAACGGTCTGAAAATATCCTTTCACTTTCTCCAGATCTTCTTTATTCTCCTTGGAAACGGCACCCACCAGGTTCTGTACCAGGCAGTCCACATTCATGCGCCCCTCCCCGTAAAAGTATCCTGTAAGCATGGTCTGGTAATAGACGGACACTGCCTCCGCCGTGCTCATCACTGCCGCAGGCTTATCGATCCTGTGCCCATAGGAGGACACCCCCTCCCGGAGCTCGTGGTAAGTGGAAGCAAGCAGCTCCGCCACATCCTCATCCGCTTCCATGGCAATATGGCTCTCTTCCGCCAGCCTGCCCACCTCATTTAAGATAATCTGCTTCTCCAGTGACACCTCACGCACCGGCATCACCGTCTCGAAATTAAAACGCCGCTTTAAGGCACTGCTCATTTCGTTTACGCCCTTGTCCCTGGTATTGGCAGTCCCGATCACATTAAAGCCAGGACGGGCAAAAAGCAGCCCCTCATCCCCCAATTCCGGCACATTCAGCACCTTATCGCTAAGGACGCTGATCAGGCTGTCCTGGATCTCCGCCGGGGTCCTGGTGATTTCCTCAAACCGGGTGAGGATCCCCTTCTCCATCCCTACATACAAAGGCGCCGGCACCAGGGCCTGCCTGCTGGGGCCCTTTGCCAGCAAAAGGGCATAATTCCAGGAATACTTGATCATATCCTCGGTAGTCCCCGCCGTCCCCTGGATGGTGTTGGTACTAACACCGCAGATTGCCGCTGACAAAAGCTCCGAGAGCATGGTCTTGGCCGTCCCCGGCTCCCCCACCAGCATCAGCCCCCGGTTCCCTGCCAGGGTAACGATACAGCGCTCAATAAGCGCGTCATTGCCAAAATATTTTTTTTCGATCCGATACTCCTTATCCCCATATACTATGGGGCTGGTACTGCCCAGAATAAAAGTCCTTACTGCCCTGGGGGACATCTGCCAGTTGTCAGGACGCTTTCCGGTGTCCGTGTTTTTCAGTGCCTCCAGTTCTTCCCGGTATCTGGCCTCTACCGGCGGTTTAATGGTTTCCTGCATTTTCACCTATCCCTTCCTTCACAAATCCTATCTTCCTGCTGTTTATAATGAATATTGTAGCATACAGGATCTTCTTTTAAAATCCTATCTTTTTCCTATTTGGCGCTGTGATAATAAACCATCAGCCCCATCTACCCGGGTGTTACAGCTAACGGCATGGCATATTTCCCCCTTCCCTCCACATATAAATTAAAGAATCTACTTACCTGGACGGAAACTATGAAATCTGTTTGGAAACCACTATCCCCCTTTGCCAGAATATCCCTTTCCCTTATCCTGGTCCTTTCCCTCTTTTTTTCAGTCCCCTTTTCCTTTAAGGAAGTTTATGCAGAAGAAGAAAACAGTACAACCCTGAAATTATACGCCCAGTCGGCTGTGTTGATGGATGCAGGCTCCGGGCGTATTCTTTACGAAAAAAACGGCCATGAGATCCTTCCCATGGCAAGCACCACCAAGATCATGACCTGTATCCTCGCCCTGGAATACGGCAACCCGGAGGATTACGCCATGGCTTCCTCCTATGCAGCCAGTATGCCCAAGGTAAAACTTTATGTAAAAGCCAATGAGTACTACCGCCTGGGGGACCTTCTCTATTCCCTGATGCTGGAATCCCACAACGATGCCGCAGTGGTCATTGCGGAGCATATCGCAGGCAGCACAGAAAGCTTTGCGGATATGATGAACCAAAAGGCCCGGGACATTGGGTGCTTTGACACCTTTTTTATTACCCCCAACGGGCTGGATGCCACTGCCGCCGACCAGGAGGGCGCTGTAAGGGCGCACTCCACTACCGCCGCCGACCTGGCCAAAATCATGTCCTACTGTATTATGGATTCTCCCCAAAAGGAGAAATTCCTGGAAATTACCCGCACCGCCTCCTATGCCTTTGAAAGCTACCAGGAGAAAGAGGGCGGCTTTGTCCCCACCGGGCGTTCTTTCAATTGCAACAACCACAATGCCTTTCTTTCCATGATGGAAGGTGCCCTTTCCGGAAAAACCGGCTTCACAGGCTCCGCAGGCTATTGTTATGTTGGCTCCCTGCGCCGGGATGACCGGACCTTTGTGGTAGCCCTGCTGGCCTGCGGCTGGCCTAACAATAAGACATACAAGTGGAGTGACACCAAAATGCTGATGAACTACGGCCTGGAAAATTTTGAATACCATACCCTTTCTGAAGCCGCCTATGACGAAAGCCAGCTAAAGCCCATACAGGTCTTAAACGGGCAGGCCGACCGGCTGGATGCCCTGGCATATACAGATATCAAAATCATCCGCGGGGAGAGCACCTCCCTGGATGGGAACAGGCCAGATGATACTGGCCTTAGCCAGGATGCCCTCCCTTCTTCCGAAGAACAGGGGCTATTGTTAAAAAAGGGGGAAAAAATAGAAACCCGCTGCCAGATAACCTCCCAGCTTACCGCCCCGGTCAGTGCCGGGACACAGGTGGGTACTGTAAAATATCTGGTAGGGGGTGAAGTATACAAAATAGAATATATTGTAACGGCAACCGATGTTCCTGCCATTGACTTTTCCTGGTGTATGAAACAGATTTTAAAAAGATATAACCTCTATGGCTGACACTGTGGGCAGGATTTAAACGTCCAGCTGCACGTTTGCCTCCTGCTCTGCCTGCTGCCGGAATTCCTCGATCTGCATGGCCGATAATTCCGGCAGTTCCTCTAAGGACTTGACCCCAAAGCTGCGCAGAAATTCCTCTGTGGTCCCAAAAAGAAGGGGACGCCCCGGCGCGTCCATTCTCCCCACTTCCGTTACCAGGCCAAACTCCACCAGGCGGTTTACTGCATGGTCACAGCTTACGCCCCTTATCCTCTCAATCTCCGCCCTTGTGATCGGCTGCTTGTAGGCAATAATGGAAAGGGTTTCAAGGACGGTATCAGAAAGCACATATTTTCGGGGCGTCTTGGCTATTTTTACCAGATACTCGTACATGTCCGCCTTGGTGCACATCTGGAAAGAATCCTCCAGCTCCAGCAAAGTCACGCCGCACTCTTTTCTCTCATAGTCCTTCTTCAGCTCCATAAGGAGCTTCCTTGTGATTTTTTGGTCCTCCTCAATCACCGCGGCAAGCCGCTCCACCTCCACCGACTCTCCCATGGTGAAAAGGACCGCTTCAAGTATTGCCTTTTCTCTCTTTCTGTCCAACTCCCGCCGCCTCCTACATCTCGTTAGAAGTAATGATAATATCCTTAAAGGTATCTTCCTGGGCAATGGAAATTTTCCCCACCTTCATCAGTTCCAGCACCACAAGAAAGGTCACGATGATCTCCATTTTACTCCTCTGCCCCTCAAGGAGCGCCACAAAGCTGAAGGTTTTGTGGGAACGGAGATATTCCTCCACATAAAGAGTCTTGCCGTCCATGTCCACTTCGTCCTTTTCAATCTGCCCAAAAGTACTCCTTACCGGGTCAATTTTATCCTCCTGCCTTTTCATCACCGTCTTAAACAGTTCCTGCAGCCTGCTTAGGTCCACGCCCCCCAGAAGGGTTGCCATGTCCACCGGGGGCCGGTAATCCTGTATTTCTTTTGGCAGGGTCTTCTCTTTAAAAAGGGTCCTTGCAGCGTCTACCTGCCTGTCCTTCAATTCGTAGGACATATATTTATACATTTTATATTCCAGCAGCTTCTGCACCAGCTCCGCCCTGGGGTCTTCCTCCTCCCCCTCCTCGTTTACTTCCCTGGGAAGGAGCATTCTGCACTTGATATCCAGAAGTGTGGCCGCCATCACCAAAAACTCGCTCATCACGTTCATATCTTCCGTTTCCATGGCCTGTATGTACTCTAAATACTGGGCAGTTATCTCCACAATAGGAATATCATAAATATCCACTTTGTTTTTTTCTATCAAGTGCAAAAGCAAATCCAGAGGGCCTTCAAAAGCCTGCAGCTTCACCGATATCGCCATTTTCCGGCTCCTTTACTGGCATATCGCCGTTTCTCCATGGATTTTACCATGTATCCGGCCGGCAGTCAACTTTTACCATCTGCCAGCCTCAATCACCACCAGCTCCCCCGGATTGAAAATCCGTATCGGAAGGGTATGGGTCCCCAGCCCCCTGCCCAGGACCATAGTGGCCTTGCCCTCATGGAACTCTCCCCCGTCATACTTCGGGAACAGCTTCATGGCAGGGGAAATCACACCACCCAAAAAGGGCAGCCTCATCAGCCCCCCATGCACATGGCCGGATACCACCAAATCTGCCCCCCACCTGGCATAGGCTTCAAAATAATCCGGGTTATGGGCAATCAGCAGGGATGCCTGTCCTGCTTTGGGCTTTCCTAAAAGCCCCCCAAGATAAGAGGCTTCCATTTTTACAGAATCAAATTTTCCGTAATATTCCCAGCCAATCTCCGCCCCATAAATCTCCAGGTTAAAATCCGGCAGATAGGCCTTATCATTTACCAGATGGGTTACCCCCGCCTTTTTGATGGCGGAGATATATTCCTGGTACATATTGCCGAACTGCTCCGGGTAAATTCTTGTTTTGAACTCATGGTTCCCATTGCCATAGTAGACCGGATACTCCGCGGCAAGGCTGCATACAAGCGCCTTAGCCGATTCCATGCCCCCTCCCTTGGTGGAGGTATACATATCCCCTGCAATCAATATGGCATCCGGGTTCAGCCGCCGGATAGCCGTAAGGAGCTTTTCATTTCCTTTACCGAAAGACTTGTTGTGCAGGTCTGACAAAAGCAGGAACCTGCCGTCCTTCTTTAAGGATTCCATTTTACACCTGTACCTTCTTATTACAAAACGGTTGCAGTCAACAGCCATCACTGCCAGGAAAAAAGCCGCCAACACCGCCAATATCCAAATGAATATCATCACACAATCCCTTCCGCTTTTCTGCGCCGCCAAAATACCCCCTGGCAGCGCAGGCCTTGGCCCGGAAAGGGCGGAATCCTCCGCCCCCTTCCGCCATATCATTGAACCCCCATGCAGAGGGCCGCCCCCTGCCCTAACCCCCGCACAATCAAACGGGCAGGGATCACAGGCTGCAGAACAGCCTCCACACCTTCATCAGGTAATCCTTATACCCGGCTTTATCTATGGTTACGTCAGAGAGGATGGAAACACTGCCTATCCTCTGTCCGTCCAGCTTATAAACGGCTTCTCCCACTGCATCCCCCCTCTTTACCGGTGCGATTAGTTCCGGCGGCAGGGAAATGGTCTTCTCTATGCTGCCCAGGTCACTGCCGGCAATATCCAGATAGCGGAAAGGCTCCTTGTAGGTAAGCGCGGCTTCCTCCTGCACGCCCCCCTTTACCGGAAGCTGCGGCAGCTGCTCCTCATTAGGGTCTTCATACAAAGCGCTGACGCTGTAGCCATAATCCAAAAGCGCCATGGCGTCCTGAAAACGGGTCTTGTTGGTGGGCGAGCCCATCACCACGGCAATCAAATCAATTTTGTCCCTGCTTGCGGTGGCGGAAAGGCAATACAGCGCTTTGCTGGTGGAACCGGTTTTCAGCCCTGTAGTCCACTCGTACATTTTAAGCAGCTTATTGGTGCTGGACAGGGTAAAATTGCTGGTTCCCTGCCTGGTCACATGGGTAATGTCCTCCATCCAGATTTTGGTGTAATCCATCACCTGGGGGTACTTTGTGAGAAGTTCCCGGGACATCAGCGCCACATCCCTGGCCGAAGTGTAGTGATTATCTGATTCGCTTAAACCGCAGCAGTCCTCAAAATGGGTGTTGGTAAGCCCCATATCCTTGGCTCTTTGGTTCATCAGATTCACGAACTCCCCTTCGCTCCCTGCGATAAATTCCGCCGCCGCCACACTGGCGTCATTGCCGGAAGCCACTGCAATGCACTTAATGATGGTTTCCAGCGTCTGCACTTCCCCCTCTTCCAAGAAAACCTGGGAGCCTCCCATAGATTTGGCATAGGCGCTGGTCATTACCTGGCTGTCCAGGCGCACTCTCCCTGTGCCTAAATGGTCAAAAATCACCAGCAGGGTCATAATCTTCGTGATGCTTGCAGGGCTGCGCCGCTCTTCTGCATTCTGTTCACAGATAATCTGCCCTGTAGAAGCTTCCATCAGGATATAGGAAGGCGCTTCCACAGCGGGCGCGGCATAGGCCCTGGCAGGCACCGCCAGCAAAAAAATAAAACACATCACATAGCATAGGGTTACTTTTAATAGTTTCACGTAATTGTTCTCCCCTTATGTATTCTATTACTATGGATATGTTTTATTCAAATTTAAAATGCAAGTACAATTCTTTTCGTATACCCGCTAATACCATCTTGTGCGGAAAGATTCATAGGCATCAAAAAGCCTCTCCCTCTGCTCCTTTAAACTGATATGGAATATTTTCATAAGCTTCGTTATGTAATCTATGGTTGCCAGGACCAGAACCAGCTTACACGCCCTGATGCCCCATAGTAAATCCCACCGGTCCACCAGCCCCAAAATTCTCCCATGAAGGAATGTAATAATAATAATTGCATAAAATCCCCATGCTATGGTGCTTTCCAGGCAGATAATCCCTTGGTAATTGCAGGGTTTTTCATTATAATCCCAATATACCTCCCCCAAAAACCGCTTCATCAGCCTGCCTACCAGATATTCAAAGGTAGTGGCAAGCGCCGCTCCCGCCAGATACAGCCCCACCAGGTTGCCCCGCAAGGGGTGCAGGATCAAATATCCCAAAACGCCCCCAAAGCCGTATATAGGGCAGAAGGGTCCCCTTCCAAATCCCCTGTTTGTCAGTTTCCTGTTACAAAACGACATATAAATGGACTCTACCAGCCATCCTATCATGCTGTAAATAATGAAAGCCGATACCAAATGGTATACATCTGTGCCAAATATTTCCCTCGTCCACATGGCCACCATCCTCTCCTGTTACCCAGGGAACTGTCCCGGGATAATCCCGGCCAATTCCCTGTAAAGTAAACTGCTGTTAATAAAACCTTATTCCTTATCAGCCAAAAAATTCCCGGAATCTTCCAGCCGTAAAACCCCCCTTTTCTCTGTCAGAATTCTGTCCTTTTATGTAAATACAGGAATTTTTTTCCAAAAGACAAGAAAAGCCCCTGCTTATTTAATTAAGGGGCTTTACATTGTACACTGATTAGCTGTATTTACGTTTTCTTGCTGCTTCAGATTTCTTTTTGCGTCTTACGCTAGGCTTTTCATAATGTTCTCTCTTACGAATCTCCTGCTGAATACCAGCTTTCGCGCAACTTCTCTTGAAACGACGTAAAGCGCTATCTAAAGTCTCGTTTTCTTTAACGATTACGTTTGACATCCTACACCCTGACCTCCCTTCAGTCCCTTCTCGCAGCATCGACTGATTGGGTTTTTATTTGTTTATATGCGCACTATGCTTAAGCACATACTCGTATAAACACCTATCATTATACCACATTTTTTTTCTGCGTCAATAATAATTTTAAATTTTTAATAAACTACTTAACTGCATTAGTGACACCAGATATTAATGAAAGAAGCTATTCGTTTTAAGGAACAAATTTCTTCAATATATTAAATATTAACCAAAGAATCTTTCATATTGCCGTATGCTCTTTCTATCTCTGACATTTTCTTAACAAACTGTTTCATCATTAAAGAAACGGTGGAATACGTTAAATTGATACTGATAAAATTTGATTGTCTCCCCAAACAGATTTTTAATCTAACAATATCCTTTAAAGTCCTCAAACGTTTAGAAAACTTCAGTCTTGCGAGTAAAAAAGGAATAGATAGAAAGTTTTCTTGTTACAATAATTCAAACGTTTGTACTATATTTACTGGCAAAATAATCTCCTTTATTTTATTTCCGCAAACAGGGCAGCGTATCCACTCAGAAATTATTTCCGCCATATCGTCAATCCACCCCGTCATTCCCATCTTTTCGCTGCCTTTTCGGGAGCGTCTTTGTAAGGACTAAAGTGTAGGCAACAGTTAATTGACAGCAATACCGTTCCAAAGATTTCCTGTGGCTAAGATAAAAAGTGGCACATAGTAAAGAAATTGTCGGGCAGGTACGGAAGTTTTGCAAAGCCCATACCGTTTCAGTAAAATGTTTTTCCGAATAAAAACTAAAAGGACAGTGGCCTGTACGATACAAAAAATAGCACTTACAGAGTATTCAATCCCTATTTTTTCATTTAGTGGATTAGCCAAAGATTGCAAAACGCAGTAAATCACAATCCAAATAATCGCAAATGCCTGCTCGCTCTTCTCATATAACTTTTTCATTTTGTTTCCTCCTGTACGGCTAATACCGCACTTCTGTACGCCCGTTCCATATGTGACTTTATGGGTTCTTCATCATAAAACAATGAATTGTTGGCTATGATACTTGCATATCCATGGGCAAACAGGAAAACCATCAAAAAAATTTCTTTCACTTGCTCGATACTTCCCCCGATAGCTCCTTGCATTGCCAAAATAACAGGCGTAAGTTCCTCGGCGTCTATCATTTCAGGCAGGGTAGTTCCAGTGAAAAAATTTGACTGAAAAAGGAAGCGGAACAAATGCGGCTCTTCAATCGCAAAGCGGATATAATTCAATCCAATTCCAAGCATAGCACCCTTCTGTGGGTCTTTAATATTCATCAAGTATTCCGAGTGATAGCAGTCTGCTTTTGCATAGACCGCCTTTTTTAATTCCTCAATCGTCGCAAAGTGGTACATAACAGGCTGTGTTGAACAATTAAGCTTTTTGGCAACAGTCCTTGCATTGATGTTTTCCCCACCTGCTTCACGGGCAACCTCAAAGGCAGCGTCAATAACCATATTTTTAGTGATTTTAGGTTTTGGCGGCATAGTTCTTCCTCCTGTATTTATAATTTATGTTACATAACATCAACAATATTATGATCCATAACATTGGCTTTGTCAATCCCTACCATTGAACTTCCACCCAAATTTCACCTTTCCGAAAAGTAGTATGGCAAAAAGGCCAGTACCACGATATGACTTTAAGGCTTTTGGGGAAGCAATCAAGACAGCCCGGAAAGGGCGCAAGGAAAGCCGAAAAAAGATGAGCAACGAAATGTTTATATCGCCGCGTTATCTTGCTTGGCAAAATGAGCATTTCTGGCATTATAGATAATTAGGGATAACTTTTTCAAAAAAGGCAGATATCAGACTGCCTGAATGTAGACACCTTAACGCAAAAAGCCGGGATAATTATGGACGCTCTTTCAGTCCATACAGCTTTTTCAAAACTTCCTCATCACTGACGCTGTACTTTGGCAGGTCAACCCCTGCAATCACATCGCGTCCCATTCATGGCAGAGGCAGAAAAGATTTTTCTGTCAGCCTGAACGGATAAAAAAGTAAGAGAAACCGGGAAAAATTAAGAACAAGAGAGAATCCTTTCGTTTGAGATGTCTATGTGGGCGGGGACGGTTCAATAGTCGGATAGTGTACAGCATAAACATGCCCTGTGACCTGTAGTTTGACCATACAGGGGCTTCTGCAATTTAGGTGATATTGGGGTTAATTGGGCAGATAAGAGCGTTGTGGGGATGAAGCAGAAAATAGCCCCTCTGGCAATCAGAAGGGCTGAAAATTATTCCATATCCATTTGGGATAATTGATGTAGCTGGTCACGTTTCCCATAAGTTAAGGCTGTCACTTGTACTTTCACATTGGCATCATCAATCCAGAAATATATGAGGAAATTTTTCAATGGTAAACAGCGTATCCCTTTTGTATGCCATGGTTCCTCAGATATTAATGCTACACGTTGCGGATAATGTGAAAGTGATGCAATGGAATCTTCCAGGATATCCAGTAAATGAAGGGCAGCATCGGGAGCCTTCAATTCATGGGCGATATAATATATTGTTTCTTGAATTTGTTCTTCTGCTTGTGAAGTAATTTTCACGGTATAAGTTTTATCCATTACCGTATCTCCTGCCTTAAATCTGCAAATACATCGGCAACAGGACGTGATTGGTCGTTTTGGGCTTGTGACAATCCATTTTCCATTATAGAGGTGAATTCTTCTGTTGTCATAGAATCCAGTGTAGTAGGCTCTTTTGGCAAAGATAATGAAAAAGGTATGCTTTTAGTAAGGATAATCTGCTTATACAATGCATTAATAACAACAGAAGCAGGTAATCCGAGCTTTGACATAATGGATTCAGCTTGTTCTTTGATTTCTGGCTCAACACGGGCAAGGACATTTGCGCTTTTAGTAGCCATAGTAATACCACCTTTCTTTTGGGCTTGATATTATTATATGCTTTTGTATAACAATTAGCAATACAAAAAATGATTTTTGCTTAGAATCGGTTGTGACGAATTCATCACAAATGGTTTCTAATGGCAAAGAACGAAACCCGACTGTAAGAAAAATTTTATCTGATGTTACTGGTGTTTCAGAAGATACATATTCAAAAGGCAAAAAAATTCTTGATTCTAATAATGAAACATTAAAGCAAGAAGTTTTATTTTTATCTGGAGAAAAAGTATCAATGCTGGCTATAAAGAACTTACGCAAGATAAAACACGATAATACAGTGGATTCTATAAGCGTTTTAATGGGGTAAAGTGAAACCTTTAGGATATGGGTGAAATGTTAGGTGTATTCTTCCACCTCCTGGCATATGGCCCCATGGTTTCCTTCCAGGGCAAGGCAGTAGTCTCCCCGAGCCTGCTTTATGATCGCTTCTGCTGTTGCTTTCTGCGTATTCATAGCATCCGCAGTCACGATGCAGCCCCTACAGCCGGCCTGCTTCATCACCTTCTGCATTTGGGGGATCCCATTGCCCTTCTCATCAATCTGGGTGGAGGAAAGGCTGCCCCCCATTCGGTGGACATTACGTTAAACTCCTGGAGACTGCGCCTTTCTGCGGCATCTTCACTCTTCTTTTTGCCGGTATTGTGGGTTTCCTTCCCGTCTGCCGCTATCACATCCTGGATATAGCAGTCCAGTTCCTCATTTTTGTATAGATATTCCTCCAGCCTTTTCCCTGCCGCAGTGACCATCTGTGCCAGTATATTTACCAGCATGTCCTGCACTCCCTCCGGGCGGAGGATGAAAAAGACCCTCTGTACCGTGCCATGGGAAAGGATCCCGCCCGGCAGCTCCAGGTATTTTTCCAGTGTCTGCCTTTCATCCACTGCAAAATCGGCGATTCCTGTCCATTCATCATTCCCGGCGAGGGCTGCGAAGAAAACAATCCCTATAATAATGCTCATGTACGGTAAAGAAGCAAGCAACCGAAAACAAGAGATAGACCGCCAG
>OFHA01000074.1_pt1 | contig 83731 bp, 99 predicted proteins | sample 1521891 | NCBI WGS metagenome assembly OFHA01 (sample SAMEA3504089, study PRJEB24116) | mouse gut metagenome | biome: mouse gut; feature: mouse-associated habitat; material: faeces | place: Denmark | collected 2011
AACAGGGGTTAACTATTTTCTTAACAACGCACTATCTTGAAGAGGCGGAAAATGCGGATCAAATGTACATATTAGAGAACGGTAATATTTTAGCTAGAGGATCTGCAAGTCAGATTAAGGCTAAATATGCCCCAACTAAATTGATAGTAACGATGAAAGATAATAAGCCTCCACTTCATTCTAAAACTCTTAAGGATAATAACTGTGAGCTTGATGCACTAGATTCAAGTCAAGCACTTGATTTTTTGACTAAAAATAAAAATCAGATTGAGGATTTTGAATATCAGAAAGGCTCAATCAATGATGCATTTATCAAGATTACAGGAAAGGAACTTCAATAATGTTTGCTTTAGTTAAAAGAAATATCAAAATTTATTTTTCTAGTATTCCTGGTGTAATTATGTCGCTTTTGGGGGCTTTAATTGCGTTTTTTATATACATTGGATTTTTACAGAAAAATTTGGAAAGTTCCTGGCCTCAAATTGCAAATGTCAAGCAAATGCTTGATTTATGGATGATGGCAGGAATTGTAGCAATTGCAGGGATTACGACTTCTTTTCAAGCGCTAGGCCAATTAGTCAAAGATCGAGAAACGCGCACTGCTGATGATATGCGTTTGACTGATCTTTCTCTTTCAGAGCAAAATTTGGCTTATGTTTTGTCTAGTTCAATCGTCAGTTTCTTAATGCAAATCATTACATTTGTGGTAATGGATGTTTACTTTACGATTGTCGATAAGATTAATATCTCTCTTGAAAATAGTCTATTAGCATTGATTTTCATGACATTAGGTGCAATTGGAGCAACATTGCTCAATGAAATTATCGTACTCTTTATTCATTCTTCAACTACATTTAGTCGTTTGTCTGCGGTTATTGGGGCAATTGCTGGATTTGCTGTGGCAACTTATATGCCATATGGAACTTTGTCTTCTACTGCGCAAAATTTGGTAAAATTAGTGCCAAGTAGTTATGAAGCTTCTGCTTTGAGAAGTTTATTTTTAAATAAAATTAATGAAGGTCAAATGCCAGCGAATGTAAGAAGTACAATGGTTAACTATTTAGGAATTCATTTCAAAATTAATGGCTATCAGTTAACGCGTGCAGATACAGCCTATGTGATGATTGGAATGATTTTAATTTTAAGCCTAGTGATCATCTTGGCTTCATTGGTAATAGGAAAGAGAAAAGTTCAAGTTGAAAGTTAAGTTTCAAGCAGACCCATCTTTGGAAGATGAGATAGAGGTTGAAGTTAGAGCAAGTGATGAAAATGGCGCAGTTAAGCGACTAATCAATTATGTGAATAAATTTGGTAAAAGAGACCGCAACCTTTTACCTGTTAAAACGAGTGATCGGATAGTTACGGTTAAAAGGGATGAATTGATTAAGGTTGAAGTTCAAGGCACAAGGCTAACTTATTACACAGTAAGTGAAGTAGTGAAAACGACAGGGCGGTTGTATCAGATTTTGGAAAACTTGAATGATGACTTTGTACAAGTTTCACGTCATTCTGTCATTAATTTGAATTATTTGGAATCGTTAGAGAGTGGTTTTGCCGGAAATATGGTCGCAATTTTAGCTGAAGGATTGAAGACTGATGTTTCCCGTCGTTATTTGTCAGATTTAGAAAGAGAGCTGGGACTGTAAAATGAAATGGTTTGGAAAATGCGTAGATTATTTTTTCACAGGAATGGGATTTGGCGCAATTAGTTACGTGTGCATTTTGACCTTTCTTTATCCTGGAATTGCACCAACTATTAGAGAAACGACTTCAGTTCTTATTATATCTGGCTTTATTGGACTCATTTCAATGATTTTTGAAACAGACTTACCTATGAGCATTGCCATAATAATTCACTTTGTAGGTACTTTTTGCTTATTTCTTGCGATGGCATTGATTAATCCACGCTGGGTAATTAATATTAGTACAATTGTAGTATTTGTTCTTATTTACGTTATAATTTGGCTCATTTGCCTTTTGGAACAAAAAAAGACAGTGAACCGAATCAATGATAGGATTAAGAAAAGAAATCTAAAGTAGAAAACATAAGAGTGAGAAAAATAGATGACATTAAATATTCGTACTGTAAAAATGGATGACTTAGATGTAATTGTTAAACTTGAATCAAGTGCTTTTCATATGTCAGAGGAAATGACGCGTAAAGATATGATCGGCCGAATTGAAAATTATCCAGATACTTTTTTAGTTGCGGAAGTTGATGGAAAAGTAGTAGGGCACGTTTTTGGTCCCGCAAGTAAAGATCGCTATATTAAGGATGAGCTCTATTTTAAAAATCAACCGAATAATGCACAGTATCCTTATCAAACGATTTTGAGTTTGGCAACTAGAAAAGAGTATCGTAAGCAAGGAATCGCATCAGCTTTAATTGAAGAATTATGTAAGATTGCTCAAGCGCAGGATAGAAGTACAGTTACACTGACTTGTTTACCTAAGCTCTTCCATTTTTATGAAATGCGTGGTTTTGTCAATGAAGGCAAAACGAGCGATGATATCCCTGATCCAGAAGACGTAAGTAGCTACAATATGGTGAGAGAGCTAAAAAAGTAAATTTTTGAAAATGAATAAAGCAAGATTTATACTGGTGATAAAAGGAGGTCTTGACTATGAGCAATGAATTTTGTCATAATGGGATGAAATGTCAACAGGGATGTCCATGCGCTAGTAAAGATGGAGTTTGTCATTGTTCCATGGTAAGTGAGAAAAAGTGCGTTTGTCAGAGTCATTGTAAAGAAAAAGAAGAGTAAAATCAAAAATCTCATGTTAGCTATTAAGTTAGTAACATGAGATTTTTTAATTCTCGGGATCTGTTTTCTAAAAATTGATAATCACTTTTCCAAGACTTTTTCTTTGCGCAACATCTGCCAAGGCGGCATTGACTTCAGTAAGGGAATATTGATTTCCGATTAGGGGTCGATTACTGCATCCACATTAGCGACAGCTTTGGTATAATCTTCGGTTTTGTAATTGAAAAATTTTTCAACGCCCAATTTTTCTAAACGAGCATGACTAGGTTCATTTCCTGTAGTAATGACTTTGTAGCCCTAGGCAATCGCTAAAAGAATTGCCATTGCGCCAAAATCTCCAGAGCCTCCAGAATTGAAAAGAGTTTGCCCAGCTTTTAGATTCAAAAGTTGAAAAGCCCGCATCGCTGTTAATGCAGTTAAAGGAACAGCAGTAGCTTCTTGATCACTTAAATATTCAGGAACTTTAGCGACAGCTTTTTCATTAATCGCGATTTCTTGAGCAAAAGTGCCAATGTTATCTACTGGATTACGTGTAAAAATACGATCTCCGATTTTAAAATTAGTAACGTCAGAGCCAACTTTTTCTATTTCCCATAGTTTGAACTTGTAAGGGACGACCAATTTAAGATCCCCATGAGAGGCAAGGTTGTCCAAAGGATTGACAGCTGCAGTTTTGGTCTTGATAAGTAAATCATGTGCACCAAGTGGGTGAGAATTAATATCTCGAATTTCAATTAATGGATTTTTTTATCATATTTAATTAGTTGAGCTGCTTTCATGATTTCTACTTCTTTCTAATTGTTTTAATCTTTCAATTACGTCTGCTAAAGTATCATGTTGCAAACAATGCTGGAGCCTTTTTGCAATAGTAGGTGTGATTTTCATTGCGATCCTCATTAAACGTCAATTTAAGATTGAAGAGCCGTTACTTGATTTTGTGCTACACACCTGCACAAGTTTACGCCTTAAATGCTCTGCCCCAAGAGGGCGTAGTATCTGGAAACACAATTATTGTGACGATGGTTCAAGTTGCCAATTACTGGCAGTTACAATTAAAAATCTGGTTCAAGATCAGACAGGATCTGTTATCAATGGCTACCAGTGGTCATTTGGAACAACGATATTAGTTACATTGTTGGCAACTTTGTTGAAAGAAGCAGGTTAAGTAAAAAACTCCTCATTATTGCTAACAATAAACTTCAAAACTTTTTAAGGTGGATAGTTACATTTGCAGTAATTTGAATATTTCTGAATTTATTTGTGGAAAAAGATAAGTAAGTGTATTTTAATTAAAAAGTAGATAGAAAATAAAAGGCCTCCAATTACTCGGAAGCCTTTTTCTTATTTAGTTAGTTTGTGTACTTTATGAGCCAAAACCATTTCCTTGTTTCGATCTTCATAAATGACATCCTTGAGGTAATTCCAAGGCACTTTTAATGTGCCTCGGTTATTTTTACGGAAGAGGAAGTCAGCATGATGATTTTCAAGATGACGCAGGTATCTTTTTGCGTTTTGAATTTGGGTGTGATGCTTCAAATTCAGTCTTGGTTCAAAGTCAATGATCTTATGATCAGCGTTAAAAATCGGAGTAACTTTGTGATGCCAGTCATCAACTTTTGCAACATGATGACTCATCTTTTTGCCAGCATTTATAATATTCTCTTTAGTGGCTAAATCCTTCCGATCTTTTAACTCTGCATGTGGATCTAAATAATAGTTTCCTAAACCATCTTGACGATAAAGACGTAATTTTTCAAAGGACTTGTTATTTTTGTCCATTCTCACTTCAATAACGTCACCATTTTTGTGGTTCATTAAATACATGTGATGTTTTTTAGTGTAATTTACACCTTTCATGATCAGAATTCACCCCTTTTTCTATACCCTCTGTATGAAATAATATTATAGACGCATTTGGCTTGAATTCCAAGTTCCTGATTTCGGATTTAATGAAAATTACGAATAAATAATGTTTTTGAAAAATTGTATTAATATTTGCAATAAAAATAAGGCTCATTAAGCCTTATTTTTGTTGAATTAATATTGAAATTATTCACCCTTGATAACGTGAACAGCTGGGTTCTTAGGACCTCTAGCTTTAGAGATAACCCCTTTTTCAGCTAATTCATCAATTTGTTCTGGATCGTAACCAAGTGACTTCAAAATTTCCTTGTTATTTTCACCAAGGTCTGGTGCTCTATCGTAACTTGGCTTGTAGTTTGAAAGAGTGAATGGTAAACCGATGGTCTTAAAGTCACCACGGTTACCACCTTGATCAATAGTTACGATAGTCCCATCGCTATTTAAGTCAGGATCGTTTTCAAGTTCGTGCCAATCAAGAACAGGACCAACTGGCACACCAGCTTTACCTAATTCCTTAGTTAAGGTGTATTTGTCATATTGCTTAGTGTAAGCTTCAATTAATGGATAAAGTTCTTCCTTGTGTAATTGACGGTGTTCCCAGTCAACAAATCTTGGATCCTTTTCCCATTCAGGGTGACCCATGGCTTCACAAAGCTTATCCCATTTCTTGTTTTCATTTTGTACAACAATGTAAACATAAGCATTAGGATCAGTTTCCCAACCTTTAGCCTTGTAGCACCAACCAATAACTTGTCCACCTTCAGTGTTTTCAGCACGTGGAATAGCCTTACCCCATTTCCAGTCAGGGTAAACAGCGTAGTGAGGAAGAGCACCTAAGTTGTCTAACATAATTTGGTCACGTAACTTAATACGACAAAGGTTCAATACAGCATCTTGCATTGATTGGTAAACAAAAGTACCTTCACCAGTACGTTCACGTTGAAGTAAAGCTGCCAAAATACCAATTGCTAAGTGCATTCCTGTGTTTGAGTCACCAAGAGCAGCTGCAGATTGAGTAGGAACATTGTATTTGCCAGTATTCCAACCAGTTGCAGAAGCAGCACCACCAGCAGATTGAGCTACAGGTTCAAAGGCCTTAACGTTTTCAAAACGTGAGCCTTGGTTAAATCCCTTTAATGAAGCGTAGATCAATCTAGGATTCATTTCATGAAGCTTTTCCCAGCCAAAACCGTTTCTATCAGCTGAACCAGGGGCAATATTTTCTACGAAAATGTCGGCTTTCTTAATTAAGTCGTACATAATCTTCTTACCTTCTGGAGCTTTAATATCGACAGTTAAAGATTTCTTATTGGCATTTAATTGCAAGAAGTAAAGACTCCATGCGTCTTTAATATCAAGTAATTCATTTCTAGTTGGGTCACCAGTGTCAGTACGTTCAATTTTAATAACGTCCGCACCAAGCCAAGCTAAAAGTTGGGTACATGAAGGACCAGATTGAACTTGGGTCCAGTCAACAATTTTGATACCTTTTAATGGAGCATATGCATTTTGTTCATTTTTCTCATTCTCAGTCATTTTAATTACTCCTTTTTACTTATCTTCATTCTTTTCCTTTTCTTCAAGTGGCTTTAAATTCAAAGTAGGGTTCAAATTACCAATGTGTCCTGATTCCTTACCCATTGATGGAGCAATTTGAACATTAATAATATTAGGACGACCTGAGTCGACAGCTTTGGCAAAAGTTGCTTTCATTTCTTCATAATTGCTTACAAAGTAGTAATCCCCGCCAAAAGCCTTAGCCATTAATTCATAGCGAGCAGTTGGATCAAGAGTAGTTGGACCTGGTTGGTTTGGTACTGGGTTAGAAACACCATTGTAAATACCACCGTTGTTAATAATTACGACAGTAATTGGAAGATGGTAACGACACATAGTTTCAGTTTCCATACCATCAAAACCAAAGGCACTATCACCATCTAAGGCAACAACATGTTTACCAGTTTCAACGGCTGTGGCAATAGCATAACCCATGCCAACACCCATCACGCCCCAAGTACCGGTGTCAAGACGGTGACGAGGAAGTTGCATACCAATCATATCACGACCGATATCCAAAGTGTTTGCACCTTCACTGACCAAGTAAGTGTCAGGGTGTTTTTGGAAGTATTCATTAATTGGTTCAATAGCGCCATAGTAACCAAATTCTGGATTGGTTTCGCCAGCAGAAATTCGATTAGCAAACTTGGCATCGTTCTTTTCGGTATCTGCTTTAATAGCATCAAGCCAATCAGAGCTTGCTTTATAGCCAGTTGCAGTTAAAGCTGGAACTAATTTTGCAAGGATTGATTGTAAGTCACCTTGAAGGGGAGCTGAAATTTTTTGTGATGAATCAAATTGAGTAGCATCAATATCTAATTGAATGAATTTTGCATTAGGGTTGAATTCAGGAGCATCCCCATAGGAAAGCATCCAGTTAAGACGAGCACCAATTAAAATAACTACATCTGCATTCTTAAGTGATAGTGAACGAGCAGCAGCTGCTGAGTGAGGATCGTTATCTGGAACAACACCCTTAGCCATTGACATAGGCAAAAATGGAATATCAGTCTTGTTAACCAATTCTTGAACTTGCTTTTCAGTGCGATCATATGCGGCACCTTTACCAAGGATGATCAAAGGCTTCTTAGCATCTTTAATTATGTCAACTGCACGGCTGACAGCTTCGTCACTAGGTTCTTGCTTTGGAGCAGGATCAACTACTTTATAAATTCCCATGTCTTTTTGATCAGTTTCAGTATCAAATTGAGAAATGGTATCAGCAGGTAGGTCAAGGTAGACACCACCAGGACGACCAGAAACAGCAGTGCGGACGGCACGAGCAACTGCCGTTCCAATGTCTTGCGCTCTGTCCACACGATAAGCTTTCTTACAGAAAGGCTTAGCTCTGTTGTATTGATCCATTCCTTCGTAATCACCTTGGGCTAAGTCAATAATGTGACGTTCTGAAGATCCAGATATCATAATAAGTGGAAAACAGTTTTTAGTGGCTTGAGCTAAGGCAGTTAATCCATTTAAAAATCCGGGTGCTGAAACGGTTAAACCTACACCTGGTTTTTGAGTTAAAAAGCCTGCAGCAGCAGCAGCATCTACAGCAGCATCTTCTCGACGGAAACCATAATATTTCATTCCACGCAATTCAGCTAAACGAGCTAAATCGGTTACAGGAATACCAACAATTCCGTATATGTTATTAATACCATTTTTTTGCAAAGCCTCGATTAAAAGGCTAGCGCCGGTCCTATTTAAAGAATCATCTACCATATTTTGATCCTCCTACATATAAGCATGTAATATAGTTTACGCTCTCGTTATAAACTTTTTTTTATTAATTAGCAAGCAATATTATTTATAAAAATATAATTTATTTTATTTGCTTATTTGATTAACTAGGCCTATATTAGACGTGTAAATTTTAATGCTTGTTTTTTAATTTAACTGACAGGAGGTTAATGATGGTTAGCATTTTAATCAATGATGTTATCCCAATTCTGGTCATCATGTTATTGGGATACCTTTGTGGCAAGTTTTATTTCTTTGATAATGACCAACGTCAGGGACTTAATAAATTAGTTCTTGATATTGCTTTGCCTGCCGCCTTATTTATTTCAATTGTAAAGGCAACGAGATCCATGTTTGCACAAGATATTGTGTTGACATTAATCTCAATCATCGGCGTTACTGGTCTATTTATGTTGAGCTTTTTCTTAGATAAATTATTCTTCCACAGAAATACTCAACAAGCTGCGGTTTGTGCGTTGATTGCAGGATCTCCAACTATTGGATTCCTTGGATTTGCCGTTTTGGATCCAATTTATGGCAATAATGTAACTACTAACTTGGTTATTGGGATTGTATCTATTGTGGTTAATGCGATCACTATTCCTCTTGGTTTAGCCTTAATTAATAAGGGTCAGGATAAGATTAGGCAAAAAGCTGCTTCCAATTCTAATAACAAGGGTACTCAAGTAAAAGTTGATCAAGTAAGTGGTAAGGGAACTCATAAAACTAAGCAAAAAGTGATGGTAACTGTTCCGGATGATGTACCAGTTACTGATGCTGAAGCAAAAGCACTTGAAGAAAAAGGGATTAAAAGAGAGATTGATTTGGCTCATGCCGAAATTGCTAACCATGCTAACACTGCTCATAAGCCAATGAACTCAACCTTAAAGTCAGTTTTGAATGCCGTCAAGCAACCAGTTGCTGCAGCTCCACTGTTAGCGGTTATCTTTGTTTTGATCGGAATTAAAATTCCAAATTCTTGGGCACCAACTTTTGATTTGATTGCCAAAGCCAATGCTGGGGTTGCTGTTTTAGCAGCTGGGTTAGCTTTATCGACAGTTAAATTCTCAATTGATAAAGAAGTTATTTGGAATACTTTCTTCCGTTTGTTTTTAACTCCAGCTATTATCGTTGCAGCAGCTTATATCTGCGGCATGGGATCTGATCCAGAAAAGATTTCAATGCTTTGTTTGGCAACGGGACTTCCACCTGCATTTTCAGGAATTATCATTTCAAGTCGTTACAATATTTACGTTAAAGAGGGGGCAAGTTCTGTTGCTGTCTCAACTGTAGTATTTGCAGTAAGTTGTATCTTCTGGATTTGGTTATTGCCAATTTTAGCTCATATGTTTGGATAAAGAAAAATATTAATAAAAAAGGCTCTCTTGAATAGAGAGCCTTTTTTTAGATCATCGACGCAAGCCTGTTTTGTGCTAAAGCCGGTGTGTATTCTAAAAGTCCGTTTTTGATCATCATTGCTAATCCATGAATTATTGCCCAAATGCGTAAAAATAATTCTTGTCGGTCTTCCTTAACTTGAGTTACATTTAAAGCAGAATTAATTCTACCAATGAAATGAGTTGGAATATTTACAGTATTTTTGGGCAAAATATTTTCAATTTTAGGGTTAAAGAAAAGAAAGTCCATCAAGTGGGGATGTTCACTTGTTTTCTTTAAGAAAAAAGAAGCTGAATGGATCAATTTTTCTTTGGGATTTAGTAAGGCAGATTTATTAACTTCGTCCAAATAATCAGTGGTTAATTTAGAAGCAATAGTTTTAATTAATTCATCTTTATTTGGAAAATGTTTATAAACAGATTGAGTACCTACATTTGTTTTTTTCACTAATTCCCTAATGGTTAGCTTATCTATACCATCTTTTTCAATGATTGAAATTGCGGTATTTAAAATTCTTTTTCTTTGAGATTTACTATATTTCATAATTTTACCAGTTCCTTAATTAATTTATGTTTTAATTATAGCTGTTAAAGTGACACGGTGTCAATTTATAAAAACAATCGTAAGAAAAATATAAAAAACGAGGCTCAAGCTATTTTGAACCTCGCTTTTTAAGCAGCTTCTTTAATGGTAGTAATCATACTTTTGTAAATCTCATCATAATTATAGGAAATGATACCATTTTTGATCATCATTGCTGTTCCATGAATTTGAGACCAAATCTTTAAGAAAAATTCTTCACTATGTTTGTTATTGAGCTCTTCAATTAAAGAATTGACTTTTTCTTTAAATACAGTTTGAGCAGATGGTCCATCAGACTCGACTTTTTCCGGATTAAGAAAAATTAACTCTGCAATATTTGGATGTTTATTGATTTCTTTTAGATAAAGTGCCACTACTTGAATAAGTTGCTCATCTGTTGGTAAATCCTTATAGGAATCGATTTTTTTTATGAAAGAATTGGTGATTAAATTATAAACAATGTCGATAATTTCTTGTTTATTAGTAAAACGATTATAGATTAGAGTCGATGTCATACGGGCTCTTTTTCCTAATTCACGAATTGAAAAGTTATGTAACCCTTTTTCATCAATGCAAGCAATCGCACATCGAATTAGTTTTAATCTAATCATTGAATCTTGATTTTCCATAAATATTCCCCTACTTTTTTAATTTAATAACTCTGTTTATCTATCTTCAGATTACATTGTTTTGGCTCACTTTACAATAATTTGATGAAAAATGCCTAAAATCCAAGTATAATTCTATCTATGACACTTTCTTAATAGGAAAGAACTTGTTGTTAAGTTGAAAAAGAAGGGGATATTGTAGAGTGGAAAAACCAAATATACATAAAATAGGCTTATTTTCTGCCATTATGCTTGCGTTAAATTCCTTAATTGGATCAGGCTGGCTTTTTGGATCGGGATCTGCCGCTAAAATTGCTGGGCCAGCTGCCATTATTTCATGGATTTTAGGTGCAGTAATCATTATTTCAATTGCCATTACTTATATTGAATTAGGCTCTATGTTTCCGGAAAGTGGAGGAATGAGTCGGTATGCTCAATACAGTCATGGACCGCTTTTGGGATTTATTGCCGCATGGGCGAATTGGATTTCTTTGGTGACCTTGGTACCTATGGAAGCAGTTGCGGCCGTGCAATATATGTCTAGTTGGCCATGGTCGTGGGCTAACTGGACTCATCGCTATATGAATAATGGGGAAATTACTACAAAAGGACTACTGGTTGTTTTCTTATTTATGGTGATTTTCACTTTGATTAACTATTGGTCAGTGAAAATCATGACGCATTTTACTAATTTGATTTCAATTTTTAAAATAGCATTGCCAACTTTAACTGTGATTGTTTTAGTTTTAAGTGGTTTCCATTCACAAAATTTTGGTAGTAATATTCACGAATTCATGCCTTATGGGACTCGGTCTATTTTTGAAGCGACCTCAGTATCTGGAATTATTATGTCCTATGATGCCTTTCAGACAGTGATTAATATGGGTGGAGAGTTAAAGAATCCCCGCAAAAATATTGTGCGTGGAGTCATTATTTCGATGTTAATTACAACTGCCATTTACGTTTTATTGCAGGTTACTTTTATTGGGGCTATCGAACCATCAACTTTACAAAAAGTGGGTTGGCATGGAATTAACTTTACTTCTCCATTTGCGGACATTGCCATTATTTTAGGAATTAATTGGCTTGTGATCTTGCTGTATATGGATGCTTTTGTATCTCCATTTGGAACGGGTGTGGCCTTTGTAGCAACTGCTTCACGTGCTTTAGCAGCTATGACCCATACTAAGCATTTGCCTAACTGGCTTGGTCGTTTGAATCGTAAATACATGATTCCAAGATTTGCGATGATTGCGGACTTGATTTTGGCCGTGATTCTAGTAAGTGTATTTAGAAATTGGAACTTATTGGCTACAGTAATTGCGGCCTCAACTTTAATTGCCTATTTAACCGGTCCTGTAACTACAATTGCTTTAAGAAAAATTGCACATAATTTGAAGAGACCATTTGGTCCTAAGTACATGGTTTGGCTTGCTCCAACGGCTTTTGTATTAACAAGTTTAGCTATTTATTGGTCAATGTGGCCAACCACCATTCAAGTCATCTTTGTAATTACCTTAGGTTTGCCAGTTTATATTTATTATGAAATTCGTTATCAACATTCAAACCTTAAAGATCAATTAAAACATGCATGGTGGCTGATTGTTTACATGATTTTCATATCTGTCATGTCTTATGTGGGAAGTACCGGTTTTGGTGGTCGTGATTTTATTAAGTACCCACTTGATTTTGTGGTGATAATTGTTGCTTCCTTACTATTTTATTGGTGGGGAGTTAAAAGCAGTCGTACTGAAATTGATTCTTACGCTAAAAAAGTTAATGAACGTGTTAATGACTAGATATTATCTGAGTAAATTTTCTAAGGAATGCTTGAAAATAACCCTTGAAGATGGTATTCTAGTCTACGTTAATCGATTAATCTATGGTCTGTAAAATGATCATGGCAAAAGGAGTATTAAATTATGAAACAAGGAATCCATCCAGAATTTCAAGAAGTTGTTTTCATGGACTCAGCAACTGGTGCTAAGTTCTTAGCTGGTTCAACTTTGAAGTCAGACGAAACTGTAGAATTTGAAGGCGAAACTTACCCATTAATTCGTGTTGAAGTTTCATCAGATTCACACCCATTCTACACTGGTAAGCAAAAGTTTGCTCAAGCAGATGGTCGAATCGAAAAATTCAACAAGAAGTACGGCTTGAAGAAGTAAGCCTTTTGTCTGGTGGAAGCAGTCCCATTGGGACTGCTTTTTTGTTTGATAATTTTATTTGGCAGATTAGATGAAAGAACGTATAATTGTTCCTGTATTAAATTATGTTTTAATGGGAGTAAAAATTAGATGAAAATGCAACTGGCAGAAATAGCCAAAGCTTTAAATACAACTTGTGTGGGCGACGAGCAAACTGTAATTACATCCGTTGCCTTTGACTCCAGAAAGATTACTGACGGAGGACTTTTCGTTCCTTTAGTTGGCGACAGAGATGGACACGATTTTATTAATAGTGCTATTAATAACGGTGCTTCCGCAACTTTATGGCAAACTGGTCATCCAAATAAGCCTGAAAATATTGCAGTATTAGAAGTCGACGATCCGCTTCAAGCTATGCAAGATTTAGCGCGTTATTATTTGCGTAAAGTAAATCCAACTGTTGTGGGAATTACTGGTTCAAATGGTAAAACTACTACAAAAGATATGATTGCAGCAGTTTTGTCTAAGCGTTTTAATGTGCATAAAACACAGGCTAACTTTAATAATGAAATTGGTGTTCCAATGACTATTTTGGAAATGAAGCCAAATACTGAAATTTTAGTATTAGAAATGGGAATGGATCGTCCTGGTCAACTTCACCATTTAAGTGAATTAACTCATCCTGATGTGACTGTAATTACGATGATCGGTGAAGCTCATATCGAATTCTTTGGTACTCGTGATAAAATTGCAGATGCTAAGATGGAAATTACAGACTTTTTACGTGAAGATGGTGAATTCATTTATAACGGAGATGAACCGCTTTTAAGAGAACGTGCTGAAAAGCTTAGCCAAGCAAAAGCTACTTTTGGTTTTGAAAAAGATGACACTGTTTATGCAACTGGCTTTAAGAGTTATAAGCATCATGCTACTTTCACTGTCAATGATTCAGAACAACAATTTTCAATTCCAATGATTGGTAAGCATAATGTTTCAAATGCGATGGCTGCCTTGAGTGTGGGGCGCCATTTTGGTGAAAGTGATGAAGAAATTGCTGCATCACTCTCAAACTTCACCCCAACTGCTAACCGAATGGAATGGGAAAAAGGTGATGTGGGTGAAGACATTATGAGTGATATTTATAATTCTAACCCAACTGCTGTTAGAGCTGTAATCACTAGTTTTGGTCAAATTGAAGTCCCTGAAGGTAATCGCAGAATTGCAGTTTTAGGTGATATGCTTGAACTTGGTGAAAAGTCAGCCGAACTTCATCGTAATTTAGAGGATTGTCTTGACCCACAAGTAATTAATGAAGTTTATTTATATGGAACAGAGATGAAGAATCTCTATGATGCATTAGAAGATAAATATGATGCTGAACACTTGCATTATTATGATAGAGATCAAATGCAACGTATGATTGAAGATTTAAAGAATGATATTAAGCCGCATGATATCGTGGTATTAAAGGGATCTCATGGGATGCACCTTGAAAAAGTAGTAGAGCGGCTTAGATAGGAGAATTTAATTTAGTGAAATTTTCGGAATTAGGATTAAATGATGCGCTTTTAAAAGCAATTAGACGTTCAGGCTTTGAAGAAGCAACCCCCATCCAAGAACAAACTATTCCACTTGCCTTGGAGGGAAAAGATGTAATTGGTCAAGCTCAAACTGGAACTGGTAAAACTGCAGCTTTTGGCTTGCCAATTTTACAAAATTTAGATAAACAACATAAAGCAATTCAGGCAGTTGTAATTGAACCAACTCGTGAATTAGCTATTCAAACTCAAGAAGAACTCTTTCGCTTGGGCCGTGATGAAAATGCGCGTGTGCAAGTTGTGTACGGAGGAGCAGATATCGGTCGTCAAATTCGCTCTTTGAAAAACCATGTACCTGCTATTTTAGTAGGGACTCCCGGTCGTCTTCTTGACCACTTAAAACGCGGAACTATTAGTTTAGATGAAGTTAAGACCATAGTTCTTGATGAAGCTGATGAAATGCTTGATATGGGCTTTATTAGTGATATTGAAAGCATTTTGAATTATGCTAAAAATCGTACTCAAACTTTACTTTTTAGTGCTACAATGCCTAAGCCAATTTTGCGAATTGGCGAAAAGTTTATGCACGATCCCGAAATTGTACGAATTAAGGCTAAAGAATTAACTGCAGACTTAATTGATCAATACTTTGTCCGAGCAAAAGAATCTGAAAAATTCGATATTATGTGTCGCTTAATTGACGTTCAAGGTCCCGATCTGGCTGTTGTATTTGGTCGTACTAAGCGACGTGTAGATGAGCTTACACGTGGTTTGCAAGCTCGGGGATATAATGCTGCAGGAATTCACGGCGATCTTTCTCAGGCACGTAGAATGAGCGTTTTGAAGAGATTCCGTTCCGGTAAGCTCGACATCTTGGTAGCCACTGACGTGGCAGCGCGTGGACTTGACATTTCTGGAGTTACCCACGTTTACAATTACGATATTCCTCAAGATCCAGATTCTTATGTTCACCGCATTGGTAGAACTGGTCGTGCTGGACAAAATGGTATTTCAGTTACCTTCGTAACTCCAAATGAAATTGGCTATATGCGAACTATTGAACAACTGACTAAGAAGAAAATGTTACCTCTTCGTCCACCAACAGATGATCAAGCACTGCATGGCCAATTAAAAGCTGCTAAAGCTCAAATTGAAGAGCTTTTAAAGGGTGATTTGAGTAAGTATGAAAAAGAAGCTAATGAACTTTTAGAAAACTACTCAGCTCTTGATTTAGTTGCAGCATTTTTGAAGAATTTATCTAAAGATTCTAGCGAAGTAAAAGTTAAGATTACTCCAGAAAAGCCATTGCCATATAAGGGTAATGGACGTAAGAATCATGGTCGCGGACGTGGTAAGGGTCGCGGTCATGATCGCAACCGTCGTGGCAATTTTAACAAGCGTAATCAAAAAGGGCGTACTAGACGTGGCCACGGAAATGGACATGAATTTGTCATTAAAAATAAAAAAGGTTAAATTTTGATAGAAAAATGAGTTGTAGCTTTTGCAGCTCATTTTTTGTATTATAATTAAATTCTGTGTGGGGGATGAAAAATTATGATCAAAGGTGTAGGAATCGATTCAATTGAAGTTGAAAGAGTTAAGAAAATCGTTGAACGTGGAGACAATTTTGCCAAAAAAGTTTTAACACCTAATGAATTTGCACAATATCAGAAGATGAAGGGTAAACGTAAGGTGGAATACTTAGGTGGTCGTTTCTCACTTAAGGAATCTTTTTCTAAAGCTATGGGAACCGGCTTGGGTAAAGCAGTTGGTTTCCAAGACGTAGAGACTTTGTGGGATGATTTAGGTCATCCTGTTATGACTTCTACTAAATATTCAGGAAATATTTTTCCCAGCATCACACATGATAATCATGAAATTATTACATTTGTTGTATTGGAGGACAATTAGATGGTTCCAGGAATACATCGTCCAGCTGTTGTACGGGTAAATTTAAGTGCAATTAAGCAAAATATTGAAAATGAAGTAAATCATCTTGATCCAGATCAGAAGCTTTTTGCTGTAGTAAAGGCAAATGCTTATGGTCATGGAGCTATTCAAGTAGCTAAGGTTGCTGAAGAAGCCGGAGCCAGCGGTTTTTGTGTGGCAATTTTAGATGAAGCTTTAGAGTTAAGAGAAAATGGCGTCGTTAAGCCAATTTTAGTTTTGGGTGTAGTTTCACCAGAATATGCTCCAGTAGCTGCCGCAAATGGTATTTCATTAACTGTGCCTAACTTAGAGTGGCTTCATATGGCTCAAGAAGCTCTTGAAAGAGAAAATTTGCAATTAAAGATTCACTTAGGTATTGATTCAGGAATGGGCAGGATTGGTTTTAGTGAAGATGACGAATTTATCGAAGCTAATAAGTTCTTAGAAAACAACCCTAATTTCTTTGTAGAAGGGATGTTTGCTCACTTCGCTTCAGCTGATAGTAGTGATGATACTTACTTTAAACATCAGGTAGAGAAGTTCAAGCACATGAAGTCGCTTTTGACTGTTAAGCCAAAATGGATTCATGTTGACAATACTGCTGCTAGCATCTTTGATAAGGATGTGCACAGTGATTTGGTAAGATTTGGAATTGGGATCTATGGTTTGAATCCCTCATCTAATCCAAGCTCTCCCGATCTAAAGTCTAATGTTGAATTAAAACCTGCGCTTTCTTTTGTGAGCGAATTAACCCATGTTAAAACTATTCACAAAGGTGATGGTGTAGGATATGGCTCCACTTATATGGCTGATGATGATGCAATTATCGGGACAGTTCCTGTTGGCTATGCAGATGGTTGGATTCGTAAGTTTCAAGGTTTTAAGGTAAAAGTAGGCGATGTCTATTGTCCAATAGTTGGCCGCGTATGTATGGACCAATTTATGGTGTTAATGCCTAGTGAAATGCCTGTTGGAACGCGTGTAACCTTAATTTCAGATAATCCAGAAGATCCTAATAATATTAAAGCTGCTGCTGATTATGTAGATACTATTCACTATGAGGTAGCATGTTTGTTGAGTGATCGTTTACCACGTGTATATTATTATGATGAATAAACAAAAAAGCACCTCATTGAGGTGCTTTTCTTATACAGACTTATTTTTGAATAAAGACTCCCGGATTTTCATCGCTCATGATTGTCATTCCAGCTTGTAAGTCTTCAATTTCTGCAACTACATAACCTTTTCGTTGCAACTTATCTACAACTGTCTTCATCGTAATTTCTGAAACTCCAGATGGAAGAGTAAACAAGGTTCTACGAACAAAATCGCCACCTAATTCACTAGCGGAAGCATCTAAAGTCATTACACTGGCCATATTGGTGTATTTTGAAATGATCTTAGACATTTTAACCAGATTACCACGACTATTATCTGATAAAACGGTCAAAACATAGGAACCGTTTTTAATATTCCAAGCATCAGATAACATATCAAGTAAACGTGAGTGAGTTAAAATACCATAGAATTTGTTCTCTTCGTCAAGAACTGAAATGTAAGGTAAGTCTTTAATGTTGAAGAAGACTTTAAAAAATGGTGAGTTAACCTTAATGGTCTTGGTTGCATTTTTTAGTAAATAAGTAACGGGTAGATCCATTTCGCCACCTTGAGATTTGTGACGATAAATGTGCATCTTGTAAATATTACCTCTAAAAATGGTGCCGGTGTCATCTAAGATAGGCACACATCTAAAACCAGAGTCTTCAAGAACTTTTAATGCTTCTTCCAAAGTGGCTTTTTCATTGACTGTGGTTAGGTAATCTTTTTTAAGAACTAAAGATTTAATAAGCATCTCGCGGCCTCCAAACGTGAAAAATGTTTCAAGTCATTATAGCATAGCTATGATCTAAATTAAAGATAGCTTAAAGATTAGTGCAAAAGAAAAAAGCATCTAGATCTAGATGCTTTTTAGACATTAATTAAGAAATTATTGACGAACCTTAACGCCAGTTTCCTTGAAGGCCTTGTCCATAACCTTCTTCAATTGATCTGCTGAAGCAGTCATCAATTCTTGTTCATGGTCGCTTAATGGCATTTCGATTACTTGTTCAAGACCCTTACGTCCAACAACTGCTGGAGTACCGATGTGAAGGTCGTGTAAACCGTATTCGCCATCCATTGGTACTGAAAGTGGAAGTACACGGTGTTCATCGTTCAAAATTGCCTTAGCGATCATTGCTGAAGCAGTACCGATTCCGTAGAAAGTAGCACCCTTCTTGTTGATGATGTCGTAAGCCATGTTAGCAACTTCCTTGTGGATGTCTTCAAGCTTAGATTCATCCATACCGTGAGCCTTAACCCAGTCACTAACCTTTACGCCACCAACATTGTTATAGCTCCATACTGGGAATTCAGTATCACCGTGTTCACCAAGCATGTAAGCATTAACTGAAGCTGGATCAACGTGTTCCATTTCACCGATAACCTTTTGAAGACGACCAGTGTCAAGTGAAGTACCTGAACCGATAACACGATCCTTAGGGAAACCTGACATCTTCCAAGTTGCGTGAGTCAAGATGTCAACTGGGTTAGCAACTACTAAGAAGATACCTTCAAAACCTGATTCAACAACTGGTTCAACGATTGATGATAAAATCTTCAAGTTCTTGTTAACAAGATCAAGACGAGTTTCACCTGGCTTTTGTGGAGCACCAGCAGTAATAACAACTAAGTCTGCGTCCTTGCAGTCTGCGTATTCAGCTGCGTAGATGTTCTTTGGTGAAGTCCAAGGAGTTGCATCAGCTAAGTCGATTGCGTCACCTTCAACGTGTTCCTTAGCAATATCAATAATACCCAATTCTTCTGCAATACCTTGTTGTACCATTGAGAATGCAAAGGTAGAACCTACGGCACCGTCACCGACTAAAATAACTTTACGAGGTTTTTCTTCTCTTGCCATAAATAAAAATCTCCTTTTATTAGTGATAGTTTTAACAATAAGCATTATAACATGAAATATTGCTAAAATGACAATACTTAGTGTTGAAATAAGCAGATCTTACTATTTTTTTGAAAGTATGTGCTATCATAAGTAGGATTAAGAAAAGGGGTACGTTAAAAGTGAAGATAATTGCAGGGTTGGGAAACCCAGGTAAAAAGTATGATAGAACAAAACATAATACTGGTTTTATGGCATTAGATAATTACCTAAAAAGTAAAAACTTGTCGCTAGATAAGGACAAGTTTGAAGGTCATTGGACTAAGCAAAAAATTAATGGCGACGATGTCATTTTGCTTGAACCACAAACTTTTATGAATGAATCTGGGCGTTCAGTTGCTCAAATTGCTAACTTTTTCAAAGTTAAACCAGAAGATATCTTGATTATCCAAGATGATATGGATATGCCAATTGGGAAAATTAGAATTCGTGCTAATGGTAAATCTGGTGGACATAATGGGATCAAGAGTATTATTCGCGATTTAGGCACGGATAAGTTTAATCGTTTAAAAATTGGAATTCGTCATCCAGAAAAAACGAGCGTAGTTTCTTGGGTACTAACCCCATTTAATGCAGAACAACAAAAATTGATGGATGATGCATTTGATACAAGTGTAAAGATTATCGATGACTTTATTGAAGGACACAATAGTCAATATTTGATGAACAAGTATAATTAAAATGCGTTTGACAAATTATTTAGAAAAAGACAAAGATTTAAACAATTTTATTGATAAAACAAAAGATGTAAAGAACTCAATGATCACTGGCGCCAACGCCGGTGCTTTTAGTCTACTTTTAAAACAAATTGTGAATGAGCGAAAGGCTCCACTTGTTTTAATAGAAGAAAATGAACATAAAGCTCAAGATTTATATGGGAAACTCAGTGCAATTTTGCCAGAAGGACAAGTTCAAATTTTTCCTGTAGATGATATGATTGCGACGCAAACTGCTACAACTTCTCCAGATGAATTAAGTAGCCGGATCCAGACCCTTAATTTTTTATTATCTAATAAACCAGGAATTGTAGTGACGACTCCTGCGGGATTACAATACAAATTGTCAAAACCCGAAGAGTATTTGGCATTTAAGAAAACTTTTGACTTAGATAGTGAGTACGATTTAAAAGAATTAAATGATTGGCTGGTGCGTGCAGGCTATCATAAGGAGTCGTTAGTCGGAAAAAGTGGGGAATTCGCTATTCGTGGAGATATTTTGGATATTTACCCCCTTGACCGTGAAAATCCAGTTAGAATTGAATTCTTTGGGGATGAGATTGATTCTATTAAAGAATTTGATTTATCTACTCAGCGTAGCCAAAAAGAACTTGATAAATTAACTATTTTTGCTGCACACGATCGTGTCTTTTCCAGAGACAATTTAAAAAAGGCAGCCGAAAAAATTAGAAAAGCAATGGCTAATGCACCGGCTCCTGAAAAAGCCGTGAAGGACCATTTTACTCAAAGTTTGGATGAACTGGATGCTGGTGGTTTACCCAATAACTATGCTTTTTTGGTTGATTATTTAATTTCACGGCCAAGTAGCCTTTTAGAGTATTTATCTAAAGATGGATTAGTATTTCTTGATGATTGGCCACTCATTAATCAATCTGTTAAAAATGTTGATAGTGAAAATGCAGCTTTTATTGATGATGAGCTAAAAACTGGCGCCATGCTACCAGGTCAAGAATTGCGTCTTAACTTTAAACGTGTTTGGTCTAAAGATAGCCACCATCGAATTTATTTTTCACTTTTCCAACGAAGTTTAGGTCGAATTAAACTAGACCAGATGCTAGATTGGCAAACACGAGAACCGGAACAATTTTTCAGTCAAATGCCACTTATTAAGACAGAGATTGAATCTTATCAAAAGAATGCCCAAACTGTGATTTTGCAGGCTGATAATGAAAAGCGAGCTAAGCAAATGAGCCAAAATTTTGCGGATTTTGGTTTAGATATTCCGATTGTGAATAAAGATGATTTGATTGAAAAGAGAACTCAAATTGTAGTTGGTGAATTTAGTGAAGGTTTTAATCTTCCCAATATTAACCTCATTTACTTAACTGAAAGAGAACTTTTTAATAAACGAGTTCATCATAAAAAGCGGATTAAAACGCTTGAAAATGCTCAGCGTCTGCGTAATTACACTGAATTAAAGCCTGGAGATTATGTAGTACATGTTAATCATGGAATTGGTCGTTTTGAAGGAATTAAAACTCTAGAAAATAATGGCGTGAAGCGTGATTACATCACTATTACTTACCAACGTGGGGATCAGTTATTTGTTCCAGCTGATCAATTAAAATTAGTTCAAAAATATGTCGGATCTGAAGGAAAACGACCACATCTTAACAAGCTGGGTGGAAGCGAATGGGCAAAAACTAAGCGTAAGGTTCAATCAAAGGTTGAAGATATTGCCGATGATTTAATTGAACTTTATGCAAAAAGAGAGTCTGAAAAAGGTTTTGCTTTTTCTCCTGATGATGATTTGCAAAGACAATTTGAAAGTGCCTTTCCCTATGTGGAAACTGCCGATCAATTGCGTTCGACTAAAGAAATTAAAGAGGACATGGAAAGTTCTAAGCCGATGGATCGTTTAGTGGTTGGGGATGTAGGTTTTGGAAAAACTGAAGTTGCCCTTCGTGCTGCTTTTAAAGCAGTTCAAGATAATAAACAAGTAGCATTTTTAGTTCCAACTACTATTTTGGCTCAGCAGCACTACGAAACTATTTTAGATCGGTTTAAGGATTTTCCAGTTAATGTGGCAATGTTATCACGCTTTCAAACTCCGGCTGAAACTAAAGAAATTATCGAAAAGTTGAAAAAAGGCGAAATCGATATTGTAGTTGGAACTCATAGAATCTTGTCAAAAGATGTGGAGTTTAAGAATTTAGGCTTATTGATCATTGATGAAGAGCAAAGATTTGGGGTAAAACACAAAGAGCGCTTGAAGCAACTAAAGGCTAATATTGATGTTTTAACTTTAACGGCCACCCCAATTCCGCGAACTTTACATATGTCCATGGTAGGGGTAAGAGATTTGTCAGTGATGGAAACTCCTCCTCAAAATCGTTATCCTATTCAGACTTATGTAATGGAAGAGTTACCAAGTGTAGTTAAAAATGCTTGTCAGCGTGAAATGCAAAGAGGTGGCCAAGTATTTTATTTACATAACCGAATCGGTGATATTGATGAAGTTGTTAATAAATTAGAAAAATTAATGCCCAATGCGCGTATTGCCAGTATTCATGGACGTATGAGTCAAAATCAAATTGAAGATATCTTATATCGATTCCTAAATCGTGAATTTGATATTTTGGTGACCACAACTATTATTGAAACTGGAATCGACATGCCAAATGTGAATACGATGATTATCGAAGACGCTGATAAATATGGTTTGAGTCAGTTGTATCAGCTCCGGGGCCGAATAGGAAGAAGCGCCAGACTTGCGTATGCTTACTTTTTATATCAACCTAATAAAGTACTCACTGAAGTTGGCGAAAAACGTCTCGATGCCATTCGCGATTTTACAGAATTAGGGAGCGGCTTTAAAATTGCGATGCGAGATTTGTCCATTCGTGGCGCGGGTAATATGCTAGGGTCACAGCAGCATGGCTTTATTGATAGTGTGGGATATGATCTTTACTCACAGATGCTGAGTGATGCCATTAAAGCTCGGAAAAATAAAAAGGTTATTAAAAAATCAAACTCCGAGATTGATCTGGGATTTGAATCCTATATTCCCGATGCCTATATTCCCGATCAAGAAGAAAAGATTGAATTTTATAAGAAGATTAAAGCAGTTACTAGTGAAGAAGAGCTAGACCAAATTGAAGATGAGCTCATTGATCGATTTGGAGATTATCCAACTTCAGTAGAAAATTTACTAGCTAGTTCTAAATTGAAATTAAATGCTGATAATGCTCAAGCTTTAAATGTAGTTAAAAAAGACGATAAAATTAAAGTTGAGTTTGATATTAAGGCTTCAAAGGAACTAGAAGGGCCAAATATTTTTAAAGCTTTAGAACATGTTAGCTTTAAAGCAAGAATTAGTATGACCAAGGATAAAAAGATGGTTGTTCTGTTGCTGTTGCCAGATAAGTTAAATAATCGTATGCTCTTTAATGAATTGACTACATTCTTAGAAGATGCTAGTGAAATTGTACAAAAATAGTGAGGTAGAATATGAGAATTGATAAGTTTTTAAAAGTATCACGTTTAGTTAAGAGAAGAACTGTTGCTAAAGAAATGGCTGATCAAGGTAGAATTAAGGTTAATGGTCGAGTTGTAAAATCTAGCTATGATGTTAAATTAGGTGATGTAATTGAAGTTGGCTATGGCACTAGAGTAGTTAAGGCAAAAGTAATTAATATTCGTGAAACTACCAAGAAGGCTGAAGCAAGCGAGCTTTATGAGTTAGTGGATTAATAATGACTTTTAGAATAGGCGCTGTTATAATGAAGAGAAGGTTTTCATGATAATAGGGGATAAAAAATGAGTAAGGGTCCACATATTTTCAATGCTATTAGTCCGGAAGTTCAAAAAGCTCAATTAAGACGAAAGCAGCTTTTAAGAGAAAAAGCAGTCCATCGTAAAAGACGTAGTCGAATAATTTCTGTTTTTGCGGCAATTTTTGTAATTTTAGGAATTCAAATTTCAGTAAAAATTGCTCAAACTCAGCGAATTGAAAATGAAGCCCAAGCTTCAAGAAAGACTTTAAAGAAAGTAACACAAGAGCATAAAGATCTTTCTACGCGTCGAGATGATCTAAAAGATCCGGATTATGTTGCGAAAATGGTCCGTTATAAGTTTTATTATTCTAAGCCAAACGAAAAGATTTATAATTTACCTCAAGGACAGGATAACAATTAATGAAGTATCAAGTTGGCGAACGGGTCAATGGGATGATTAATAATATTACCGATTTGGGTATATTTTTAACTTTACCTCATCGACACACAGGATTAATTCACTATAGTGATTTTGGTGATAATTGGCTTCGTGAAAGAAATCGTTATCAAAAAGGGCAAGAATTACATGTAGTGATTGTGCATAACCGAAAAGGAAAATTAGGTCTTTCTTTAAAAAGGGTCAATGATCCAGAATTGGTTGATCCTAAGAATCAGTTTTCAAAAACTAAAGAAGCAGATTTTGCTGAGGTTTTGAATGATACTGCTAGGGATGCACATAAAGAAATAGATAAATTAAAAAAGGTACTTAATAATAATTAACAAAGAGTGATCCAGTTTTGGATCACTTTTTTCTAGGAGAAAAATGAAAGTAATCGATTTTTTTAAGAACCATCATATAGACTTAAAAGATAAAATCTTAGTTGTGGCTTCTAGCGCAGGCCCAGATTCGATGGCTTTAGCTGAGATGCTAAATAGCCAAAAAGAAAAACATGGCTATCAATTGATGCTAGCACATTTTGATCATCAATTGAGGGATGATTCTTTTACTGAAACAGAATTGCTTGAAAAGTACTGTCACCAGCATGGGATTAAATTTTTTAATAAAAAATGGGCTAAAGAATTGCAGCCTATTCAAGGAATTGAGGCTGCTGCTAGAATTGCACGCTATGATTTTTTGACGAAAGTTGTAAAAGAAATCAATGCGGATTATTTATTAACTGCCCATCATGGGGATGATTTGCTTGAGAATATTTTATTGAAACTTATTCGCTCCGGAAATCCAGAAGAAATGAATAGCCTGCAGGAAGTCGGAAAGATGAATGGGGTGCCACTTTTACGACCGTTATTATCTTATAGTAAAAAAGAATTACTTGAATATGATAAAGCTCATCAACTCAATTTTATCGAAGATTCGACTAATCAAGAAGATTCCACCATACGTAATCGTTTGCGCCATCACATAGTTCCATTTTTAAAAGCAGAAAATCCAGATTTGTTAGAAAATGCACTGCGTTATTCTCATGAAATGAGTCGCTTTAAAGAACTAGCTGATAATAATTTTCAAAAAATTACACCTCAAAAATTCTTGAAAGCGGCTTATCGTTTAGAAAAAGAAAAATTGGCGTCTTTTAATGTGGAAGAGAAAATTTATTTCTGGCAAAATTTTATTTGGCAGACTTGGCATGAAAGAGTTAATCAGAATTTGAATGGTTATTTATTACTTGAATATCAAGGCTACTACTATCTAAGTCGCCGTTCTTTACAAGCTAAGCCTGAAGTCTTTAAGATAGAAGTTGATCGAGAGTTTGACTATCAAGAAAGAAAGTTTGTCCTAAGTAAAAAAAAGCTTTCGTATCCTATGGTAGGAGATTTTTGGATGCAGAAAGCTACTTTTTCGGCAGGAAGTTTGCTCCAAACTAAACTTCCTTTGAAAAATGGCCATCATGTTAAAAGTAAGAAAAAATTTGCTCAAGCTGGCATCCCACAATATTTGCGCCCGTATTGTTTAACTATTTATGCAAATCAAATACCAGTTTTTGTGGAAAAGACCTACCAATCTCAGCTAAAATCTGATAAATTTATACATTACTATGTGTATGAGATTATTGATCAATGATCTCCAATAGTTTAGTTAAAAATTAAATAAGTTGTTTTAAAAAATTAGAGCTAAACGCTTATTTGTGTTAAACTTTTAAGCGTATATCTTTAGAAACTTTGCGGAGGTTTTTTATGAAGAATAACCGGAATCGGCTGTTGTCAAATGGCCTGTTCTATATAGTTGTGTTCCTTCTACTCCTATGGGGAATCAACTGGGCACTCGGCGGATCTAATAACTCTGGCAGTAGTGAAAACATTAGCTACTCTCAATTTATTAAAGATTTACGCCGAGGCAAAGTTAAAAACTTTAGTGTGCAACCTGCTAATGGTGTTTACACTGTGTCAGGTAACTACAAGAAAGCACAAAAGACTACGAGTCAACAAAGTAACAGTTTTGACTTCTTTAATGGTAGTTCAAATAGAGAAGTAACCCGTTTCTCAACAACGATGCTTCAAAATGACTCAAGTGTATCCAATGTGCAAAACTTGGCACAAAAGAGTAATGCTCGGATGACTACACAAGGAGAGTCACAATCGGGGAATTGGATTTCTACAATTGTCATGATTGTGCCAACTATTTTATTCATCGTTATGCTTTGGATGATGATGAATCAAAGTGGCGGTGGACGTGGCAACGGCGGCATTATGAATTTTGGTCGCTCCCACGTGAAGCCGGAAGATCCTTCTAAGAACAAGGTTCGTTTCTCTGATGTAGCTGGTGAAGAAGAAGAAAAACAAGAATTAGTTGAAGTTGTTGAATTCTTAAAGAATCCAGCAAAATATACCAAACTAGGTGCACGAATCCCATCAGGTGTCTTGCTTGAGGGTCCTCCTGGTACTGGTAAAACTTTACTTGCCCGTGCCGTAGCTGGTGAAGCTAATGTACCATTTTACTCAATTTCAGGTTCTGACTTTGTAGAAATGTTCGTTGGTGTGGGGGCTAGCCGTGTACGTGATTTGTTTAATAACGCTAAGAAGAACGCTCCAAGTATCATCTTTATCGATGAAATCGATGCGATCGGTCGTCGTCGTGGAAATGGTACTGGCGGTGGCAACGATGAACGTGAACAAACTTTGAACCAATTATTAGTTGAAATGGATGGTTTCGAAGGTGACGAAGGCGTTATCGTTATTGCCGCAACTAACCGTTCAGATGTGTTGGACCCAGCTTTGCTTCGTCCAGGTCGTTTTGACCGTAAGGTATTAGTTGGTCGTCCAGATGTACGTGGTCGTGAAGCTATTTTGAAGGTTCACGCTCGTAACAAGCCACTTGCTCCTGATGTTGACTTGAAGGAAGTTGCTCGTCAAACTCCAGGCTTTGTAGGGGCTGATTTGGCTAACGTTTTAAACGAAGCTGCTTTGGTAGCTGCTCGTAGAAACGGTACGGAAATTACTGCTTCAGATATCGATGAGGCTGAAGACCGTGTAATTGCGGGTCCCGCTAAGAAAGATCGCCTTATCTCTGAAAAGGAAAGACGTCGTGTGGCTTTCCACGAAGCTGGCCACTCAATCTGTGGGTTAGTCTTAAGTGATTCACGTACTGTACGTAAGGTTACTATCGTACCACGTGGTCGTGCTGGTGGATACAACATCATGCTTCCAAAGGATGATCAATTCATTTTGACCAAGAAGCAATTGTTTGAACAAATTGTTGGTTTGATGGGTGGTCGTGCCGGTGAAGAAGCAACTCTTGGTGACAAGTCAACTGGTGCATCAAATGACTTTGAACAGGCTACTCAAATTGCTCATAGCATGGTAGTTAACTATGGTATGACTGAATCTCTTGGTATGGTTGAACTTGAAAAAGAAGGCGAAACCAATCCATACGGCTTTAAACCATATAGTGAAGCTACTGCTGCCAAGATTGATGAAGCTGTTAAGAAGATCTTAGATGAAGCACATAGTAAGGCATTAGAAATCGTTGAAAATAATCGCGAAAAGCACCGAATTATTGCTGAAGCTTTGCTTAAGTATGAAACTTTGAACGAAAAGCAAATCTTAGCTTTATATAAGACTGGTGAAATGCCTGAAAAGAATGAAGAAGAATATCCAAGTGAATCCAAGGCTTCAACTTATGAAGAAGCTAAGGCTGCTGCTGAAAAGAAAGAAGTTCTCAAGGCAGAAAAGAAAGACGATGATTTGCAAAAATCTGAACAAGCTGATCACGAATTAGAAACTCCATCTGAAAAAGATGCCGATAATAAGACTGAAAAGCAAACTCCAGATGCAAATACTAAGTCTGATAATTCTTCAGATTCTAAGGATTCTAATGAGTAAAATAAAAAAGATAGGGCCCGTTGAGGCTCTATTTTTTTAGAGGTGAGAAAAATGACAGATTATTTAGTAAAAGCAATTGATAAAACTAAGAATTTAAGATTATTAACAATTACTGCTAAAGGAGTTGTGAGCGAAGCGCAAAAACTTCAAGATACGTGGTCTGCTTCTTCTGCGGTTTTAGGAAGAACCTTAGTCGGAGGCCTTCTTCTTGCTGGGGCTCAATTAACTGATAAGGAAGAATTAACAGTTCGTCTTTTGGGTAATGGTCCAGTTGGGCCAACTGTAGTAACTGCTAAGGCAGATTTAACGGTAAAAGGTTACATCAAAAATCCGCATATTGCATTACCACCTAAAAAGAATGGCCATATTGATGTTAAAAAAGCTGTGGGTCAAGGTTGGTTTGAAGTTACAAAAGATTTAGGATTGAAAGAACCTTATACTGGTCAAGTGCCAATTGTTTCAGGTGAAATTGCAGAAGATTTTGCTTATTATTTAACTAAATCTGAACAAATTCCTTCAGCAGTTGGATTATCCGTTTTTGTTAATCCAAATAATTCCATTGGTGAGGCTGGCGGATTTATGCTTCAAGCTCTTCCTGGTGCAAGCGATGAATTGATTAATAAAACTATTAAGAGAATCAACGCATTGCCTGCATTATCAACTTCGTTTTTAGATGGAATGACTCCAGAAGATTTAGCACGTAAAATTTTAGGTACTGATTGTAAGATTCTTGAAAAGCAAGATGTTGCTTACAAATGTGATTGTTCTAAAGAAAAATATGCCAAAATTTTGGAAACTTTAGATACTAAACAACTTAAAGACATGATTAATGAAGATCATGGAGCTGAACTTACTTGCGCATTTTGTGGAAACAAGTACTCATTTAATGAAGATGAATTAAAAGACATTTTGGCAAAGAAAAAAGCAGAAAAAGATTAATTTCTGGGAAAAAGTCCCTTCTAGTTTGCCACTAGGGACTTTTTTGTTATTATAAGTAAGTGATTTGAAAGGGATGATTTGATGGATAATAGCTGGAAAATTCGCGATATTACTATTCCTAATCGAGTTGTAGTTGCACCTATGGCAGGAGTTTCAAATTCTGCTTTTCGTGTTGTTTGTAAAGAATTCGGTGCTGGGCTAGTTGTTTGTGAAATGATTTCTGATCATGGAATTATTTATCGTAATAAAAAGACTTTGCGTATGATGCAAGTTGATCCTAGAGAACACCCAATGAGCATTCAAATTTTTGGTGGAACTGAGGAAACTTTGCTTCAAGCTGCTCAGTATGTTGATCAACATACGGATGCGGATATTATTGATATCAATATGGGATGCCCTGTTCCTAAAGTTACTAAGACTGATGCCGGGTCTAAGTGGCTACTTGATTCCAATAAAATTTATCAAATGGTGCACGCAGTAGTGCAAAACGTTTCTAAACCAGTTACTGTTAAAATGAGAATTGGTTGGGATCGCAAGCATATTTTTGCAGTGGAAAATGCCTTAGCTGCTCAAGAAGCTGGAGCTTCCATGATTGCAATGCATGGCAGAACTCGTAAGCAAATGTATCAAGGACAAGCGGATTGGGAGACTTTGCATGATGTCGCTCAAGTGCTTGATATACCTTTTGTCGCAAATGGTGACATTACTACTCCTGAGCTGGCTAAAAAAGCTCTTGATGAAATTGGCTCAACAGCTGTGATGGTTGGACGTGCTGCTCTTGGAAACCCATGGATTTTGAAAGATATGGTTCATTATCTTGAGACGGGAGAAAAATTACGTCCACAAACTGTCAGAGAGCGTGTTGAAACTGCTGAACATCAGCTTGATGGTTTGGTAGAATTAAAGGGCGAGAAAATTGCAGTTCCAGAATTTCGTCAACAAGCTGCATACTATTTAAAAGGAATTCCCCGTTCGGCTCGTACTCGTGCTAAAATAAATGAGGTCTGGACACGTCAAGAGGTTTATGATTTGCTTGACAGTTTTGTTGAAGATTATGAAAAACGTCAAGCTGCTAAAGAAGCAAGACGTGCAGTAGCGAATAATTAAGATGGAGGAAAGATTACATTGGCAAAGAAAGAAATGAACGACCAGTTGATCGCTCGTCGCCAAAAGATGAACGAATTGCGTGAAAATGGTATTGAACCATTTGGCGTTAGAAAGTTTGATCGTCAAGATCTAGCAACTACTTTGGAAGAAAAGTACCGTAAGGAAGATAAAGATGAATTAAATGCAGATATGCCTAAGACCAAGATTGCAGGTCGTATGCTTGCAAAGCGTGGTAAAGGTAAAGTAGGATTTGCAGATCTTTATGACCGTACTGGTAAGATCCAAATTTATGTACGTAAGGATATTGTTGGTGAAGACAACTACAAGATTTTCAAACGTGCAGATATCGGTGACTTTTTAGGTATTGATGGTGAAGTTATGAAAACCGATACCGGTGAGTTGACCATCCGTGCTACTCACGTTACTTTCTTATCTAAAGCTCTTCGTCCATTACCAAACAAGTGGGATGGCTTGAAGGATGTTGAACAAATTTACCGTCAACGATACCTTGACTTAATCACTAACCGTGATAGTTACATGCGCTTTGTTCACCGTACTCAAATTATCCAAGCAATTAGAGACTACTTAAACGGTATGGACTTCTTAGAAGTTGAAACTCCAGTGCTTCACAATATTCCAGGTGGTGCTGAAGCCCGTCCATTTATTACTCACCACAACGCTTTGGACATTGATTTATACATGAGAATTGCTCTTGAATTGCCACTTAAGCGTTTAATTGTTGGTGATATGGAACGTGTTTACGAAATCGGTCGTGTATTCAGAAATGAAGGTTTAGACACTCACCACAACCCAGAATTTACTGAACTTGAAACTTATGCAGCATACTGGGACTTCCACGATGTAATGGACGAAGCCGAAGGCATTATTCGTGCTGCTGCTAAGGTCGTTACTGATGATGGTAAGATTACCTACCAAGGTACTGAGATTGACTTAGGTAAGCCATTCCGCCGTGTTCACATGGTTGATTTGATCAAGGAAAAAACTGGCGTAGACTTCTGGAAGCCAATGACTGATGAAGAAGCTAAGAAGATTGCGGAAGACCATGATATTCACTGCGAAAGCTACTGGAAGGTTGGACATGTAATCAATGCCTTCTTTGAAAAGTACTGTGAAGAAACTATCGTTGACCCAACTTTCGTTTACGGTCACCCAGTTGAAATTTCACCACTTGCTAAGAAGAATGCTGATGATCCAAGATTCACTGACCGTTTCGAAATCTACATCATGGGTGAAGAATACGGTAACGCCTTCTCAGAATTGAACGATCCAGATGACCAACGTGCACGTTTCGAAGCTCAAATGGCTGAACGTGATGCTGGTAACGATGAAGCTGATATGATCGATGAAGATTACCTTCGTGCAATGGAATTCGGTATGCCTCCAACAGGTGGTTTGGGAATCGGTATTGACCGTTTGGTAATGCTCTTAACTGATGCTCCAGCTATCCGTGATGTTCTTCTCTTCCCAACAATGCGTCCAGAACGTGTTGAAAGCATTGAAGCTGAAGTTAAGGAAGACTTGAAGAAGAAAAATAAATAATTAAATTTTCAGTATAATTGATCAAAGCATAATTGATAGGATGCTATCGTGTTCTATTGATTATGCTTTTTGTTTTAAGTGGGATATATAAAAGCCATTATTAATTTGCTAAGATAAGTGATAATGACTTTTAGGAGGATAGTTTTAGGAAAAACATTATGGAAAGAGAATTAACGATCAAATACCAAACCTATAAATTTGTGAACAAGCTTTTTTGGGCATTACTCCTCATCATTGAAGTGATTGAACTGATTAGCGGATTTGTATGGCTGCATGATTTTAGACTAGGTTTGATAAATGGAATAATACTAATTTTGATTTTTGGGATACAACAATTGATTCTTCGAAAGGTTCATCAACATGAGAGTGAAGATCAAAAAGCTAATATTCAGGTTGAAAGTTATCGAATTTTTTGCAGGAATTAGCGTTGTTGTATGGATTCTAGTGTTGATTTTACAAAGTAGATTCGACGATTGTGTTGACGATAGGAATTAGTGCTTTTGAAAGTATTGTGACCTCAATCGGATTCGTGATAGGGTCTATGTACTTTTCAAATAGATCCTAGATGATTTTTCAAAGAGTATCTATCTAGTAGTAAATCTGATCCCTTCTTCCAATTAGAAATTTGAAAAAGGGCAAAGAAGATAGTTTAATAAAAATATAGTATGTTTGAATCTTATATCTATGCTTAAATACATTGATATAAGATTCTTTATTATCTTTAGTGAGAATGCAAATTTTTAAAAAGGAGGAGGAAAACAAATGACAATTGGGGAAGCGTTAAAACAAATTAGAGGTGAATTGTGCCTGACGCAAAAACAAATGTGTGCTGAAATTGTGACTAGATCCTTTTATGCCAAAGTTGAAAGTGGGAAAAGTATGATTAGTGCTGATAAATTGGCCGAGATTCTTTTTAGTCATGATGTTGATATTAATTACTTTTATCAGCTACTTCGTAAAACTTACATGCCGAAATCAAAACAAATAGATGAAAACCTGAATCAAAAAATGAACGAAGCGTTTAACAGTGGGAGGATAGAATTAATAGAACAATGCTACCACGATATTTTAGAACAGTCTGATTCCAAAAGTTTAAAAATAAGATCAATGATTACGGTAGCCTATTTGAAGAATGAACTAAGTTTGATTGATCCCAAGGTGAAACAAAAGCTGTTTATTGAATTTTCAAAAGAGCAAAACTGGATGGCAAATTCTAGTTCTTTACGTCTATTTACTAATACGATGCCAATATGGTCTCAAGAAAATTTATCATTTTTTGTCGAAAGACTGCTTAACAGGATAGAGAAAAGCAAAAAAATAACTGAATTAAATCAAGAAAGATATCTGCGTATTTTAGAAAATTATTTAACCATTTGCTATCAACGAAGAGCGCAGAATGGGATCAGTACAGCTAAAAATATTCAACGAACATTTAACTGCATTCTTAAATTGTCTTCCCCGGTTCACTTTGCCCTCTATAAAATTGCGGCTCTCTATTTAAAGTATCTGTTTTTAGATCGTAAAGCGGAGGCTCAAAAGGTAAAAGATGATATGAAGGAATATGGTTATCAGAATTTAGTAAAAAATTGGCCTGAATAATTTTGTGTTATATGTGATACATAATTGTCGATCATATTTACTATCGAGTAATATTAATATCGATTCTTTTAATAAGGAGGAAATTTTAAGATGATGTGGTGGCAATTACCAGTAATATTCCCATTTCACTCAAAATAATAAATAGAATAGGAGGAATTGAGTGGTGAAAAGACTATTAACGGCATTTGCTGTAGTGTCGGTATTGGCTACAGCCGGAATTGAAGTAAGTCAACAATTCAATCAATTATCAGAAGCTGCAACTAGAAAGGCAGTAAAATCTTATAAGTTTGATAGGAATACTATTAGTCAGGCTGAAAGTAACTTCAGAAGTTATCGATATGAGCGTATTCCAGCATGGTCTCGTCAAACTGGTTATCAAAATCAACAAGTAAATGGAGGTTGGAATTTCATTACGTATCTTCATACCAATTTCTATTCAGGTGGTTATTAAAATAAGTTAAAGGCACGGCATTATACGGCCGTGCTTCTTTTTTGGAAGGATAATTATGATTAAAGTCGAGAATCTTACCATTACTAGTAGACAACCAATTTTAAAAGCATTCTCCTTCAATTTTGAAAAGGACAATATTTATCAAATTATGGCAGAAAACGGTGCTGGCAAAAGTACTTTTTTGAGAGCTTTAACACAGCTTGTCAAGTATGAGGGAAGGATCGTTTATGATAATAAGTCATATAAACAAAGCAAGGAAAAGGTGTTTTTCTTTGAGGACAACAGTTGGTTTAGCGATGATTTAAATTCGTTGGATTATTTAGATCTTACGAAAAAGCTCTGGCATTCCACGCATAGCATTACTAAAGAAATTGAGTTTTGGGGAATTGACGAATTTAGAAAATTACCAATAAAGAAATACTCCTTAGGGATGAAACAAAAGCTGATTATCGCAATGTATTTTGTTAGTGATGCTCCATATTTATTGATGGATGAAATTACTAATGGTTTAGACCAAGAAACTAGAGAGAAATTCTACTTTAGGTTAAATGAGTTAATCGATAGAAACAATAAGTGTATAATTTTAACCTCGCATTACGCAAACGAAATAAAAAAGTTGCATAATCTTACTACGCTCAAGCTGGAAAATTTAAGTATGAATGAGGTAAATTAGATGCCATATATCGAATTTCAGTTAAAAAAGGTTTTTAAAAATAGTCTTTTCTTAATTACGAGTGCTATGTTGTTAATAATTTCCCTTGCTGTTTTAGCGCTAAATAGCAGCACGGCGAAGAATATGTCTTTAGAAAGTCAAGCCAAGGGTAATTTGACTATGCAAAATAATGCTATTACTCAAATGCAAGGGTCGTTAAAGCATTATAAAAAAGGTGGAGAAGTATATACTTTAACTAAGCAAAGTATTTCTGATACTAAAAAGCAACGCCAAGATAGTCAAAAACTACTGCATGCGTTTAAACGGCAAGATTGGAAGACCATCTATTACTATCAATTGAAGGCGGTAAACTTAGCTAAGGATATTCAAATAAAAAATGATCATGTAAGTCATGATGAAAAGAATGCTTTAATAAAAAATGCTAAGTTTTTCGAGTATTTGAATCGGCATCCCGTACCCTATGAAGAGAATCCGCCTGTTACCGGGATTCAATTTTTGCTAAATCTGAATCAATTGTATTTGCCATTTTTATTCACCTTGGTGATTACTTTCGTTTTAAATCAACTCTATACTTCAAAATATAGAAACAGAGCAGATATTAGTTCCTTGTTGCCAATTAATAGCAGTAAAAAATACATTTTTGACAATTTGAGTGGTGTGATAATTAGTGCTGGTATCTTCTATTCAGTTAATATTTTAGTGTTTGTCATTGCATCCCTTATCTTCAAAACGGGTAATCTAAATTATCCTTTTTATCTATATAAGAGTTTGATTGGGCAGACGATTAATGAGTATATTCCTACAAGCAGAGTTATGGTTCCAATAATCATTCTTCAGATTTTTGTGGGATTATTCGTGATTAATTTTGTTCAATTAGTTTCAAGTATTGTGCGAGATAAATTTTCCAGCTTATTTATCTCCCTTGTCTTATTACTCGGATTAAATCTTTCAACTACAGTTATCCAGCCTTTACAAAAATTAGCGATGTGGCTACCGACTACTTACTTCAATGCGATAAATGTGGTTTCCGGAGAAATCTCTGTGCAGTATCATAATGCGCAGGTAACTTTTGTCTCAGGAGTGATGACGCTCATTATTGCAAGTATGGTTAGCTATGGATTAGGAATGCTGGTTAATAAAATCAAGGTATAGTTAACGTTGCTTCCTTTAGATTCCTTGACCAAATAGAAGAAACAACCCACTTTTATAGTCCCATCTATGAAAGTAGGTTTTTATTTTGAAAAATATCAACTTTTTTCCAAAAAACTATTGCAATGGAAAACATCTTTGCTATAATAATATATGTTCTGCGGAAGTAGTTCAGTGGTAGAACACGACCTTGCCATGGTCGGGGTCGCGGGTTCGAATCCCGTCTTCCGCTCTAGATTGAAGGCTCACATTTGTGAGTCTTTTTTGTTTCAAAAATCAGTTTAAATTTTTTGAACTTTTTTCCAAAAAACTATTGCAATGAAAAACATCTTTGCTATAATAATATGTGTTCTGCGGAAGTAGTTCAGTGGTAGAACACGACCTTGCCATGGTCGGGGTCGCGGGTTCGAATCCCGTCTTCCGCTCTAAGATAAAAGACTCACCATTGGTGGGTCTTTTTTTGCGGGAAATAGCTCAGCTTGGTAGAGCGCTACGTTCGGGACGTAGAGGTCGCAGGTTCAAATCCGGTTTTCCCGATAGTGATGAAAAAGAGGAGTTGATTCCTCTTTTTTTGTTGCTTGAAATAAATGCTTATAAAAAGTTAGCAAATTTATTAGATTAACTTAAATCTCTTTGTTATAATAGCGTAAATGTTTGAAAGGGATGAAGTTGATGACAGCAAGTAAAGAATATCCATTATTAGAAAAGCAGGCTAAGGCACTCATGATTGGTGAAGACGATTGGATTGCTAACACGGCCAATCTTTCAGCTTTATTGTTTAATAGTCTTGAAAATGTTAATTTTGCTGGAGTATATCGCTACGAAAATGGAGAGTTAATTTTAGGTCCTTTTCAAGGTAAACCAGCATGTATACACATAGCTTTAGGAAAAGGGGTTTGTGGCACTGCTGCGAAAAATGAAAAAACAGAAATTGTGAAAAACGTTCATGATTTTTCAGGTCATATTGCCTGTGACAGTGCTTCAAATTCGGAAATTGTTGTGCCAATTTTTAAAAATGATAAATTATGGGGCGTTTTTGATTTTGATTCCACAGAAATTGCCAACTTTGGTGAAGAAGATCAGAAATATTTAGAAAAAATAGCGAGCTTAATTTTTAATCATTAAGCAAATTGTTTTACTCTATAGATAGAAACGATTAAAATATTATCGTTAATTTTATAAGGTGGTGTTTGTATGGAAAACTCTTATAGTAAAAGTGCTAATCAAGTTTTGGAAATTGCACGTGAACAAGCGCAGAATTTCCATCATCGCTTAATTGGAACAGAACATGTTTTATTAGCTTTGGTAATTGAATCAGATGGGGAAGCTGGTAAGATTTTACGTTCTTGGAATTTAACTCCAACTGCAATTCGTGAAGAAATTGAGCGTTATACAGGCTATGGTTCTGCTGCTAATGCTAGTTATATGGAAATGTCACCTAGACTTAATTTAGCTTTGAATCTTGCAAAAAGAACTGCTCAAGATGATGGCTCTCGTGAAATTCAAACTAACCATATTTTGTATGGCTTAATTGCGAGCGAGCAAGTTTTATCTGCAATGATTTTGAAGAGCTTGAATGTAGATTTGGATCATTTAAGAGAAGATATCAAGAACAGCTTAGGGACTAATCCAGATAATAATGATTTTGGAGATTCTTCTAATTGGCTAAACAATTCTTCTTTAAATGGAAATCAACCTAAGCAAAAGAAGAGTACAACGCCAACTTTGGATAGTGTGGGCGTCAATTTGAATGAACGTGTAAAAAATGGCGGCATTGATCCTGTCATTGGTCGTGATAAGGAAATTAAACGCGTGATTCAAATTCTTTCTCGTCGAACTAAGAATAATCCTGTTTTAGTGGGAGAACCTGGTGTTGGTAAAACGGCAGTTGCTCAAGCTATTGCTACCGAAATTGTGAACAAGAGAGTGCCAGCAGATTTGCTCAATAAGCGAGTAATGGCTCTAAATATGGGCAGTTTAGTTGCTGGTACAAAATACCGTGGTGAATTTGAAGATCGTGTTAAGAAGATTTTGAAAGAAATCGCTAAAGACGGCAAAGTTATTCTTTTTGTCGATGAAATGCATACTTTGATTGGTGCTGGTGGAGCTGAAGGTTCAATTGATGCGGCTAATATTTTGAAACCTTCTCTTGCTCGTGGCGATATTCAAATGATTGGTGCGACAACTTTTGATGAATATCAAAAATACATTGAAAAAGATCAGGCTTTAGCTCGTCGTTTCCAACAAGTTCGTTTAAATGAACCATCAAAGGAAGATGCTTTAGCAGTTTTGAACGGTTTAAGACCAAAATATGAGAAATTCCATCATGTAACTATTTCAGATGCTAGTTTAGAAGATGCGGTTGATCTTTCTTCACGTTACATTTCTGATCGTTTCTTGCCAGATAAGGCTATTGACTTAGTTGATGAAGCTGCAGCGGCTGTTAAGATCCAAAATAATGCTGGATCCAATATTCGTTTAAACCAGATCAACGAACAAATTAAGAAAATTATCGATCAAAAGAATGAAGCTGCTTCCAATCAAAACTTTGTAGAGGCTGCTAAACTTCAAGATAAGCAAAATAGTTTGCAATTGAAGCGTGAACAAATTGCTGAACAAGTGGATGAACAAATTAGTTCAAAGGCCGTTGTAAAACCAGAAGATATTGCTAAAGTGGTTTCTAGTTGGACGGGTGTGCCAGTTACTCAAATGAAGCGTAATGAAAGCCGCCAACTCGCTCACTTAGAAGGGATTTTACATGAGCGTGTTATTGGCCAAGATAAAGCTGTTTCTGCAGTTTCTCGTGCAATTCGTCGTAGTAGAAGTGGAATTAAGGATGAAAAACGTCCTATTGGATCTTTCCTATTCCTGGGGCCAACTGGTGTTGGTAAGACAGAACTTGCCAAATCTGTGGCTGCTGCAATGTTTGGCTCAGAAGACAATTTGATTAGAATTGATATGTCTGAATACATGGATCAAATTGCCAACAGCAAATTAATTGGTTCAGCTCCAGGTTATGTTGGTTATGAAGAGGGTGGCCAATTATCTGAACAAGTTCGTCGTCATCCATATTCAGTAGTTTTACTCGATGAAGTTGAAAAGGCTCATCCTGATGTCTTTAACTTATTGTTGCAAGTTCTTGATGAAGGATTCTTGACTGATTCTAAAGGTAGAAAAGTTGACTTTAGAAATACAATTATCATCATGACGTCTAACTTGGGTTCAAGAAGTATTTTTGAAACTAGCGCAGTTGGATTTAATGCAGATAATGAAAATCAAATCAAGATGCGCCAAGATTGTGTTCGTCAAGCCCTCAAGCAATTCTTCCGTCCAGAATTTTTGAACAGAATTGATGAAACAATCATCTTTGATGAATTGAACAAGCCAGAACTTCGTCAAATTGTTAGTCTTTTAACTAATAAATTGGCAGCTCGTCTTGATAAACAAGGCGTAAACTTGAAGATTTCACGTGCAGCTTTGGATAAACTTGCCAAAGATGGTTATGACCCAGAAATGGGTGCTCGTCCACTTCGTCGTGCAATTCAAAATGATATTGAAGATAAAATTGCCGAAATGTTAATCGGTGGAGAATTAAAACCAGGTTCAACTTTGAAGATTGGTAGCTCACACGATAAGTTAAAATTTGAAGTTGTAACTGATAAAAAAGAAACAGTAAAAAGTTAACAGTTAATTATTGACAAATCTATAAATTTATAGTATATTAGTTGCTGATTTAAAAGGCTGAAGTTCAGGATTTTGCTGATCTATTGTCCAGCAAAATGATAATGGCAAAAACGACTTTTAGTTGTTTTTGTCTTTTTTATGCTCAAATTTCATGCTTTTTGATTTTGTAACAGAAATGTAATATTTGCTTTCTCTAACAGAAAGGATGTTTTTCCTTGTTAAATGGACACGTAGTGAACTACGGTAAACATCGTACAAGACGTAGTTTTTCAAGAATTAAAGAAGTATTGAGACTACCTAACTTGACTGATGTTCAAACCGAATCATATAAGTGGTTTCTTGATGAAGGTATTAAGGAAGTCTTTGATGACATTATGCCAATTGGTGACTTCTCAGGTAAGCTTTCATTAGAATATGTAGGTTATAAGCTTCAAAAGCCTAAGTATACAGTTGATGAAGCACGTGATCATGATGCAACTTATGCTGCACCTATGCACGTTACTTTGAAGTTAACTAATCAAGAAACTGGTGAAATTAAAACTCAAGATGTTTTCTTTGGCGATTTGCCATTAATGACTGAATCAGGCTCATTTATTATTAATGGTGCTGAAAGAGTCATTGTTTCTCAATTAGTTAGATCACCAGGTGTATATTATTCAGGTGATTATGATAAAAATGGTCGTCAAATCTTTGGTGCTACTGTTATTCCTAACCGTGGTGCTTGGCTTGAATACGAAACTGACGCCAAGAATGTTTCTTATGTACGTGTAGACCGTACTCGTAAGCTTCCACTTAGTGTGCTTATTAGAGCTATGGGTATTGGCTCAGACAGCGACATTATTGAAATGTTTGGTCAAAGTGACACTTTACAATTTACTTTAGATAAAGATGTTCACAAGAATCCTGCAGATTCACGTGTTGCTGAATCATTGAAGGACATTTACGAAAGACTTCGTCCAGGTGAACCTAAGACTACTGATTCATCTCGTTCTCTTTTGTACGCTAGATTCTTTGACCCACGTCGCTACGATTTAGCTCCAGTTGGTCGTTACAAGATTAATAAGAAACTTTCACTTAAGAATCGTTTATACGGACAAACTTTAGCTGAAACTTTGGCTGATCCAGATACTGGTGAAATTATTGCTAAGAAGGGTACTGTGGTTACTCATGAAGTAATGGATACTCTTGAAAAGTACCTTGATCGTGATGACTTTAAGATGGTAACTTACCAACCTTCAAAGGAAGGTGTTTTGCCAGACCCAATTACAGTTCAAGAAATTAAGGTTTACTCAAAAGTAAATCCTGAACGTGTAGTTAAGTTAATGTCAAATGGTCACATTGATAAGGAAGTTAAGCATTTAACTCCAGCCGATGTTTTGGCTTCAATTAACTACTTCTTAGTTCTTCAAGACAAGATTGGTACTACTGACGATATTGACCACCTTGGTAACCGTCGTATTCGTCGTGTAGGTGAACTTCTTCAAAACCAATTTAGAATTGGTTTAGCAAGAATGGAACGTGTCGTTCGTGAAAGAATGTCAATCCAAGATCCTTCAACTGTTACACCACAACAATTGATCAATATTCGTCCAATTGTTGCAAGTATCAAGGAATTCTTTGGTTCATCACAACTTTCACAATTTATGGACCAACACAACCCATTAGGTGAATTGACCCACAAGCGTCGTATGTCAGCTTTAGGGCCTGGTGGTTTGACTCGTGATCGTGCCGGATATGAAGTTCGTGACGTTCACTACACTCACTATGGTCGTTTATGTCCAATTGAAACACCTGAAGGTCCTAACATTGGTTTGATTAACTCACTTGCTTCTTACGCAATCATCAACAAGTATGGCTTCATCGAAACCCCATACCGTCGTGTTTCATGGAAGACTCACAAAGTTACTGATAAGATTGACTACTTAACTGCTGATGTTGAAGATAACTACATTATTGCCGGAGCTAACACTCGCTTAAATGACGATGGTTCATTCAAGGATGACTTGATTTTAGCTCGTCATAAGGAAGATAACGTCGAAGTTACTCCAGATAAGATTGACTACATGGACGTTATTCCTAAACAAGTTGTGTCAGTTGCTTCTGCATGTATTCCTTTCCTTGAAAACGACGACTCTAACCGTGCTTTGATGGGTGCCAACCAGCAAAGACAGGCTGCACCTTTAATTAATCCACACAGTTCACTTGTTGGTACTGGTATGGAATACCGTGCTGCCCACGATTCTGGTGCTGCTTTAGTTGCTAAGGCTGCTGGTACTGTTGAATATGTTGATGCTAATGAAGTTCGCGTTAGACGTGAAGATGGTACTTTAGATAAGTATGTTCTTGAAAAGTACCGTCGTTCAAACAACTCTAAGTCATATAACCAAACTCCTAATGTTAAGTTAGGTGATCATGTAGACAAGAGCGATGTTATTGCTAACGGTCCAACTATGGATCATGGGGAACTTGCATTGGGTCAAAACCCAGTTATTGCCTTCATGACTTGGAACATGTACAACTATGAAGATGCCATCATGCTTTCAGAACGTTTGGTAAAAGATGATGTTTACACTTCAATTAGTATTGAAGACTACGAATCAGAAGCACGTGACACTAAGCTTGGTCCTGAAGAAATCACCCGTGAAATCCCTAACGTGGGTGAAGATGCTTTGAAGGACTTAGACGCTGAAGGTATCATTCGTATCGGTGCTGAAGTTCACGATGGCGACATTTTGGTAGGTAAGGTTACTCCAAAGGGTGTAACTGAATTATCTGCTGAAGAAAGATTACTTCACGCTATTTTTGGTGAAAAAGCTCGTGAAGTTCGTGATACTTCTCTTCGTGTACCACACGGTGGTGGCGGTATCGTTCAAGACGTTAAGGTTTATACTCGTGAAGCCGGCGATGAACTTTCACCAGGTGTTAACACTATGGTTAGAGTTTACATCGCTCAAAAGAGAAAGATTCAAGTTGGGGACAAGATGTCTGGTCGTCACGGTAACAAAGGTACTGTTGCTATGGTTGCTCCAGAAGAAGATATGCCATACTTACCAGATGGTACTCCAGTTGATATCTGCTTGAACCCAATGGGTGTGCCTTCACGTATGAACATTGGACAGCTTCTTGAACTTCACTTAGGTCGTGCAGCTAATGATTTAGGTATTCACGTTGCTACTCCTGTATTTGACGGGGCAACAGAAGAAGATGTTTGGAACACTGTTCGTCAAGCTGGTGTTGATAAAGATGGTAAGACAGTTATTTACGATGGACGTACTGGTGAACCATTCCATAACCGTGTATCTGTAGGTATCATGCACTACTTGAAGCTTACTCACATGGTTGATGATAAGATTCACGCACGTTCAATCGGACCTTACTCACTTGTTACTCAACAACCACTTGGTGGTAAAGCTCAATTTGGTGGACAGCGTTTTGGTGAAATGGAAGTTTGGGCTCTTGAAGCTTACGGTGCAGCTTACACATTGCAAGAAATCTTGACTTACAAGTCAGATGACGTTGTTGGACGTGTAAAGGCATATGAAGCTATTGTTAAGGGCGAAAGAATTCCTAAGCCAGGTGTTCCTGAATCATTCCGTGTTCTTGTTAAAGAATTACAATCTCTTGGATTAGATATTCGAGTTCTTGACTTAGACCATAAGGAAATTGAGTTACGTGATATGAATGATGATTCAAATGAACATTTGAATATTGATACCTTGTCACGTATGGCAGAAGAACAACAAAAGAAGAAGTTAGCCGAAGAAACTACAAAAGAAGATAATAAGTCTGCAGATAAGCCAGAAAATACACCTGTAGACAATTCAGACGACAAGGTTTCTAAATAGTAGGAGGTTAAACTTTTGATCGACGTAAATAAGTTTGAAAGTATGCAAATTGGTCTTGCATCACCTAACAAGATCAGAAGCTGGTCATATGGTGAAGTTAAAAAGCCTGAGACCATCAACTACCGTACTTTAAAGCCAGAAAAAGATGGCTTATTTGATGAAAGAATTTTTGGACCAACTAAAGATTGGTCATGTGCTTGTGGTAAGTACAAGGGTGTTAGATACCGCGGAATCGTTTGTGATCGTTGTGGTGTTGAAGTTACTTCTTCTAAAGTAAGAAGAGAAAGAATGGGACACATTGAATTAGCTGCCCCAGTAACTCATATTTGGTACTTCAAAGGCATTCCATCAAGAATGGGTTTAGTTTTGGATATTTCTCCAAGACTTCTTGAAGAAGTCATTTACTTTGCTGCATACATTGTTATTGATCCAGGTGATACTGATCTTGAACCAAAGCAATTGTTAACTGAAGCAGAATACCGTGAACAAAAAGCTAAGTATGGCAATCGTTTTGAAGCAAAAATGGGTGCTGAAGCTATCCGTGAATTGCTTAAAAAGGTTGACTTGGCTAAAGAAGTTGCAGCTTTAAAGAAAGAACTTCAAACTGCAACTGGTCAAAAGCGTACGCGCGCAATTCGTCGTTTGGACATTTTGGATGCATTTAAGAATTCTGGTAACAAGCCAGAATGGATGATTATGGATGCTGTTCCAGTTATCCCACCAGACTTGCGTCCAATGGTTCAACTTGAAGGTGGACGTTTTGCTACTTCTGACTTGAACGATTTGTACAGACGTGTAATTAACCGTAACAACCGTTTAAAGAGATTGCTTGATTTAAATGCACCAAACATTATCGTTCAAAACGAAAAGCGTATGCTTCAAGAAGCTGTTGATGCCTTGATCGACAATGGTCGTCGTGGTCGTCCAGTTGTTGGACCAGGTAACCGTCCACTTAAGTCACTTTCACACATGCTTAAAGGTAAGCAAGGTCGTTTCCGTCAAAACTTGCTTGGTAAGCGTGTTGACTACTCTGGTCGTTCAGTTATCGATGTTTCACCAAAATTGAAATTCTATCAATGTGGTGTTCCTCGTCCAATGGCTCTTGAATTATTCAAACCATTTGTAATGCACGAATTGGTTAAGCGTAAGATTGCATCTAACATCAAGAATGCTAAGCGTAAGATTGATCGTGAAGATGACGATATCTGGGATGTACTTGAAGATGTAATTAAGGAACGTCCAGTTCTTTTGAACCGTGCACCTACTTTGCACCGTTTGAGTATCCAAGCCTTTGAACCAGTTTTGGTACCAGGTAAGTCAATTCGTTTGCACCCACTTGCTTGTGAAGCTTACAATGCCGACTTCGACGGTGACCAGATGGCCATTCACGTTCCATTATCAGATGAAGCTGTTGCGGAATCACGTTTGCTCATGCTTGCAGCTCACCATATTTTGGCACCTAAGGATGGTAAGCCAATCGTAACTCCATCACAGGACGTCGTACTTGGTAACTACTGGTTAACTCAAGCTGAAAAGGGCCGTGAAGGTGAAGGTATGATCTTTAGCTCTCCTGCAGAAGCAGCTGTAGCTTACGAAAATGGCGACATTCACTACCATACAATTATTGGTATGTCTGCAGATTCAATGCCTGAAAAGCCATGGCCTAAGGGTCATGAACATGGAATCTTCATTACTACTTACGGTAAGATTGTATTCAATCAAATTTTCCCTGAAGATTACTTCTACATTAATGAACCTACAGAGGAAAACTTGAATAATCCACTTAGCGCTAAGTACTTCTTAAACGAAGGTGAAGATATCCACACTAAAATTAATGAGGTTGCCGATGATTTAATTGCAAATCCATTCAAGAAGGGCTTCTTGTCAGATTCTATTGCCACTATCTACAAGTACTACAAGGTTCAAAGAACCTCAGAATATCTTGATGATTTGAAGACTTTAGGCTACACTAGTTCAACTATTTCCGGAATTACTATCGGTATGAACGATGTTCCAGAAATTACTGATAAGGATGATAAGGTAGCTAAGGCTCACAAGCAAGTTGATGTAGTATCTAAGCAATTTAGACGTGGACTTATCACTGAACAAGAACGTCATGACCGAGTAATTAATATTTGGAATCAATGTAAAGATGAAGTTCAAAATGAAATTGCTCAAATTTATGATCCACGTAACCCAATTACAATCATGGCCGACTCAGGTGCCCGTGGTAACATTTCAAACTTTACTCAGTTAGCTGGTATGCGTGGTTTGATGGCCACTCCTAACGGTGGGTTGTTCGAAATTCCTGTTACTTCAAACTTCAAGGAAGGTTTGTCTGTATTGGAATTATTCATGTCCACTCACGGTGCTCGTAAAGGTATGACTGATACCGCCTTGAAGACTGCTCAGTCAGGTTACTTGACTCGTCGTCTTGTTGATGTAGCTCAAGATGTAATTATTCGTGAAGATGATTGTGGCACTGATCGTGGCATTACCGTTCATGCAATCATGGAAGGTGATGAAATGATCGAACCATTATTTGACCGTTTGCTTGGTCGTTTCACTGCTGAAACTGTTAAGGATCCAAAGACTGGTGAAGCTATTGTTGGTCCTGATGTAATGATGGACGAAAAGATGGCTCGTAAGATCTGTGATGCTGGTGTAACTCACGTTGAAATTCGTTCAATTTTAACTTGTGATACTCCTCACGGTGTCTGCCGTAAGTGTTACGGTATGAACTTAGCAACTGGGGAAGAAGTTGAAGTTGGTGAGGCAGTAGGTACTGTTGCCGCTCAATCAATTGGTGAACCTGGTACTCAGCTTACTTTGAGAACTTTCCACAACGGTGGGGTTGCCGGTGCTGAAGATATTACTCAAGGTTTGCCTCGTGTGCAAGAATTGTTTGAAGCTCGTAACCCTAAGGGTCGTGCTACAATTTCTGAAGTTGATGGTATCGTTGATTCTATTCAAGAAAACCCAGCTGAACACACTCGCGAAATTACTGTTAAGGGTAAGATTGATACCAGAAGTTACAGTGTTCCTTACACTGCTTCAGTTGCCGTTGGCGAAGGTGATGAAGTTCACCGTGGTGACAAATTAACTCTAGGTTCTGTTGATCCTAAGGAATTAATTCAAGTTACTGATACTTTAACTACTGAAAAGTACATCTTAGCTGAAGTTCAAAAGGCCTACAGAATGCAGGGTGTAGATATTTCTGATAAGCACGTCGAAGTATTAACTCGTCAAATGCTTCAAAAGGTTCGTGTTCTTGATCCAGGTGAAACTGACATCTTGCCAGGTGAAGTTATGGATATTGGTCAATTCCGTGACCGTAACAAGGAAGTTATTATTTCTGGTGGTATTCCAGCAACTGCACAAAGTATTATTTTGGGTATTACAAAGGCTGCCCTTGAAACTAACAGTTTCTTGTCTGCTGCTTCATTCCAAGAAACTACTCGTGTGCTTACTGATGCTTCTATCAGAGGTAAGAATGATCCATTGCTTGGACTTAAGGAAAACGTTATTATCGGTAAGATTATTCCAGCAGGTACTGGTATGCCGGTTTACCGTAGCATGGAACCACAAGCTGATGTTGAAAAATCAAAATCTGTTTATTCAATTGCTGACATTGAAAAGCAAATGAATGATAAAGATAAAAAGCCTGAAGCTTAAATTTAGGTAAAAGAAAAGCATCTATTCAATTTGAATAGGTGCTTTTTTGTTTAGAAAGAAAGTAAACCACTAACTAATCCTAAGTAGATATAAGGAATAAAGGCAAAAGGCTGTGTTCTTGAACGGTACTTATATTCTAGAAAGTAATGAACTAGAGAAAAAATGGCTCCCACTAAAAAAGCAAGATTAGCAAAGTGCGGATTCCACATTAGGGCTAATATAATGTAGATTATTAAGTCTCCGCTTCCTAACTTATGAAAAAAGGTGTAAATTAATAAAATTAAACAAATTGGGAAAAACTCAAGAGCATCAATTAAAGAATATGCGGGAGAAGTTTGAAGCCAATAAATAAAAGCGGCTGAAAAAAGTGGAATTAAAAAGATGCTAGGAAACTCTTGCTTTTGATAATCAAAACAAACTATTACTAATAAATAAAATAAGAAAATAGCTAAATAAATATTTGATAAATTTAAAAGATCCAGTTTTAAAAAAGCCAATCCTCCGATAAGTTCGATGAAAAAATACAGAGGTGGAATGGGGCTTCCACAATAACTGCATTTTCCTTTTAAAACTATATATGATATTAGGGGAATTTCTGCTAACAAGGAGAGTTCTGTTTTGCAAAAATTGCATTTAGAACGAGTTAAGAGAAAATCTTCTTTTAAATAGCGGTCGCAAATTACACCTGCATGCGAAGCTAAACAGGCACCAATCATGAAATTTACAAAAAACAAATAATCACCTCAGTTATAAGTACGTAAAAAAATAAATTTTATCTTTTTTTATCCAAAAGAGTTTGATTTATTGTCAAAAGCGAGTACAATGGTGATTGTATGTTTTGAACAATCTGTCTGGGTAAAAAGAAACTCCCGGATGTGTGAACAAAATAGTTATTTTTAGGAGGAAACAATTAATGCCAACCATTAACCAATTGGTAAGAAAAGGCCGTCACTCAAAGACGACTAAATCAAAGTCACCAGCTTTGAACTACGGTTACAACAGTATGAAGAAGGAATTAGTATTCAACCCAGCTCCACAAATGCGTGGGGTAGCAACTCGTGTTGGTACTATGACTCCAAAGAAGCCTAACTCAGCTTTACGTAAGTATGCCCGTGTACGTCTTTCAAACTTGATCGAAGTTACTGCATACATTCCAGGTGAAGGCCACAACTTGCAAGAACACTCTGTTGTTTTAATTCGTGGTGGTCGTGTAAAAGACCTTCCTGGTGTACGTTACCACATTATCCGTGGTGCTCTTGACACTGCAGGTGTTGATGGCAGAAAGCAAAGCCGTTCTAAGTACGGTACTAAGAAAGGTTAAGGAGGAGTTAAATAATGCCTAGAAAAGGACATGTAACTAAGAGAGACGTTTTAGCAGATCCAGTTTACAACTCAAAGCTCGTTACTAAGTTGATCAACCACTTAATGATCGACGGTAAGAGAGCTAAGGCATCTTCAATCCTTTACGATGCTTTCACTATTGTTAAGGATAAGACTGGTAAGGAACCACTTGATGTCTTTGAAGAAGCAATGAACAACGTTATGCCAGTTCTTGAAGTAAGAGCTCGTCGTATCGGTGGTTCAAACTACCAAATCCCAGTTGAAGTTCGTCCAGAAAGAAGAACTACTTTAGGTTTAAGATGGCTTGTTTCATACGCACGTTTACGTAATGAACACACTATGGATGAACGTTTAGCTAACGAAATCATCGACGCTTCAAACAACACTGGTTCAGCAGTTAAAAAACGTGAAGATGTTCACCGTATGGCTGAAGCAAACCGTGCATTTGCACACTACCGCTTCTAATTTGTTCTTTTGTATTTTTAAGAGGAGACTTTATTTATGGCTAATAAGCGTGAATTTCCATTAGAAAAGACACGTAACATTGGTATCATGGCCCACATCGATGCGGGTAAGACTACCACTACTGAACGTATCCTTTACTACACTGGTAAGATCCACAAAATTGGTGAAACTCACGAAGGTGATTCACAAATGGACTGGATGGATGAAGAAAAGGAACGTGGTATCACTATCACTTCAGCTGCCACTACAGCTCAATGGAAAGATTACAGAATTAACATTATCGATACCCCAGGACACGTTGACTTCACTATCGAAGTAGAACGTTCACTTCGTGTTCTTGATGGTGCCGTAACTGTTCTTGATGCTCAAGCTGGTGTTGAACCACAAACTGAAAATGTTTGGCGTCAAGCTGAAACTTACGGTGTTCCTCGTATTGTTTTTGTTAACAAGATGGATAAGATTGGTGCTGACTTTGATAAATCAGTTAAGTCACTTCATGAACGTTTAAACGCAAACGCACATGCAGTTCAAATGCCAATCGGTTCAGCTGATACTTTTGAAGGTGTTATCGACTTAATCAACATGGTTGCTGATATCTATGACGAAGATAAGCTTGGTTCAAAGTGGGATACTGTTCCAGTTCCTGATGAATACAGGGAAGAAGCAACTAAGCGTCGTAACGAATTAATTGAAGCAGTTGCTGATGTTGATGACGGCATCATGGAAAAATACCTTGGCGGTGAAGAAATTTCTAATGATGAATTGAAGGCTGCTATCCGTAAAGCAACCATTAATTTGGAATTCTTCCCAGTTTACGCAGGTTCAGCATTTAAGAACAAGGGTGTTCAAATGATGCTTGATGGTGTTGTTGATTACTTACCATCACCACTTGACGTAAAACCTTACGTTGCTCATGATCCTAAGACTGGTGATGAAGTAGAACTTAGAGCTAACGACAATGAACCATTTGCTGCCTTAGCATTTAAGATTGCTACTGATCCATTTGTTGGTCGTTTGACTTTCATCCGTGTTTACACTGGTTCTCTTGAATCAGGTTCATACGTATTGAACTCTTCAAAGAATTCTCGTGAACGTGTTGGTCGTTTGCTTCAAATGCACGCAAACTCAAGAACTGAAATTCCAGAAGTATTTTCAGGTGATATTGCTGGTGCTATTGGTTTGAAGAACACAACTACTGGTGACTCATTAACTGATCCAAAGCGTCCACTTATTTTGGAAAGTTTGGAAATCCCAGATCCAGTTATCCAAGTTTCTATTGAACCTAAATCAAAAGCTGACCGTGATAAGATGGATGTTGCTTTACAAAAGCTTACTGAAGAAGACCCAACTTTCCGTGCTGAAACTAACCCAGAAACTGGTCAAACTTTGATTTCTGGTATGGGTGAATTACACTTAGACATCATGGTTGAACGTATGAAACGTGAATTTAACGTTGAAGCAACTATTGGTGAACCACAAGTTGCTTACCGTGAAACTTTCACTAAGGAAGCTAAGGCTCAAGGTAAGTTCGTTCGTCAATCAGGTGGTAAGGGTCAATACGGTGATGTTTGGATTGACTTCACTCCAAATGAAGAAGGTAAAGGTTACGAATTTGAAGACGCTATCGTTGGTGGTGTTGTTCCTCGTGAATTTATTCCTTCAGTTGACGCTGGTTTACAAGAAGCTATGAAGAATGGTGTTCTTGCAGGCTACCCATTGATCGATGTTAAGGCTAAGCTTTACGATGGTAGTTACCACGAAGTCGACTCTTCAGAAGCTGCATTTAAGGTCGCTGCATCACTTGCTCTTAGAAACGCTGCTTCTAAGGCTGGCGCTGTAATCTTGGAACCAATTATGAAGGTTCAAGTAACTACTCCTGAAGAATACTTAGGTGACGTTATGGGTTCAATTACCGCTCGTCGTGGTACTATGGACGGTATGGAAGATAGAGCTGGTGCTAAGGTATTGAATGCTATGGTTCCACTTGCTGAAATGTTTGGTTACGCAACTACTTTGCGTTCATCAACTCAAGGTCGTGGTACTTTCACTATGGTATTTGACCACTACGCTCCAACTCCTAAATCAATTCAAGATGAAATTATTAAAAAGCGTGGAACTAACGCAGAATAATTAAAACATTTTGATACTAAAAGAGATATTTGGTAAATCCAATATCTCTTTTTTAATTTAAAAAAATCAAGAAAAGTACATGAAAACCTTGATATTTAAGGTTATACCAAGTACAATAGTCTTTGTGCATTTGAAGGGTACGTCTATCCTCGGGGCACAATTGTTGTAATGCGTTGACGCAAAAGGTTGCGGCACGCCAGGCTGCATTGCCACAGAGGCGTGCGGGGAATTTTTGTCGAGCTAGTCATCTTATTAAAGAAGACGTTAAGGAGGTAATTTAATGGCAAGTCAATCAATTCGTATTAGACTAAAGTCTTACGAACATGGTATTCTCGATGAATCAGCTGCTAAGATCGTAGCTACTGCAAAGAGAACTGGAGCAGAAATTTCAGGTCCAGTTCCTCTTCCAACAGAAAGAACTTTATACACTGTTCTTCGTTCACCACACATAAACAAGGACTCACGTGAACAGTTCGAAATGCGTACACATAAGCGTTTAATTGATATTTTGAATCCAACACCTAAGACTGTTGATTCATTAATGAAGCTTGATCTTCCAAGCGGTGTAGATATCGAAATTAAATTGTAATTTAAATAGAAAGAGGTGTAAACATGACCAAAGGAATCTTAGGAAGAAAAGTTGGTATGACTCAAATCTTTACTAAAGATGGTATCCTTGTTCCTGTAACTGTTGTTGAAGCAACTCCTAACGTTGTTATGCAAGTTAAGACTGTCGAATCAGATGGTTACGAAGCAGTTCAATTAGGTTACCAAGACAAGCGTGAAGTATTGAGCAACAAACCAGAACAAGGTCATGCTGCAAAAGCAAAGACTTCACCTAAGCGCTTCATTCGAGAAATTCGCGGTGTTGAGCTTAAGGATTACGAAGTAGGCTCAGAAGTCACTGTGGATACATTTAAGGAAGGTGACGTCGTAGACGTTACTGGTACTACAAGAGGTCATGGATACCAAGGTAACATTAAGCGTTGGGGCCAATCAAGAGGACCAGAAACTCACGGTTCAAGATACCACAGAATTCCTGGTTCAATGGGTTCAATTATTAACCGTGTACCAAAGGGCAAGCGTTTGCCAGGTCACATGGGTGTAAAGCAAGTTACCATTGAAAACTTAGTAATTGAAAAAGTTGTTGCAGATAAGAACGTATTAATGATCAAGGGTAACGTTCCAGGTGCTAAGAATTCATTAATCACTGTTAAGTCTGCTTCAAAGGCTGTAAAAGCTGATAAATAGGAAGGAGGACTAGAATGGCTAATTTAAAACTTATTGATCAAAACGGTAAGGATTCTGGTGAAGTTACTTTAAACGATAGCGTTTTTGGTATCGAACCTAATGAAAGTGTTGTATTTGACGCAATTATTAGACAAAGAGCTGGTAAGCGTCAAGGTACTTCAAAAGTTAAGAACAGATCTGCCGTTCGTGGCGGTGGTAAGAAGCCTTGGAGACAAAAGGGTACAGGTCGTGCTCGTCAAGGTTCTATCAGATCACCACAATGGCGTGGTGGTGGTGTTGTATTTGGACCAACTCCACGTTCATACGCATACTCAATGCCAAGAAAGCAACGTCGTTTGGCTATTAAGTCAGTTCTTTCCCAAAAGTTAATTGACAATGATTTAGTTGTATTGGATAAGTTGACTATGTCAGCTCCGAAGACTAAAGAATTAGTTTCAATGTTGACTAACTTAAAGCTTGAAGGCAAGGTTTTAGTTGTTTCTGACGACGAAAACGTACAACTTTCTGCTAGAAATTTAACTAATGTTAAGGTTGTTCCAGTTAACGGCTTAAATGTTGAAGATGCAGTTAACTTTGACAAGTTAATCTTAACTCAAGATGCTGTGAAGAAGATTGAGGAGGTATTGGCTTAATGGATGCACGTGATATCATTTTAAGACCTGTCATTACCGAAAAGTCTACGAACTTGATGGATGATAAGAAGTACACCTTTGACGTGCTCTTAACTGCTACCAAGACTCAAGTTCGTAATGCTGTTGAAGAAATCTTTGATGTAAAGGTTAAGAGCGTAAACATTATGAACGTTCGCGGCAAGGATAAGCGTGTTGGTCGTTACTTTGGTAAAACTGCTCGCCGTAGAAAGGCTATCGTTACTTTAACTAACGACTCAAACGACATTAAGATTTTCCAAGACGAAAATAAAGAAGACAACAAGTAATAGGAGGTCAGTCAATTGGCTATTAAAGTTTATAAGCCAACCACAAATGGTCGCCGTAATATGACTTCTTCCGACTTTGCTGAGATTACTAAGAGCAAGCCAGAACGTACCTTGCTTGAATCACAATCACACACTGCAGGTCGTAACTCATACGGTCATATTACAAGTAGACACCGTGGTGGTGGTCACAAGCAAAAGTACCGTATTATTGATTTTAAGCGTAATAAGGATAATGCAAAAGCAGTTGTTAAGGCAATCGAATATGATCCAAATAGAACTGCTAACATTGCTTTACTTCACTACACTGATGGTGTTAAGGCTTACATTTTAGCACCTAAGGGCTTAAAAGTTGGTGCTGTAGTTGAATCTGGTGAAAATGTAGATATTAAGCCAGGTAATACTTTACCATTAAAGAATATTCCTACTGGTACTTCAATTCACAATATTGAATTAAAGCCTGGTAAGGGTGGCCAACTTGTGAGAAGTGCTGGTGCTGGTGCACAAGTTTTAGGCAATGATGGTAACTACACTTTAGTAAGATTACAAAGTGGCGAAGTTCGTAAGATCTTGTCATCATGCCGTGCAACTATCGGTACTGTTGGTAATGAACAACACTCATTAATTCAATTAGGTAAAGCTGGTCGTAGCCGTTGGTTGGGCAAGCGTCCACAATCACGTGGTTCTGTAATGAACCCTAACGATCACCCACATGGTGGTGGTGAAGGTAAGGCACCTGTTGGTCGTCCACAACCTATGACTCCATGGGGTAAGAAGGCTCGTGGTATCAAGACTAGAGATGCTAAGAAGGCTAGCGAGAAGTTAATCATTCGTCACCGTAAAGGTAGCAAGTAATAGAAGGAGGGTTAATTAATGAGCCGTAGTATTAAAAAAGGTCCTTTTGCTGACGCATCCTTATTAAAGAAGGTTGATGCTCAACAAGATGCAGACAAGAAACAAGTTATTAAGACTTGGTCACGTCGTTCAACTATTTTCCCTTCCTTTGTTGGTTTGACTATAGCTGTTTACGATGGTAGAAAACATGTCCCAGTTTACATTACTGAAGACATGGTTGGTCATAAATTAGGTGAATTTGTTCCAACTAGAACTTTCCATGGACACAGAAGCACCGATGATAAAGCCACAGGAAAGGCTTAGAGGAAGGAGAAACATCTAAATGGCAGAACAAATTAGTTCAGCTAAGGCTGAAGCAAGAACTGTTCGCATCGCTCCTAGAAAAGCTCGCTTAGTAGTAGATTTAATTCGTGGCAAGAGCGTTGCTGAAGCATTAGCAATCTTGGAATTTACGCCTAGAGCTGCTTCCCCAATCGTTGAAAAGGTTCTTCGTTCAGCTATTGCTAACGCAGAACACAACTATGATCTTGAAAGTGCTAACCTTTACGTATCTGAAGCTTACGTAAATGAAGGTGCAACTTTGAAGAGATTCCGTCCACGTGCCAAGGGTATGGCTTCTCCAATTAACAAGAGAACTAGCCACGTGGTTGTAGTAGTTTCAGAAAAGAACGATTAAGGGAGGTATATTAATGGGTCAAAAGATTAACCCAAATGGTTTTCGTCTCGGCGTAATCCGTGATTGGGAATCAAAATGGTATGCTGACAGAGGATACAAGGAAACCTTAAATGAAGACCTTAAGATTAGAAAGTTTATTTCAGAAAAATTAAAGGATGCCTCTGTTTCCACTGTAGAAATTGAACGTGCAGCTAATAGAATTAACATTTCTATTCATACTTCAAAGCCAGGTATGGTAATTGGTAAGGGTGGTTCTGAAGTTGAAGCCCTTAGAAAGCAATTAAATGCCTTGACTAATAAGCAAGTTCATATTAATATTGTTGAAATTAAGAAGCCAGATCTTGATGCAAAATTAGTTGCTGATAGTATTGCTCGTCAACTTGAAGCTCGTATTGCTTTCAGACGTGCTATGCGTCAAGCTACTCAAAGATCTATGCGTGCCGGTGCTAAGGGTATTAAGGTTCAAACTTCAGGTCGTTTGAACGGTGCCGACATGGCAAGAAGAGAATGGCACACAGAAGGACGTGTTCCATTACAAACTTTAAGAGCTGATATTGATTATGCTTGGGTAAATGCATTCACTACTTATGGTGAAATTGGTGTCCAAGTATGGATCAACCGTGGCGAAGTATTGCCTACTCGTAAGAATAAGAATGCTTCAAAGCCAGCGAAGGGAGGAAATAAGTAATGCCTTTAGTACCAAAACGAGTAAAACACCGTCGTGAATTCCGTGGTAAGATGCGTGGTGCTGCTAAAGGTGGTAAGACCATTGCCTTTGGTGAATATGGTTTACAAGCCCTCGAATCACATTGGATTACTAACCGTCAAATCGAAGCTGCTCGTGTAGCTATGACTCGTTACATGAAGCGTGGCGGTAAAGTTTGGATTAGAATTTTCCCTCAAAAGTCATACACTGCTAAAGGTGTAGGTGTACGTATGGGTTCAGGTAAAGGTGCACCAGCTGGTTGGGTAGCTGTAGTTAAGAGAGAAAAGATTTTATTTGAAATTGGTGGCGTTTCTGAAGAAGTTGCTCGTGAAGCTTTAAGACTTGCTTCAACTAAGTTGCCAATCAAGACTAAATTTGTGACTAAAAGTTCGGAAGTAGGTGGCAATTCTAATGAAGGCTAAAGATATCAGATCATTAACCACTGATCAAATGTTAGAAAAAGAAAAGCAATATAAAGAAGAACTCTTCAATTTGCGTTTCCAACAAGCAACGGGTCAATTAGAAAATACCGCTCGCTTGAACAAAGTCCGTAAGAATATCGCAAGAATTAAGACAATTCTTAGCGAAAAAGCATTAGAAGAAAATTAGTGGAAGGGAGCTATTAACTTGAGCGAATCAAACGAAAGAAATCGTCGTCACGTATATCAAGGTCGTGTAGTTTCTGATAAGATGGACAAGACTATTACTGTTGTTGTTGATACTTACAAGAACCACCCTGTTTACAACAAGCGTATTAAGTATTCAAAGAAATACTATGCACAAGACGAAAATAATGAAGCTAAAGTTGGCGATACTGTTCGTATCATGGAAACCCGTCCATTATCTCGTACAAAACGCTTCCGTTTAGTTAAGATCGTTAAGAAATCTGTTTAATTTTGCGGATTTAGTGAGGGGAGGATTATACAGTGATTCAAAACGAATCTCGTTTAAAGGTTGCTGATAACTCTGGTGCTAGAGAACTTTTGGTTATTAGAGTCTTAGGTGGTTCTAAGCGTAAGACCGGTAACATCGGTGACATCGTAGTAGCTACTGTTAAACAAGCAACACCAGGTGGCGTTGTCAAAAAAGGTGACGTCGTAAAAGCTGTCATTGTTAGAACAAAATCAGGCGCACGTCGTGAAGATGGTTCATACATCAAATTTGACGAAAACGCTGGCGTAGTTATTAATGCAGATAAGAGCCCACGTGGTACTCGTATCTTTGGGCCAGTTGCACGTGAGTTGCGTGAGAACGACTTTATGAAGATCGTTTCTCTTGCTCCTGAAGTTTTATAATTGTTAGTGAGGTGCACTGATGTTTGTTAAAACTGGTGACAAGGTAAAAGTTATTGCCGGAAAAGATAAAGGTAAAGAAGGTACTGTTCTTTCTGTTAACGTTAAGAAGAACCGTGTGGTTGTTAAAGGCGTAAACATGATTAAGAAACACCAAAAGCCTTCACAAACTGATGCTAATGGTGGAGTAGTTGAATCAGAAGGTTCAATCCACGCATCAAACGTTAAAGTAATTTCAAAGGCAGAAGATAAGAAGTAGAGGGGAGGACACAAATGGCAAGTTATTTAGCTCAAGATTACAAAGAAAATGTAGTTCCTGCATTACAAGAAAAGTTTAACTACGATTCAATTATGCAAGTACCAAAGATCGACAAGATCGTATTGAACATGGGTGTTGGTGATGCTGTTTCCAACGCTAAGAACTTAGACGAAGCAGTTGAAGAATTGACTTTGATCTCAGGTCAAAAGCCATTAATTACTAAGGCTAAGAAATCAATCGCTAACTTCCGTTTACGTGAAGGTATGTCTATCGGTGCTAAGGTAACCCTTAGAGGCGATAGAATGTACGACTTCTTGTACAAGTTAATCAATGTTTCTCTTCCACGTGTTCGTGACTTCCGCGGTGTTTCAACTCGTTCATTCGATGGTCGTGGTAACTACACTTTGGGTATCAAGGAACAATTGATTTTCCCAGAAATCGATTTCGATAAGGTAAACCGTACTAGAGGTTTAGATGTTGTTATCGTTACTACTGCCAACACTGATGAAGAAGCTCGTGAACTTTTAGGTCAATTTGGTATGCCGTTTGCAAAATAATGGAGGACATTAATGGCTAAAACATCACAAAAAATTAGAAATCGTCGTCCTGCTAAATTCTCTTCACGCGAATATACACGTTGCGAGAGATGTGGTCGTCCACACTCCGTATACCGTAAGTTCGGTTTATGCCGTATTTGCTTAAAGGAATTAGCACACAAGGGTCAAATCCCTGGTCTTAAAAAGGCTAGTTGGTAGTAATACGGTTAGGAGGATAGCATAAATGGTCATGACAGATCCGATCGCAGATTACTTGACTAGAATTAGAAATGCCAACATGGCAAAGCATGATTCAGTTGAAATTCCTGCATCAAACATGAAGAAGTCTATTTCAGAAATTTTGAAGAATGAAGGTTTCATTCGCGATTATGAAATTGCAGATGATAACAAGCAAGGTATTATCAAGATTTTCTTGAAATATGGTCCAGACGGAGAACGTGTCATCTCAGGCTTAAAGCGTATTTCTAAGCCAGGTCTTAGAAACTATGTAAGTGCTGAAGACTTACCTAAGGTTCTTAACGGTTTAGGTATTGCCATCGTTTCTACTTCTGCTGGTGTAATTACCGATAAAGAAGCTAGACAAAAGAACGTTGGCGGCGAAGTTATTGCCTACGTTTGGTAATTCTGACAGAAAGGAGAACACTCAATGAGTCGTATTGGTTTAAAGACTATTGAAGTCCCTGACAGTGTCACTGTTACTAAGAATGGTGATGACATTACTGTTAAGGGTCCAAAAGGTGAATTAACTAGATATTTTGATCCAAAGATTACTTTCAATCAAGAAGATGGTAAGATTAACTTCACTCGTTCAAGTGAAAGTGATAAGGCTCTTCACGGTACCGAAAGAGCTAACTTGGCATCAATGATCGAAGGTGTAGTTGATGGTTACAAGAAGACTTTGAAGTTAATTGGTGTTGGTTACCGTGCACAAGCTCAAGGTAACAAGTTAACTTTAAATGTTGGTTATTCTCACCCAGTTGTATTGACTGCTCCTGAAGGCGTTTCTGTAAAAACAACTTCAGCAACTGATATCGAAGTAGAAGGTATCTCTAAGCAAAATGTTGGTCAATTTGCAGCTGAAATCCGCGATGTACGTCCACCAGAACCTTATAAGGGTAAGGGTATTCGTTACACTGACGAATATGTACGTCGTAAGGAAGGTAAGACTGGTAAGTAATAGTTAATTATTTTTGAGGTGAAATTGTGATTTCAAAACCAGATAAAAACAAATTACGCTTAAAGCGTCATAAACGTATTCGTGGTAAGATTTCTGGTACTGCTGAGCGCCCACGCTTAAGTATCTTTCGTTCAAACAAAAACATCTACGCTCAATTAATTGATGACGTAGCGGGTGTAACGCTTGCAAGTGCCTCAACTTTGGATAAGACTGTATCAGAAGATGCAAACAAAGTAGATCAAGCTGCAGCTGTTGGTAAAGCTATTGCTGAAGCAGCTAAAGCTAAAAACATTTCAAACGTTGTATTTGATAGAAGTGGTTACTTATACCACGGCCGTATTTCAGCTTTGGCAGATGCCGCACGTGAAAACGGATTAGAATTCTAGGAAAGGAGAATAACAGATGGCAAACCGCAACGATTCTCGCAATAATCGTAGAAACAAAGACGATATCGAAGATCAATTAGTAGCTATTAATCGTGTCACCAAGGTTGTTAAAGGTGGACAACGTATGAGATTTGCTGCTTTAGTTGTCGTTGGTGATAAAAAGGGTCGTGTAGGATTTGGTACTGGTAAGGCTCAAGAAGTCCCAGAAGCAATCCGTAAAGCCGTTGAGGATGGTAAGAAGAAAATGATCAACGTTCCTAAAGTTGGCACTACTATTCCTCATGAAGTTATCGGTCACTATGGTTCAGGTAACATTTTATTAAAGCCTGCTGAAGCTGGTTCTGGAGTTGCAGCTGGTGGTGCCGTACGTATCGTTATGGATATGGCTGGTATTTCAGATGTTACTTCTAAGTCACTAGGCTCCAACACTCCAATCAACGTTGTTCGTGCAACTATTGATGGATTAAAGAAGCTTAGAACTAGTGAAGAAGTTGAAAAGCTTCGCCAAGTAAAGAGCGCAGATTAGGGAGATTTTAGATGACTGATTTAAAAGTTACTTTAATTAGAAGTGTTGCCCACCGTCTACCAAACCAAAGAAAGATCGTTAAAGCTCTTGGTTTAGGTAGAGTAAGCAGTACCGTTGTTCTTCCAGATAACGCTGCTACCCGTGGTGCGTTAATGAAAATTGCTCACTTAATCTCTGTTGAAGAGATTAATAAATAGAATATCAAGGAGGTGCCGATTTAATGAAGCTTCATGAATTACATGCTGCTGAAGGTTCACGTCGCGCAAGAAAACGTGTTGGTCGTGGTACTTCAAGTGGTTACGGTAAAACTTCTGGCCGTGGTCAAAAGGGTCAATTAGCTCGTCAAGGCGGTCATACTCGTTTAGGTTTTGAAGGTGGACAAATGCCTTTATTCAGAACTATGCCTAAGCGTGGTTTCAATAATGTTAACCGTAAAGAATATGCAATCATTAATTTAGACGATTTGAACAAGTTTGAAGATGGTTCAGAAGTAACCATTGAAAACCTTAAGGAAAACGGCTTGGTAAAGAAAGAATTATCAGGTGTTAAGTTACTTGCTAACGGTGAATTAAAAGTTAAGTTAACTGTAAAGGTTAACAAAGCTTCTGAAGCTGCTAAAAAAGCAGTTGAAGCCGCTGGCGGAACTGTTGAGGTGATCTAATGTTTTCGACCTTGAAGAACGCCTTTAAGGATAAAGAAATTAGAACGAAGATTTACTTCACTCTCTTTATTCTTTTGCTATATCGCATCGGAGCTAATATTACTGTTCCGGGTGTTAATGCAAAGGCGATCACTCAAGTAGCACAAACTGGTTTGGTTCCTATGCTAGATACTGTATCTGGTGGGGGATTGGATAATTATTCAATTTTTTCATTGGGTGTTTCCCCGTACATTACCGCACAAATTGTTATTCAATTGTTGCAAATGGACATTGTTCCTACATTAGTTGAATGGGGTAAACAAGGTGAAGTTGGACGTCGTAAAACCAATCAAGTTACAAGATGGTTAGCACTTGGTGTTGCCTTTGTACAAAGTATTGGGATTACGTTAGGCTTTAACGCACTAACCCAAATGGGGCTAGTTAAAAATCAAACTCCTCAAACTTATATTGAAATTGCTATTATCATGACGGCAGGAACAATGTTGTTAACTTGGCTGGGTGATGAAATTACTGATAAAGGTTTGGGTAATGGTATCTCAGTAATAATTTTTGCAGGTATCATTGCTCGTCTCCCAGCAGGATTATGGCAAATTTATAAGGAAGAAATTATTAATAATAGTGCTAGTGATCGTTGGCAAGGTATCTTGTTCTTCATCGCGGTTATTGTAGCAATCCTTATCGTAACTCAACTTGTTACATGGGTTGAACAAGCTGTTCGTCGTATTCCAATTCAATATACTAGAAGAGCGACTATCAGTGGTTCAGAAAGTTTTCTACCATTAAAAGTTAATGTATCTGGAGTTATTCCGGTTATTTTTGCCAGTTCATTCATTATTACACCGGCAACCATTTTAATGGCCTTTCAAAGAAACCATGGCGATCAACAATGGTTTAAAGTGCTAACTAATATTTTTAGTTTACAGACCACCCCTGGAGTAATTATATATACACTTTTAATTATTTTATTTACATTCTTCTATGCTTTTGTTCAGGTTAACCCTGAGAAGCTAGCTGAAAACTTGCAAAAACAAGGTGCTTATATTCCAAGTGTTTGGCCAGGTAAAGATACTCAAAATTATATTTCAAAAATGTTAATGAAATTATCAACTGTTGGTTCAGTTTTCTTAGGTTTAGTTGCACTTTTACCACAGTTGGCTACAAACTTCTGGAACTTACCAAGTTCTATTGGTTTGGGAGGAACAAGTCTATTAATTGTAATAGGTGTTGTCTTAGAATTATCTCGCCAAATTAACGGATTGTTAATGAAGAGAGAATATGTTGGATTCATCAGATAGGAACGAAAAAATGATTAACTTAATTCTTTTAGGTTTGCCAGGTGCTGGTAAAGGTACAGCATCCGAGCGAATTGTTGATAAATATCACTTAACTCATATTTCAACTGGGGATATGTTTAGGGAAGCAATGGCTAATGAGACCAAAGTTGGTCTTGAAGCTAAAAGTTATATCGACAAGGGTAACTTGGTACCAGATGAAGTTACTGCTAAACTAGTTGAAGAACGTTTAAGTCAACCTGATATTAAAGAAGGTTTTATCTTAGATGGTTTTCCAAGAACTACTGTCCAAGCAGAACTTTTAGATGGAATTACTAAACGTTTAAATAAGCCTTTAACTAATGTTATTGCGCTTGAAGTAGACGAAGATGTTTTAGTTGAACGTTTATCAGCTCGATTCATGTGTAAGAATTGTGGCGCAACCTATAATAAGCTTTCAAAGAAACCTAAAGTAGAAGGTACTTGTGATCGCTGTGGTGGTCATGAATTTTATCAACGTGAAGATGATAAGCCGGAAGTAGTTAAGAATCGTCTTGAAGTGAATGAAAAGATGAATGCACCTTTGAAGGACTTCTATAAAAATAAAGGTTTGCTTACTGTAATTAACGGTGAACAAACTCCAGAAAAAGTCTTTGAAGATATTGATGCGGTATTAAGTAAAGAACAGTAGCTTCGTGCTTGTATATTTATAAATCCGTGTTATAATTTCAAAGTATGACTGTTTAATTGCGGAGGAACAACTTTGGCAAAAGATGATGTCATTGAAGTAGAAGGTAAGGTAGTAGATACCTTACCTAATGCTATGTTTAAAGTTGAATTGGAAAATGGAGCTATTATTTTAGCACATGTTTCCGGTAAAATTAGAATGCACTACATTAGAATTTTACCCGGAGATCGTGTTACTGTAGAATTATCTCCATACGATTTAACTAAAGGTAGAATTACGTATCGATTTATAAAGTAATAACGGAGGTAAACATGAAGGTTAGACCATCTGTTAAACCAATGTGTGAACATTGTAAAGTTATTAAGAGACATGGCCGTGTTATGGTTATTTGCCCAGCAAATCCAAAGCACAAGCAACGTCAAGGTTAAAAATAAAATAGGAGGTGCAATTTATGGCACGTATTGCTGGTGTTGACTTACCAAGAGATAAAAGAGTCGTTGTCGCTTTAACATACATTTATGGTATTGGTGAACCAACAGCTAAGAAAATTTGTGCAGATGCAGGTGTTTCTGAAGACATTCGTTCAAAGGATTTGACTCCAGAAGACCAAGAAAAGCTTCGTTCAGAAGTTGACAAGTACCGTGTTGAAGGTGACTTACGTCGTCAAGTCAGCATGAATATCAAGCGTTTAGTTGATATTGGTTCATACCGTGGTATGCGTCATCGTCGCGGACTTCCAGTTCGTGGTCAAAATACCAAGAACAATGCTCGTACTCGTAAGGGTACTAAGAGAAACCGTTAATTAGTTATAAGGAGGTTTATTGATGCCTAAAACAGCACGTAAGCGTCGTGTGAAGAAGCATGTCGAAAGCGGCGTTGCTCATATTCATTCTACGTTTAATAATACTTTAGTCATGATTACTGACGTTCAAGGTAATGCAGTTGCTTGGTCTTCAGCCGGTGCATTAGGTTTTAAGGGTAGTCGTAAGTCTACTCCATTTGCAGCTCAAATGGCAGCTGAAGCAGCAGCTAAGAGTGCAATGGACCAAGGCATGAAACATGTAGAAGTTTCAGTTAAAGGTCCTGGTGCTGGTCGTGAATCTGCAATTAGATCACTTCAAGCAACTGGTCTTGAAATCACTGCAATTCGTGACGTTACGCCAGTTCCCCACAATGGTTCTAGACCACCAAAACGTCGTCGTGTTTAATTTTGTCCTAATGGGACATTACGTTTTGAAAGGGGCCTAGTATGATTGAATTTGAAAAACCAAATATTACCGTTGTTGAACAAGAAGATTCTTACGGTAAGTTTGTTGTTGAACCACTTGAAAGAGGCTTTGGTACAACTTTAGGTAATTCTTTACGTAGAGTTTTACTTACTTCTATTCCAGGTACAGGACTTGTTTATGTACAAATCGATGGCGTTTTACACGAGTTCGCAACAGTTCCTGGCGTAAGAGAAGATGTAACTAAGATCATTCTGAATTTAAAGAAACTTGAATTAAAGTCTCTTTCAGATGAACAAAAAGTTATTGAATTGGACGTTGAAGGTCCTGCCACTGTTACTGCTGATGATCTTAAAGTTGATGCAGACGTTCAAGTTTTGAACCCGGATCAATATATTTGTACCATTGCTGAAGGTGGACATTTGCATATGCAAATCGCAGTTAAGAATGGCCGCGGTTATGTTCCTGCAAGTGACAATAAGAGTGAAGACATGCCAATTGGCGTTATTCCTGTTGATTCACTTTTCTCACCAATTAAAAAGGTTAACTATCAAGTAGAATCAACTCGTGTTGGTAAGAGAGACGATTTTGACAAGCTCACTTTAGAGATTTGGACTGACGGTTCAATCAAGCCTAATGACGCCCTTAGTTTTGCAGCTAAAATTTTGGTAGAACACTTTAAAGTGTTTGAATCTGCAGATGCAAATACTAAATTTAGCGAAGTTATGGTGGAAAAAGAAGACGATAAGAAAGAAAAGAAGCTTGAAATGACTATTGAAGAGCTTGACCTTTCAGTTCGTTCTTATAACTGCCTTAAGCGTGCGGGAATTAATACTTTGCAAGAGTTAACTGATAAAACTGAAGCAGATATGATGCGCGTACGTAACTTAGGACGTAAATCATTGGAAGAAGTTAAGAACAAATTAGCTGACTTAGGACTTTCACTTCGTCAAGAAGATTAACTAAGTAGGCAAATAAAGGAGGCAAACTCATGGCATACCGTAAATTAGGTCGCGATAGTGCACATAGAAAAGCAATGCTTAGAGAAATGACTACTCAATTGATCATTAATGAACGCATTGTTACAACTGAAGCACGTGCTAAAGAAATTCGTAAGACAGCCGAAAAGATGATTACCTTAGGTAAGCGTGGCGATTTAGCTGCAAGAAGAAAGGCTGCTGCATTTGTACGTGACGAAATCGCAGATGTTAAAGAAGAAGAAGATGCAGTTGTTGTTAAGTCAGCATTGCAAAAGCTTTTTAGCGATATTGCACCTCGTTACAAAGACCGTAATGGTGGTTACACCAGAATTATGAAGTTAGCATTAGCTCGTAAAGGTGATGCTGCTCCAATGGTTATTCTTGAATTAGTTTAATTTTTGAATACCAAACAACTTAATAGCTATTAAGAATTATCCATGAAAGTGAGAATAAGCGCGATGATGATGGCAATTTTGCTTAGTCTAGCTTAGATGATGAAAATCATCCCTCTTCATGGGTGATTTTTTTTACTCTTTTTTCTGGTACAATTAAAGGAGTTTTAAGGCGGTGAAAATATTGAATAAAAATATTATAGAATTTAAAAATGTGACTTTTACTTATCCTGAAGCCACAAAATCTGCAGTAAAAAATATAAATTTGAATATTGAAAGAGGCTCTTGGACGACAATTTTAGGTCGTAATGGAAGTGGAAAATCAACAGTAACACGGCTTATCAATGGATTGTTGATTCCAGATGATCAAGAAAAATCAAAAATTATTGTAGATGATAATATCCCGCTAAATGAAAAAAATGTATGGAAGATCCGAGATCGTGTAGGTATTGTATTTCAAAATCCAGATAATCAATTTGTAGGTGCTACCGTTGCAGATGATGTTGCTTTTGGATTGGAAAATCGTGGAATTCCTCGTGATGAAATGCTAAAAATTGTGCCAGAAGCTATTAAAAGTGTGGGCATGTCAGATTATATTAATAGTGAACCAAGTAATCTCTCAGGTGGTCAAAAGCAACGTGTAGCTATTGCTGGAGTTCTTGCAGTTCATCCTAAAATTATAATATTAGATGAGTCTACTTCGATGCTTGATCCTGAAGGTAGACAAAATATTTTAAATATTATTCTGAAAATGAAAAAACGTGACAATCTTACTATTTTATCTATTACTCATGATATTGATGAAGCCCAATTAGCTGATCAAGTTATCATTTTGAATGATGGAATAAAAGTAGACCAAGGAACTCCAAATGAAATTTTTAATAAAGTAGATCAATTAAAAGAATTAGGTTTAGATGTTCCATTTGCTTTTAAATTAAAACATAAATTATCCAAAGCTGGAATTTCAGTTCCTGATTATGTAAATTCGGAAGAAAAGTTGGTGAAGTTTTTATGTCAGTTGAATTCAAACATGTAAGTTACGTTTATTCACCAAATTCTCCTTTAGAAAAAAAGGGATTGGATAATGTCAATTTTGAATTAAAAGATAGTAATTTTACTGCTATTATAGGGCACACAGGAAGTGGGAAATCCACTTTAATGCAACATTTTAATGCTTTATTTAAGCCTAGCGAAGGTGAAATAAAAATTGCAGGTTACACCATTACTCCTGCAACAACAAATAAGCATTTAAAAAATTTACGTCGCCATGTTAGTTTAGTATTTCAATTTCCTGAATCTCAATTATTTGAAAATACTGTAATTGATGATATTGCTTTCGGTCCTAAAAATTTTGGTTATTCTGAAAAAGAAGCTTATAGCTTAGCTGAGAAGTGGTTGAAAAAAGTAGGTCTTCCAGAAGAGATAGCTTCTCGTTCGCCGTTCGAATTATCAGGAGGTCAGATGCGCCGGGTAGCAATTGCAGGGGTAATGGCTTATGAACCGGATATTTTATGCTTGGATGAACCAGCAGCTGGACTCGATCCTCATGCAAGAAAACAAATGATGCAATTATTCAAAGAATATCAAAAAGCTGGCCATACGGTTATTTTAGTTACCCATAATATGGACGATGTTGCGAATTATGCCGATGATGTATTAGTTATGGAACGCGGTGAATTAATTAAACATGCGAGTCCTAAAATAGTATTTTCAGATAATGAATGGCTTAAAGAGCATCAAGTCTTAAAACCCACGGCAACCGAATTTGCATCTAAGCTATCAAATTATAGGTTTGAAGATGAACCATTAACTTTGGATGAATTGGTTAATGAAATAAAGAAAAATGTAAAGGGGTGATTTTGTGAGTAAAATTTTAATTGGGCGATATATCCCAGGCGACTCGCTTATTTATAAAATGGATCCTCGAGGAAAATTACTTGCAACAATTTTCTTTATTTTGATTATTTTTTTAGCAAATAATTGGATTACCTATGGCATTTTAATAATCTTTAGTTTAGTAGCAGTGTATGCGACGAAGTTACGACCAAAAGTTTTTTGGGATGGAATAAAGCCTTTGATTTGGCTGATATTCTTTACGTCGCTTTTGCAATTGTTCTTCACTAGTGGAGGAACAACGTATTGGAAATGGTCCATTTTTACGATTTCAAGTTACGGAATTACCAATGCGATCTATATTTTTATTAGATTTACATTAATAATCTTAATATCTACGGTAATGACTTTAACGACAATGCCCCTGGAAATTGCGAATGCAATGGAATGGCTACTAACGCCACTTAAATATTTGAAAGTTCCTGTCGATAAAATTGCGCTGGTGATGTCAATAGCGCTGAGATTTGTGCCCACTTTGTTTGATGAAACTGTAAAAATCATGAATGCGCAACGGTCGCGAGGAGCAGATTTTAATGATGGGGGATTGATTAAACGGGCTAAAGCTATCGCACCTTTATTAGTTCCGCTTTTTATTGAATCCTTAGAAACCGCAGTTGAACTTTCAACCGCAATGGAAGCGCGCGGATACAGAGGAAGCGAAGGAAGAAGCCGCTATCGAATTTTAAGATGGTCTAAATATGATTTGATCTGTCTGGTATATTTTGTAATTTTAGTTGGATTATTGTTGATTTTTAGGACAAGGTAGAGATGACGACAAGATATAAAATGACGATGGCCTACGATGGTCATCTTTTTCATGGCTTTCAAATGCAACCCAATCAGCGGACTGTTCAAGGAGAAATTGAGAAAGCCCTTCAAAAAATGACTAAAGGAAAGCGTGTAATAGTTGAAGGATCGGGAAGAACAGATGCAGGGGTGCACGCATTGGGTCAAGTAATTCACTTTGATTATCCGGGGAATGTGATTCCAGCTGATCGAATGATTTTGGCACTAAATTCAATGATGCCGATGGATATTATTTTTAAAGAATGTGAAATTGTTAGTGAAGATTTCCATGTAAGGTATAGTGCAAAGGGCAAGTGGTATCGTTATCGAGTAAGCTTAGATCGCTTTGTAAACCCGTTTAAGCGATTTTATACGGGACACTATCCTTATCCTTTAGAAGTGGAAAAAATGCAGACAGCAGCCAAGGATTTAATAGGGACGCATGATTTTACTAGTTTTGCAGCTAGTGGTGGTCAAATTATTGATAAGGTTAGAACCATGTATTATGTGAACGTAGAAAAAGATGAGAAAGAGAATGAAATCGTTTTTGATTTCATTTGCTCAGGATTTTTGTATAACATGGTTAGAATCTTAGTAGGAGCGCTTTTGGAAATTGGTAACGGTAAACGTCCAGTTGATGATTTTCCTAGAATAATTGCCGCCAAAAATCGACAAGAAGTTCGAGAAACTGCTCAAGCCAGTGGTTTGTATTTATACCATGTTTTTTATGATGAATTACCTAAAAAATACCGCCAAGATCTTGATTTATAATTGACTTTTTCCTAAAAAGGACGTACTCTAGTATAGTATGTTTGTCCACGATAGGCCCCGGAAACTTATTGTTTTCAAACTGCAAATAAACGGAGGAATTTACATTGCGTACTACACCATTAGCAAAATCTAGTGAAATTGAACGTAAGTGGTACATTGTTGATGCAACTGACGTATCTTTAGGTCGTCTTTCAACTGCTGTAGCCACTATTTTGAGAGGTAAGAATAAGCCTCAATATACCCCAAACGTTGATACAGGTGACAACGTTATCATCATCAACGCTTCTAAGATTAAGTTGACTGGTAAGAAGGCAACTGACAAGTTTTACTACCACCACTCATCATGGCGTGGTGGCTTGAAGTCCGTATCATACGGTGAGTTACTTGCTGAAAACCCAGTTAAGATGGTTGAAATTTCAGTTAAAGGTATGCTTCCACACAATACTCTTGGCCATAAGCAATTCATGAAGATGCATGTTTATGCTGGTGAAGATCACAAGCAAGAAGCACAACAACCTGAAAAGTTAGACATTAACAAATTAATCTAGGAGGTTAAATAATGGCACAACAAGCTGCATACGCAGGTACTGGTCGCCGCAAGGATTCAGTTGCGCGCGTTCGTTTAGTACCAGGTAACGGTAAGATCACTGTTAATAATAAAGATGTTGATCAATACATTCCATTCCCTAACTTGGTAAAGGACTTGAAGCAACCTTTAACTTTAACTGAAACTGAAGGTCAATACGACGTATTAGTTAACGTTAATGGTGGTGGATTCTCTGGCCAAGCCGGTGCTATCCGTCACGGTATTTCACGTGCTCTTCTTGAAGTAGACCCAGATTTCCGTGGTCCATTGAAGAAGGCCGGTTTCTTAACTCGTGACCCAAGAATGAAGGAAAGAAAGAAGCCAGGTTTGAAGAAGGCCCGTAAAGCTTCTCAATTCTCAAAGCGTTAATTTTCGAATTTACGTTTATACAAAAAGCATTCCCAAGTGGAATGCTTTTTTGTTAGACAGATGTGATTGAAGATTCATAGGAGTTTATAAGTATTGTTAGAAAGTAAATTAGATGATATTTTAGATCACGTAGATGAAAGAGAGGATACGATATCATATTTGGACTTTTTCCCAAAGACTTTTCAATTTGATAATGATAAATTTGATGAATTTGAAACATTTATGCAAGAAGAATATTATAATGACTATTCTAAGAAAATTTCCTGGATAATCATGGGATTAGTTAGTTATTATGAGTCAGAAATTTATTTAGATGAAGTTGACTATAAAGATGAAAGGCTAAATAGATTACTTCATGAAAATTTACTAGATTATTTAGAATATAGGGAAATAAGCAAAATTATTAAACACTTTTGTCTGCATGAAGAATCAGGTTTAAAAATTGCATTAATAGATAAAGATAATTTGGCTTTAGTTTTATATGAAGGTGGAATAAGATTAAGCTTTTATAATTTAACCGCTAGTCAAAGAGAAGTGGCTGAAAAATTAGTAATATCTCAAGGTTTTTATTTTAAAGAAGCACGATAATTTTCTATTTGTGTGAACAATTTTGTCTGTAAACATTCTATTAATATGTCAATAAAAAACTCCCTCTACATAAGGCGGAAGTTCAGTAAAATAGCCCCTCTAATTATCCTATAAAGTCTTGGTTTAGCTTTTTGGTATAAAAGCAAATGCATATTATAGGAAGGATGGATTTATCTACCATACTATGATATATTACTGAAATATATTTTATGGGGAGGAAAAATGAGATGAAGTCAAGAAAAAGCTTACGCGATCTAAGAATTGAGTTATATAGTGGCTACTTAGTTTGTTTTCTCTTTTTATGTGGTGTAATTTTTCGTAACGTAATTTCTTGGGAGTGGTTACGAGTAGGAATTGTATGTGGATTTGTGTTGATATTGTGCGAACTGTTATCTTTACAATATAAATTTTTAAAATTAAAAAAGCTCCATCCTAAAAAGGATGAAGTTTAGTAAGATAATCGGTAAATTGGTCACAAAGTTTTCCAACTACAAGAATTTTGTTCAAGTTTCTTCCATATCATATGATCATATGTAATTTGAATAAAAACTATATGGAATATTGTAGATTAGAATCCAATGAAGTGGAAAATTATTCTAGTTTTACTAACCCGAAATTCTCAAAGCGTTAATTTTCGAATTTACGTTTATACAAAAAGCATTCCCAAGTGGGATGCTTTTTTTGTTGATTAAGTTTATTAGTTGATAATTTGTAAACTTTACAATAATTAAAAGAAAATAGACATCCCTTTTATTAAATTGAAGGTTCTAAATAAGTGAGAAGTATCACTTTTTGTATTAAAAAATCCTGTTGACAGAATATCGGGGATATTCAACAACAGGAAAATATATAGAAGTGGTTTTTAGCTTGCGTATAATATTATTTATAATTTTTTGAAGACGTTATCGGCTTCATCTTTTATATTTAGTGTAGCAATGTTATCAAATTGAGTTACTTGAGGATTTATTTGAATAATAGAGGTTGAGGGAGATAAATTATTCAAGTAGTAACTATAGTTTCCTTTAGAGCCAATAATTAGCACTAACTCAGCTTTTGTCATCCATTGTTTAGCTTGGGTCATTGCCTCTTCATATACACCAACATGAGAATAAACGGGAAAGGATAACATTAAGCCATTGCATTTTGAGCATCGGGGTGCATGCCCATTGTTCCAAATTTCAATATTATCATTATGATGTCCGCATTGAGAGCATTTGTTGATAGCATATGAACCTTGAATTTCTGCTACTTGTGTTGAACCAGCTAAAGAATGTAGATGATCAATATTGGTAGTAATTGTACCTTGTATTAACCCATCTTTTTCTAAAGTAGAAATTTTACGATGAGTTAGAGAAGGTCCTTTTTCGAAAATTCCGTTTAAAAACGATTTACGTAATAAATTGTAAGAACGTTCGGGATGCATCTGAACAAGGGGAGCTAAAGAAGTTTCGATAGCATTTAAGACATTCATCTTTTCCATATCTGCAATTCCGCAACTATTGGAAATTCCAGCTCCTGTGATAGCTACTGTGAAGTGACTTGCTAATAACATCTCCTTTAATTTTGGTGTGTTGTTCATTTTCAGTCCTCCTGTTTTGAACACATAATTAATTTTTGTTTATAACTTGATTTATTATTTAATTGATCTAACATGACGGCAGCAACATCGGCTCGGTTGGTTCTAGGAGCACCAGGCATCTTATATCCAGATGCTGCATTTTTTACTAAAGGATGGGAAGTTTTATCTCCATTAAATAAGGGACCTGGATAAATTAGAGTCCAATTCAAATTAGAATGGATAAGATGTTGTTCTCCTTTTTCATGATCAGCTTGGTTTCCCTTTAAAAAAGTTTTGACACCCAGTTTATAGGGATAAGAGACATTCTTAATTGTATCTCCAGTTCCTAAACTAGATAGACTAATAATTCGAGATACGTTTGTATGTTGCATGCTTTTAATAAGGTTAGGCATTAGACTTTCAAACAAATTAGCTGAGCTGTCATTTACGGGATTGCCGAGAGTTACTAAAACAGCATCACAAGAAGCTAAGGCGTGTTCCATTTTTGATGTTTCGTTGAGATTGCCTTGAATAACTTTGAGATTGTCCTGTGGTACTAATTTTTGTGGTGAACGTACATATGCTACTATTTCATATCCACGTTCCGTTGCTTGTTTAATTAATTCTTTTCCAGTTCGGCCAGTGGCCCCTAAGATAAACAGTTTCATTAAGCATCGACTTCCTTTTTCTTATCTTTTTTAAATTGAGCACTTATTACTAAAATTAGTCCAACGATTATAGTGTAAATTAACCCCATAATTATTGACTGAGAAGGTGAGTTGTTAAAGTACATAATACTTTTGACACCTCTATACATGTAGGACATAGGTAACCAATTAGACAGTGTACTGTAAAAGCCATTTAATGATTCAGGTATAGCAGTTAACAATGGAGCAGCGAAGAATAGAAGTAACATAAAAACTGGAATTGAAATTAATCCTACCCAAGACTCTACGCCGTTAATAAAAATAATGAACGAGAATGCGCATAGTGATAGGAATAAACCAAGTAAAGTAAAATTAGGAATAGTTACATTAAGAATTGTGGATTGTAGATATATCACTCCATACCCGATTACAAAGGATGAAATAATTGCAGAAAGTAGCTGAACTCCTAAAGCACTAAATTTTTCTCGAAGAGATTTAAATTTAATCTTTGAAAAGGCAAATCCAAGAAGCATTGAAGTTCCTAAACATCCTAGCCAAACAGATTGGAAGAAATGAGCGCCTCCATTTGCTAAATCGCCGGTCTTATTAATTTTTTCTGTTTCTATAGTTAGTGGATTAGTTAAATTGGAAGCCATTTCTGCTGGTATGGCAGGCATTTTTTTAGATAAAGTTTGTAGTAGTTGCTTGCCTAAGGCAGTATTAATTTGATGGGTCATTTCAGTTAAGGCTGTATTTACTTGTGTCGTAATGGTAGTTCCCATACCCTGATTAATGATGATTTTTAATTTAGCCTTTTTGGGGTTAGGGGTCATTAGACTTTGAAGATTAGAGGAAAAATTTTTGGGAATAACAATTGCTCCATAATATTTTTCTTTATTCATTTCTTTTAACAAATCTTCTTGAGAATTAAAAACTGTCCATTTAATGCTCATTTTAGAAGAGTTAGATGAATTTTTGGTTGTTATTTGCTTAGTTAAATTTTTTCCAGTAGTACCTTGATCTTCGTTAACTATAGCAATAGGTAAATTATTAACCTTCATATGAGTTGAAGGAATTGCTGTAATTGAAAAGTATGCTCCAATAAATAAAGCAACTAGGATAGGTAACCAGACAAATTTATTCTTTAATAGTTTAAACATATATACATCCCTTTCAATATTTAGATTATAAATATTCTAAGGAAAATAGGGATATAATAGAACTACAAAAAGTAACAAGGTGTTGCATTGATGAAAAACAATAAAACTAATGACAAAATTGAGAATGCTTTATTATCGCTTTTACAAGTAAAGGATATTAATCAGGTAACTATAAAGGAGATTGCTCAGAAAGCAAATGTAAATCGTGTCACGATATATCGTCATTATAATGACAAATGGGACATATTAGAAAAGATCGAAGAAAAATTTCTTCATAAGCTTGACGCTCCACATTCTAAAATGATCGTTAATCTCCAGCTAAAAACCCAAAGTACAACTGAATCTCCGGACTTAACAGCACTAACAAATTTTTTAAAAGTTTTTCAAGAAAACTTTTCCTTGCTTCATATTTTAATGGGTACAAATGGCAATTTGGGTTTTACTAACAAACTTATGACCTATTTGATTAACTTAGAGATAAAGTCTCATCCTTATATGCTTCTTCATATGCCTAAAGATAAACAGGAAATGTTTTCTTATTACAGTATTTCTGCATTGATAGGAGTAATTCAGTACTGGAGAAAACATCCGAAATACTCGGCTCTCCAAATAGCAAATTTTTTCTTTGAAGCTCGAGTAGGGGCTATAAAAGAACTAGAAGATACATAGTTGAGATTAAAACTCTAAATATATCTAGGTTTTGTTATAATAATTACCGACGATAAAATATAGAAAGAAGATAAATATGCCACTTAAGATAGATAAAACCGTTTCTAAGGATGCTAAGACCAGAACTTTATTGAAAGATTTGCTTAAAGTTCACCAAATTCATCAAGCATATCTAGTACGAGAGTTAACTGATGCGGATGAACAAATTTTGGAAAAATCTTTTAATACTACTCGCGAAATGATGCCCGAAATTACTGCAAAAAAGATAAAATTTGAAGATAAGAAGTGGGATTCTTTATTTAACTTGGTAATGGCGGAACAAATTGCTTTTGCTCAAATACTTACTGATGATAACAGCAATTTAAACAATTATGTTCAAGTGAAGAATCAAGCTCAACAAGCTTATGCTTTAGTCGAAGCTGTAATTAATAAAATTGAAAATGATTAATATGTAAAGATGATTCGTAGACATATGACGAATCATCTTTATTTTTTCAAGAATAATACAGATGCTAAAGAAAAAATTCAATTTAGAATGTTTTTTATATTTTGTAAAAATAATATATTAATTATTATTTAGTAATAATTTTATATAAAATTTCGGGATATTTGTGTAGTAATATATTACATTTTGAAAAATAGTATGTTATCTTAACTTTTTTACGTAGATGTGAACACTAGCTTAAAATAACGTAAAATAAAAGTATCATAAAGTAAAAAATTATTTACTTATATCTTTTAATATAACTCTTATCGTGTTATATTAAGTATTAGTAAGTACTTGCTAATACTAGCTTTATAAAAGCTGGTTAAAAATTTAAATAACTTCTTTTAGAAAAGGAGAGACCCAAAAGACCTGAAGCCTTTGTAGATCTCTTTGCTAAAAAGAGATTGAGTTATAACAAAAAGTTTATGTCATCAAGTTAAACAAGTTAAAGTTATAACAAAAAGTTTATGTCATCAAGTTAAACAAGTTAAAGTTATAACAAAAAGTTTATGTCATCAAGTTAAACAAGTTAAAGTTATAATTAAAATAATAGTGAATTAGTTATTTATAATTATATTTGCTGTTATAATATTAATATTTTAGTCAAGTTAACTTATATTGATTGTTGTAAATTTTAGCGAACTTAATGAACCTAGATATTACCCCTATCTTTTACTCCATACTCAATCTAGGTTCGATTTAAATTCATTTATTCCTTCTTAAGATCAATGTTGCTGTTAAATATTATTTTTAAAAATACTTCTGATAAAATTTTAAACAATCACTCTCTATTACATTGCTAACTACCTTGATTGAAATTATTTTACTTAATGGTTTACTCAAACGATATTATATTTTTCACACATTCCCCAGTGTGTGAGTTCGTTATGAATATTTTGAATTAGCAATTTTCTTAATGTACATGTTTAAGTGGATTTATTTAAACATGATGATATTATTGCATTATTCCTCCTTCAACTTGATTATTGTTATATTAAATTTGTTCACCCCAAAACGCTCTAATAGAAATAATATTTTTGAATAAACTGAATCTTTGAACTCTTCAGTGAGGGTTAGTACAACTTGATAACAAGTGTTAATAATTATGACTTTAAAAATCACATTCGTATAAAGTAAAGCACGGAAGACTGAGAAAAAATTTTTTCTTAGTTTTTTTTTGTAAAAAAATAGCTTGAAATTACTTCCAAGCTATTTGATGGTTAAAGGCTTTCTTGAATATGAGTAGCTAAATAATCATAAAGCATGCCCTTTTTGATTTCGGTGGTATCAATACCCAATGCATCTGCAATTGCATAAGCATAAGCCCAGGCAGTGGCAGGACCACGACTAGTGATCACCTTTTTGTCATTGTCAGTCACGGTGATAGTTTCTTTAAAATGGCTTGTAGGAGCATCTTTTTCAATTTGTTTTTCAAAGCCTGGATAACAGGTATAATCTGCATTGTCCAAAACACCATAACGGCCAAGAGCAATTGGAGCTGCACACATTGCCGCATCCCACTTACCTTGTTTATGACGTTTAACCATTAAGTCAGCTAATTTTTTGTCATCACGTAAGTTTTCAGCGCCGGTTCTTCCTCCGGGAAAAGCTACTAGGTCATAATCTAGTAAACTATCATCGACTACTTTATCACAAGTCAATTTAATATTGTGATCACCTAGTACATTAATGCTCTTTAAACCAACCATATCTGTTTCAACGTTTAAGCGACGTAAAACATCGACTACACTAAGTCCTTCGACTTCTTCGCAGCCGTCTGCGAAAACTACAGCAACTTTTGTCATAAAATCTTCCTTTCAAATAAAAACTATAAGTTAATTATAGTCTTTATTTGAAAAATCTAGAAAGATAGAATTTAAACATTTGAAGTGGTGTATAATTGATGAAACCGTAATAGACGAGGAAATAAGAAATAATGGGAACAATAGGGACAATTATCTTTTTAATTTTTGCAGGCATTTTAGCGGGAGTCGTTTCTGCGGTGGCAAGTATGGCGTCCTTGGTTTCCTATCCAGCACTGTTAATCGCAGGCGCTCCTCCTGTAATGGCTAATATTACTAATACAGCAGCTTTGATTTTTACAGGTTTTGGATCTGCTTTGTCATCTTTAGAGGATATGAAGGGACATTGGCGTGAAGCGGCTAAATATGCACTCTTTATCTTAAGTGGAGCGCTGCTTGGGAGTATTTTGCTTTTGCGTTTTCCGGGGACGGTTTTTGAAAAATTAGTTCCTTTCTTCGTGATTTTTTCAGGAGGGATGCTAGTTTTAAGTGGAAGTAAAAAATTTTTTGATTTAGATGGTGAACATTCTACAGGTAAAACTATCGCCGCATATATTGGAATATTATTTGCGGGAATTTATACTGGATACTTTGGAGCAGCGGCTGGAGTGTTAAACTTAATCTTTTTAACTTATGTTAGTGATGCCAGCTTTGTCACTGTAAATGCAATGAAGAATATCTTAGGCTCGCTTGGAAATCTAGTAGCTTTAATTGTATTCATTGTTGGATCTAGAGTAGATTGGAAAATGGCAATTCCTTTAGCAATTGGATTATTTGTTGGAGGGTATCTAGGTCAAAAGAGTATTAAGTATATGTCGCCAACTTTGGTTAGATGGATAACAGCAGCTTTATCATTAGTATTAGCAGGATACTTATTCTATACCGCATATTTACAATAGATTTGGTAAAATAAAAGTAGTTGTTTGAGAATAATTAAGTAAGGAAGAAGGGATTTGTACTTGGCAACAGAGGTTTATTTAGTACGTCATGGAGAAACAATGTTTAATCAATTGAACAAAGTTCAAGGATGGTGTGATTCACCTTTAACAGTAAAGGGAATTGATGATTTAAAGAGAACTGCTGATGCGTTAGCGCAAGTTCACTTTGATAATATGTATTCTTCAGATTTAAAAAGAGCAATTGATACAGTTCATTTGATGAAGAATGCTAATATTGTTTCTAAAATTGGTAAGATTAAAAAGTTACCCGAATTCAGAGAAGTATTCTTTGGCAGTTTCGAAGGTGATGATATCAATGAAACTTGGAAACAAGTAGCACTGGCTGCAGGAATTGGTCCTGTAGATGATGTGCAGAAAATCATTAATCAGATAGGGATTTATAAATTTAGAGAAGCTACTAAAAAAGCAGATCCTCGTCACTTAGCAGAAAATAAGCAAGAACTTGATGAAAGAATGGTTCGCGCAATTGATGTCTTGAATGATCTTACCAAAAATGAAAAAAGAGTTCTTTTAGTATCACATGGGGATTTCATAAAGACTCTTGCTATCAAATATTGGGAAAAAAGCGATGGCTTACATGATGTTCCTTTTCCTGATAATGGAAGTGTTACTCGTGGAATACTTCATGATGATGGTAAATTTGAAATTGTTGATTACAATGTAAACGCAGAAAATCTCTAAAAAGTCCTACTGCAGAAGCAGGACTTTTTTTGGTACACTAAGAAGCGAAAGGAAAATTTGTGATGAATAAAGATCATACAACTAAGCGCTATATTTTTGTTACGTTACTAAATGTAATTATTACAATTACGGAATTTTTTGGAGGAATAATTTCTGGATCACTTGCATTGTTATCTGATGCTGTCCATAATTTGAGTGATGTGGGGGCGATTATTCTATCTTTTGTTGCCCATTTAATTAGTAGAAAAAGTCGTAATAAAAATAAGACCTTTGGCTATCAAAGAGCTGAAACTTTAGCGGCTTTTACTAATGGAGTTATCTTAATTGTCATCAGTGTAGTGTTATTTGTAGAAGCTATTCAACGTTTTTGGAAACCAGAACCCATTAAGGGTGGCATTATGCTGGTGGTAGCTTTGATCGGGTTAGCAGCTAATTTTATTTCTATGTGGGCAATGCATAAAGATGCTAAAAAGAATTTAAATGTGCGTTCAACTTTTGTTCATATGATGAGTGATGCTTTATCAAGTATTGCAGTCGTAATTGGCGCTATCTTTATTTATTTTTGGAATGTAACGTGGCTAGACCCGCTTTTAACAATGTTAGTTTCTGTTTTTGTTTTGCATGAAGCTTATGAAATTACAATGAAAGCTGCAAATGTGTTAATGGAATCCAATCCAGATATTGATTTAGATAAGGTTAATAAGATTGTATTATCATTTCCTGAAATAAAAAATATTCATCATGTCCATGTTTGGCGCTACAGTGATGATTACATTATGTTAGATGCCCATGTAAATGTCTCAAAGAATCTTACTGCGGGTCAATTTGAAAAAATTACCCAGGAAATAGGAAAGAAATTGAGAAAAGAACTCGGTGTGAATCATATTAATTTGCAGGCGGAATGTGAACGTGGAAAAAATGATGATATGATTGTTTCCGATTCAAAGCATGAAAATTAGGTGATAAGAATGACTTTTGAAGTAAATATATTTACGTCAATTATTGTTTTAATTGTTGGTTTATATGATTTGGCATGTGCTTGGAATCGAAGAAGACAGCCGAATAACAAAAAGGGTGTCAAAGCCTATGCGGTTTTAGGAACGATTTTTACAATTGCAGGAATTATATTGCTAATAAGTTGTTTAAGAGGCTAAAATGGTAAAGTTAGTTTTAGTAAGACATGGTGAAAGTGTTGCAAATGCAGCTAATGTATATACAGGATGGAATGATGTTCCTTTAACTGAAAAAGGGCGCGAACAAGCCAAAATGGCGGGAGAAAGAATTCGACAATTAGCAGACTTTTACCCTACCCATATTCATACCTCAGTCTTATCTCGAGCAATTGTTACAGCTAATATTGTAAGTGATGTGTGCGATTTTTTATATTTGCCTATTACTAAGACTTGGCGCTTGAATGAACGTCATTATGGGGCGTTAAGAGGCCTTAATAAGGATGTTTCACGCAAGGTGTTTGGTAAAGATCAAGTATTAGAGTGGCGACGTGGTTTTTATTCTATTCCGCCAAAACAAGGTTCATCAATGATTGATCGACGATATAAACTGTGTGATCAACATTTGATGCCACGTGCAGAAAGTTTATATCAAACTCAACTGCGGTTGATGCCTTATTATTATGATAAGATTGCTAGTCGAATGCTTCGAGGAGAAGATCAAATAATTGTCGCTCATGGATCTAGCTTGAGAGCTTTAATTAAAAAGATTGAAAATATCAATGATCATGATATTGTTAATTTAGAAGTTCCTAATGCGGAGCCAATCGTATATACAATGGATACGCAATTGAACATTATTGATAAAAAAATTCTTAGATAAGTACGGTTTTTCCGTACTTTTTTCTTTTCTCATTTGTAACATGAAAACTTGGGATTTTAATCATAGTGCACTTCATGTTAAAATTACTACGATATATTAAGTATTTTTAAGATTTAGTTTGGGGTATTTTAGCATGCGTAAAATATTTTTACTGCGAGGTGCACCAGGCTCAGGCAAATCTTCTTTTATTGCCCGACATCATTTACAACCATATGCAATTAGTCGGGATCAAATTCGATTACTATTAGCGGATTTAACTGTATATTATGAAGAAAATGAGGATTACTTACATCAGGTAATCCCACGCCATGTTACTGTGCGTACTGAGCAAATGGTAGATAATCTCGTGGAACATAAAATGTCATATGGAGAAACTGTTATCGTTGATGGGACTCATATTGTCCCAAGTACGATTGAACATTTTAAGCCACTAGTTGATAAATATCATTATGAGTTGTTTGTTGTTGACTTAATGCAACATAATACTCTGGAGAGTTTGCTTAAGCGTAACGAAGTTAGGATGCATTATGATTGGGTAAAACCCGAAGTTGTTAAGCAGATGTATCGTTCATATGAAGCTCATCCCGAAGTACCTGATTGGGCTCATGGAATTGTACCAACTCAAATGGATAAAGCACTTTCTCAAAGAGAAAGTAACTTGGATCATTATTCACATGTGATTGCCGTTCCGGATGGAGTTAAGGAAGAAGACTTTCCTCATGTGCACATTTCTAATTTTTACTTTTCATTCAACAATAAATTTACGGAGAAATATGGAACTTATCGTAATGTGGTGACAATTGCTAAGACTCGTGAAGAAGCAATTGAAGAATTTAAATTACCTTATTTTGTATTTAAATTTCACCACAAGCATTTCCTTATTTCTGCATATCCAATTAGAAATGAAATGCTTGATCCAATTAGAAAGAGCAAGGGTGTTTGGACATATAGTACAGGTTTGTACAATGTGGCCGACTTTTTAAAGGAATTTCCTGAGAATAAGAACCAGCATGTTCATCAATTCAATTTGAGCAAACTTGATCCAACACGTTTGCTTCATATTTGGTAAAAATGCTTGGAAAATAAATTTTAATGAAAACTGTCCGGAAATCTTCGTATTTTAATGCGGGGATGGATAGAGCTAATCAGAGTATTTCGTGTTGAAGAAATACTCTGATTTTTTATGAAAATGCACCAAATCGGTCCTGTAATTTACATAATTGGTAGTTTTTAGCTTTTAAGATGGAATTATCTGTAAGATAGTTTTACGGAGAAAAAACATTGCTACAGTGCAAAATTACAAAGAAATATGGTGTTGAAAATGGTAAAAGGTGAAAGAAAACTTGTAAGTAATTATTTTGTAATTGCCCTAGCATCTTCGTTATTAGGGTGTATAAATCTCTCTAATCATGGGTTTGAGAATATTTTTTCTATTCATGGGATTTACATAATGATTTTGATAAGTCTTTCGTGGATTTTTACGTTTGGATTAATGATTAGTTCTAGCTTGCGATATAAAGTGGATAACCACGATTACATTATGCGCTTGTTTGGCTAATATATACTGTACTGATTAACTTAACTTAATGAAAATGAACCCCGAATTTCTAATAAGAATTTCGAGGTTTTTATTATGGGCTGTCAAAATTGGTATCAAGAATCAGTAAAAAATACCTAATAGGTTTAATAACCTGTAAAATTGGTAAATTTTGAATTTTGAAGTGGAAAAGTCTGTATCATGAAAATACAAGTTGAGATGAATTCTCACTTAGAGATTTTGAAATGAAGAAAGTTAAAACTAGGAAGTACTATGGATGTAGCATAATTGTATCAGCAACAAGTTCAAAGTGGAGTTGCTGGAGGCTTAGGTGCTTGGAATAATTGTAAAGGTTAATAGCTAAAAAAGATGGAGTTAAAAATGACAAATGAAGAAAATAGTCTCATCATTAGGTTTGGAGTAATTGCCATATTATTGATGACCTATCTTTGTATTAAGCTGTCAAATAATAATTTTGCAGATTTACTTTCTGTTAAGAATATAATTTTAGTTTGCTTAGTATTAGGTGCATGCATTTTTACAACTGCGTTAGTTTTTAGTTCCAAATTAAGATACTTAGTTATTAAACATGATAGTATTATAAGGCTTATTAGTATGTTTTACGGATTAATCGTTATAGTCCTATAATACCTAGATAAATTCTAAATAATACCAAATTAGTCATGTAATGGACTGAATTGGTATTTTTTATATTTCTTTTGAAAGAACATGATATAGTTATGGGTATAAATAAGTTAGGGAAAATCGTGAAAGGATAAAATATTATGAAGAAAAAGGTTGTTAAGAAGACTGTTTTGAAGGAAGAAGAGTTAACAAAGATTGTCGGTGGAAGTACCGCACGGGTGGGTTTTAATTTTTTGAATAAAAAGCTTTGGAATAATATATGGAAGAGGTAGTCTTAGTCGTTTTCCTTAATATTTTTTCTGGTTTGGCAGATGTATGGTGCTTTTTTGTGTATTGCTAATATTTTTTTAGGGTTGTTATTGTTTATAGGCAATATTGGGGTAATCTTCACAAACATACTCGAAATCTTGCTTTTTGTATTATATTTGAGAAAAAATAATACATTAGAAATGCTATTTGGTTCAATAATATTAGTATGCACATTGGATTTATTAGTTGATATTGTGTCTGATATGATCACTCAGATTATGTCATTTACTTTGGTAGGACAACTATCACTACGTTTCTTACTAATGCTAATGATGATAGTTGCAATAAAACTAGGTAACGGAAAAATATATAATTATCTAGCAAACCAAAATAACAAAATTTTCGTAGGCATATTAGTTTACACTTATATTTCTACGTTGAGCATCTCTATTATATATATTCAAAGCAGGTCTTTTACACCATTAACTTTGTTTTTTTCATTATATATTCTTCTCCAAACTATCTTCGCTATATTTATATATCGCGAAATGACGTTGATTCAAAAAAACTTTTAAATAAAAAGGATCAAGAAAAATTAGAACAAGAACAACACCAACTTGAAGAATATACTTCTTATCTTGAAAAAAGCCAAGATGATCTTCGTGCTTTTAGGCATGATTACAAGAATATTCTTAATTCTTTAAAGGTAAGTGCTCAAGAAGGAAATGTTCAAGAAGTCGTTCAAAAATTAGACAAGTATACTGAAACTACTTTGAATTCTGCGGCCTTACTTAAATATAAAGACGTAAATCATATTCACATTAAGTCAATTAAGAGCATTATTATTTCCAAGCTAACAGAATTGTATAATTTGGATATACAATATAATTTTGAATGTCGGAATAATATCCATAATTTGCCAGACCATATAGATGAACTGGATCTGGTACGGATTATTGGCATCACTTTCGATAATGCAATCGAGGAAAGTAAAGCATTGATTGGCGAAAAGCATAACATTCGAAGTGCTGAAGTCCAAATAATGGTATATTCTGATGGTCCTGGTGAATTTGAATATGAAATCAGAAACAGAATCCAAAATAAAAAGATCTCAACTAGTCAAATTCAACAACGTGGTTTTACTACAAAGAAGAACCATAAAGGGCTCGGATTAGCTAATATTAAAGAAATAGAAAATAAATATCCTGATATGTCAATTTCTTATACCATCCAAGATGGCTGGTTTGACTTTTACATGACAATTGATACGGAAGATGGTGAAGAAAATGAGTAAGTTCCCAATTATTGTATGTGATGATGATGAAGATTTGGCTAATCAGTTGGCTAAGAATATTAATGCATCTATTCAAAATTTAACAGATGACAATGAAAGTTATACCAAATTGGATGAATGTGTTACATTCGTTGCTAATAATTTTGCTCAAGCAGTAGGATATGTTGTTGCAAATGATATTAAGAATGGTATTTACTTCTTAGATATTGAATTAAGTCGTGAGTCTGAAGCTAAGAATGGGGTGGATTTAGCTGAATTCATCAAGAAGAATGATGAAAATGCTCAAATCATCTTCGTAACAGCCTACGATAAATACGCCCCATTAACATATCGCCGTCGTATCGGTGCAATTGACTATATTAGTAAAGCTATGTCATCTGATAAGATTATTCAGCGTATTGAGGAAACATTGCGTAATGCCATTGATAATCTATCTAATAGAATCAAGTTTGGTCAACGTGATTTCACTTATAAAATTGGGCGCCGTATATGTAAAGTGGCTGAAGATAATGTTCTTTTCATTGAACACAGTACCGCCCAACATAAAGTACATCTGGTTACTGAACATGGAGAGGTAGAATACAAGGGAAATATTAGTCAAATTGATCAAGAAAACCCATTCTTAGTAAAAGTTTCTCAATCTGCCTTGGTGAACCCCAAGAATATTGGTGCAATTGATACGAAGGAACGCACTATTATATTTAATGATGATCAGATAGTAAGCTATTCTAGAGCGTATAAAGCTGTAGTTAAAACGCTTGTAGCTAAATTTAAAAATATTAAAGTTAGTAGATGAACTACACCGGCACTAAAGTACCGGGTTTCTGGGAACACTAAGTAGTGTTT
>OFHA01000075.1_pt1 | contig 83468 bp, 80 predicted proteins | sample 1521891 | NCBI WGS metagenome assembly OFHA01 (sample SAMEA3504089, study PRJEB24116) | mouse gut metagenome | biome: mouse gut; feature: mouse-associated habitat; material: faeces | place: Denmark | collected 2011
ACAAAATGCACAAAAATTATCTTGGGAAGCTAGCTTCCCAGAGTGATTTTGTGCATTCTGTCTTTGCCGCATGAGCGGCAAGACCTTTTGAACAAGCGAATATATCCGTGCCACAGTCCCACTTTGATCCTATAAAAATGCAAAATACGGAAACTCAAAAAACGGTAAAATCTTTCCTCGTTGGTACTGTTTTATGTTACAATAAGGTTAACACGCCAACGTACAAAAAAGGAGGTAATTTATGAAGCAAAATTCCAGAAACAAAATCTGGGGACGGATGTTTTCCTGGGTACTTGCAGCAGCGCTTTTATTTTCTAATGCAGAGCCTGCCGCAATGGTCCAGGCGCAAGAGGGGACAGCGATCTCCATAGGGACAGCAGAAGATTTAGCAAAGATCGGAACAGACAGTAATTATCCGATGACAGGGGATTATGTGCTGACAGAAGATATCGACCTGTCTGGCGTTTCATGGACGCCCATGGGAGGTTACATAGGGAATAAGGGAAGCTGTAATCCGTCGGAGCCCAATGTATTTTCGGGGACGTTTGACGGACAGGGACATGTGATTTCTGGATTAACGATTCAGTTGGATGGAAGCATCAATCAGGAGGGAAAATATGGACAGGTGGGATTGTTCAGCGTCATTGGCTCTGACAATTCTTCCGATTATGCAGAGGTTAAAAACCTGATCTTTACCAATGTAGATGTTCACACTGATTTTACCGATGGACTGGCAGCGATTGGGACTCTTGCAGGAGAGGTGAATGGATATGCCAATGTTTCTAGCATCGTGGTATTGAACGGGGAATTGAATATCAATCGTTCAGAGCTCTGTGATACAGTTGGAGCAGGGGGGATTATTGGTGAATGCCGTACGTCAGCAGATATGGGAAATGGAAACATTTCTATCAAAGACTGCTATAATGGGGCAAACGTTTTGGCAAGCGGAAGCAGAAGTGATTTAATTTATACAGGGGGGATCCTCGGAAGAGTGGCAAAAACGGCATGCAAAGAGATTTCCCAGTGCGTCAATGTAGGAATGGTACAATATCAGGGATATGACGCTTTTGCAATTGCAGCGGCAGAGGGAGCGAACTCTGAGCTCCTTTCTAGCATAGCCGATTGCTATTATTCTGTAGAGATGCAGCAGCTTCCCTCTGGAACAGCTACGGAAGTTTCAGACAAAGAACTAAAAAGCGGAGTTCTTCCTGGGAATTTGTCTGGGGATCATTGGAGCGCACAGGCAGGATGTTACCCAGTTCCCGCCTTTTGTTTTCAATCAAACGCTGCAGGCCTGATCTATCTATCCGGGTTGTCCCTTGGTTTTGCGGAAGGGGAAGAAGCTTCTGGAGTGAGAACGGAAATAGTGCTGCCTCAGTCTGCAGGCGGCCAGGCGCTGACCTGGACAAGCAGCCAGGAACATGCGCTCTCGATTCAGGGAGACAGGGCCATTGCTCATTCTGCCGAGATTGGAAGCAATACCACAGTGACTTTGACGGCTCAGACTTCCAAAGGAGAACAGCGAAGCTTTAAAATTATCGTGTTGACAGACCGAGAACAGAAAGCAACGTTTGATCAGGGGTATCCGAAAGTAGGAGAACCGTTTACCGTGTCTGTGTCGAATACAGAAGGCATCGAGTTGAGCTATCAGTGGAGTGTCAATGGAACGCCTGTTTCTAATGATGCCGCCAGTTACACGCCGTCCGCAGACGACCTGGAGAAGTTTATTTCTGTAGTGGTAACGGCGCAAAAAGAAGGGATGCGTTGGGAACTATCTGCCTATTGCAGCCAGCTTCCGGTGATATATGTAGACACCAATGACGGACAGGAAATTAACAGTAATACGGTTGCCAAGGATGCTTTCATAAAAGTTCAGGGAAATCAGGAATTCAACAATCAAGATACTTGGTACGAGGGAGCGACAACCATTAAAGGGCGCGGAAATTCCACTTGGAGTTATGCGCAGCAGAACCGTCTCAAGAAACCATATAAATTAAAGCTTGACTCCAAAGCAAACCTTTTGGGGCTGGGAAGAGGATCAAATAAGCATTGGGTCCTGCTTGCAAATGTGATTGACCATACCAATATGCGTAATGAGCTTGTGCATGATTTTACTAAAAAAATCGGGATGGAGACGACGATAGGAGATACGGGAGTAATATTGATTTTAAATGGGGAATATCAGGGAGTCTATGAACTTAGCGAGCATGTGCGGGTCGGTGGAGCAAGAGTGGACGTCTTTGAATGGGAAGAGCTGGCGGATGATATTGCCAAAGCGGTCTGCAAAAAGGAAACAGCGCTCAAAAAATCTGATCTGGAAACCTTTTTGGAGGAAAACTTTAGCTGGATGTCTGGAAGTTTCCAATATCAGGGAAAAACGTATCAGGTAGCAGATTACTATACGGATCCGATCCCGGATTTTACGGGGGGATTCTTGCTTGATATGGACCGTAGGAGTGCCAACGATCAGTATAAGTATATTTCCACATTCCAGACGTCTAACGGGGTACCGATGTTTTTCCGCGCCCCGGAATATGCAAAGACCAATCCTAAAATGGTGGAATATGCCAGAAATTATCTCAATGCTTATGAGTCTGCCCTAGCCAGTCCTGATTTTACCACCAATTATCAGGGTAAAAACGTGCATTATACAGATCTGTTTGATATGGATTCCTTGCTTCAGTACTGGCTGATATGCGAATTTACGAACAACTGGGACTCCATGAAAAACAGCTCCTATTTGTATAAAGACTTAGAAGGCAAGGCAAAGATGGGACCTGCATGGGACTATGACTGGGCGTGGGGAAATATCAATATGTATAATATGACAGGTCCTTTTGTGTACGACCAATGGCATACGACTCTTTCTGGCATCAGTATGTCTGCCGGAGGGTTTGCAGAGGAGGACTATCAGAAGCGTCAATGGCAGCGTTTTCTTGTAAAAGATCCCTATTTTGTTACACGGGCGTATGAGCTTTACCATAAATACCATTCCAGCGCTTTTGAGGAAATGATAAAAAGCGGAGGGACCATTGATACATTGTTGGAAAAATATCGCAAGGCCTCTGAGGTAAATGACAATAAATGGTCATATTCATATGGTCTCTATTGGGGGAAAGCCTTTGTGAATGGATTGGAGGTAAGTACTGCAAGCCAAAATTATCAGGCCGCAGTCAACTCCATGAAAACCTTTATTGAGAAACGCTTGGATTGGATGGACAGACAATTCACAGATGTGAATACCTTGTATGCTTCTCTGGGGAATACGGTCTCTGACGATATTACCGTTACGGCTTCTGGATTTGCGGAGGACGGGACTCTTACAGCTACCGCAGAAATCGCATCGCCGGATGTCAAGTATGTGACTTTTTTAGTAAATGGACGGAAGCTAGCCTCCGGCGGCAGCGAAAGGATTCCAGTGGTAAATGGAATGGCTGCCGCAACTGTTGACGGCGACATGATGCTGACAAATCAGCTCAATACGATCGAAGCGCTGGCGGTGGACAGCTCTGGGGCTTATATCAAGAATAAGATCAATTTTACAACATTTGACGGTCCGCAGGTCAAGTTGGAGGGAACAGTTGTCGTACAGTCTGACCGTCAAGGAGAGATTTCTTATCCGGGCGACACTCTGAAAGCGGAAGTGACAGATACAAACAACAGCGGGACGTTGCATTATCAATGGTTTGCAGACAACACAGCGATTGCTGGAGCTACAGAGACGACCTATGTGCTGCGTGCGACGGAGATTGGCAAGCAACTGAGCGTGAAGGTTTCAAGCAGTAAGGAAACAGGGACGTTGAAAGGAGTTTATGCTGGGACTGTGAAAAACAAGCAGCAGCCAGTGAAAGTGAAAAACATTAAGCTGTCTGCAAAGTCTAAGAAGATGTATGCTTATCAGACGTTGCAGTTAAAGGCGACGGTAACGCCTGCGGCGGCATCTAAGAACATAGCGTACGTCAGCAGTAAGAAATCGGTGGCAACCGTGTCAAAGACTGGAAAGATTACCGCAAAATCGCCTGGGACGGCGAAGATAACAGTAAAAGCCACAGATGGCAGTAACGTCAAAGCAGTCTGCAACATCACAGTGCGAAAGCCAGTGATCAAGGTCAGCGGAAAGATGAGTGTGAAGCTCAAAAAATCTCTAACCTTGACAGCAAAAACTTATGGACTGAAAGGCAAGGTTACCTGGAAGCTGGACGCAAAAGGAAAAAAGCTTTTAAAATTAAAGAAAGCGGGAACAAATAAGATAAAACTGACTGCAGGAAAGAAAACGGGCAAAGCGAAGCTCACAGTAACTTGTGGAAAAAAGAAAGTGACAAAGGTCATTCAAGTGAAAAAGTAAAGATAAGCATCCTCTGAAACAGGATTCATGCTGCGTCATATTCTTTCTTGTCACAGCAGGAATAAAAAGCGGGGTTGTTGCAAAATGAGAAATCTTTGCGTCTATGGTACAGCTATCGGCAATATGTGTGTTGTATGTCGCAAAGTCCCTATTCTTTGCAACAGCCCCATTTTGTCATGATTGAAAAAAATAGTTGGCGTACGGCGGCACATGGGGTAAAATAGGAACGATGAAATTTTTGGAAAGGGATGAAGAAAGAAATGAAATTAGGAATTACCATGGAAGGCGGAGCGAGCCGTACCGTGTTTAGCTGCGGGGTGACAGATGCATTTTTAGAGGAAAATATTATGCCAGATTATTTTATCGGCGTTTCAGCGGGAATTGCCTACGGGGTATCCTATTTGTCAAAACAGAAAGGGAGAAATCTTGAAATCGCAATAAAATATATGAACGACAAACGTTATATGGGGGTACGGCACCTGCTGAAAAGTAAAAATTTTTATAATATCCCATTTGTATTCGGGGAGATTCCCAATAAGTTAGAGGCGTTTGATTATGAGACATTCGCAGCGTTTCCGGGCAAGGTGATGGCATGCGTTACTAATATCCATACTGGAAAGCCGGAATATCTTGAGGTGCCCAGAAAGGATGATAAATTTGACGTGCTGGTGGCAAGCTGCGCCCTACCTATTCTGTTTCAGCCAGTGAAAGTCGGGAAGCGGTATTATTTAGACGGCGGCTTGTCAGATTCTATCCCATATCAGCAGGCGCTCAAAGAGGGCTGTGATAAGAATATCGTAATTCTTACCAGAGAGCGGGGATACGTGAAAAAGGCGGAGCGTGCCGGGGATATCTCTATGAAGCTATATAAGAAATATCCTAATATCGTGGAAGATATTAAGACAAGGCCAGAAAGATATAACGCATGTATGGAAGAGCTTTTGGAACTGGAAAAGGCCGGAGAAATCTTTGTGATTGCGCCGGAGGACATTCATGGCGTTGGCAGAACAGAATCCGATCCCGAAAAGTTGAAAAAACTCTATGACGAAGGATATCAGCAGGCACAGAAGCAGATGGCGGATTTGAAGCGCTATCTGGGGATGGAAAGCTGATGTCTCGGGCAATAAAATGTTACCTGATACGCCACGGCGCCACCAAGGGAAATCAGGAAGGGCGTTATGTGGGAAAGACAGATGAGCCTGTACTGGAATCTGAGCTGGAAAGGTTAAGAATGCTGGGGAAGTCTCTCTTGCCAGTGGATCACATTTACGTGAGCCCCTATCTGCGGTGCCGTCAGAGTGCAGAAGCTTTGTTTTCCGGCTTAGGCTGTTCGACGGAAATTATTTCCGATTTTCGGGAAATGGATTTTGGGGAATTTGAATATCATAATTACCAGGAGCTGAACGGAGATCCAAATTATCAGGTATTTATTGACAGTGGCGGAACAACGGCATTTCCGGGGGGAGAGGAGCCAGGCGAATTTAAAGAACGCTGCTGCCGTGCTTTTTTAACCTGTGTCAGCCAGGCAGACGAATATGGATGGCAGAGGCTTTTATTTGTTGTTCATGGAGGGACGATCATGGCGATTATGGAGGCGTTTGCAGTACCACAGAGAAGCTATTTTGACTTTCAGGTAGAAAATGGATGCGGTTATGAAGCCAGCATAGGAAAGATACGGTGCTTAGAATGGAGGAAGTTATGAAAATTGTTTTTTTAGATGCAAAGTCAATCGGGGAGGACATTGACCTTTCTGGATTTGAACAGTTGGGAGAGGTGGAAAGGTATGATTATTCCAATTCTGAAGAGGCGGCGCAGCGCACAGAGGATGCGGATGTGCTGGTGCTGAACAAGGTATTGGTAAATCAAGATACCATTGGAAATGCCAAAAATCTGAAATTGGTATGCGTTACGGCGACAGGGACCAATAATCTCGACAAGGAATATCTGCAACGCCAGGGGATTGCTTGGCGTAATGTAGCAGGTTATTCCACAGAATCTGTGGCGCAGCATACGTTTGCAATGTTGTTCTATCTGCTAGAGCATCTTCCCTATTATGATCAATATGTGAAATCTGAAAAATATGTGGAGGACCGAATGTTTACCCATTTTGACCGTAAATTTTCTGAGATCAGCGGCATGACCTGGGGCATTATTGGCATGGGGGCGATTGGAAGGCGGGTAGCAGAGATCGCTACGCTCTTTGGCTGCCATGTCATATATTATTCGACCACTGGAAAAAACCGACAGCCAAACTATGAGAGCGTGTCTTTGGAACATTTGCTGGAGCGTTCAGATATTGTATCTGTTCATGCGCCTCTTACGAAAGAGACAGAGAATCTTATGGATCAACAGGCATTTTCGAGAATGAAGAAGTCTGCAGTATTCCTGAATCTGGGCAGAGGGCCGATCGTGTCTGAGCAGGCGCTTGCCAAGGCGCTGAATGATGGAGAAATCCGTGCAGCAGGCTTGGACGTGCTCTGCGCAGAGCCAATGACCAGGGAGAACCCGCTGCGGAGCATCAAGGACAGCGATAAGCTGTTGATTACGCCTCATATAGCCTGGGCAAGCCTGGAAGCAAGAACAAGGCTGATGCAAATTATTCTGGAACAGATTCGGGAATTTTTTCAGTAGCCTGGCAAGCAGCGCCCTCAGAAATATATCTGTCGCAGTCTTATCAACCATGGAACATGCTACAATCCAGACCGCTGTGATAAGAATTATTTCCCAGTTTCTTTTGCAAGGCTCTGGTTTGCTTTCGCCTTGCCGTGTCAGAGGAAACGTTTTGGAATATGCCGTCTAAATCTTTTAGGAATTGCAAATATTGTTTCTGCGCCTGTTCCATGAGGTCAAAGAAAGATTCTGTGAAAATTCTTGCTTTGTCCCAGGGATTTCTCCAGGGCTGGCGCAGGATATTCAGCGGATCGGAGTGCATGACCAGAGAATCGCTGGGGATTAGCGCAGATAATAACGGATATCCCAGGATTCCTTGTTCTAATCTGCACAAGATTTGTTTTTTTCTTCCAGAGGGGTCATGCAGCCATTTGGTTCCAAGCTGCATAGCGCAGATGGAGGCCTGCATGGTAGCGTACGAGATGCCCAATTCTGGGTATGTCTTGCGGTATACATAATGCAGGATCGAAGCTATGGTGCGGCGCTGCAAGCTGGTTAGTCGGATGGTGGAATTTTGCCAGAATGCGGAAGGCTGGCAGTGTTTGTAAAACTGCAGCAGTTCCGTGTCAATATCTACCTCAAGTCCCATATGGCGCCCGTGATAACGACTGTTCTTTTCTTGAAAGCCAGTTTTCCAGTAAATATATGGATGACAATGAGTGTCCAGCGTATAATGCCCGAGAAATCCGGCAATATAGGCCATCGCCGTTTGCTGCTCTATGCTGTTGGAGAAGAGTTTTTTGCTATTTAACAGATAATGCAAAAAGAGCCCCGTGCGTTCTGTGTGAGCCATAGCTCCGATGTTGTTGGCATGTATCGTGTAGGAGGGAAGAAAATAAAAAAAGACGTCCGGACCCTGCAGGCCTAAGCTGTATGGAGCGTGATTTTTCTGAATAATATCTTTAAGCGGCGAATTGCCAAGCTTTCTGCAGGTATTTAATCCAAACAGATAATGTGTGGTAAATCCAGGCATAGTCATATCCTCTTTTCTATTTGATCATAATTATAGTATATCTGTTTCCCATAAAAATTCATAGAGAAAATGCAAAACTGGTAACAAATACTGGAAGAATGTGCTATACTATATATTCAGCATCAAAAGATATCTCTCCCTTTTTAAGAATTTGGTCGGGAAATATTGGGAAAACTAAAAAAAGAAAATCCTGATAAGCCCTGAAATGCTACATTTCGCATAGTAGCAGAACCAAAAATTAGGCATATAGTATAGGGATAGAAAAAATGGGAGATGGACTGTGGATTATAAACAGGAAGTATTTTACAGAAATCCCGGACAGAATATGTCTAAAGTGCCCTTTTATATGGCATATCCCATGCAGACCGTTTATATGGAAGAAATGGAATATGCGAGGGATTTGGAAAAGTTAAAGGGCATGTATCCCAAAGAGGTTCGATCCATTCAGGAGATGGTAGAGGATGAATGTGATAAAATGGAATACGAAGGCAGCTTGATGTTTGATGAGTATCCGGACAGGGTGATGGTGGACCGGATTGTAAAACGGATTTATCAGACAGCGGCAGGCGATCAGCCCATGCTTCAAAAAGTTGAAGTGGAACAAAGCGATACTGGGCAGTACGAAAGGGAGCAATATGAGGAAGGCGCTTATGAGGAATATCAAAAACTTGATATGGAAGCAGAAGAACTTCCTCTGGAAGGAACATTAGTGGCACAGCGGGGACCAGGAAGGCCGCCAGGACCGCCGCCAGGGCCAGGCTGGGGACCGGGAAGACCGCCGGGACCGCCGCCAGGGCCAGGCTGGGGACCAGGAAGGCCGCCAGGACCGCCGCCCAGAGACCATGGGCTGCAGAATCTGATAGAGGTGTTGCTGTTTAATGAAATGTATCAGCGCCGCTGCAGGCATAAAAGATGTCGCCGTTGGTGGTAAAGGCGACAGAAAAACACATGATGATGGTGGTTATGATGGAAAAAATACGAGAACTTCTATATAAATATTTAAATGAAAAGCTGGAAAAGCTTATTATTAGTAATCCTAGAACCGGGGCGGAGGCTGTAAAAATCAGTCTCCGTCCAATATTGCTCAAAGGAGGACTTGTATTTCAGGCAAGTCTTTGGCAGGAAAAAAAGGTCTTGCACAAGAATATGACTTTTGAAGAGGCGGTAGAAGAGATTCTATCATGGATGGGAGTATATCGGCAGATGGAGATTTTTTCTCATTTGGGACAGGCATCTGTTTTGGTGAGCAAGAAAGGAAAAGTAACGTTGAAAGATAAAAAAGCTGCTTCCAGTGGCGTTTGCCGTGATTTATCCCATAACAGAAAGAAAAAATATATCTTAGATCCGGAACGCAAAGTGGAGTTTCTAGTTGATTTAGGAGTGCAGGCAAAAGATGGAAAAATTATTCATGCAAAATATGACAAATTTCGTCAGATTAATCGGTTTCTAGAATTCGTTGAAGATATTTTGCCTCAGCTTCCGAAAGATCGTACAGTGACGATCGTGGATTTCGGATGCGGAAAATCCTATTTGACGTTTGCCATGTATCATTATCTGAAGATCTTGAAAGGATATCATGTACGCATCATCGGGCTGGATTTAAAAGAAGATGTGATCGAACAGTGTAAGGCGTTGGCGAAAAAATATCGCTATGGCGGATTGGAGTTCTATGTCGGGGATATCGCTGGTTATCAGGGAGTATCAGAGGTGGATATGGTGGTGACGCTTCATGCCTGTGATACGGCGACAGATTATGCCCTAGATAAAGCGGTTTGCTGGGGAGCGAAGGTAATTTTGTCAGTGCCCTGTTGTCAGCACGAATTAAATGGTCAGATAAAAAATGAGATATTGGCTCCTGTGCTTCAATACGGCCTGATCAAAGAGCGCATGGCTGCATTGCTTACGGATGCGCTGCGGGCGCAGATTTTGGAAAGCAGGGGATATCAGGTGCAGGTTCTGGAATTTATCGATATCGAGCATACGCCAAAGAATATCTTGATTCGCGCAGTGAAAAAGGGCGGTGCCAAAAGTACCGAAGGCTATCAAAAGATCATGGATTTTCTAAATGTAACGCCGACGTTGGCGGTGCTTCAGGAACAAGTACGGAACAAAGGAAAGGAAGACGTTTGGGATGCGTAAAGGCTTTATAAAGATCGTGGTATTGTTTTTGGTATTTGCAGCCACAGTGGCAGTGATGGGGCTATTTAGCCAGCAAAATCAGATAGATTTAACCTCTAAGATGTCTGATGCTACGCTGCCCACGGTATATTTAGAGCGAAATCAGGTAAAGATCAATGAATTGCATGGTTACTGCACAGAAATGGACGGCACGGCGATGCGTGATACGATCACGCCTCTGCAGGAGGACTTGACGCTTCCTTTGGCGATTAAGTCTTATAAAAACCAGATTGAAGGCATCTCTTATGAGGTTCGTTCTATGGATATGCAGCGTCTTGTGGAAGATGGGAAGATTGACAGTTTTTTTCAGAAAAATGGAGAAATCCATGTGGATTTGCAGTTTGAAAATATTCTCGAAGAAGACAAGGAATATGTGTTGCAGCTTACAGTCACAAGTGACGGGAAGCCAGTGTATTTTTATACCCGCATTATCCGGGAAAAAGAATTTTACACGCAAGAATCCCTGGAGTTCGTAATGAATTTTCATGAACAGACATTTCAGAAAGATCAGGCGGGGAATCTTGCCACATATTTGGAGCCTAACAATCAGGCGGATAACACGACGCTGCAAAAAGTTACTATCCATTCCAGCCTCTCTCAGGTGTGTTGGGGAGAATTTTCCTGCAAACGGCTAGAAGTGCCAATTCCTTCCGTGAAAGAGGTTGGAAGCTCCTATAATGCAATCATGCTTCAGTATGTGGTGACTGCTTCAGGTGATCGCGGAGAGGTGGAGTATTATAATGTGGCGGAGTATTACAGGGTGCGCTATAACAGTATTAACAGCAGAATGTACTTGCTTAATTATGAACGCACCATGAATCAGATTTTCCGGGGGGAGAACGGCATTGTAAATAAGAACCGGCTGATGCTTGGCATTTCATCCCCGAATGTGCATTATATGGCAAATGTAAAGGGAAACATCTTGGCATTTGTCCAGGAGGGAGAATTGTGGAGTTATAACAGTGATGGCAATGAGATTTCCCAGGTATTCAGCTTTCGAAATCCGGAAGGCATTACCAGCAGGGAGAATAATGGACAGCATCAGATCCAAATCATGCGGGTCGACGAGACAGGAAGCATCGATTTTGCTGTCTATGGCTATATGAACCGTGGGCATCATGAAGGGGAGACGGGAATCGGGGTATTTCACTATGACAATATGTCGAATACCGTAGAAGAAGAATTGTTCTTAGCCTCAGACCGTTCTTATGAGGTTCTAAAAGCAGATTGGGGCAAGATGTTTTATATTAGCGATAAAAATATGTTTTACTTGCTTGCGGATGGGAAGCTGTATCGGATCGACCTTGACAAAAGAGATACAGAGGTTGTGATTTCAGGGTTAGGAACAGACAGCTACGCTGTTTCGGAAAACGGCAGATATATTGCCTGGCAGGATGAGCCAGAAAGCAGCGCTGAGCCCATGCGGATTATGGATTTGGAACGAGAGGAAATCCGCACCATAGAAAAAAACGGAAGAGAGTATTTTAAGCCAGTGGGATTTGTGGAGAGCGATTTTGTATATGGAACCGCAAAGCAAGAGGATGTGGCGACAGATGCAGCAGGAAACAGCAGGTTTCCGATGTATAAGGTTACAATTATTGATAAAGATTCTAAGATTGTCAAGGAATATCAAAAGGACGGTTATTATATATCAAATGCTTATGTAGAGCAGGATACGATTTACCTCGATCGTGAAATCCGTTCAGAAGCCGGATATATAGAAGCGGAACAAGATACAATCAAAAATCAGCAGCTAGAATCTTCCCGCCTGATCGGAGTAGATACGATAGTGACAGAAAAGAAGCAGACCCAGGTGGAGCTTGTACTTCCTGACACTAATACAGAGATAGAAAGAAAGCTTCAGGTAAAGGTTCCCAGAGAGGTTGTATTGGAGGAGAAGCGGACAGTGGAATTGGATACGGTTCGTGCAGAAGGAAATTATTATATCTACAGCGGAGGCAAAATTTTAATGTCTACCTCTTCCATCACCAATGCCATTCTTTGTGCAGATGAAAACATGGGGGTGGTGATTGGAGCTGAGCAGAAGTATATTTGGCGCAGGGGAAGGAAGTCCTCCCAGCCATTGATTGGACCAGGGATGATAGACATGCCTGGAATCAGTGAGAATTCTGTGGCCCGCTGTCTGGCATATTTACTGAGGACAGAGGATGTGAGCATTGACGTGGAAGATCTGCTTGCGCGTGGAGCGACGCCGAAGGAAATTATGATCGAAGCGCTTGCAGGGAAACAGGTCATTGACTTATCGGGGTGCAGCGTCAGCCAGGTATTATATTATGTAAATCTGGGCACTCCGGTGTTTGCCATGGTAGGGCAAGAGGCGGTACTGATTGTGGGTTACGATGAACACAATACTATTTTGTATCAGCCGGCAGAAAATAACGTGGCAAAAATGGGACTGCAAGATAGCGAGGCATTGTTTCGCAGCGCAGGGAATGTGTTTCTTGGATTTACCCAGTAAGGCAGACATGGCGCACTTGCCGGGGAGCTTGTCCAGAAGCGTAAATAAAAATAAGCCATAAAGTTTTTGCGCATTGTTACCGAAATACTTAAAGACAAGAAAAGTCCCTGATCTTTGGCGGATCGGGGGCTTTAAGAAGGAACAGGGATAGAGGGTGACGAGGCGCGGATATGAGAGTGGATAATAGTAATTTAACAGAAATAACCCAGACGAAAAAAAGTGTCGAGATCAAAGGGAATGTCGCCGTCCTCACAGAGGAGACTACTGTTCGTAAGGCTGAGCCAGATACGGGCAGAGTGTCTAGCGTACAGCAGACTACGGTGGACAGACCCTTTTTTTCGGGTGAATCTCAGTTGGAGCAGATACGCCAGGAGGCAGAAAATATGGAAGCGCAGCTGCTACAACAAAAAATGCAGGCGGTATCTAATACGGTAACAGCGGCGGATGGTGGAAAACTGGATCAGGATGGATATCCGGTGAACGACACAGAAGTGGACACAATTGTGACAGTAGTCGATAAAATCAAGGTCGAGCTGGCAAAGGCAGGCATGGATATTTCTGTATTTGGAGATACGCTGGATGCAGAGCAAATAGAGAAAATAGCGGCTGGAGCCGGCGAGGCAAGGCAGTTGGAAATTGCTATGGCACAAGCAGACCTGCCGCTTACGCAAGAGAATCTTGCAGACTGCCAGGATGCCATGGAGCAGGCGGCGGATCTTGCTATTTGCAACGATGAAGCGGTTAAGTATATGCTGGACAATGAATTACCGCCCACTGTTGAGAATCTTTATATGGCGCAGCACAGTATTGGCGGGACGTCTGGCCGCCAGCCAGAAAGCGTCGATTTAGATGAAAATTTAAAATCACAGATTGCAAAGATTATAACGGAGGCAGGGCTTGCGGTCAATGACGCTTCTTTGTCCTGCAGCCAGTGGATGATGGAGCAGCAAATTCCGCTTACTGCAGAGAATCTTGCCTATGCGATGGATTTGAAAAATGCCGCTCTTCCACCCTCTGAAGATCAGGTTGTTGCGGCAATGACGGAGGCGATGGCAGAAGGACAGCGTCCAAAAGATGCCGTGATTTTAGAGGGTTACAGCAATATTGACCGCGCAGTACAGGCAGCAGAGACGGTAGAACAAGCTACGGACGCAGACATTTGGAACGTGGTGCAAAAAGGGGCGCCGCTTACCATAGAAAGTCTTAAAGCGGCACAAAACAGCGCCCTGCCCCAGCCAGGCACCCAAGGGCGAACGGAGGGAGAGATTCCAGAATACGCCAGAGAAGACGTCGCATTTATCAGGGCAAAGCGTCAACTGGAAGAAGTTCGCCTGATAATGACGGCGCAGGCAAATTATTCTCTGCTTCGGAAAGGAATCTTTCTTGAAACACAGCCTTTGGAAGAGCTTGTGGAGCAATTAAAAGCGCAGGAAAACGCTTATTATGCCGATTTGCTAGGTCAGAATGGCATTGAGCCAAGCCAGGAGAATACGGAGATCTTTGCAGATACCTTGAGCAAGGCTCAAGAATTGAAAGGAGCTCCTGCTTATATCTTGGGAGAGATCCGCACCGACAAGGACTCTATGTCTGCTATCCATGAGGCAGGCGTATCCAGGCAAGCGCAGATGGAGCGTGCTGGAGAGGCTTATGAGGCGCTTCAGACAGAGCCGAGGGCAGATTTGGGAGACTCGATTCAGAAAGCGTTTCAAAATGTGGATGATATTTTAAATGATCTCAATTTAGATACGTCTGAGGCAAACCGCAGGGCGGTCCGCATTCTGGCTTATAACCAAATGGCAATTAATCCGGAATCTGTGATGCAGATGAAAGTGGCAGATCAGAAAGTACAAAACTTGTTTCAGAATCTTTCACCGTCAGTTGTCATGGAGATGATACGGGAAGGCGTCAATCCAATGGAAATGAACGTGGAAGACTTAAACGCCAAGGCAGAGGAGATTAAGAACCGGCTGGATGCAGGCGGAGAAGAAAAGTTCAGTAAATACCTCTGGAAGTTAGAGCAGCGCCAGGATGTCACAAAAGAAGAACGGGATAGTTATATCGGCATTTATCGGATGCTGAATCAGATTGATAAGACGGACGGCGCAGTGATTGGAGCGCTGGTGCAACAGGGAGCAGAGATTTCTGTGAAAAATCTGTTGACAGCGGTGCGTACCAGCCGTAATCCTGGGATCAATGTTTCAGTGGACGATAATTTTGGAGAAGCAGAGACTGTGAATACGCAGGAATTGAGCATTTCTCAGCAGATTGAAGCGGCATATCAGACGGATTGCGCCAAGGAAGCGCTAAAATTTGCGACCCCAGAGGGCATGCAGCAAGCTCAGGCACAGAAAGCCGTAGAGGATATGACGCCAGAGGAGTTGCTTTGGCAGCTTCGGGAGGCGCCAGAAGACGTCGAATTGGAAGAAGCTTATTATCAGCAGCAGATGGAAGATTTTTCTGAGGCCAAAACGGCGGAGGCGCAGTTCATTCAAATATTAACCGGATATGACATGCCAGTAACTGCCTATAATATTTTGGCGGCAAACAGGCTGTTGAATCCACGGGGCGGAATATTTAAATCTTTGTTTGACAAAGAAAATATCAAAGAAGATATTGATTTTGAGGAGGTAAAGACCGATATCTTAGAAAAGTTCGGCGAGGCAGTCAAGACGCCGGAGGATATGGCAAAAGCCCATAAAAAGCTGGCGGAAACCGCAGAAAATGTCATGAAGACCATGGTGGATGCCCAGGACGTCAGCAGCAGGGATCTAAGAGACATGAAGATAATGCGTCAGCAGATAGCCCTTGGAACCCGGATGGCAAAGGAAGAACACTATGCAATTCCAGTCTTGGTCGCAGATGAATTGACGAATGTCCAATTGAAAATCGTGCGGGGCAAAGAGGAAAAAGGAAAGGTTGACGTTCTTTTTGAGACGCCGAAGCTTGGAAAAGTAGCGGCAAGATTCCAGGTCCAGGCAGACGGCGTCAAGGGATATATCGCTTCTGATTCTCTTAGGACGATCGAGGAGCTAAAGCGCCAGCAAGGGAGCATGAAAGAGCGGTTTGACCTCGGAGAAGAAAGCGCATGGACCCTTGATATGATTCACAGCGAAGGGCTTGATTTAAATCGCTTTGCAGGAGAGCCAATGAATCATTCTTCCGATCCTGATGTGGAATCAAAGGATTATCAAGTTCAGACAAAAACATTGTATGGAATTGCCAGAGGATTTCTGGAGGATATAAAAGAGATGGGGCAGCGTTTGTCCTGAACATAAAGCAGAAAAGAGGTATAAGGCATGAAGATTAATCACAATATGTCGGCAATTGTAGCCAATAAGAAACTGTTGAGAACAGAGAACAGCCTGTCAAATTCTATCGAAAAATTATCCACAGGACTTCGGATTAACCGTGCGTCGGATGATGCGGCAGGAATGGCGATTGCCAGTAAGATGACGGCGCAGATCAAAGGACTGGGCCAGGCATCCAGGAATTCCTCGGACGGGGTTTCTGTGTTAGAAACGGCGGACGGCGCCTTGAATGAAGTACACAGCATGTTGCAGAGGATGCGTGAGCTGTCTGTGCAGGCGGCAAACGGAACGAATACGCCGGATGACCTTGAGGCGATCCAAATGGAAATAGCATCTCTTCGGGAAGAGGTTGACCGGATATCTAGAGATACGGAGTTTAATACGAAGCCTTTACTGGATGGCACGCTGGATCAGCGTGTTTATCCAGATAACAGAGGAATCAAAAGGATTGACATATCAGATTCCGTTACTGAAAACATGTATTCTGTCGAAATTACTGCGAATGCAGAACATGCGGTTACGGTAGGGGCTAAAAGGCTGCAGGCCACAGACCCTGTTCCCGCAGGTGCATCAGGGACGGTGGTAATTAACGGCGTGGAAGTGGAGATCAAAGAGGGGGAAACATTTGACGCAGTTTATGAAAAGCTGCGCAATGGAGCAGAACTTGGAGAAGTTAACCTCTTGGTGGTAGGAAATCTCTCAGAGACAGGCGGAACGCCAGAAGACGCAGGCTATGTACCCTCTAACGTTGCAGACGGCGGAACCTTGGTTTTTGTTTCTGACGCTTATGGCAGCAGCGCTGAGATGAGCATAAAATGTGACAATCCGGCACTTGCCGCACATTTGGGAATCGGCGTGGAAACTCAGGAGGCAGGTGTTGACGTAGAGTTGAGCTTTGCGGCAGGAGACGTTGGATTTGGCAGCCAGGCAACCATTCTCACGGATGGAAATTATGTGACGATTTCAGACCGCAATGGTTTTGAGATGAAGTTTGAAGTTGTGCCTGGAACGCTTGGGACAGTCAACATGGAAGTGACGGATGTAGGGCCAATGACGCTTCAGATCGGCGCTAATGAAGATCAGACAATGGAGGTCAGGATTCAGGAAATTTCTGCACAGACCTTGTATATTGATAAAGTGAATGTCTGCACTATAACCGGAGCAGATCGTGCCATCACCAGCTTTGACGGGGCGATCGGCAAGGTAAGCGAGGTTCGTTCTAGTATTGGGGCATATATGAACCGCTTGGATTATGCGGTTAACAGCTTAGATGTATCAGAAGAAAATATGACCCAGGCATTGTCGAGAATTGAGGATGTCGATATGGCGGAAGAAATGACAGAGTACACGAAGCAGAACGTCCTTTCCCAAGCAGCTACTTCTGTCCTTGCCCAGGCAAATGACCTTCCTCAGCAGGTACTGCAGCTTTTGCAATAATAAAGAACGGAGGCAGGCATGACACAGGAAAAGAAGCAGGAATTTACTCGTCGGCTGACTTGCTGCAATCGTGGAGAAATGATTGTAATTATGTATGATATCCTGTTTGCTTATCTAGAGGACGGCATCGAGGCCAAAGAAAACGGGGATTACCAGGAATTCAAACGTGCGACAGGCAAAGCCGTGCAGGTGGTAGGCCGGCTTATGGATGATTTGGATTTCAGTTATGAGATCTCTGGAAGCTTGTATGCGGAATACCAATTTGTCAAGAAACTGCTGGCAGAGGCGGTTTATAAAAATACGTCGCAGTGTCTTTGGGATGCAAAACGGATTCTCAAGAATCTTTACGATGGCTTTCAAGAGGCGGCACGGCAGGACTTTTCGGGTCCATTGATGCAACATGCGCAGCAGGTAGTGGCAGGCATGACTTATCAAAAAGGCAGTTTGACAGAAACGCTTCAGGGTTCGGAAAGTTCCAGGGGCTTTCTGGCATAAGACATATCCGAGGACATAATCTTTGATCCAGAATATTTTTTAGAGGGCGCTGTTTCTCAAATATCGATGGAAGCATCAAGATATTTGAGAAACAGCGCTTTTTGGATGGCAGATGAACGAAACATAAAGGTTTTTATGTGGGTTATCTGACATAGGAATCTTCGTCAAACTGTTTGACTTTGGCTAGAAGGAACTTATAACGCATTTGCAAGGCGTTAACCTGATAGATGCAGCAGTCAATTAAATCAGGCTCCATTGCGTTTTCGAAGTTATCATAGGCTAGCGCTAAATCATATCTGGCTCTTTCCAGGTCATCTAAAAGTAAAGAGTAAGCAGTTGTTCTAAGTTGTTCTTTTTTTGCGTTTTGAAACATATGCATCCCTTTCCTTTGTCAGCATCCTGCTTTTTGATGCAGAATGATAAATTATCTTACTTAAAGTATAAGCAGATCTTTCCAACTCTATACAAAAAAGTCATAAATTTTTCCAGAAAGTATATATATCTGATAAGAGAAGAATTTGTCCTGGATAACTGCCAGGGTTTTGGAGGTATTGATGGAATCATATTATGGAATCGGGGCCATTGCCGGAATTTGCGTGCTGATATTGTTGATGGGGGCTGTGAAACAGAAAACGCAATGGATTTTTATCCTGCTATTGCGCAGCGTGGCCGGAGTTGTGGGAATCAGCGTGGTAAACAGTTTGTTGGAAAGTCAGGGAATCGCTATGTCAGCAGGGATTAATCCTGTCAGTGTTTTGACAATCGGAACCCTTGGAATCTGCGGGTTTGCGTTGGTATATGGAATATTACTGTATCAATTGTTGTGAGATATATACAAAAATAAAAAATTTTTGATTACCTACTTTACAATGAGCAAGACATGTTTTATAATCCTTATCAATCACTGATTCGCGAACAGGAGATATGATACGAAAAGGGGGGATGAGTTTGGGGAGATGAAAGTGTTGCTTAGCCTTACGTTGTTAAGCATGGCAGTGGTTACAGATCTTCGGAGCTTTCGGATCAGCAATTGTCTGATTGTAATCGGTTTCATATTAGGACTGATCTTTCAAATCTTTACTTATGGAGTCAGGGGAGCCGGCGTTTTCTTTCTAAACGTTTCTATACCAATGATCTTATTTTATCTATTATTTCTGATACGTGTCCTTGGGGCAGGTGATGTCAAATTATTTTCCATGATAGGCGGAATTTGGGGAGTTCAAATACTGTGTAAAACAATTGTAATATCATTTCTTGCAGGTGCGGCGATGTCGTTGTGCAAGCTTCTTTATCAAAGAAATCTTATTTCACGTCTACTGGTGTTTCGGGAATATGCGTACCAAGTGCTTCATACTGGAAAGTTGTCGGAATATCCTCAGGAAGTTCAGGGAAAAGATCATGTCATTCATTTTTCAATCGCAATATTAATTGGTTATGCAATCGCTATGGAGGTGGGTTATTGAAAAAAATTATGATTGCCGTCTGCGATATCGACGGAGCATATGGGGAAAAACTGGGAGAATGGATTTCTCTGGAACACGGAGAAAGGCTCTTGGGAAGTTTCTTTTCTTCCCCGGAATATTTTTGGAATAGTTATGTCCGTCAGATGCCTGATATTGTACTGTTGGGAGACGGATTTCTGGAAGATGCCCGTATCAGGGCTGAACTATTAAGAAGAGAGGGGGTGGGAGAAGAGCTTAAAGATTCAGGACAAGAGCCTTTATGGCTTTATCTTGAACAGAGAGAGCAGAAAACACCATTATGTGTCAGCCATCTTCCAGCTGTAGATAAATACCAGTCGGCATCCCGATTACTTAGAGAGGTGTTTTACCTTTATCAAGGCTGGGTGAAGCCTGAAATGACAGAAATTGTGGCGCAGAAAGAGATCGTCGGCATTTATTCTCCCGGGCATAGTATTTGGCAGACGCCCTTTGCGTTGACATTCGCACAAGCTTTGGGACAGATAGAAAAGGTACTGTATGTCAACTTCATGGAGTGCGCAGGATTTTCGGGATGGTTTCAGGAAGAATATGAAAGAGATTTGCTGGACGTCATGTATTTGTGTCTCACAAATGACGTCAGTGTAGCGGATTGCATCAGCAGCGCTTGTCATACGATCGAGGGTGTTGATTATATTCCTCCGGCAAATGACGGGGAATGTTTAGGGGAGATATCTGCTCAGGATTATATCAGATTTGTAAGGCTTCTGTCATCGCAGAGTGGCTATGACGTGGTATTTTTAGACTTTGGAATGATGATTCCGGGATTTTATCAGCTTTTGGAACTGTGTAGCCAAGTATATATTGCCACCGAGCCAGGAGAGATGCAGCAGGCGCCGCTGACGCAGTTTCGCAAGATGGCGGCGAGGCAGGAAGAAAGCTTGCTGGAGCAAAAATTAATCTATTTGTCTCTTCCGAGTGTAGAGCCTGAATCGATGTCTGGCACGACATGGATGCAACAATGGCTTTGGGGAACCATGGGTGATTTCAGCCGCAGGCTGGCGGGGGTGCAGTGTGGAACAGATTAGAAGAAACGTTCTGGCGCAGCTTGATATGACCAGAGAACATGAAGAGGAGGAACTTCTGGCGGTGATCGATGAAGAGATTTGCCGGGAGGCAAAAGAGCGGGTCATTCCGCTGGATTGGCGCAGAGAACTGAGAACGCAGGTGTTTCATTCACTGCGGAAGCTGGATGTGCTGCAGGAACTGTTGAACCAGGATGATATTACAGAGATTATGGTCAATGGCGCCAACCATATTTTCTATGAAAGCAAAGGGGAGATGAGGCAATGGGACAAGGTTTTTTCTTCCAGCGAAAAGCTTGAGGATATTATTCAGCAGATGGTAGGCAGTCATAACCGGGTGATTAATGAGGCGGAACCGATTGCAGACACAAGGCTTTCCGATGGTTCCAGGGTGAACGTGGTGCTGCCGCCAGTGGCGCTAAACGGCCCAGTAATCTCTATCCGCAAGTTTCCTAAGAATCCGATTTTGATGAAACAGATGATCACAGGGGGCTCTGTCAGCCAAGAATGTGCAGATTTCCTTAAGATTCTGGTAAGAGCAGGATATAATATCTTTATTTCTGGTGGAACTGGTTCTGGAAAAACTACATTTCTAAATGCATTATCTGAGTTTATTCCCAAAAATGAACGTGTAATTACGATCGAGGATTCGGCGGAACTGCAGATTCGCGGCATTGCAAACCTGGTGCGCATGGAAACCAGAAAGGCGGGTCCTGAGGGAACCCTTGCCATTACTATCCGGGAGCTGATAAGAACTGCTTTGCGTATGCGGCCGGACAGAATAATCGTTGGCGAAATCCGGGGAGCAGAGTGCCTTGACATGCTGCAGGCAATGAATACTGGACATCTAGTCCGAGCATCTTACCGACAGTGCTTCCAATCTTTACATATGATTATAAGGCAAAGAACGAACGCCAGGAAGCAAGAGGAAAGTGTTTGTTCATCAATGCAGAATATATACAGGCAAGTGTCATTACCTGTTTGAGAAAAATGGTGAATTCTGATAAATGTTTGAGAGTTGAATCTATACCGTAAACCAGTGGGGAATCATCCTTGAATATAGGATGTTTTTTTGTATAATGAAACTAAGATGGCATCTGATTATTTCCCCGTCGTAAAGGCGGGGATGAAAGGAAGAAGGAATGGAAAAAACGGATATTGCGAAATATACTATTAAAGACAGCGTTTTCACGATCTACATATAATAAAAGTGCCTAACAACTTAATTTAGAAAGGTGAGGGAAAGTATGAGTGAGCGGTTAACGCGAGGAACACTTGATATAGAGCAAGCCACTCGGATTATGTATGGCTTGAATGAGAAGGATTCTATCAGCAGTTTTTTAAAAGCTGCAAAACAACAGGATATTTCTCCAATGAATGCTGATGCTTTGCCGAGGGGAGAGCAATCGGGAATGAATTACACTACTTTTGGAAAGCTTAGAAAGATTAAAGTTTAGCAAATTAGCCCTAAAAAGGGCTTTTTTGTTTTTGTTTACTATGGGCGCAATCTAATTGATGCAAGTTCGTAAAGTGACCTGATAGTGGGAAACTTACAGCTAATGGAAAAGGCGTCTATCGTGAGGTGGAATCTGAAAGATACTGGATGGAAAAACTCTGGTCTGGCGGACAGAAATCATATATAGGGTTTGGTATAATGAACTACCCCGCAGCTCTGCTGCGGGGTAGTTCATTTGTTTTTGGACAACTCAATTATAGTAAACCAGATGGTATTCATGCTATTTTTATGCCAATTATTATTGAATTTTCAAGTGCATAAGCACTTATTCAAGTGCGAAGTTTGAGTTAATAACTCTAGTTTCCTAGCAAAAATTACGGAATAGTACCTGAAGAAACAAAGAATGAGACTTAATCTGGTTGTTGGCATTATTTTTAATATATTTAGACATGCGCTTGGAGCTAGTGAAATAGGAAAAATATATAAAAATGAAAATATATACTAAATTATATTTACTGGTAATAAATAAAATGGGAAGGCGAAGGGTATGCTCTGCGTCGCCCATTTTTACGTTAAAAACTATGCGAGTTGGTATGAATTGAATATTGCGATAAAATCAATTAAGTCTGGAAAAAATCTATCTACTATTTACAAATTTTCTGGATAAGAATAATCTGTAATTTATCAAAAGTTTTTACTTTTATACTTGTATATGATAATATATAAGTAATAGTTAATTTTGCCAAGATATAGCAGAATATATATTATGTATTTGAGGAGGAAATGGAGTATGAATCAAATGATAAATACTGTGAAGATGCTTTCTGTCCAATTAAATAAAAATAGAAGTAACAGAAAAATTATGAATAAGATGATTTCAAAAATAGAACAGATAAAATGTGTTAAAGATGATAAAATTTTTTTGGAAAGTTTTAAGGAAATAATGACTTCTAAAAATTATTTTTTCCCTAATATAAGAGAAATATATATTGAAAAAAATTTGTTTCCCAATACACCTAAGTATATAGATGTGGGGCCAGAATTAAAGATTTCTAAAGATTTCTATACGGAATTACGCTGGATGGTTTTTTTGTTTGCAATATATTCCAAGGAACTTTCAATATTTATTCAGAACAGAAAGAAGTTTGATAAATACATTTTACTTGGAGAATATGAAAAAGCATTAAAAATTTTAGAGACAATTGAAACCGAGTATGGAGTTTCTTTTTGGTTGCTGGAAAATAAATTATTTATTTACAATAAGTTGGGAAAGAATATTTCAGTTATATTTGATGATTGGCCAGAAGATGCCAATAAAGTCATTGTAAGTTATTATGAATTAAAAATGCAAGAGAATAGAACTTATGGCGAATATCAGTATTTTGTAGACAAAGAAATTGCCGCTTTGAAAGGTTTGGAATCGGAAAGACCTTTTTTAAAGGATATAATTCCATATTATAATTATAGAATCGCTTCTTTGACATATGAACTTACTGAAATAAATATATTTAGTGTTTTAAGGGGAGTGGCTTCAAATCCTTTAATAGACCGATATTTGTTGTGTCTAAAAATATTTGAGTTTGCACTTACTGCAAAAGCGGATAACAGATTATATTTAAGTGTAAAAAAATGTATTGGTATGTTGGAAAATTTGCGGGATGAGCAATTAGAAGCATTGAGATTTTGTTTTGATACAGAAGATAACAGAAAGAATTATAGGTTGAAGAAAAAGTTGGAATTGGCTAAATCTGCATTTATTTGTGGTAATTTGGAAGAGTGCAGAGAAAAGTCAATAACGGTTTTAAAGAAAACACCATTTAATGTACAGGCTTTAAATTTGCTTGTAGAAACAGATATTTTATTAGATATTACAGAAGAAACGGAATTTGCAGGAACAATTTTAGGAGAATTAATTAATTTGCTTATTGTTGTTTATCCAATGCGGGAAGAAAGAAATGAAAAGATAAACGATGTATATAAATTGTTAATTAGTTGTAGTCAGTCTACTTGGGCTCCTATGGTTGCAAATACAATTACAAATCGTTGCAGGTTGGTTAATACAAAGGAAGAGATTGCAACAAAAAAAATTGAATGTATTCAATATTTAGATATTGATACAGTGTGTAATTGTTTAATGGAAAAAGATGCAATCGAATTTATTAACCAAATTAAGATTAATAATGAATATATAGATTTACGGACAGCTATTTTGACAGGAGACTTTGAAAGAGCCAACAATAGTTGTTCTTTAGAAGATTTAAAACATTTATTGGCAGTGCGCAATCCCTTGAATGATATGCAGGAGAAGCGGAAACATGTGGAGGCGGTAAAAGGAAGTGGAAGTACATTTGAGTTATTGATTTCAAAGCACTATTTTATACAACTGGATTGGGAAGAGGAATTTTATACTATATTTGAATTTGCAGTAGATTTAATGATTGATAATATATCTACGTCTCTGTTTATTCCTATTAATCAACTTATTAGTCATATTGAGAACATGGATAGTGAGATTAGTAGCAACATCTGTGTGCCGATATTGTATTACATAAAATATCGTTATTTTTCAAGAGAAATAAAATCACAAGTATGTGCAGTATGCGAGGATTTTCTTTATTTTGCAAAAATAGGGTTACCTTCTCAAATGGAAAATTATGATGAAAGTTTGGGCGTTAAAAGAGTGATATTTTTTTTAAGGCACGTTTGTACAACAGAGATATTAAGCACTGCATTGGCATCGGTTATATCTAATTCAATAGACTTAGCGCAGGAAAGATTGAATGTTTGTTTAATTCTATGTAAGAAGGATCCAGATAATGAAAAAATATATGAGCAGGAAATTCGTGATATAACGCAAAAGAAAAAGATTAATTCAGAACTTAGAATTATTGAAGAAAATCGAATTCATGTTAATGTCGAGGGAATGCGACAGGATTTGATTGATAATTATAAAAATGATTTTGCCAGAGTCCAGTTGTATAAAGATACTTCTTTTAAAGAATTACTTGAAGCTATAGATGCGGTAAAAGAAAATAAGCCAGTAGTAGTTTTTTACCAGAGCGATGCTGGCAGGGTAATGAGAGAATTAATCCGTAATATCAGAGATGCTTTTGTTTCTAGTAATGAGTATGGATTGGATGGATACTTGAGTCTCAATATCCGTCATGGTGCTATTTCTGATGCGCTAAGAAGTCCATTATCTGCTGCGGGTTTATTAACTGTTTATAATTCAAAAAAAAAGGAATATGAGCTTAATGCTATGTGGAATGATAATGTTGGTAATAGTGCAGATGATAAATTGATTTATCAGGCAATAGAGAAATTTACAAAAGATACAGATGTTATAATTGATGATTTGCGAACAAAATATATTCGTATTAATACTGAAAAGGTAGAAACAGAAGGAATTTTTAATTATATAATAACTGATGAGGAACATAATGAAATTCTGAATAGGAGTAGTTCCTTTGAGAACATTGATGGTTTCCTAAATTATGCATTTGACTTCCTATGGGAAAAGACAGAAAGCAATTTAATAGAGATGAAAGCTTTACTAAAAGGAGAAATTCAAAAACGGTATGAAGAATCTTTCTTAACACTGAAAAATACGATAGAATGTGTAAAAAATAAGAATAAAATAGCTGGGATGTTGAGAAAAATTGTAGAAGCATCCAATGATATGCCCAATGTTATAAATAAAGTGTGTTTTTGGTTTCAAAGAAGTACAGAAAGTAAGCATACAGATTTTGATTTGGATTTTGTATTTAATATGGTTCTTGAAACAGTTACCAATATGCATCCAGATACTTCTTTTAAACCTGTCAAAATAGAAGATTTTGATGTAAATGGAAAAATAGATGGGAAATATTTAAAATTATATTCAGATATATTTTACAATTTAATGGATAATATATATAAAAAGGCTATTCGTAATGTGAGAAACCAGGTCAATGTAGAATATATCTTGAAACAAACAAAAAATACACAGTATATTTATTTGCAGAATGATTATGATTGCTCCGCAAATAAGAAAGAAGATGAAGAAAAACTGAATAAATTGAGAATAATATTGGAGAGTGAGGAATATCTTAAGAGAGTTAAGGGAGAAGGTGGAACAGGTATTCCCAAAATATGTAAAATCATAAGAGTTGACCTTCAAAAAAAAGGTTCTATTAATTTTGGATTGAAGGAAAAAGAAAATAAATTTTTTATTGAAATATCAATGTAGAAAAGAGATATCGTATGAGAATTCTAATAGTAGAAGATATAGAAGCAAAAATGAAAGTTATTGAAGAGTGCATTAGTGGTGTTAGAGAGGATTGGGAATTTATAGAAGCTATGTCTTATTCGGATGGTTTACAAAAAATATATCTAGGAGGTTGGGATTTAGTTTTGATGGATATGTCACTCCCAACTTATAATATTTCACATACGGAAAGTGGAGGGACAAAAAAACCTGTAGCGGGCAAGGAACTAATGGCACGAATGTTAAGTCGAAAAATTTTTATTCCCGTTATAATAATTACTCAATTTGATACATTTGGCGATAATCAGTTATCGTTGGAATCGCTTAATAAGGAATTTGAAGAGAATTATACGAAGATATGGAAAGGGACTATTTCATATGATAAACCAGGCTGGCAGGAGCAGTTGCTTAAACTTTTAGACGAAATTGGCAAATAAGAAGGATTCATGTGAAAAAGTAGAGGTAGCCATAAATGGCCATATTTCACTAAACTGTCTAAACTGGAAATTTTTTTGACGACTATAGGACGATAGCATTAATAAATCAGATAAAGAAGCTAGTTGTTTATCAGGAGAAAGTATTTCTTTCTTTTGCAAAAATTTATTGGCTTGTTTTTCGATAAATGCAACTGGCATATCAATTTTGTAAATGTTGCTCAAATTCCACGTTTTATTCACAGACAACATCAGGTATATAGCAGAGAGAATCATATGGGTAATTGCGTTAATGGGTTTTCCTTTTATTTGTGTTACCAGTTAAAGGCGACAGAATGGAGATTAAGATGATTAATATACTGATTGTAGAAGATAAACCTGAAAAGCAACAGGAAATAAATACTGTATTAAAAGAAGCATGCGAGAGGTTCAAAGATATTAATATTGACTCATCAATAGATGTTGGAACTGCCAAAGATATTATGGGTAAAAAAGACATAGATATAATGATTTTGGATTTGCACTTGCCAATTAGATTTATAGATGGACCTGTCTATGAGGGTGGAATCACACTCATTAATGAAGTGAAAGCATCTAAAAGATATAAGTATCCAAAGTATGTAATATCTTTGTCTCAGCATGCTAATGAAACAGAGATTTTTAAAAAAGACACAGGAGATATTCATAAATATATTATTTATGATGAAAAGAACAAAAAATGGACGGAAGAATTAAAATATTTTTTACAATCGATTTTACAAACTTTCAACAATGGGGTTTTTCATCGAAATTATTTGTATGACGTGGCAGTCATATGTGCATTGCAAGAGGAATTAGAATATATTAAGCAATCCTTGATGGATGTAAAACAGATAAAGGCACCATTTGATGATTTTATTTATTTTGAAGGTCATTATTTAAAAAATGAAAAGAAGATAAGTGTAATAGCAACCTGTTCGACACAAATGGGCATGGTAGCTGCCTCAACTTTAACAACTAAATTGATATATAATTTCTGTCCAAGATATGTAGTGATGACAGGTATTGCAGCTGGTGTAAAAGGTAAGACTAACATGGGAGATGCAGTAGTTGCTGAATACACATGGGATTATGGTGCTGGAAAAGAAATTATAGATGAAAATGGGCGTAAAAAGCATAAGAACACTATTCAGCAAATACATATAGATCCTAAACTATGTAATATGGTTCGACAGTTACAGTTAGATGCTGCATTTTTGAAAGCGGTAAAAAGTGAAGCTCAAGTAAAAAAACCTAGAAATAAATTTAAAGTTATTTTGGGGGCGGTGGCAACTGGAGCATCAGTTATTGCTGATCCGGATAAAGTGAAGGATATCATGGATAATCAAGTAAGAGATTTAATTGCAATAGAGATGGAGATATATGGAGTTTATTATGCTGCAAATTGGGCGATTCATCCCAGGCCTCAATTTGTTGCAATTAAATCTGTATGTGATTATGCAGATGCTAAAAAAAATGATGATTTTCATGGTTATGCGGCATATACTAGCGTGAGGGTTTTTGAAAAAATGGCTAAAGAATATTTTGTTTATGAAAAATAATTTGTAATAGAGAGAAAATAAAAAGGGAGGGGATTGTCCTGAAAACGTAATTCAGCAATAACCCATAAACAAGCATTCTGAATAAGCGCGCCTTTTGGTGGACTTATTCTCTTTTCCCATGATAAAATCAGGGGGAAGCTATTTTAGTTGAATTATTACATCTACCTCTAACTTTTCTAATGAACGAAGATTTCTCTTGTATTCCGAAATCATAAATCCGGAAATTGGGTAATTAGAGTTTCGATGCTCGGAAATTGTCCTATTTGTGCTTGACTATTTGCCAATTTTTATAGGGATATTTGTCAAAGCCTTGATGCATCAGCGGTGTGTAGCAACCTTTACAAATATTCTTATAGAAATATGATTCAATGAATGCATATGAGGAATTTAAAAGTGATTTCCAAATTGTCGGACACCTGATGGAAAACGGTCCGGAATATAAAACAGTTAGCGTTCTCAATGCTTTCGCATCACTGTAGAGACTAAGTGCCATGCATCTAGTCCGAGCATCTTACCGACGGTGTTGCCAATCTTTACATATGATTATAAGGAAAAGAATGAGCGGCAGGAAGCTAGGGGGAAAAGCATGTTCATTAATGCGGAGTATATACAGACAAGTGTCATTACCTGTTTAAGAAAGAATGGCGGACTCTAATAAATGCTTGTAAGTTGTAATCATACCATAAGCCAGTAAGCAATCATCCTTGAATATAGGATGGTTTTTTGTATAATGGAACTAAAAAACTGATTATTTCCCTGCTGAAATGGCGGGGAATAATGCGATATATACCATATTAATATTCCTGTTCCAGTTTCCAGAAAACAGATAGCTAAAGCGGTCTTAACAGAGTCAAAAATAGATTGAAAAGTGCCTAGAAATGGTCTTTGAGTCTTGACAAGGCTTGTCCAAAACGTTATGATATAAAAAGTAACAATTCTGTAAAAACTAGAGTTTACATCATGGACAAGCACATGTTCCCATAGGCAGCATAATTTATAACAGACTCACATACATTTTACAGAATTGAAAGATTCGGAAGGATAAGAAAAGAGGGGAAGAAGCCTTAAATATATAACGGCTTTAAAAAATACATATGGGAAAAATATCTGAAAAATGCAAAGCCCACCTGATATGGGCAAATTTCGAGTTAAGACTTGATGAGCCAAGATATAAAATAAGATTATGGGTTGACTCTTTCACTATACTGGCATATACAATAATATCAATTGTAGAAATATGGCGACAAAATGCGGATATGATAGTGCTGTTGCTGAATATTTTATGTCTATTCAGGGCATTGCTAAAAAATACGATGGATGCGGCAGATTCAACAAAATTAAAATATAAAACACCAATTGAAGGGAACCATGCAAAACATAACTATTACCATCTCAAAGTCGGTATAACAGGCATAGCATTTGCTATGGCAGCAGCAATTTGTGCTGCCCTATTCATAGAATCATCAAATATGGTAACTAAACTGTTGGCAACAATATCCATATTTGTTGTATGTATGAACGACATTGACAATACTGTCATTTATGCGTATGACGCAGATGTATGCATAGCAGAAACATAAGAAAGGAGGGAAAACTGAAAATGGCAGACACAAAAATAATTGCAGTCGGAATCATTATAACAATAACTTTTTCCATCAGCGCATTCACCATCGCATGGGCGATAATGGATTACAGAAAGCAAAAGAGATTTCTGGAAGGACTGGAATACCGCAGGATAAATGGATTTTTTGATATTGAGCAATATGCCGAACAAAACAGGGCTGTCAAAAAATCGTCATGGAAAAAACAGAAAAATACAGGACCGGACCCTGAAGTATTCCAAAAAAGACTGCCATTTATTGATTATTTCGAGGAAAACATGAAACTGACAGGAAATAAGAAAGCTACTGTATGAGTAATAGAGGGGGTGTTTGCATGGGCAATGATGATATTTGGGGTATAATAGACGAGTCATGGTCTGCCATTACAGAAATGTATGAAAAGTACAAAATCGGTTACCCAACATTAGTTTTCCATAATGACAGGAAAAAAGACTTTGATGAATTATTTAAGGCTGAATATAAAAAAGTCATGGACACATTCATGACGAAAGAAACAGATAAACTGGATTCCCATAAACAGGCAGCACTTTTGATTATCTGTTGTCTAAAACTTGATATCATAGAGCACAGTTTGGGCAATAAGGATGAAATATCAATAGTGCCGCAGCTGATAGCAATGAATACAGGGTTGTCTTACATGCTGTTATGTCTGAATGACAGGCTGAAAGAACAAGATGTAAAAAAGAAAATTGAACGCTATTATATGCCAATCGCGACAGCATGCGATACCCCGTATCCTGAAATCTTATGTAGGATACTATATCAAGAACAACATGAGCCTGATATGGATTTCAACGTTTTGGAACTGTCTGATAGGCTTTTCCTACTGGAATATATAAATCTGTTGCAATATGGAATTGAGCCACAGTCATTAAAAAAGAAATAGTAAAGCACCATATTCCCAACTTGTGGCACAATGTCTCAGGTTGGGAATTCTTTATTTGCTGTGACATAGTACATAATGAATATTATGTAGAGAAACTGGGAAAAAACTCAGTTTTTTTTATTTTTGTATATATCAAATTATTTAGTATAAACTGGTGAATATGTAAATGTTTTTATTGTAAGTAATACCTGAAAATAATACTATCCAGGATGATTGGAATATCATCACTGTAGCGACTAAGTGCCATGCATGATGGCTCTTTGAGTACAGGACATGCCAACAGTTGTCATGACATGATCAGCCGCATGGAGACCATGGTGCTGATGGGCATGGAGCTTCCATTGTTGGCAGTTCGTGCCCAGATTGCCGCAGGCGTGGATATTTTGGTTCATTTGGGCAGGCTCAGGGACCGCAGCAGGAGGCTTCTTTCGATCATGGAGATTGACAAGCTTGAAGATGGCAGGATTATCCTGAATCCGTTGTACGAGTTTGTGGAAATGGGGGAACGAGAGGGAAGGATCAACGGAAGCTGGAAAAAGACAGGTCAACTAATTCACAGAGGCAAATTATATGCTGCTGGAATGGAGGTTGAGGACAAGATGTAGTAGAACTGCCTGTTAATGTAAAGGAGCGCAGAAAGGAGCGAAGATGAAGGATTATAAAAGATATCGCTTGAATTTGTGGGAAAAGGTAATTTGCATAATCCTTACGTTTGGAATTACTGCACTGATTTCCTGGTTGTTTTACAGAAGCATTTATGGTCTTGCAGCAGTGCTGCCATTGTTTTTTCTGGTCAGGAAGCAATGGAAAAATTATCTCCATGGCAGGCAAAAAAAGGAATTGCTGTATCAGTTTCGGGAGATGCTTTTGCTTATAGCGGGAGCTTTGAAAGCGGGATCTTCCATAGAAAATGCTTTCTTTCAGGGATGGCAGGAGTATCAGCAGCTCTATGGGGAGAAGATGGCAATGGCGCAGGAATTTGAGAATATCATCCGCCATATGCAGTTAAACATGCCGTTAGAACAGTTAATGGAAGATTTGGCACAGCGCAGCGGTATAGAAGAAATCGTTAGTTTCACGCAAGTTTTTGGATTCGCAAAGCGAAGTGGTGGCGACATGATGAAGATTTTCCAGGATACAGTTGAGAAAATCCGCCAAAAAACAGATGTAGAAAGAGAGATAGAAACTGTGATTGCAGCTAAGAAGACAGAACAACGCATTATGGATTTGGTTCCCTTTGGGATTTTGCTTTATGTAGGGGCGGCATCACCGGAATTTTTGGAGCCATTGTATGGAAATTGGTCAGGGGCGCTTGTGATGACAGTATGTCTTCTAGGGTATGCGGGAGCATTCTTTTTGTCAGAAAAAATCCTCGCTATTCAGGTATGATAGCAATAGAAGCAAATTTATAAATTGTAATTAAGCATGATCAGGAGGGAAAAGGGAAAATGTACTGGTATGCAGCTGGAGCAGTCATTTGTCTGGTTTTTGCCTGGTATTTTAAGCCAAAAACAGCAACAAGCAGCTTGCGGTTATTGACATTGATTATGGCGTCTGGATTTTTGCTGGCAGCTTTGCAAGAAGGAATGGCTAAGACGGAGGAAAAGAAATACCAGCTTGCTAGAAATGAACCAGGACAAGGCAGTCAGGAGAGAGAATTTCTGGTTAATGGGTGGGAAGAAATAAAAGATTATCCTTTTACGGTGGAAATTGCAGAAAAGAAGCTGACAAAGAAACAGAGAAAGCAATGTTTAGACCAGGCAAAAAAGGAATTGGATCAAGTGATCATAGGAGAAAACATATCCTTGGATCAAGTTACAAAACCGTTATTTTTGCCAGAATATCTGCAAGACGGCGCAGTGGAAGTTTCTTATAGCTTTTCGGATTATGAGGTGTTTCGACCAGACGGCAGTCTGGAACAGGAACCCAAAGAACCTGTCCTTGCAGAGATTACAGCAGAATTATCTTGTCAGGAAGAAAGCTGCCTGTATCAATTTTATGTGCGGGCAGTTCCCAGAGAAAAGTCTGCACAGGAGCTATTCGAAGAAAAATTAAAAGCGCTGATAGAGAAAGAAAATCAACGGGAAAGTGCAATATTTGTGGAATTGCCCGAGGAGTTGGATGGAAAAACTCTCACATGGAAAGAAGACAAGGAAAAAACAGGAGTAGTGATTGTTTTTATGGCGACGGCTCTTGGGGTTGGAATGATTTTACGGGAAAAGGAAAATCAAAAACGCAAGGAGGCGGAACGCAAAAAGCAGATGTTGTTTGATTATGCCGGGATTGTGGGGAAGCTGTCTCTGCTGCTGGGAGCAGGAATGAACATTTCTCATGCGTGGGAAAAAATAGCTTTGAGTTACCGTAGACAGCGGGAAAGCGGGGAAATAGGGTGTCGTTTCGCTTATGAAGAAATGCTTGGCACATTCTACGAAATGCAGGATGGGATAGGAGAGCTGCAGGCCTATGAGAATTTTGGCAAGCGCTGTCAATTAGGAGCATATCGCAAGTTGTCTTCCATGTTAGTGCAAAATGTAAGAAAAGGTGCAAAAGGAATGCAGAAATTACTGGAAGAGGAAGAGTGGGAGGCATATGAACAGCGAAAATCCTGGGCAAAACGAGCTGGTGAAGAAGCGGGAACGAAATTGCTGCTTCCTATGGGGATCATGTTGGTTATTGTGCTTGCCATATTGATGATTCCTGCCGGGATGTCATTAAATTTATAATCTTGAAACGTCAAATTTTGTACGAGGCAAAAGGTGTTTAGTTATTCCAAAGAACAGGAGGATATTATGAAGAACTTTAAGGATTTTTTATTGGAAGAAAATGGAATGGGAGTGGTAGAGGTGATTTTGATCATCGTGATATTGATTAGCTTGGCGGCATTATTTAAAACGCAGATTACCAGCCTGGTAAATAAAATATTGAAAAAGATAACCACGCAGGCAAATAAAATTTAAGTAGCTTATGATTGCTATTTTGGATAAACGATTCATGGCGGCAGATGAATAGGAGGAATCCATGAAGGGAAATAAAACGGTTTGTGATTGGTTTTCAACAGTGCGAAATGGAAGTATGACGTTGTTTTTTGCCCTGATTCTGACTTTGGTATTTTCTCTTTTCTTCTCTTTGCTGGAAGCGGCAAGGGTACAGGGGCTTAAGCAGCTTGCCAAACGCAGTGTTCTCTTAGAGCTTGAATCAGCGTTTGGAGAATATCAGATAAATCTATGGAAAGATTATCATCTGTTGTTTCTCGACGGAGGCAATGCTTCTGGGGAGTGGGATCCAGCTCTTTTGGAAGGAAATTGGATGGAGGAAAACAGCCTCGCCCAAAAGGGGACAGGATTCTATCAGCTGGCACTGCGCAGCCTCGAGCTTTCAGGATATTCTTTGGCGACAGACAGTTATGGAGCAGCTTTTGAGAAACAAGCATGCAGGGCAATTCAGGAGCAGCTTGCCGTCAAAGCGGCTGAAGCTTTGAAACAGAAACTAAAACAAGGAGAGGATTTAGCAAAAGGCAGCAGTGAGATTGACCAGAAGTGGAACGCGGCGAAAGATGCCATGGAAGAGGCAGAAAGCCTTGAACAGGAAAAGGAAGACTTTGATGGGGAGGAGAATAATGAAAAAGAATCCCTCGAGTTAGAGGATCAAAAACAGGAAGATTTATATATTGATACGAGAGAGCTTCCCGAAAATCCAGTTGATGGGGTAGATTTGTTGAAAAGTTCTGCCATTCTTTTCCAGGTCGTGGAAAATCCTTCTGAAATTTCAACAAAGAGCATTCGTATACAAGATACATTGCGGCAGAGAGAGATAAAAAGAGGAAATTTGGATTATCCACAATCTGCGGCATTAGATAAGTTATGTTTTTTACAGTATTTAAATCATTATTTCACTTGTAAAACAGGAAAGGGAGAAGCGAAAGCCGCAGAACATGCGCTCGACTATGAGTTAGAGTATTGCGTGGCAGGAAAGGCATCGGATCAGGAAAATTTGGAAAAAACAGTGAAAGAACTTCTTCTGATCAGGGAGACAGGAAACTTTGCAACGATTATGCAGGATGGGAAGAAACGGGCATTGGCAATGGAAATTGCAACCGTGGCAGTGGGATTTACAGGGATTGCGCTTTTGATTCAGGCAGTTCAGATCGGCGTTCTGCTGGCGTGGAGCTATATCGAGAGCGTCTTAGATGTGCGCTGCCTCTTGTCAGGAGGAAGTGTTCCACTAGTAAAAAAAGTCAATCAGTGGAAAAGCGATATTTCTCTGGGGGAAGAAGTTCTTGAAAAGAAAGAGGAAAAGTCTGAGAGTCACAAAGAGGGATTCGACTATCGTGAATATTTGCAAATTTTGCTGTTATTAGTGAAAGAGGAGACGTTGGTACAGCGTGCTATGGATATTGTCGAACAGAATGTCAGACTGATCACGCCGTCTTTTCGGATGAACCATCAAATTCATGGAATGCGCTTAGAGGGCCTTTATGCTGCGCAGCCTTTGTTTATGAAATTTATAACGAATGCAAAGAGTAAAGAGGGCAGTTACCATTTCAAACAAAGTAAGATAGATTTTTATCTTTCCTATGACGAATGACTGCTCACTAGCAAAATCTCGTTTTCTGGGCTTGAAAAATAGCGCGCTATTTAAGAATGAAAGGTGAAAAGTTTAAAATGATTTGTATATCAGAGAGGAGGTCATAAAAAAGTGCCTCAAACTATAAGAAAGGAAAAGAAAAAAATCTCTCTCAGGCAGTATAACCCTATAAAAATAATAAATAGGAAAAAATCTCATAATGAGGCACTTTCTTATGCCCTCCTCAATGGAAGCCTTACCCTTGAGGCAGCGCTGATATTGCCGTTGTTCTTACTTGGCTCTGCAGTTATTTTGTCACTGTTTCTAATGATGCAGGTTCAGTATTCTGTTGCCAATGCCTTGGACCGTGCAGTGGCAGATACCGCCTTGCTCTGTGTAGAATCGGAGAAAACGATAGAAAATCTAACAAAGGCAGCATTTTACAAAGAGTTGACTGTGGAAAAATGTCCTCTGTTTCTGGTGCAAGGAAACATGGCTGGATTTTCATGGACAGGTACTAAAATTGATCACGCATCTATAGATGTGCTTGTCACATATCATTTGAAATTTCCTATCAATTTTGGCCCGCAGAGGACAATGGAAGTCTCGGACGCACGCCGAATGCACCGATGGACAGGGAACTTGAGGGATCGAGAGGATGAAACGGATGCATCCTGGGTATACGTCACGCCCAATCAGAGCGTCTTTCATCTAAGCCGGAATTGCTCGCACTTGAAACTATCTGTAAAATTGTTACATGTCTTGGAGTGGAAAAGCATAAAAGATTTGTATCGTTCCTGTGACCATTGCGCAAAGGGAGAGAGGCCAGGAACAGCTATTTATGTCACAGAACAAGGGGATTGCTATCATTTGCGGTTGGACTGTAGCGGATTGAAGCGAACCATATACATGATAAAGAGGTCACAGGCTGAGAACATAAAGACTTGTTCTAGATGCGGTGGAAGTTCTTAGGAATAATCAAAAGGAGAAGTACATATGCAGAAATTTGTGGTATTGGGGCTATTGGGCTTATGCAGCCTGGAGGATATAAAGCGTAAGCAACTTACATTGATTTATATTTTAGTATTTGGAATCGGAGGGATACTGCTTCATCTTTTTGTCCCAGTTTGTTCTATTTACAGTGTCTTGTGGGGGATGCTGCTGGGAATAGGCATGGTTTTCATAAGCATTGTTACAGGTGGGAGCGTGGGAATCGGAGACGGCGTCTTGCTGGTGGTAACAGGGGTATATTTGGGTGGTCAAGGCAATCTGCAATTGTTTTTGACAGGGCTTTTTCTTTCAGCATTATGGGCATTGGCATTATTGGCACTGAAAAAGAAAAAAGGAAAAGAAGAAATTGCTTTTGTGCCGTTTTTACTGATTTCATATCTGACAATGCTGTTGCGGGGGGAAATATGATGCTGACAGGAAGAATGAAAGAGGCAACAAAGGCAATGAGCGGAAGTCTCACAGTAGAGGCAGCTATCATTTTTCCAGTCGTATTATGTAGTATTTTTTTGATGGTGCAGCAGGGAATCGTTCTCTATACGCAGACTGTGAAAATGTTTCAAAGGCAGGAAATGTGGGAAGAGTTTAGCCCAGCAGAGCAGTTTCGCAGGCTGGATTTGATCAAAGATATATTTTAATGGAGGCAAGGGATATGGAGGTAAGTTATCGGAAAAGTCTGAATAAAAGCTATATGTGCGTGGAGAATCCTGAACATGTATTTGATACATATGAATTGCGGATGTTGAACAATTGCAAGGTTCCTGGCTTGTTAAGGCTGCAGGTTGCGGACTTAGATAACAGACAGAGATATTTGTATGACATTAGCGGGAAACAGCAAATATCCGACTATCTTTCCAGGCAAAAACCAGGATCTGAACTGCTGCGGAGAATTTTGTTTTCCATTCAGCGTATATGTGCGGTTTTGCCTGAGTATCTGCTGCGGGAGGATGGGATCTGCTTAGAAATGAATTTTATTTATGTAAATCTTGAAGACGGGAGCCTGCAGTTTACTTATCTGCCATTCTATACAAAAAATTTTCCACACTCTTTTCAATGCTGCATGGAGCAAATTTTAAGAATGATCGATCACCAGGATCAGAAAGCGGTAGAACTGGGTTATCAGACTTATCAGCTCTGTCTTCAGGATAATGCAGATATCCGGAAGATATTAATGACGGTGCTTTGTAAGGAGCAGGTTGCGCAAAAAGAGCAAAATAAAAATGAGGTTGATTTGACACGTCAGGAGAGAACGAGTAGAAAATCACCAAGTTCTACGCGAGATTCGTATCAGTTGGCAGGGGAATCTTTGGGGAACAAGCGCAAAGAGAAAAAAATTGTTGTCAAAGAACGATGGAGGCCAAAAGCTTTACCTGGAATAATAAATAGATATTTTACAAAAATGGCAGAAGCTGTCAATAATTTTAAAAAATTCTGGGAAAGGAAAAAACAAGGCGTTCTGTCAGTAACAGGTGTTATCTTAAAAAATCATACGTTGATTTTTAAACAGGATAAAAATCAGTGTTTACAGCAGTCGTCTTTTGAAAATAATTCTCAAGAGCAGAAAAATCCAGTGTGTGTCACAGAAATTTTATCCTCATCAGAAGATGGTCTTTCTGGAAAACTGGTATATCGTGGGATTCATGATTGTGAAGATCTCTTCGTAGAAGGCGAGAGCTTCTTAATTGGAAAAAACGAGGACCAGGCGGACGGGGTGATTTCTGCCGAGGGGGTTAGCCGCCTTCATGCCCGGATTATTCGGCAAGAGGATCGCTACTTTATAGAAGATCTCAATTCTACGAATGGCACATTTCTCAATGAGTCGGAATTGGAATATCATCAACCACAGGAGCTAAGCAAGAATGACCGGATTCGCTTTGGTGTGGAGGAATATGTGTTTTTCTGATCAAGGGGTTTGACTTTATCCGTAAAAATTTATATACTATGGATATTGAATAATTTTGGAGGCCTTTGAAATGAAAGTAAATATTTATTATGGAGGACGGGGACTTTTGGATGATCCTACCCTGTATGTGGTCAATAAAATGCAGGAGGTTTTGACAGAGCTTCGTGTTCAAGTGGAACGTTATAATATTTATGAACACAAGAACAGTATTGCAACGCTTCCCCAGACAATCAAAGATGCGGATGGCATTATTCTGGCGACTACCGTGGAGTGGCTTGGAATAGGCGGGTATATGCAGCAATTTTTAGATGCGTGCTGGCTCTATGGGGACAAGGAGAAGTTTGCGGTTACTTATATGCAGCCAATTGTGATGTCGACGACCTATGGAGAACGAGAGGGAGAGATAGCCCTTGCGAATGCTTGGGAGATTTTGGGAGGTCTTCCGTGTAGCGGTCTTTGTGGTTATGTCGAGGATCTTGTTTCTTTTGAAATGAACCATGACTATACAGTGATTATAGAAAAAAAGGCAGAAAATTTATATCGCACCATTTCGCAGAAACAAAAAAGCCTCCCCAGCAGCAATCAGGCTGTGAAGCAGTCTGTACTGCGCACGCAGTCCCTGGAATTGACCCCTCAGGAGAGCGAGCAATTGTCTAAATACGTATCAGATGACCTCTATGTAAAGAAACAAAAAGAAGACATTGAAGAACTGAGCAGCATGTTTAAAGATCTGCTTGGACAGACTGAAGAAGATGAAGAAATGGCTTATGTGATGGAATTGGAAGCGCATTTTGTACCGCAGGCAGATTTTACGGCGAATTATCTTTTTATGATAGAGGGAAAGCAAAAGCCGTTGTCAGTGGAAATTCATAATGAAGAGATTCAGATTCACTATGGACAGAATGAGAAAGTGGATATATATGCAAAGCTCTCCACGGGAGTGATGGATAATATCGTACAGGGCAGAATGACTTTTCAGAGGGCGTTTATGACAGGTGAAATGACAGCAAAGGGTAATTTTAAGACGCTCAAAATGTTGGACCAAGTATTTATTTTTAATTAACAAAGAGACCAGTGGGTGAATCGTTGCTTTCTGGTTGTGTAATGAGTGCAGAATGGAGGAGAAATGAGAGACTCAAATTGTATTTTTTGTAAAATTGCAGCAGGAGAAATCCCTTCTAAGACAATCTATGAAGATCAGGAATTCCGTGTTATGTTGGATATCAGTCCTGCCACCAGGGGACATGCCTTGATTATTCCCAAGGAACACTATGCTGACTTGTATGAGATGCCAAATAACATTGTAGCACAAGCAATGGTGCTGGCAAAAAAAATGGCTTCGCATATGACAAAGGTACTGCAATGTGATGGGTTTAATATTGTTCAGAATAATGGCGAGGCGGCAGGACAGACAGTGTTTCATTTTCATATGCACTTGATCCCCAGATATGTCAAGGATGGGAATCAAGAAAAGTTGTCTTGGAATCATTTGGACTTGCCTGAAAACGAGTTGGACGAGATCTATCAAAAGCTGAAATTATAACAGAAACAAATGCTTTCCCAACTTGTCAAAGGGCGCCGTGGTCAAAGACAAGTTGGGAAAGCATCTAAACATCATATCTTTAAGATTTTTTGGCGGCATCGTCTATCAGCCGTACCACCGTTTCCACTGAATTAAGCTGTTTGCTATTTTCCATGGCATGAATATAATGGCTGCGCTGATTCCATAATTTTTTGATTTTGTCCATCATTACTACATCGTCTAACTTTTCTTCTTCTATCACCATGCTGTATCCTTGGCTTTCAAAAGAACGGGCGTTTAAAATTTGATCCCCTCTGCTGGCATGGGCAGAAAGGGGAATTAGAATATTAGGCTTGCGCAGCGCTAGCAGTTCGCAAATTGCGTTGGCGCCAGCCCGTGAAATCACGATATCTGAAGCGGCAAATAAGTCACTTAATTCCTGATTGGCATATTCAAGTTGTTGATATCCAGCAGTATTATTCAAAGCGTCGTCTAGATTTCCTTTTCCGCATAGATGAAGCACCTGAAAAGTTTTTAGCAGTTCAGGCAAAAGCTTTCGTATAATTTCATTAATAAATTGAGAACCACTGCTTCCGCCAATGATCATGATGACTGGCTTGGAAGAAGTAAAATGACAGTATGCAAGTCCCTTTTGACGATTGCCCCGAAGCAGTTCCTGGCGGATGGGGGATCCAGTAAGTACCGCTTTATCAGCGGGGAGATATTTCAAGGTTTCTGGAAAATTGCAACATACCTTGCAGGCATGCGGAATTGCAAGTTTATTGGCAAGGCCAGGGGTGATATCTGATTCATGGATGATTGCTGGTATTTTACGGTGCTTTGCCGCCATCACTACCGGGACGGAGACGAATCCGCCTTTGGAAAATACTACGTTTGGTTTCAATTTTCTGAGAAGGGAACGTGCCTGCCCGTATCCTTTTAAAACTTTAAAAGGGTCAGAAAAGTTCTTCCAATCAAAATACCGGCGCAATTTGCCGGAAGAAATTCCATAGTAGGGGATGTGGCATTGTTCCATGAGGCTGCGTTCAATGCCGTCGTGGGAACCGATATAATGAATTTCGTACCCTAATTCTTTCAATCTGGGAAGTAAAGCGATGTTCGGGGTGACATGTCCGGCAGTTCCTCCGCCTGTTAAGACAATTCGTTTCATGTTCTCCTCCATTCTGTGTGCTGCTTTGCACAAATTTCCATTACTTTTATCTTATACTCTTCCAAGAAAAAGTCAAGAGAAAGTCAACGTCGAAAACAGCCGAAACATGCGATGAAAAAAGGTGCCTGGCTACTTCACAGATTCACAAATAATCTTTATAATAGCAGTTAGGAAGGAGGACATGCTTATGGAGAAATGGATCAATTTTATACAAACCAATAGTGAAATCCTGACAAAGGCTGCCATTGTGGCACTGAGCCTGTTGGTCTTATTTTATTTAGCAAGGATTTTAAGACAGATAAAAAGGCTCAATCGAAGCCTTGGAAGTATTACTGAGAATATACAGGCATATTTTGATGTGATCCTGCAGGAAGAAGAACCGAAGATGCAAAAAGAACCAGAAGAAGAGGTAGCTGTGGCAGCCACTGCGGAAAGCTGCACAGGTGAAAACGAGGATGCAGGAGAACAGAAACTTACGAAACAGGAGGAGGAAGAAGTATTCAATGCGGTATTGCAGGAATACTTTTCTTAATCATTTGCAGGAACATGGTCTAAAGTTTCATGGATCTGATGTTTGTTATGGCTTGCCTTTGAATCATTGACTAAATACAGGAGATTTGCTACACTTATCTTGCAAGTAAGAATTTGGCAATTGCTATTATAAAAGGACAAAGGAGTGCGAATCATGGGAAAGGTAACATTTGATTATGGAAAAAGCGCCGACTTTATCAGTCAGGAAGAAGTTTCCTATATGACAAAGCTGGTAAGCGACGCTAAGGAACAGCTTGTTTCTAAGACGGGTGCAGGAAATGATTTTTTGGGATGGCTGGATCTTCCGACAGACTATGATAAAGAGGAGTTTGCCCGCATTAAGAAAGCGGCAGAAAAGATCCAGGGTGATTCAGAAGTGCTGGTAGTCATCGGCATCGGAGGCTCTTATCTTGGAGCCAGGGCGGCTATTGAATTTTTAAGACATGGATTTTATAATAATGTCCCGAAAGAGATTCGCAAGACACCAGAAATCTATTATGCCGGAAACAGTATCAGTAGCGCTTATTTAGCAGGTCTAATAGACGTAATCGGTGACCGTGATTTTTCTGTAAATATCATTTCCAAATCAGGGACGACGACAGAGCCTGCGATTGCTTTTCGGGTATTTAAGGAAATGCTCGAGAAAAAATATGGCAAGGAAGAGGCAGCAAAAAGAATTTATGCAACGACAGATAAGGAAAGAGGCGCATTAAAAAATCTTGCCACTGAGGAAGGGTATGAGAGCTTTGTAGTACCAGACGATGTAGGAGGACGTTTTTCTGTGTTGACGGCAGTGGGACTTCTTCCAATTGCAGTCAGCGGCGCAGATATTGACAAGCTTATGGAGGGCGCAGCTGCAGGGCGTGAGCTGGCTTTGAATAAGGCTTTTGAAGAAAATGACGCCATGCAGTATGCGGCTGTCCGTAATATTTTATTGAGAAAGGGCAAGTCTGTGGAAGTTCTTGCAAATTATGAGCCAAGCCTTCATTATATTTCAGAGTGGTGGAAACAGCTCTATGGTGAAAGTGAGGGAAAGGATCAGAAAGGAATTTTCCCAGCATCTGTTGATTTGACCACGGATCTTCATTCCATGGGACAATTTATACAGGATGGTGCCCGCATTATGTTCGAAACAGTGCTAAATGTGGAAAAATCCCGCAGTACCGTGGAACTAAAAGAAGAGCCAGTAGATCTTGATGGCTTGAATTATCTTGCAGGAAAAGATATGGACTTTGTAAATAAAAGTGCGATGAATGGAACGATCCTGGCGCATACGGATGGAAATGTGCCAAATCTCATGATAAAGATTCCAGAGCAAAACGAGTTTTACTTGGGACAGCTATTTTATTTCTTTGAATTTGCCTGCGGGGTCAGCGGATATCTCCTGGGTGTGAATCCATTTAACCAGCCAGGCGTTGAGAGCTATAAGCGCAATATGTTTGCTTTGCTTGGAAAGCCTGGATTTGAAGCGGAGAGAGAAGAATTGTTAAAACGGCTCTAGAGAAAATTTCGCAGCCATCTAGGTAAGATTAGGGAGTTAAAAGACATAAAATTCTCCTGGAGGTCAATTTCCTTAATTTTGCGGTGCGATATTTACGAATGATGCGACATAAGTCGTCTGGATATTGTCAAACAAGCTTAAAAAATTTGCAATGTAATGCAAATTAACTTTTTGACATCTTGATCTTAATAATCAAAAATTTACGATAATATTACAAAAGAGCTTCCGAGATTGATCGGAGCTCTTTTCTTCTTATATGATTTAAATTTCAAATGATCTGAAACGCCCTCAGAGGCGCTTTTACTAATTTTGAACTGCATTGTATATCAGTGCAGCGCCGATAATTCGCAAGGGCATATTTATGACATTCAAGAGGGACAAGGCATTTCTTTAGTTCTAAATAGGATTTTATAGCTTATTATTATATCTGGTAATTTCTGGAAGTCTATAAGAGTTAAAGCATATCAATTTTCATAAATGTTGGCTTTGCAGCAGCACTTTGTATAAATCAAAGCAATCTAGCAGAAAAATTTAGTGAGGTTTTAATAAGAAAAGCAGACTTGACAGATTACAAATGTTTTGCTATAGTGTAATAAGTTTGTAACATATGTAACAAAAATGAATTAAAGATTTACAAACAGTTTACAATCTTAGGAGGTTAACATGAAATTCGATAAGAAGGTTATGGAAAGCGGAATGGTTGCAGCATTTACTCTGGCTCTTGCGTTTTCAGCGATGCCTGTTTCCAATGTACCAGCCAATGCTAACTCAGATAGCCAGACAGTAGAATTAACAGAGGAACCAGAGAAAGACCGTAACGAAGTTGCAGCGAAACAAAAAAGACAGAGCAATGTGGTAGCGTCTGCAGCCGTATCAAAGCAGACGAAAGATTCTCAGGAAAAAGCCAAGGAAAAGCTGGAGGAAAAAAGGCAGGAAAAGAGCCAGTCCCAAAAGTTTCAGCCAGAGAAAGCTCTGAGTGCTGACCATAAGAATATACAGGACCAAACGGAACAAAGTAAGACCGAAAAAAAACAGACAAAAGAAGTTAAGAATAAAGAAGCTCAGGTTGAAGAGAGCCAGGCAAAAAAAACTCAGTCAGAGCAAATAGAGACCAAGGAGAGTCAGGCAGAGAAAAATCAGTCTGAGGAAGCTCAGGCCCAAGAGGACCAGTTAGAGAAAAATAAGGAAGAAAAGAAAGCCTCTGAGAAAGAGCAGACAAAGGAAGAAGCCAAGGTTGAGCTGGCACAAATTGAAAATCACGAAGTTTCTCCCTGGGCAGAAAAACTGTTGCCAAATGTAGAGGAATATCTCAATGTTCGTACAGAAGCTTCTGAGGAAGCTGAACTTGCAGGAAAGCTTCACAAAGGAGCAGGTGCAGAAATCCTGGAACAGGGCGAAGAATGGACCAAAATCAGATCTGGAAATGTAGAAGGATTTGTTAAAAATGAGTTTTGTGTTACTGGTTTGGAAGCAGAAGCCCTTGCAAACGAAGTGGGAACCACCTATGCAACCGCAGTAACAGGAGGCGTCAGAGTCAGAGAGACTGCTTCTTCAGAGGAGGGTGTAAAAATCCTTGACGTACTGGAAGAGGCAGGAAGAATCAAAGTAGATAAAGAAGCAGAAGCAGTTGATGGCTGGGTGCCTGTAAAAGTGGATGACCAGGTAGGGTATGTCAGTGAAGAATATGTAACGGTGGAGCTGGAGCTTGGAAAGGCAATTTCTATTGAAGAGGAGCAAGCAGCAATTGCGGCAGCAGAAGCAGAGCGGGCAGCAAAAGAAGCAGCAGCCCGCAAAAGCAGTGGTCAGCAGAGTGGAGGCAGTCAGCAAAAAGCAGCGGTATCAGCATCCTATGATGATGTGACTTTGTTGGGCGCATTGATCCAGTGTGAAGCTGGAAGTGAGAGCTATGAAGGAAAGGTTGCAGTAGGAGCAGTGGTTATGAACCGTCTCCGTGCAGGTTATGCAGGAAGCATTTCTGGCGTTATTTATCAAAGTGGTCAGTTTTCACCGGCATCCAGCGGTGCGTTGGCAAGCGTTTTGTCCAGCGGCGTTAGCGGAAGCTGCTTGAGTGCGGCGCAGGAGGCGATTAATGGTGTTGATAATGTAAATGGCGCAACAAGTTTTCGGCGTGCTGGCGCTGCAAATGGAATCGTAATTGGCAATCACGTATTCTTTTAAATTTTCTATAGAGATTGAGACAGGTGTTAAAATATGCCTGTCTCATTTTAATTTTGCGTTGGAAAACGTTATTCTTTGATTAATTTGAGTTTCCGCATTTTGCAATTGATAGCGCCAAAAGGTTTCCATCACAAAGTGATGAAAACACTTTGCACATAAAAGCGCTCTGAAAAGCTAGCTTTTCAAGCACTTTTTGTGCAAGATGTCTATGCTGCCAAAGGCAGCAAGACCTTTTGGCGCTATGAATTGCAAAATGTGGAAACTCAAATTTGATTAAACATTGTAATCTTAGGGAAAATATAGTAATATATCTTAAAGGATTAGGGTGTCAAATAGCTTGAAATTTCTTTTGAAATAACAGCGGAAAAGATGCTTAGAATTCCATAAAAATGGAAGAGAATCCTGAAAGGAGGAGAACTTCTATGGAGGGTATTTTCTGGCTGATTGTAATTATAGTAATGGCACTGATTGAAATAATCACCCTGGGATTAACTACTATCTGGTTTGCGGGAGGAGCCTTAGTGGCATTTTTTGCAGATTTGGCAGGCGCCAATCTTGTGATTCAAATTATCCTGTTTGTGGTGGTTTCTGTACTACTGCTTGCGCTTACCAGGCCTTTGGCAGTGGAATACCTCAATAAGGGCAGAACCCGTACGAATGTGGACAGCCTGCTGGGCAAAACGGCGATTGTGATCCAGGAGATTGACAATCTGAAAGCTCAAGGGCAAGTTAGCGTTGATGGACAGGAATGGACGGCTCGTGCAGCCCAGGAGGAGAAGATCCAAAAAGACACGTTGGTGGAGATTATGGAAATCAGAGGTGTCAAGCTGATTGTAAGAAAAAAGATGCCAGATAAGGCATAAGGAAGCTTACTTCTAAACGGCTTCATGTGCCAGGAACTAGGATTTTTTATTGATTGAATTACAGAATTTAATAAAATATTGTGCACAATTGCATTAAGTGCCAGTTGTTAGAATGCAATGCTTAAAATAATGTACTCCGAAAATCGCTTATATCTGTTTCCATGGCTGATTTTACGCCATGTGCATGTAAATTTAGTTAACGTATCATCGAGGCAAGCCTCATAAATTGGTGCATATCTGACAAAAAATCTTGTCGCAAAATCAGGCACAAAGAGAATCTAAGAGTACGTAATGGCAAAAAGGAGGAATTATATATGGATAATGGAATAGGATTTTTAGTAATTGTATTTTTGGTTGTGTTTGTTTTGATCATTCTGGCATCCTGTGTCAAGATTGTGCCTCAGGCACATGCTCTTGTCATAGAACGTCTGGGCGGTTATCAGGGAACCTGGGGCGTGGGGCTGCATTTTAAAATGCCATTTATTGACCGTGTGGCAAAACGTGTGCTTTTAAAGGAACAGGTTGTAGATTTTGCGCCTCAGCCGGTGATAACCAAGGATAATGTAACGATGCGGATCGATACAGTGGTGTATTTTCAAATTACAGATCCCAAGTTATTTGCCTATGGCGTGGAAAATCCGATTATGGCGATTGAGAATTTGACAGCCACCACGCTGCGTAACATTATTGGTGATCTGGAACTGGATGAGACTTTGACGTCGAGAGAATTAATCAACACCAAAATGCGAGCTTCTTTGGATGTTGCAACGGATCCCTGGGGAATTAAGGTTAACCGTGTCGAGTTGAAAAATATTATTCCGCCCCAGCAGATTCAGGATTCTATGGAGAAGCAGGCGAAAGCAGAGCGTGAGCGGCGTGCGGCGGTCACTCAGGCAGAAGGTGAGAAAACAGCAACTGTTCTCGTAGCACAGGGAAAGAAAGAATCTGCCATTTTGGATGCGGAAGCTGAAAAACAGGCAGCGATCCTTCGGGCAGAGGCGAAGAAAGAAGCGACTATGCGGGAGGCAGAAGGCCAGGCAGCAGCCATTCTTCGCATTCAGCAGGCGAATGCCGATGGTTTGCGCTTTATAAAGGAGGCAGCTCCAGATAGTGCGGTTTTGCAGCTTAAGAGCCTTGAAGCGTTTATGAAAGCGGCGGATGGCAAGGCGACCAAGATTATTATTCCATCTGAAATTCAAAACGTTGCCGGTCTCGCCAAATCCATTGCCGAGATTGCCAAGGATCAATAAGTTCGATGTATCAAGCAATTTTACACATAAATGAGAGAAAGCGGGCTGTCCGGTTCTATGACAGTCCGTTCTCATATTTTTAGAAGGAGAGAGAAGATGAATTTAACAGGAAGGAATTATTTGAAATTAAAAGATTTTACACCGGAGGAAATTACATATCTTATTGATCTTTCGGCAGAATTAAAAGAAAAGAAAAAAAGGGGAATAGCCCATGATGAGCTTAAAGGGAAAAATATCGTGCTGATTTTTGAAAAGACAAGCACAAGAACCCGCTGCTCCTTTGAGGTGGCGGCTCATGACCTTGGCATGCATGTGACTTATCTGGATCCTTCTGTGTCGCAGATTGGCAAAAAGGAGAGCATTCGGGACACGGCAAGGGTATTAGGACGGATGTTTGACGGTATCGAATACCGTGGGCATGGCCAGGAATTTGTGGAAGAACTTGCAAAATATGCAGGAGTTCCAGTGTGGAACGGCTTGACGAATGAATTTCATCCAACACAAATGATTGCAGACATGCTGACCATAAAAGAAAAGCTGGGACATTTGCAGGGAATTAAATTTGTTTATATGGGAGATGCCCGTTATAATATGGCAAATTCTCTAATGGTCACCTGTGCGAAACTGGGAATCGATTTTGTGGCTTGTACGAGCAAATCATATTTTCCAGAACAGGAGTTAGTGGATTATTGTAAAGATATCGCAAAGAAAACAGGGGCGTCCGTCACTCTGACAGAGGATGTCGCAGAAGGAACCAAAAACGCTGACGTTATCTATACAGATGTATGGGTATCCATGGGAGAGCCAGACGAGGTCTGGGCAGAGCGGATCCAGGAACTGATGCCTTATCAGGTAAATAAAGAGGTCATGAATCATGCCAAGGATTCTGCAATATTTATGCACTGCCTTCCTGCATTTCATGATCTGGAGACAAGCGTTGGAAAACAAGTGTATGAGAAGTTTGGCTTGGCGGAACTAGAGGTTACGAATGAGGTATTTGAAAGCAGTCAGTCGGTAGTGTTCGACGAGGCGGAGAACCGGATGCACAGCATCAAGGCGATTATGTATGCGACATTAAGATAGGGAGCAGAAATGAAGACAAAGATACTACAAGTGCTTCGGCAAAATCCAGAGGGATTTGTGTCTGGGCAGCAATTGTGTGAGCAGCTTGGAGTCTCCAGGACGGCTGTATGGAAGACAATTCATCAGTTGAAAGAAGCAGGCTACGTGATACAGGCAGTTCAAAACAAAGGGTACCATTTGCTGTCTGCGCCAGATATTTTGTGTGAGAGCGAGATTGCAAGCCAGCTTGATACAAAATGGTTAGGACGCAGCATACGTTATTTTAAAGAGTTGGATTCCACCAATGCCGAGGCAAAGCGGATTGCGGAAGAAACAGATAACGCCAACTGGCATGGCACGGTAGTGGTGGCAGATACGCAGACCGCAGGGCGGGGGCGGAGAGGGCGTTCCTGGAGTTCTCCTCCAGGCATGGGGTTGTTTTTTACGATCTTATTAAAGCCAGAGATTGATCCATCGAACGCTCCCATGCTGACACTGGTAAAAGCCATGGCGGTGGTCAAAGGAATTCAGCAGACCACAGGTTTACAGCCCCAGATTAAGTGGCCCAATGATGTTGTGCTCCATGGGAAAAAAATTGTGGGGATTTTGACGGAGATGAGTGCTCAGATTGATTATGTAAATCATATAGTGGTGGGAACGGGAATCAATGTCCATCATAAAGAGCTTCCAGAGGAGATCGCAAAGACAGCGACTTCTTTGGATTTGGAGCTGGTTACCAAGGATCATATGGTACAGATATCCAGAGCGCAGCTTTTGGGGGCAGTATTGTCATGTTTTGAAACGTATTATGAAAGATACCTAAAGAATGAGGACTTATCAGCTTTGGTGGAAGAATATAATTCCATGTTGGTAAACAAAGATCGCATGGTACGAGTATTAGATCCCCTCGGGGAATTTGCAGGAACCGCTCTTGGAATTAATGAAAGAGGAGAACTCCTAGTGGACAAGGAAGGAGAGGTGGTAAAAGTCTCTTCTGGGGAAGTGTCTGTCCGTGGGATTTATGGTTATGTGTAAGGAGAAAGAAATGTGCAAGAAAGAAATCGTATTATGCGGATCCAGCGCCTACACCCAAAAATATTATTTGAATGAAGAGTTTGCCTCTCTTCCGCAGGGCATTAAAGATGAGCTCAAAATTATGTGTGTGCTGTATACGGAAGACATTGGAGGCACTCTGACTTTGGTTTTTGACAAACAGGGAAGTCTCCGGTTTCAGGCGGCAGCGGATGAGGGGGATCTTTTGTACGATGAGATCGGAAGCGTGCTGAAAATCAAACAGCTTCAGCGGACAAAACAGGAACTGCTGGAATCTCTGGAATTGTACTTCAAAGTATTTTACTTGGGGATAGCGCTGGAGGAAGAAGATTTGGAGGATTAGAAAATGTTATTAGTTGTGGACGTAGGAAATACAAATTTTACGTTTGGTGTTTTTGACGGGGACAAGCTGAGAGCAACTTTTCGTGTAACAACAAAGCTGCAGCGGACCTCCGATGAGTATGGGATATGTATTCGGGATTTATTGGCGCATAATGGGATATCATATGAAACGATTAAGGATGTTATTATCGCATCGGTGGTGCCTAATGTGATGCACTCTCTGTTAAGCGCTTTTATCAAGTATTTTGGGATTCATCCGGTGGTGGTGGAATCTGGAATTAAGACGGGAATCCGTATTGCCACGGAAAACCCAAAACAGATTGGTGCAGACCGCATCGTGGATGCTGCAGCAGCATATGAACTCTATGGAGGACCAGTATTTGTGATTGATTTTGGCACAGGGACGACTTATGACCTGGTGGATGAGACGGGAGCGTTTGTGTCCGGCGTTACTGCTCCTGGAATCCGTACGTCCGCAAAGGCGCTGTGGGAGGATGCCGCAAAGCTTCCTGAAATTGAAATTCGCAAGCCAGGCAGCATCCTGGCAAAGGAAACCATCAGCAGTATGCAGGCAGGACTGGTTTATGGGCAAATTGGGCAGACGGAATATATTATCAAACAGACGAAAAAAGAGACAGGTTATAAAAACCTTAAAGTGGTGGCAACTGGGGGGCTTGGCACGATTATTGCCAGTGAGACAGATACCATTGACATTTATGACCCGACTTTGACACTTCAGGGTCTGCGTTTGATTTATAATAAACAGAACCGGGAAAAATAAAGGATTTATATGGGAGAAAGAAAAACACTCAAAATAGGAAATGTCGTATTAGAAAATAATTTAGTTTTGGCGCCGATGGCAGGGGTTTGTGACCTGCCATTTCGTGTGCTCTGCAAGGAACAAGGAGCGGGGCTTGTCTGCATGGAGATGGTCAGCGCCAAAGGCATTTATTATCACAATAAGAACACGGAATTGCTGTTGTCTACGAAAGAAGAGGAACGTCCGGTTTCCTTGCAGCTTTTTGGGGCAGATCCGGACATCATCAGCGAGATGGCGAAACGTATTGAGGAACGTCCTTTTGATATTTTAGATCTGAATATGGGCTGTCCTGTGCCCAAGGTAGTAAACAATGGAGAAGGATCTGCTTTGATGAAGCAGCCAGAATTAGTATACAAAATTATTTCCAAGACAGTGAAAGCTATCAATAAACCAGTGACCATTAAGATTCGCAAAGGTTTTGATGATGCCCATGTCAATGCAGTGGAGATCGCCAAAATTGCGGAGGAGGCGGGAGCGGCTGCAGTGGCAGTACATGGAAGAACTAGGGAACAATATTATTCGGGCAGCGCAGACTGGGAGATTATCCGTAAAGTGAAGGAGGCGATATCCGTCCCGGTGATTGGAAATGGCGATCTTTTGACAGGGGAAGATGTAAGAGCTATGGAAATGCAAACAGGTTGCGATGGTTTTATGATTGGAAGAGGGGCGCAGGGAAATCCCTGGATTTTCCAGCAGATCCTGCATTTTTTGGACACTGGGGAAGTTTTGCAAAAGCCTGGATTTTCGGAGGTCACAGAGATGCTTCTGCGCCATGCCAGAGATCAGATTGCATATAAGGGGGAAGTGATGGGAATCCGGGAGATGCGCAAACATGCGGCCTGGTACACTGGAGGCTACAAAAATTCGGCAAAGCTTCGTGGAAAAATTAACGAGGTGGAATCTTATCAACAACTGGAAGAGCTGTTTTTACAAGTGGCACAACAGGCAGAGGAATTATAGCTGCAGGCCAATGGACATTTATGATGATCGGATATCATGCATGTATGCCTGGATGATTTCATAATATTTATGGAGAAGATATTTTTCATTACGCTGAATGAGGCGGGAGGCGCATGTTATGAGAGACAGCGAGACACCAGAAATCGCAGAAAAGTTGGCCAGGCCGCTTGGAACTTGGAAGATACGACTAAAAAATTTTCTTGTCAAAACGGTATTTGAACGGTTTCGCCGTTCTGCCCAGGAGGTAGAAGAGCAGCAGGAGGAGGTACGGGGGAACCCGTTTCTTCCAAAACTGCGCAGTATTTTGGAACAGTTGCTTCCGATGTATCAGATCTCCTACAAGGAATTTCGTCCATTGATGATTGACACAGATTCGCCGCCGGAATCGCTTTTAGATGAGGATTCTGTGGCTGTGGTTTTGGAGCAAATCTCCGAGGATTTGAATTTTCTGCGGATTGCCACGGACCGGCCTGCATATTTTTCTGATTATATTCAAAGAATGTATGAGGAGACGGGGCTGGTTGTTCAAACGGAACCGAAAGAGCAGGAAATTTCCGGGGATGTCAATGTTATTTTGGACATGGAGCAGCAGGGGGACATTGCAAGGCGCTATATGCGGGCAGAGACCTTGTATATCCCAGTGTTTAAGCGGCAGTGGAGGCGTTTGGAGCCATTGCAAAATCTTGACATTTCCATACCTATCGGTTATAATACTGTGATTGTTAAAGGAATATCTTGAATTCCCTTATATTGTGATTTTAGGAAGGTGTAGTATTATGGAAAAGAAAAACTTATTAACGTATGAAGGCTTGCAGAAATTGGAGACGGAGCTGCATGACCTTAAAGTGGTAAAGAGAAAAGAAGTTGCCCAGAAAATTAAAGAGGCAAGAGAGCAGGGGGACCTTTCTGAGAATGCGGAGTATGATGCTGCTAAGGATGAGCAGCGTGATATTGAAGCAAGGATTGAAGAAATTGAAAAGATATTGAAAAATGCTGAAGTTGTGGTAGAAGATGAGGTGGATCTGGATAAAATCAATGTGGGGTGCAAGGTAAAGATTCTCGATTGTGAATTTGACGAGGAATTGGAATATAAGATTGTTGGTTCTACTGAGGCAAACAGCCTTCAGGGAAAGATTTCAAATGAGTCTCCCGTTGGAAAAGCGCTCATTGGTGCGAAAATCGGAGATCTTGTTAAGATAGAAACACAGGCAGGCATGCTCGAATATAAAGTATTGGAAATTCAGCGATCGAATTAGCTAGCTTAACAATCTAATGGAAGCGGGCAGTTCATATTGCTTTGGCGGTTAAAAATCGCAGCAGATTGCGCATGACAAACTTTCATATGCAAGGCCGAAGATTGCGTTGCAGCCAGCGCTACAATGGTTGATGATAATGAAGCAGATGGAGATCTTGATAAGTAAAATGTTGCGATTTTAACCACCGTAGTGATAATTTTTGTCTCAATGGAGAACTAATATATGCAGTAGGCGCATACAAAATGGAGGAAATGCAGATGGCACAGAATAATCAGTCACCGGAACAGGATTTGAATCAATTATTAAAGGTTCGCCATGATAAATTAAAAGAGCTGCAGGACAATGGCAAGGATCCTTTTCAGATCACAAAGTATGAAGTTACAAACCACAGCCAGGAGATTAAGGATCATTATGATACTCTGGAGGGACAAACTGTCAGCATTGCGGGCAGAATGATGTTTAAACGTGTGATGGGGAAAGCCTCTTTTTGCAATATCCAGGATTTGCAAGGAAATATCCAGGCCTATGTGGCAAGAGACAACATTGGTGAAGACAGTTATAAGGATTTCAAAAAATATGATGTAGGCGATATCTTAGGAATTAAAGGCGAAGTGTTTACCACTAAGACAGGTGAAATTTCGATTCATGCCCAGGAAGTGACGCTTCTTTCTAAGAGTCTTCAAATTCTTCCGGAAAAATATCATGGCCTTACGGATACGGACGCAAGATACCGTCAGCGCTATGTGGACTTGATTATGAATGCAGAGGTCAAAGATACCTTTATCAAACGTTCCAAGGTGCTCAGCAGCATCCGGCGTTTTCTGGACGGTCAGGGATTTATGGAAGTGGAGACCCCTATGCTGGTAAGCAATGCAGGCGGTGCTGCGGCAAGGCCTTTTGAGACGCATTTTAATGCGCTGAATGAGGATTTGAAGCTTCGCATTTCGTTGGAGCTTTACTTGAAACGGCTGATTGTTGGCGGCATGGAGCGTGTGTATGAGATCGGCAGGGTATTCCGCAATGAGGGGCTTGACACCAGGCATAACCCGGAATTTACTTTGATGGAGCTGTATCAGGCTTATACGGATTATCATGGCATGATGGATCTGACGGAGAATTTATACCGTTATGTCGCAAAAGAGGTTACAGGCTCAGAAATCCTCACGTATGGAGAACACGAGATGGATTTGTCTAAGCCATTTGAGCGCATTACCATGGTTGATGCCGTCAAGAAGTATGCAAATGTGGACTTTCATGAGGTTCATACTGTGGAGGAGGCTAGGAAACTGGCGGATGAACATCATATCGAATATGAGGACAGGCATAAGAAAGGGGACATATTAAATTTGTTCTTTGAGGAATATGTGGAGGATCATTTGATTCAGCCGACCTTTGTGATGGATCATCCTATTGAGATTTCTCCGCTGACCAAGAAGAAGCCAGATGATCCAGAGTATGTGGAGCGTTTTGAATTCTTCATGAATGGCTGGGAGATGGCAAACGCATACTCAGAGCTGAACGATCCCATCGACCAAAGGGAACGTTTCGAGGCGCAGGAAGCTTTATTAGCAGCAGGGGATGATGAAGCAAACCATACGGATGAAGATTTTCTGAATGCGCTGAATATAGGTATGCCGCCTACTGGGGGAATTGGCTATGGGATTGACCGGATGGTAATGATGATGACGAATTCACCAGCGATTCGGGATGTGTTGCTGTTCCCGACAATGAAGAGCTTGGATAAATAAACCTAGTGTTTATGCGGGATTGAGGCATTTGAGTACGTCAAAGGACGCATTAAAAGACGTATTTTGGCATAGTCATTTACATCAGTATGAAAGAGTATACAATCTGAAAAGAATAAGATTCAATCGAATATGAACTGCTAAGAGGACATTTTCTAAAGAAATTTAGAAGATGTCCTCTTTTTTGCGTTATGGAGAAAATACGTCATTTGTTATGAAGTCAAAGTGAAAGGAGCACAGCAATGGATGAATCAAAGAAGAAAGATAGATATGAGGATGCAAAAAAGTTTGTAAGATATTCAGATGGTGCAAAGATGTACAGTATGGGAATGACAAAATTTCAAGAAGTGGCTAAGGATGCTAAGGCTTGTTATAAGATTGGTCAGCTTGTACTTGTTAATACAGAAATATTGGATAAGTATCTTGAAACTTTTCATATTACAGATTCTGAGTTTTATAAGTAGGTGATGTTATGATAAATACATTGAGTGGTTCAGTTAGTGCCTATAGAAAAGAAACTGTAAAACCAAGATTTATTCGTATTGATGAAGTAATGGCTTTATTAGATGTAACACGAGATGAGGCAATGGATATAGCATTAGCTGCTGGAGCAAGATATCAGCTTGCAAAGATTATATTAGTACATAAGGAAAGGTTGATGAAATTTATGAAACATTTTGCAAGAGTGCCTAGTTCAAACAAAATCGTAGAAAAGAAGTTTGTAAGAATTGGGGAAGCTTCAATGACATATAGCATAGGGCATCATAGATTTATTGAAATGGCTAGAGCAGCGGGTGCTGTATATAAGATTGGAACAGCTAAGGGAAATACTATATTAATAAATTTGGAAATTTTTGATGATTATATGGAGCAATTCAGAGAACCGCCAACAGAAATGAAACATCCATTGCCAAATGTGAAAGGAGACTGATGAATGAGTTACTCATATAAGTGCTATTCAGATACAAAGGATTTTATGAAAAAATTTGTCAATGCAGAGGAAGGAGCGATTATTTATGGGATAAGTAAATCTAGAATCATAGTAATTGCGAGAGAGGCAGGAGCAGTCTATAAAGTCGGTAATTCAGCATTAATCAATACGGAATTATTTGAAAAATATCTTGAACTATTCAGAGAGCCGGCAAGAGAACTGCCTAAGCATACATGGAACAAATTAAAGGAAATGACAAATACACCAAAAACTGGTGAAAATTCGTAAAAATACACCAGTGGTGTCACTTCCGTAAAATTAAAGTGCATTGTAGAATATCAATTGTCCAAGAGAGATTGGACATAACAATTGAATAATCAGTTACAGATTTGCAAAGTAGTTTGCACTGCAGAGTATCTGTAGGTAGTAAATTTACGGGGCATGTACCTGGAAGATGAAAGTCACAGCTATCATATTAGTAGCCTGATGGATCGAAAGATGAAGGGTGAGAAGTTGGATGGAAATCTGGAAAAAGGATTCGGCATGTTGCGTAAGGATAATCAACCACAGAGGGCGAGAAGTTTGTCCTTATCCTCAAAAGGCTAAAAGAGGAGATAGTGCTTCTGATAATTCAGAAGGGCGTCGTGAAACACATTTTGTGGCTCGTCTGTAACTCCCGGAGGTGAGAACACCTCTTTGTACACGGGGCGATATAGGAGTCTAGAAGACTGGCGTGTACCTACATGCTTAGCATTAAGCATAGCCATGTAGACTATATCACTTCCAAATTCAAATTTTGTCTATATGGCAACTAATTTGAAGGAGGATAAAGTGATGATGGGATTTAGCATAGCATTTATAATTATTGTTCTTATCGCATTGTATTCATTAGCAAGGACAGCAGGTGAGTCGGACAGGATATTGGAAAATATAAGAGAGCAATCACTCCTTGGAAGGGAGGAGAGCTCTGGTGGGAACAGTTGAAAAAAGAGATAAGCATAAGAAACGCAGGTACGTATCTCCAGAAGAAAAGCTTGAAAGAGAATTAAAAGATTGTATGCATTGTAGATTCTTCTGGGGACATAACAACAGATGTGCCAATGGAACATGTTGTAAACCATCTAAGAAAAAAGAACAGAAACTTCCGACGGAATGTGTCGGATGTCCATATTATCAAGGGAATGGTTATTGTTTTCCTTGTATGCGAAAGCTGATAGGAAAGTAGGTGGTTAAGATGTTCAAGTGGCTGTTTAATAAGAAAGGATGTGCAAAACATATGAATAACAAGTTAGAAGTAATCGGCATTGATCATGGTTGGTCAATGATGAAAACAATCTCTCAGGTATTTGTCACAGGGGTTAAGGAGATTACAACAACTCCGGCACTTTTCGGCGATGTACTTGAGTATGAAGGAAAGTTCTATAAGGTTGGAACTGTGAGGCAGGAAGTAAAGGATACAAAGGTCGAAGATGACAGCTTTTATCTTCTCACTCTTGCAGCAGTTGCTAAGGAACTTAAAAGAAGAGGTCTTGCAGAGGCAAAGGTATTCCTTGCCGTAGGACTACCACTTACAAGGTTTGGAGCAGAGAAGAATGATTTTATCAAGTACCTGACAAAGAATAAGCGTGTAAGCTTCAAATATGAGAATGAGCCGTATTATATTGAAATTGATGATGTGGCAGTATTCCCTCAGTGTTATGCAGCAGTAGTGGACAAGATTCCTACAATGGCAAAGAAAACGCTGATAGTAGATATCGGTAGCTGGACAATCGACATTATGCCGGTAATCAACAAGTCACCGGATGAATCAAAGTGTGTGACGATACCAAAAGGTCTTATTACCTGTATGCGTTCTATCAATGAACAGTGTGTAAGACAACTTAACGGAGAGGTAGACGAGTCAGAGATACAGAACATCATGCGATATGGCAGGTCAGATATTGATGATGAATACTTTGCCATTATCAAGGCAGAGATAGAGGATTTTGTTGATAAGGTATATAACTCAATCCGTGAGTTTGGGTATAACTTAAAGACTACACCGATTGTATTTGTCGGTGGCGGGGCAGTTGTGATGAAGAATTTTGGTAGTCATGATGCTAAGAACATTTCCTATAACCTTGATGTAAAGGCAAATGCAAGAGGATATGAGCAGCTTGCCACAATGGGACTTAAAAGCACTAAGCGATTATCATAAGGAGGCAGATGATGGGAAGAAGACTTGAATATGAAGTAAAAACTTCTGTCCGCCTCAACATGAGCAATCCTCAGCATGTGAAAATCAATGATGTGATTCAGAACCTTGATCCGAAGATTTTCAAATCTAAGAACCAGTTCATTATAGATGCGATTCAGTTCTACATTGATAATTATGGAAAAGAAACTTTTGTTATCAAGAAGAAGGAAAAAGAAAGGGCTGAATATATCCGGTCAGAAGATATTGATGACATTAAGGAAGAAGTCATTGAAGCAGCAACCAATGAGGCTAGGAAAGAGGTCATAAGGCTGTTAGGCGGAGTGATATCCGGGATGAATGTTGGTCAGCCGGTAATAATGCAGGCAGCCAATAGTGAAGCACAAGAACCTACAGAAGATGTTATGGACGATGCAGATGTTGCAGGACTTGCAATGGGATGGATGTCGAAAGGAGACTGATTATTATGAGAAGAGTTATGGGAGGCGTAGGAACAGTAATTTTAGAGATACTCAAGTGGATATTAAGGATAATTCTTGGAGCGTTGAAGCTGGTCTTAGGACTTGCCAGAATAATTCTTCTTCTATTCGCTATAGTGGCAAGGATATTTCTTTCATTCGTAAGAATGGGCACATTCTGAGAGGAGGTGAGCGTATGCAGGTAAAGGGTTTATTCTTAAATTATAAGAAAAACAGAAGACTTATGCAGTATTTCTTTAAAATAAGAGAGCTGGTATAATGAAAGGAGTTTAAGATGCACAGAATACGGGACAGTCCTATGTGTCCCGTGCATTACAGATAAATAGTTCACCGCAAGGGTGGATGGCACGGAACACAAAGCCCGTCCCTCTTGCGGAGAAGGGATGGGTGATTACTATGAAGAAGATAAGTATTATCTTATTATCCGCAGTACTGGTCTTTTCAATGGCTGCCTGTAATGGTGGTAAGGAAAAGGCTGATAATCAGACAGAGAAACAGACGGAAAGCGTAAAGCCAACTGAAGAAGCAGAAATGGCAACGGAAGCTGTCACAGAGGTCGCAACCGAAGTTGAAATTGAAGAGACAGAGAAAGATATTGCCGAGGCTAAAGATTCAGAAGAGAAGACTGATAAGGAAGATAACCGGTCAGCTGATAATGAAACTGCTTCAAAGCAGGAAGAAAAGTCAGAGCAGAATGACGAGCCGGAACAGAAAGCTCCTGCAAGTGGTAATAAGGAAGCTGGTGGAAATCAGAGTAATGCAGGTAATGGTGGTCAGACTACAGACAGTCCGAAAGACAATGTGGGCAATCCACAGTCTGCATCCGTGGCATACAGTCCACAGAATGTTGTGTCACTTGCAACAGCAAAGTGTCAGGCTGGAGGGATGATTACCACACAGCAGAATTTACAGAATCATTTGAATGACGGTAGTATCACGCAGGAAGAGTACAATGAGTATTATCCTTACGATGGTATGGAAGGCTCTTATTATAGTGTGTTTGTAGAGACAGACCTCAACAAAGCAAGTACCATTGATGGACAGCGGTTATCATCTGAGGATGCAATCGCAGAATATATTGCAAGTATGTTACTTTTGGAAACAGATCCGGTATTCTACATCAGTTATGATGGAGTTTACACGACAGGCGGCACAGACTATTACGAGTTTCGATGTCACAGATAAATAAAAACGAATAGAAGCAGAAGGAAGAAAGATGTAAGCCATAAACTTATGTCTTTCTTTTTTTATGCGTAAATTAAGGAGGAAAGAGCACATGAAACAGAAACTAAAGCGTTTTATGGCAGGATTTATGGCTATGCTCACACTGGTTGGAACACTCTTTGCGAATGGTACAACAGCATTTGCAGCCAGTCCGCAGGCAAATATTGCGTTCTGGAATGCATCAGTCAAAAATTCCGGAGAAGTAAGTGAGCTGAAGCCCGGATTTAATCATGGCAAGATTCTGTATTCAATTCTTGACGGCAATTCGGCATACTGCATGAATTTCGGATTAAGAGCAGATGGCGGTCAGCTTATGAACAGCTACGATGATGCGAGCACATCAATGTCAGCACAGCAGAGAAAGCTTTTAAGTTACTGCCTTTATTATGGGTTTAACAGTACACAAAAGGCGGCTCCAAGCAACAGCCAGTGCGATGAGTATATCGCAACTCAGGCAATGGTATGGGTAATTGTAGCAGATATCTTTGGAACCGGAAGTGGTGATTCGGCAGCGAGAAAGCTCTGCAACACAGCACCAAGTCCTGATTCTTCATACAGCTATTATGAGAGGCTCAGAGACAATATCAGCAGTTCCTACAATGCAACGCTTCCAAGTTTTGCATCACGCAGAACCAGTGAGGCACCAACTTATGAGTTGAAGTGGAATGAATCAAATCAGAGATTTGAAACAACATTATCTGACAGCAATGGTGTTTTATCGGATTTTGATTTTGGCATCAGTGGATATTCTGTTGATAAGAATAGCAACAGTATTACAATCTCTTCAACGAGCGTGAATACTACAGCTACAACAGGAACATTCACATCCAATGCAGGCAAGGTTGAGACAACATCAAGCTGTGTATTCTGGCTTACAGGAAAGAGCGGATATCAGGAGTTTATTTCTGAAAGACCGACAGCAGATCCTGTCAAAGCCTATATTAAGGTCAAGACAGAGAACATCGGATATGGTGAGCTTACAAAGACAGATGAGTCAAGCGGAGTGAAGCTTTCCGGTGCAGTCTATGGAATCTATTCTGACAGCGGATGCACAAACAGAGTACAGACCATGACAACAGATGGAAACGGATATGCAAAGTCAGCTGCACTTGTCGCAGGCACTTATTATGTAAAAGAGATTACCGCACCAAAGGGATATGTCCTTTCCGGTAAAGTTCATACACTTACTGTAAAAGCAGGACAGACAACGGGAATCTCTGCAACAGATAAAGAGCAGCTTGGAGCAATCACAATCTATAAAGAGGGTGAGGTGCTTGGCTCATGGAATGGAAGCAATTTCACTTATGAGAAAAAGAAGCTTTCCGGAGCATCATTTAAGGTAACTGCAGGAGCAGATATCTACAAGGCAGATGGTACAAAGATGTATAGTGCTGGCGATGTAGTGGCTGAAAGCCTTACAACAGGAACTGACGGACAGGTGGTATTATCTGACCTTCATCTTGGAACTTATGTGGTAACTGAGATTAAGAGCATTGACGGGTATACAATCAATACCACACCTCAGACAGTAGCAGTTGAGTATAAGGACCAGACTGTGACAGTACAGTATGAATCAACTACGATTGAGAATACAAGACAGAAAGCGGATGTATCTGTCGTAAAGAAGGACTCTGACACAGAGAACCCTCTTGATGGCGGCAAGTACACACTTTATGCCGGAAATGACATCAAAAACTATGCCAGACAGGTTATTGTGACAAAGGGTACAGCTCTTGAGACAGTAACTACAGGTGAGGACGGAAAGGCAAGCTACAGCGTGGATCTGCCAATCTCTAACGGATATTATATCTCAGAGACACAGGCACCATATGCATATATTAGAAACCAGTCTGATGTATATAGCTTCAATTTCAATGTATTACCTGAAACACAGGCAAAGACATCATTCAGCCACACATTTGTGAATGACAGAACGACAGCAAAGATTCATATCTACAAGGTAGACAAGGAATCAGGAAAGGCAGCAGCCCAGGGAGATGCAAGCCTTGAAGGTGCAGTTTATGGTCTTTATGCAAGAAACGATATCGTGCATCCGGACGGAGCAACAGGAGTCGTATTCAAAGCAGGAGACCTTGTAGCAACACTTACAACAGATAAGAATGGCGAAGCAGAGGTCAATAACCTTTACCTTGGAAACTATTATGTGAAAGAAATCACTCCATCAGAGGGGTATCTCTTAGACGAAGAGGAGCACGATGTAGTATGCGACTATGAGGGAGACCTTGTAGCAGAGGTATCAAGAAGCGCAACATCAGCAGAGCAGGTCATCAAGCAGCCATTCCAGCTTATCAAGGTATCTGACAATGGCGATGATACTGAAGCAGGCTTATTGGCAGGTGCAGAGTTCACAGCTTATTTGAAATCATCTTTACCTGTAAAGGCAGATGGAAGTTATGACTTTGATAAGGCAACTCCGGTAGTAATCGGGGAAAACGGAGCAACAACAATCACATCCGATGATAAGGGACATGCAGTTTCCATTGCAATTCCTTATGGAACCTATGTGGTAGTTGAGTCAAAGACTCCGCATAACATGAAGACAATCAAGCCATTTGAGGTGAAAATCAGCGAGAATCATCCAGACAAGCCTCAGACATGGAGAGTATTCCTTGACAGGGAGTTTACTGCAAAGCTTCGTGTAATCAAGAAGGATTCCGATACAAAGCAGACAGTGCTTGTGCCAAATGCAGAGTTTAAAATATTCAATACTGATAAGAACGAATATGTGAAGCAGTACACAACTTATCCGTCAAAGGTAGAGCATACTTCATTCTTTACTGATGATGATGGAGATTTAATCTTACCGGAAGCACTTAAAATCGGTAACTACCGTATTGAGGAAGTGTCTGCACCATTTGGATATGTTGTAAATGATAAGTATGTCAGCATCTCTGTTGATACTGACACAGCATTTGAAACAGATGGTGATACAAATGATGCGATCATCACCGTGGAATATTCCGATGCCCCTGCAGTCGGAGAGCTGACTGTAGAAAAGAAGGGAGAGGTACTTGACGGATTCAAGGGTGGACTTTTAGCAAGCTCATATGAGAAAGAGTTTGTTTATAAGGAAGGCTCACTTGCCGGAGCAAAATTCAAAGTTTATGCTGCCGAGGATATTTACACAGCAGACAACCAGAAGGATGCAGACGGAAACCGCATTAAGTATTACAGCAAGGGAGACCTTGTGACAACTCTTACAACTGGTAAGGATGGAAAGGCAACAGCTAAGAATCTTCCTCTTGGACAGTACAGAGTTGTGGAAGTGGAAGCTCCATACGGATATGTATTAAATCCGAATGAGCAGAAAGTGACATTCACATATGTGGATGATAAGACACCTGTTATCAAGGAAAGCCTTACTTTCTCAGATGACAGACAGAAGCTTGATATGTCAGTGACTAAGCTTGATGCAGAAGATAACACACCGATTGCAGGTGCAGTATTTGGTCTTTATGCAGATGAGGATATCAAGAATGTTGATGGCAGAGTTATTATCGAGAAAGGCATACTTCTTGAGAAGGCAACATCTGATGAGAATGGAAAGATTGCTTTTGCTAAGGATTATCCATTTGCAAAATATGTTGCAAGGGAGCTTGTAAAGCCTGCCGGATATGTGACAAATGAGGAAGCAGTAAACTTTGATACAAAATATCAGGGACAGGATGTTAAGACTGCTGTATATAACAGCGAGTATAAGAACACTCCTACAACCTTTGAGTTTACAAAGACAGATATCACAAGCGGTGCAGAGCTTACAGGTGCAACACTTACTGTACTTGATAAGGATGGAAATGTGGTAGACACATGGACATCTGATGCTAAGGAAGCACATGTGATTAAGAGACTTGTAGTTGGAGAGACTTACACTCTTCGTGAAGAATTTGCTCCTTACGGATACCTCAAGGCAACAGATATCCAGTTTACAGTAGAGGATACAGGCAAAGTGCAGCATGTAGAGATGAAGGATGAAGTACCTACAGGTTCCATCGTTATCAATAAGGACGGCGAATTTGTAACAGATACTACTCTTATGAAGGGTTACTGGTACGACTTTATCTTCAATTTCTTCAAGGACAGCCTTGCAGGAGTAACTTTTGATGTATATGCAAAAGAGGATATCGTAAGTGCTGACGGACTTGACACTGTATATCATAAGGCAGGAGACAAGGTGGCAATCATTGTGACAAATGATAAGGGTATCGCAAGAATTGATAACCTTCCACTTGGCAAGTATTATCTTGTTGAGACAAAGACCATTGATGGATTTGTATTAGATGAGACACCGATTGAGGCAGATCTTTCCTATATCGACCAGAATACAAAGGTTGTATTTGCAGGAATGGATGTGACAAATGAGCGTCAGAAAGTGCAGATTACTGTAACCAAGACTGATTCAGAGACAAAGAAAGAGCTTGAAGGTGCTGTATTTGGTTTGTTTGCGAAAGAAGATATCGTAAATAAGGATGGAAAGGTTATTGTCAAAGCAGATACACAGATTGAGAGAGGTGTTACTGGAAAGGATGGCAAAGTAACATTTACTTCTGACCTTCCACTTGGACAGTATTATGTCAAAGAACTTGAGGCACCAAAGGGCTATGTGAAGTCAGATAAGACATTTGATGTGGATGCTTCATATCAGGGAGATAAGGTAAAGGTTATCGAGTTTGAGGCAGCATTTGAAAATGCACCTATTAAGGTAGAAATTTCAAAGACTGATATCACAGGAGAGAAAGAGTTGCCTGGAGCAAAGCTTTCAGTAATTGATGCTGATGGAAAGCTTGTAGAAAGCTGGACATCAGAAGCAGGAAAGACGCATATGATTGAGAGACTTCCTGTCGGAAAGTACACACTCAGAGAGGAATCTGCACCGTATGGATATAAGGTGGCAAGTGATGTAACCTTTGAAGTAAAGGAGACAGCAGAAATCCAGAAGGTATCCATGAAGGATGAGCAGGCAGTCGGTAAGATTGTCATCGAGAAAACTGACAAAGTAACCGGAAAGCCGATCGAGGGTGTTGTATTTGAAGTAAGGGATAAGGATGGAAAGGTGCTTGATACACTCACTACTGACAAGAATGGTCATGCAGAGAGCAAGGAGCTTCCTATCTGTACTTACAACGAGGATGGATCATTCAAAGAAGATATCCATTATACAGTTGTTGAGACTAAAGCAGCTGACGGATATATCCTTGATGAAACAGCTCACGATGTAACACTTCGATATGATGATAATGCACCGGATGTTGTTGTAGCAACTCTTAAGCTTGTCAATGTACCGACAGAGCCTAAGCTTCCACAGACAGGCGACAATGCAAATCCGCTTCTTTATCTTGGAATTGGTGCACTTGCACTTATTACAGGTGTTGGAGTAGGACTTCGTGGAAGAAAGAAAAAAATAAACAGTAACAATTAACCTTGCGGGGAATGTAAGCCAGTGACTTATGTTCCCGGCTTTTTAGATTAAGGAGGAACCGTAATATGATGAATTACGAGATTTTTAAGGAAGTAGTAAAAGAAAAGTTTATGGATTATATGCCTGAGAAGTTCAAAGGAATGGAGCTTGTGGCAGAGCCAGTGGAAAAGGTGAATGTGACTCTTGATGGCATCATCTTAAGAGAAGAAGGCAGGAACATTTCGCCTACGATTTATATCAATGACATGTATAAGAAGTATCAGGACTGTGGTGATCTTGAGGAAACACTTATGGCTGCATGTGACTTCATGGAAAGGGCATATGAGCAGGCTCCGGTTGTTGATGTGGACAGCATTATGAGGGATGCTAACGAGAAGATTGTATTCCAGCTCATCAATACAGAGCAGAATAAAACATTTTTGGAACAGGTGCCTCACAGGGAGTTCCAGGATCTTTCTATTGTGTACAAGGTGATTATCAGTGCCGATAAGGATGCGGTGCAGAGTTCAAAAATTACAAATGAATTTGCAAAAAGACTTGGAATGAGTGAGGAACAGCTCTTTAAGTGTGCAGCGGAAAACACAAGAAGACTCTTCCCACCTGTCGTTCGTAGCATGAATGACATTATGAGAGAAATGTTCGCAAGGGATGGGATGCCACAGGAGATTGCAGATATGATGATAGCCGAGATTCCACCGGAGCAGACGATGTGGGTGATTTCCAATGAAAAGGGTATCAATGGTGCAGCATCCATGCTTTATGAGAATGAGCTTCATGAGCTTGCAGAGAGTTTAGAGAGTGACCTTTATATTCTCCCTTCGAGCGTGCATGAGGTTATTGCAGTATCTTCAGATATGGGAAGCCCTGAGATGCTTGCACAGATGGTAGTCGAGGTAAATATGCAGGAGGTGTCTTTGGACGAGAGACTTTCCAATCAGGTATATCACTATGATAAGGATTTAAGAAAACTCACCCTTGCAACTGATACACCGAACAAGAGACTTGATGGTATCGTTGCAGAACCGCCCCTTGTATATGATGCGAAGGAAAAGTCCAGATAGGAGGCAGTTATGGAGCAGGAACTTACAATGGAAGAACTCATTGCTCTCATAAACAGCCAGAAAGGTGACTTTGTTATCCGTGTCGAGTTTGGAGAGAAGGCGGTGTCTGATGCTAAAGAAGAATGACTTCAAGCTTGATGTGGTTTCGGTAAGACTTGTAAAGGATGCTCCGATTTATTCGGAGCATACCTTTAACAATCCGGCGGATATAGCTGCTGTCATGGGAGACTGTATGTGCCAGTTTGACAGGGAAGTAGTGTGTGTGGTCAATCTAAGGTCAGATTTAAAACCTATCAATGTGCATTTTGCAAGTGTTGGCTCTTTAAATGAGGCAATGGCACATCCGAGAGAACTGTTTAAATCAAGTATCTTAAGTAATGCTGCAAGCATGATGTTAATCCATTGTCATCCATCCGGGAACGTATTTCCAAGCAAGGCAGACACGATGATGACAGACCGCATGAACAAGCTGTGTGAGCTAATGGGAATACCGCTCATTGACCATATCATAGTCGGTGGTGACAATCGTGAATTTTTCAGTTTCAGGGAAAAAGGCATGATTGATAATCCTAAGATTACCCTGAGCACAGATTACCGGACACTTGATATCAAGTCACCGCTTGTAGCAGAGCAGGGAAAGGCAAGGTGAAAGCATGGATGGAAGATTTACGGATGAAGAGCTTGCCATAGCAAAGAGTGTTGACCTGTGTGCAGTTGCAGAAAGCCTTGGGTATACAGTAAAGAGGATTGGCAAATACCACACTTTAAAGGAGATGGATTCCATCCGTATCTATAACAGAAGCCATTGGTACAGATGGTCAAGGCAGTTTGACAAAGGCAACAATGGCGGCTCACAGATAGATTTTTTACGGGTATTTTGTGGAATGAGTGTAAAAGAGGCTGTGTTCTGGCTTTTAGATTTTGCAGGATACAGAAGAATCGAGAATCCTGTAAAGCAGCCACTTGTTCATCAGGTATCGCAGAAGCAGGCAGAGGAGAGAAAGCCATTTGTCCTACCGAAACCGGCAGGAGATAATTCCTATCTTATTTCCTATCTGAATCAGGAGAGAGGAATCAGCAGAGCAGTCATAGATCTGTTTTTAAAAGATGGACTGATTTATGAGAGCAGGCATTACCACAATGTCGTTTTCAAAGGAAATGATAAAAATGGAGTGACAAGATTTGCAAGTATGCGTGGAGTGTTTGATAAACAGGGCAAGCCATTCAAGTGTGATGTTACAGGAAATGATAAGAACTATGGATTTAATATGGTAAATGAAAACAGTACAGAGCTTGTAGTATTTGAGGCAGCAATCGACCTTATGAGTTATGTCGATATCTTCACGGATTATGAATCAAATAAGCTGGCACTTGGGATGCTTGCAGATGCACCACTTGAGACTTTTCTTCGGGAACATCCGCAGATTACTTCCATCCGGTTCTGCCTTGATGGAGATGAGCCGGGGAGAAAAGCAGCAGCTGAACTTATGAGAAAGTATTATGAGCTTGGATATGAGGTAGAAGACTGTCCGCCACCTGCCGGATATAAGGATTACAACGAGTGGCTTGTAGCGGCAAAGCTTAATCTGAACAGGATGAATAAGCGAGCAGATGAACCAGTCAGGGCATGAGAAACCGGATTTTGATGTGTGGGGGCAGAAAGCGCCCCCAAAACAGCAAAGTGGGGGCAGAAAGCGCCCCCAAAATGTCAAAGTGGGGGCAAAAAGTGCCCCCACAATTTGGACACGACAAAATCCGGACTGAAGTAAAAATAAAAGTGGGGGCAGAAAGCGCCCCCAAAATAACAAAATGGGGGCAGAAAGCGCCCCCAAAGTAGCAAAGTGGGGGCAAAAAGCGCCCCCACTTTCATAAACAGAGGGTTTTAGGGAGATTTTCTCCCTAACTAGATGGCATTAGGACAGAGATGTCTCTAATGCGTATCTAGCAGTCGCCGGGGACTAACAGGAGACTGGAGCTTTGGTGAATATTTACTAAACACGGATAAGGAGGTGCAAGGAAGCAATGGATGCAGAAGTTACGCTATTTTCAAAACCAGAAGAACTGATTGCCTGGGCAGACACATTTGATATCTTACTTAACCCTTCGATAGAAGATGCTGCAATATTGCTTAACTATATGGAAGGTCATGATTATGCTATTGGCATAGATTCTGATGGGAAGATGTACAGACAGGATGTAGCTGAGGAGAATGATGAAATTGAACCATACCCGATAGATGATGTTATAGATACTGTTTGTGAATGGAACTATGAACTGATACTTGATGCTGATGCACACAGGAATGATCCAAAGGATTTTAAAGATTACAGTGAGTTTCAGGATAAGTATGACAGTTTGAAAGCAGATGAAAAGAGGCTGGACAGGTTGTTTGATAAAACCAGTTATGGTAAGGAACTTATAGAAGTTGCCACAGAGCTTGCAGACAGGGTTATTGCCCAGCTGGGTAATAAAGAACTGGAAAAAGCTGCTGTCACAGTAGCAGAAGGAGTAAGAGAATATAGTACAGGTAAGAGAGGAAGGTGATTCTATGGCTGATAAAGTTCATTGTATAAGGAAAACACTAAGACTTATGCCACAGGAAGCGAAGGTACTTTCTGATAAGGCAAAGGCAAATGGAATGAATGAAGCCGAATATATCAGGCTTCTAATCAGTCAGAAACCAAATGATTATCCGGAAGTAAGGAAACTTCTTAAAGAGCTTATCAATGAGATAAACCGAATCGGCATTAACATCAATCAGATTGTATTTAACAGCAATGCACAGCTGTATTCCAAGAAAGATAAGGAACAGCTTGTGGCATATATGAAAAAGCTGAATCAGTCTGTCAGCGAGGCGGTGGTAAAGATTGGCAATCAGTAAGATACTTCACATGAAGGACAGCGGGAATTCTTTTCATGCAAGGCATTTGAAACGGGCACTGGATTATGTGATGAATCCTGAGAAAACGCAGGGAGGAAGACTTGTGGGAGCCATAAACTGCCAGGCAGATATGGCTTTTGAACAGATGATGGATACAAAGAAGCAGTTTGGAAAAACAGACAAGCGACAGGGGTATCACATCATTCTTTCTTTCAAAGAGGATGAGGTGGGACTGGACAGGGCTTTTGAGATAACACAGAAGTTTGTAGCAGAATATCTTGGTGATGCCTATGAAGTGGTATTTGTGGTTCATGATAATACAGACCATGTTCATTCACACATTGTATTTAACAGTGTAAGCTTTGTGGATGGGAAAAAGTATCGCTACGAGAAAGGTGACTGGGCAAAGTATATCCAGCCGATTACCAATAAGCTGTGTCAGGAGTATGGTCTTTCCATTATAGACGTGGAGGATGGCAGCAAAGAGAAACAGCACGAGAATTATAAGGACTGGAGCGAATATCGTGAAGGCAGCTTTGTGTGGGCAGATATGATAAAAAGAGATCTTGATGCCTGCATTTTACAGGCAAATGACTTCAGTGGATTTCTGGAGCTACTGTCAGAAAAAGGATATGAGGTCAAGCAGGGAAAGTATCTGGCAGTCAGACCACAGGGGATGACAAGATTCAGAAGATGTAAGACTCTTGGCGAGAATTATTCACAGGAAGCTATTGTGGAGCGTATTGCTAAGGAAGATTTATCTTTTTACCAGTCACAGAATGAGTAAAAACAGGCAGCGATAGTAAAGTGCTATGTCAAAAGATACCGCAGGGCGAAGATGTCAGGCTTGCAGAAAAGATATTATGCAAAGCTTTACCGGATTGGAAAGCTGAAAAAGAAGCCATACAGTCAGGCATGGAAGTATAAGGATGATATCCGAAAGATGCATAAGCTGCAGGAGCAGTATCTTTTTCTGGTAAGGCATAAGATTGAGAGTGCGGAAGAACTTGTGTCGGTACTTGATAATCTGACTGATAAGAAAAAAGAAGCATCAAAGGAAAAGAGTATGACTTATAAGGCTAAGGAAAGATTCAAAGATATTTTTGACAAGGCTGAACAGATCCGGGAGCTTGATGATGCGGAATCGTGTTATCAGAGTGGGGATACCTTCTTTGAAGATGAGCACAATGCATGGGAAAGGCTTAACACTAAACTTTTAGCACAGGGATACAGTGTGGAAGAGGTCGAGAGTCTTAGAAAGAAATATGAGAGCAAGTATGCACAGGACTGTAAGGCAGAACGGGCGGTATCAAAGGAACTTAGCCTTGGAAGATCAATATGGAAGGAACTTACTGTATCAGCTTCGGCAGAAGAGAAGCAGTATGACAAAGAAACAATAAGAGACAGAAAAGAACAGCCGGTACGTTAGGCTGTTTTTTTAGTGGTTAGGAGGCATATATGGAAGAAAAAAGAGAGCCATTAAGTGAAATGGCTATTGAGAGAAAGATACAGATTCTTCGTAATAAGCATATGGACAGTGAGGTCATTGCTCTTGTCAAAAGCGATTATGAATATGGACTGACTGATGATGAAATTGGTCTGTATCTTAATAAAAGTTATGACATTGAGCAGATGAAGGTGTTATCAAAATGTCTGCATAAGGGTGTATCAGAAGAGTTGTTAACGCTGCTGAAAGATAGCAGGATGGCAGCACCTAAGATGCAGACAGCATTGGATTACTATGAAAAAGGTGTGCCGATTGATGCAATCAGAGAGGTAGTCCAAAAAGATGATACAGCAGTAAATATGCGCAGGATGTTTGATGTGGTATTAGATAAGCTTAATAAAGCCAAAGAGCAGGTGCCACAGGATTTAGAGTATGTGAAAAGTCTTGTAGCTCAGATGGATGAAGTGGTTGCAAAGATCAATCATCAGAATGAAAGGTATGATGCCCTGAATAAGAAGCTAGCTGAAATAGAGACTTCCAAAGATGATGAGGAAGTCAGGGAGCGTCTGGTCAAGGAGAACCAGGATAAGGACGCTCTTATCAACAGTCAGCAGAATGAACTGAATAAGGCAAGCAGTACGATTGCAAGGCTCAGGGATGATATTGAGAAAAAGGATAAGGAGATGAAGCGTATGGGAGACAGAATAGAATCATTGGAAAATAAGATCATAAGTGTTGCCACAGAGAATAAGAGAGAGGCAGAAAGTAAGGCAGAGCCGCAGGAAAGCCAGTCCGTATCACAGGCAGATAAAAAGATGGTAGATACAGTTGCAGTTCCTCAGAATATGCAGGCTGTGGCAAACGGGATTCCGGTCTATTATCAGATTCCGGTAGTCGATGGCTCTGGAAATGTGGTGCAGAGACTTCCGATTGAGCGAAGTGTGAGAAAGAGCAGCAACAACGGAGTGGCAAGCCTTTTTGCAAGACTTTCTTTTAAGAAAAAGTCAAGAGCAGACATTGTAAAGCTGGTTGCATCGGGAGACCTTGTTCCGGCGCAGCTTGTGCAGATTAAGAGTGCAATAGAAAAGGGACTTACTGAGTCACAGCTTGTAGAGCTTATAAACAACAACATTTCAGCGGAAAAGATGAAGGAGATCATTGAGATTGCTGTGCTTGAAAACAGCATGGCAGATTAGGAGGAACTTATGAATTTAGCAGTAGTAAATGAAGCAGTAACAGAGATGAATGGTGTGGAGCATCAGTTTACAGAGGAAGAGAAAAACTTTGTTGTCCAGTTCGCATTCAGAAGCGGCAGCAAGGAAGACACGATTTCTCTTATTGAAGCTTTGGCACATTCAGCGGATAAGGCTGAGTCGGACGAGATTATGGTCACATACAGGTCTAAATATGATATGAAGCCTGCATGGGTGGAACAGGTGGAAAACCTGCTTGTGGCACTTGAAATGTATCGTATCGAGGAGGAGAAAGCAATCAATCATCTGGCAGATATTTTGACTGCTTATGGTATTGATGTATCAGCCGAGGAAATCCGTACTACAGAGACAGAAACGCTTAAAACAACAGTCAGAGAGAAAGTGGAGGTGCGATAATGGCAGAAGAGATTCAGGAAGCGGTGCAGATCATCCGTGTAGCTTATGATGGCATTGAGATTGCCATGAAGGTAGGAAGCGGCGGCATTGCTGCCATGCAGAAGGCAATAGATTTCTTAAAAGGGATGCTTGATTATGAAAAGTCACTTGGCAAGACATCCATGAGAAAGCTGCTCTTAAAGGGTGGCGATTTACAGGTGTTACAGTTTAATACCGAAGATATGAAAAAGGTTGAAAAGATGGCAAAGAAGTATGGAATCCTGTATTCGGTACTTCCAGACTGTAACAGGAAAGATGGACTGAGTGAGGTAATCTTTCATACAGAGGCAGTTCCCCGTGTGAATATGATGATACAGAAGCTCAAGTTTGGTAAGATTGCCACATTTGACGATTATCTGAAGAATGGAGATGAAAAATCCCTTGGCAAGCTGATGGATTTTTTGAAGAAACAGCAGGGAAACGAGAAAAGCCACACGATAGAAGGGGATAGGGTTAATACCGCTATTGACGGACTGATCGAAAAGGTCGGAATGTTTGCAATGGAAAAGAAAGCTATCAGTGTGGATCAGGTCAAGGAGAATTTCAGTATCAATGGTGAGCAGGCTGAAAGTGTTATCAAACAGCTAGAGACAATCGGTGTGCTTGGAAAGAAAAATGAGGATGGCACCCATACAGTCATGATGGACAAGGATGCATTTATCAATCGTGTTAGAGGCTATCAGGACCTTGCTGAGAGAATGAGGGCAGTTGCAGCATCAAAGAATGCGAACTTATCAGATGTGACTATCAGTAAGAAGCTGATTATCGAAGAGAATGACCATGCTGTTAAGACCAGAGTTCCCGGCACATGGGGAGAAGAGGCAAGATATGTATGGCTCCGTAAGGAAAACATCATGGAGATTCATGGTGGAAAGACAATGCTTACCTTCCTTGATTCCACCAAGGATTATAAGCTTTACGATGAGCAGAATCGTGTGGTGACAACCCAGAAAGGAACCGAGCTTTATACTCACTACGACAAGGTGGAGTCATCTGTCAGGGAGCGTTACGAGAAAGTGCAGAAGCAGCAGAAAAAGACAGCACAGAAGAAAACTGTTACCACAAAGAAAGCGAGGTAGCAGCCTATGCAGACAACAAAGAAAAAGCCATCACTGATATTCATTCTTGTGGGTGCAGTGTTAGCCGGGTATCTTGGTTATCTGATAAATGGTGCGTGGATAGAGGGAATAGCATTTAATGAATTTATGGACAGATTCAATGAAGTATGTGCTGTTCCTTTTGCCAACTATTACAATTCCAATACAGTAAAAGCAGTAGCCATTGCATTAGGTATCTATGCGATGGCTATTGTCATGTATTACACCAGTCAGAGAAACTATATGCCGGGTAAGGAATTTGGTACGGCAAGATTTGAAAATCCGAAGCAGGTCAACAAGATACTTGCAGATAAGGATGAAAATTTCAACCGGATACTCAGCCAGAATGTGAAGATGTCGCTGGATTTCAGAAGGCTCAAGCTCAATGGAAATATCCTTATCTGTGGTGGTTCCGGAGCAGGAAAAACATTCTATGAAGTAAAGCCGAATCTTATGCAGATGCCGCATAACTGTTCCTTTATCTGTACCGATCCCAAGGGAGAAATCCTTAGAAGCTGCGGTCAGATGCTAAAGAATAACGGATACAATGTGAAAGTCATAAATCTGTTAGAGATGGATAAATCAGACTGTTACAATCCGTTTTCCTATATCAGAGAGGAAACAGATGTGGTCAAGCTGATTACAAACCTTATCAGCAATACGACACCAAAGGGAGCGACACCAAGTGATCCGTTCTGGGAAAAAGCGGAAGGATTGTTCTTACAGTCTATCTTTTATTATGTGTGGCTGGAGGTACAGCCGGCAAAGAGAAACTTCGAGACAGTACTGAAGCTTCTTGGAGAGGCAGAGGTTACAGAGCAGGGGAAGGCATCAAAGCTGGATGTGCGTATGAAGTTTTTAGAGGAAAGCTCTCCACTTGGAGCCAATCATCCGGCGGTAAAGCAGTACAACAAATGTATGAGAGGTGCAGGAGACACAGTCCGTTCTATCATAATCAGTGCCAACTCAAGACTTGCATTTCTTGAGAATAAGCAGGTTTTACGATTGCTCTCAAAAGATGAGCTTAACCTGTCAGATATCGGAATTGGAGTAAACGGAGATGGTGAGACAAAGACAGCACTCTTTTGTGTAATTCCCGATAGCGATAAATCCTATAACTTCATTATCGGTATGCTCTACACACAGATATTTCAGGAATTGTACTATCAGGCGGACTTTAACTGTGGAGGAAGACTGCCAATCCATGTGACATTTATGTTAGATGAATTTGCGGTGCGCTCGTAAGCGGAACCCATTTGTTCCGCGCGGGCTTGTTTGTAATCTATCTTTAGCAAGATAGTAGGTTCAATGTGAGGGCTTCATTTGAAGCCTAATTCCTATCATCAACCGACTTATCCGAAAGGGAAACCCGACGGGGAGTATAGCATGTCGGCAACGGTGCTATTCAGCCAGTTATCAGGCTGTGAACGGGCATCAAGATGAAATGTCATGTATGAGGTTAAACAGCTACACTGCTTAAATGACAGCCAGAGGGGCTTTATCGTCAGCACTGACGGAAGATAGCTATTATACGTCAGGCAGTGCAGGGTGTACGCAGAGTTTGCGAACTGCGTCTACACATCACATTCCGCACTGACCAGCCGCAATAAGCGGAAAACGGCGAACGTCATAGCCGACAACATGACACGCTTGTACAGACAAGCCTAAACGAGGATAGCCTAAACAGGAACGCTTACCATTTTAAGCTATGGCATACAGTGTCTGAATATCCTGCATGGCTACGGAGTCTCCATAGTAGTCCGAGGCGGTAATACCGTTCACATGGCGAAGGGAGACAGCTATACGACTGAAATAATTTAGGAAAGGTGTGTGAGACATCATGAGAAGTCCAAAGATTATTTTGGAGAATCTACAGAAACACTCGAAAGAGGAAAACTACAAGTATGAGAGACTGTACAGGAATCTTTATAATGAGGATTTCTACTTGCAGGCTCTCCAAAACATCTACGCCAACAAGGGCGCAATGACACCCGGCATAGATGGGCTGACACTCGACGGTTATGGTAAAGAAAGAGTGGAGCGGATTATCCATGCGGTGAAAGACCACAGTTATCAGCCGAACCCTGTCCGCAGACAGTATATCAAAAAGAAAAATGGGAAAATGAGACCGCTTGGGATATCATCGTCAGACGACAAACTGGTGGAGGAAGTCATTAAGATGATTCTTGAAAGTATTTATGAACCGACATTCTCCAACTATTCCCACGGCTTTAGACCCGGCAGAAGCTGCCATACGGCACTCTTACAGTTACAGCAGAACTTTACAGGTGTGAAATGGTTTGTGGAGGGCGATATAAAGTCGTACTTTGATACGATAGACCACCACAGCCTTGTAAATATCCTGCGCAGGCGGATTAGAGATGAAGCCTTTATTGAGCTGATTTGGAAATTCCTCAAAGCAGGGTATATGGAGAACTGGGAATACAACGCCACTTTCAGCGGTATAGCCCAAGGTTCTGGCATCAGCCCAATCCTTGCAAATATCTACCTTAATGAGTTTGACAGATTCATGGAGGACTACAAAAAGGGATTCGATAAAGGCACGGGCAGAAAAAGGAACAATGAGTACTCCAGAAAGCAGTCATACCGCCAAAGGTGCAAAGCCAAAATCCGAAAAGAATGGGACAGCTACTCTGATACAGAAAAGCAGGAAGCAGTGCGCCGACTGGCAGAGTTAAAGAGGGCGTTCCAGAAAATCCCTATGGGCGACCCGATGGACACAGGCTATAAGCGGATTCAATATGTACGGTATGCCGATGATTTTCTTATTGGCGTAATCGGAAGCAAAGAGGACGCTGAAAAGATAAAGTCCGATATTGGGAGGTTCTTTGAGGAAACGCTGAAACTGGAATTGTCTGTGGAAAAGACGCTCATCACGAACAGTGACGACAAAGCGAGGTTTCTCGGCTATGACGTTACGGTATGCAACGACAGTGCGCTGAAAAAAGCCAAAGGAAAAGGGACTGTTAAAGCCTACACCGGCAAAATCAAGCTGTACCTGCCAAAAGAGAAATGGGTGGGGAAACTGTTAGGATACGGTGTGCTGAAAATCGTGTCAAGGGCAGGGGAAAAAGAAGTCTGGAAACCGTTACAGCGGAACGACTATATTTTTCTGCCAGTGCATGAAATGGTACGGAAGTACAATGCGCAGATTCGGGGGATTTACAATTACTACCGACTTGCGAGTAATGTCTCCGTATTAAATAAGTTCCATTATGTCATGGAATACAGCCTATACAAGACCGTTGCGGCAAAATACCGTATCACGATGACAAAAGCAAAGCTCAAATATACCAAAAACAAAGAATTTAAAGTGCCGTACAAAACACAGAAAGGTACAAAGTATGCAGTCCTCTACAATGAGGGATTCCGCAGGGTGAAATATGCCCTTGGAAGTTATGCAGACATCATACCCGAATATGAGCAGATGAACAAGCCCAAAGAACTGTTTTTCAGATATAAGGCGAATGTCTGCGAAATGTGCGGCGCATATGTGCCAGCGGTTAAGGTATATCAGGTAAAAAGTATGAGCGACCTTGATGTTAATACGGAATGGGGAGCGATTATGAACAAGAAGAAAAGAAAAACGCTTGTAGTGTGTGGAGACTGCTATGACAGAATCCATAAATAAATGTAGAGGATGTATAGTGGGGAGCCGTATACATCGAGAGGTGTACGTGCGGTTCCGGGGCGAGGGTTCGGAAACCTGCTGTCGTGAGACAGTAAGGCGCCGGATTCTTAGCCTACAATAGTGTGACACGTTCTACGCCCAAAACGGTGGGAATAACCGACAAAAGCGTAGCCTAAAGCCACAAACAATTAAATAAATGTGGTTTTAGAGAACTGCATAACTGAAATCTCAAATGAAGGGGTAACGCCTGAAAGGGGATTCACTAATACTTCGAGTAGCGTCAACTGGAATACAGACGGTTGGGGTTATAAGCTCGGGGAAGTCGTGCGAAGCACACCCTAACGCTTTATGGCGAGGAAAGATTCGTAGAGGTACGGGTTGTGTGTGACAGTGCGGGTGGGGTTGCCATATGGTTAGAATGACCAAATCGGCGGTCTGACAAAGTTTCCGAATGTACGGCTCTAAACGAATGGCTTGTAGAAATGCAAGTGTACCAAAAGGTACGCAGGCGGGGCAGAGTAAAAGTTGTTAGTATGAAATGCCCTCTGTGCTTACAGGGCACAGGTATCTTAAAGATAACTCTTTGAAGATAATGCTTGCAGGGCTAAAGGGACGACCTAAGTGGCAACAATCCTAAGTTATGCGGAACGTGGAAAGCAGCCAATACGGGAGCTGACTGTATCAGCGGCAAAGAACCGTAGTTGTATCGAAAATGAAAGGAATGTAAAAGTTCCTTTCTACAATAAGTGCATTAGTGGCTGTGAGAGTAGAGGCACAGTACCTGTGAAGCCGTGATAATAAGCGGTGGAGGGATAGCCTCGAGCCGATACTAAGATTATTTTCATGCCTGTATAGTAATCACCGTTAAGGAGATTTTCATAGCTGTCGTGGTGCGACTAAGAAAAAATCATTCTCCGATAAAGGAGCTGGTTACTATGGCAAAACGGATTGTAAACAAAGCAGAGCGGAATGCGGAACGGTATGACGCAAAAGAAACAGGCTACCAGTTATATGAGGACAGTCTGAATGGAAAGACATTTGACAGGCTTATGCCGTTGATAGTGTCCGAGCAGAATGTTATCCTTGCATACCGCAACATTTGTAAAAACAAAGGGAGCAAAACTCCCGGCACAGATGGGAAAACGATTGTAGCGATACAGTCAGTTCCCATTGAAACGGTCATTAAAACTGTCAGAAATAAGTTGAACTATTATCAGCCCAAGAAGATTAGACGTGTAGAAATACCAAAGGATAACGGAAAGACCAGACCACTGGGGATTCCGAGCATTTGGGACAGACTGATACAACAATGTATCTTGCAGATACTTGAGCCGATTTGTGAAGCGAAATTCCATGAGCGAAACAACGGTTTCAGACCGTACAGGTCAACGCAGAACGCAATCGCACAGTGTTATAAAATGGCACAGTTGCAGAACCTGCACTTTGTAGTGGATGTAGACATTGTTGGATTCTTTGATAACATCAATCACAGTAAGCTCATTCGGCAGTTGTGGGGAATCGGGATACGGGACAGGAAGCTGATTATGATAATCAAGCAGATGCTGAAAGCGGAAATCCTGTTCAACGACATCATTATCACGCCCGAAACAGGTACTCCACAGGGGGGATTCTGTCCCCACTTCTTGCAAATGTAGTATTGAATGAACTGGACTGGTGGATAGCCGGTCAGTGGGAAATGTTCAAAATCAGAGAGGGAAAAACAGGCTTAGAGTTTAACAAGACTGATAAAGAGGGAAACGTACTCACAGTAGACAGAACGCAGAAATGGAACAAGCTGAGGGCAAAGACAGAGCTGAAAGAAATGTATATCGTGAGGTATGCGGATGATTTTAAAATCTTCTGTCGGGACTATGCAACAGCTAAGAAAGTAATGTGTGCAACAAAGCTATGGTTGGCAGAAAACCTGCATTTACAGACCAGTGACGAAAAATCGGGAATTACAAACCTGCAAAAGAATTACACCACTTTTCTTGGCATCAAATTTAAAGTTGTCCCAAAAGGCAGTAAGTGGATAATACACTCCCATATGTGTTTGCACGTCAGCGTGGAGTACATATTTTATATTATAATACCTGCCGTCTCTCCGATAATATACAATGCACCAGTTTTCTCAGTTTAGCCAAATTACCGTTCCCACAGATATTATTTTGCACCATTTTTCATGCGGAATGCGACGGTAACATGAATTGAGTAAAATATAGTATTTGCCACAGAAATATGGTATACTATAAAAAAGCGAATTCTAGCGCATCGACAAATGAGAGGAGGATTTATATGACAACTTTGGAAAATACAATCTCTATGATGAAGTCGCTGCCAGAAACGGATTTATTGGAAATCCAGAAATTCACAGTCAAGTTACTCCAACGCAAAAACGGGATGACGGATGCGGAAGCGGACGGGGCTGTGGGGAGATTTTTGAAACCGATGGCAGAGGATGATTTTCTGCGGGATATAGCAATCGCGGAGAAGCAGTTCAGTAATGGAGAATACCAGGAGATGGGGGAGGCGATTGATGAAATCTGCCAGGAACTCAGAATATAAGGTTATTATTACGTATGGCGCCAAAGCGCAGCTAGCCCAGATACTGCGTTACCTCCGGCAGGATTTAAAGAGCGAACAGGCGGCGCGCAGCGTAAAGGCAGACATGGAGGATACGAAAATCCGGCTGTCCCATATCGCTGGCAGCCTTAAATTGTGTGATAATCCCAGGTTGCGCGCTTTGGGATACCGGACAATCCACCTCAAACGCCATCAATATTTTATGTTGTACAAAATCATAGATGATGATGTGGTGCGCGTGGATGGTATCTACCACGACTTGCAGGACTATGAGAACAGCCTGAAGTAGCTGTCTGCATACTGTACATAGATAACAGGAATGTCTCTGCGAAAAAATGCGCCGCATCCACCCGGAAAAATCCTGGGTTTCTGCAGCGCTGACTCATATGCTGGCTGGCGGTAGATGCCAGTCTTTGTGTCTGTTAAAGTGCTACTTGGATTTTCTTCCCATCTGTGAGCAGGAAGTCTAATTTCCGCTCCGGCAAGACGGTGACGTTTTCGACAAGTTCCCGCCATTTCGCTTCGCTAAATTTTGTATCTGCATTGCCGGATTGGCGGAGGGCCTCTGCAAAAGCAGTCTTAATTTCATGCTCCCGCAAAGTCGGGGTGCTGCATTTATCCCCTCCCTTATAACGCTCATTGCAGTACCAGATGTCATACCGTTCGGTGCCTGCGCGGTTATGCCAGACCTTGTGCCCATAAAACGCGCCGCATTCCCCGCAAATGATCTTATTGCACAGGGGGCTGCTGTTACGGATTTTCTGGCGGTAGGGGCTTCGCTCTGCCAGTTTCTGCTGTACCCTGTTAAAAACCTCCGGGTCAATGATTGGGTCATGGGAGCGCTCTACGAGGTACTGCCGCATTTCTCCATTATTTTTGCGTTTTTCTTTCGTGAGGTAGTCGACAGTGTAGGTTTTTTGGAGCAGCGCGTCACCTTTGTACTTCTCATTTTTAAGGATGCTGCCCACTGTGCTGATGTGCCATTTCTTTTTGCCCGTTGGCGACGGTATGCCGTTTTCTGTCAGATGCCGCGCAATCCCGCCGATGGTTTCGCCTTCCAGGAAAAGGCGGTAGATTAGGCGCACGGTTTCCGCCTCTTCCTCCACAATTTCCGGACGCCCGTCCGCCCCCTTACGGTAGCCGAGGAAGTTTTTGTAGGGTATGGACACTTTGCCGTCCCTCATGCTTTTCTGCTGCCCCCAGCGGACGTTCTCGCTGATGGAACGGCTTTCCTCCTGGGCAAGGGAGCTCATGATGGTGAGCATGACCTCGCATTTGGGGTCCATAGTATGGAGGTTTTCCTTTTCGAAGATGACCTCTACGCCCGCGGCCTTCAGTTTCCGGACGGTCTGGAGCGTGTCGACCGTATTGCGGGCAAAGCGCGAGATGGATTTCGTTAAGATTAGGTCAATGCCGCCGTTTAAGGCAAGGCTGACCATGCGGTTAAACCCGTCGCGCAGCTTTGTGCTGGTCCCGGTGATTCCTTCATCCGCAAAAACGGAAACGAGCTCCCAATCCGGGTTGTTCCGTATATACTGCTCATAATAGCCCACCTGCGCCTCATAGCTGTTCTGCTGTTCGTCCTGTTCCGTGGAGACGCGGGCATAGGCTGCGACCTTCTGTTTGGGCTGTTCTGTCCGCATGGATTCTTCCAATTGCTTTGTGACTGGTTCAATGACTGTTACTTTCGGGCGGTTCATTTGTCCTCCTTTCTCCCCCGCAGCCGTTCATATGCCTGTTCGCGGGCCAGCTGCCTTTTCTCTTCCGTCCAGGCATCGCTCCTTGGCGGGTATTCCCAGCGGGTTTCCGTGTCAGGGGCGTTTTTCAGCTGGAAGATCAGGCGGTGGTGCTCAGGTACAAGGATTTTACGGATTTTTTCTGTAAGGATTTGGGGAGTGATGTCTTCTAGCCCCAAAACATCCTGCGTTTTTTTGATCAGGATATTTTCCGGTATCTGGCGGGAAGGGCAGATGGAGGGGCCTTTTTTCCAATGTTTTGGGCAAATCCAGACGGCCCTTTTGTTGTTGCGGATGAACTTATACGTGCTCCCGCAGCAACCGCAGCGGATGAGGCCGCAGAACAGATGCTTTTTCTGGTTATCCTGCGGCGCGTGACAATATTTTTTCCGGCGTCTTTCCCGTTCCTGCCGGACGGCTTCAAATGTCTCTTTGTCCACGATTGGCTCATGGCTGTCCTCGACATAGTACTGGCGGCGCTCGCCGCGGTTTACGGCATGCTTCTTTGTACGGAAGTCAGGAGTATAGTATTTCTGCAGCAGCAGGTCGCCTTTGTATTTTTCATTAGTCAGGATGTCTTTGATGCACCATTCCGACCAGCCGGCCCCTCTTGGGGAAAGCCCGCCCTCAATTGTCAGCTCTTTGGCAATCTTTGCGCATCCCATCCCGGAAAGGTACATTGCGTATATCCGTTTTATGATTTCCGCCTCTTGGGGGACGGGTTCATATTTCCTGTTTTTGAGGCGGTAGCCAAACGTATGGCCGCTGGCGGGCAGGCCCTGCTCGTACAGCTTTTGAATCCTCCATTTCTGGTTTTCGCTGGCGGAGCGGGCTTCCTCCTCGGCGTACATTGCAAGAAGCGTGAGCAGCAGCTCTCCGTCCGCGCTCATCGCGTGCATCTGCTCTTTTTCAAAATAGGTGTCGATGCCGAGGGATTTCAGCTCCCGGACTGTCTCAAGCAGGGTTACGGTGTTGCGTGCAAAACGGGTGACCGATTTGGTAATGACCAAGTCAATTTTCCCGTTCCGGCAGGCCTCCAGCATCTTCTGGAAGGCTGGGCGTTCCGTGGTTGTGCCGCTGATGCCGTTATCGGAAAAGACTGCCACAAGTTCCCATTCCGGGTGCGCGGCAACGTACTTTCTGTAGTAATCCTCCTGCGCTTCCAGGGAATGGAAGGCTGCGTCTTTGTCCGAAGATACCCGTACATAGGCGGCTGCCCGTATTTTTTTCGGCTCTTTTGGTTTTGGCGCGATTTCTGTTATTTTCATGGGTTTTTCCTCCTCATGTCCATTCACCCTCTGATGGGGCGGGGAGTCAAGTCTGTTTTTCGGTGGTTTTCCTGTGTTTTTTCCACCATTCCCGGCGGCAGGCGTCCGAACAGAACTGTTGTCCCTGCCGTCCTCCGGGGGTGAGCAGTGTGCCGCAGTTTTTACAGGCACGCGCCGCCTGTTTTTCTGCTTTGGTTTTCCGGTTTCCATTCGCTTCAAAATGCTTCCTCCGGCAGATGGACTTCACGGTGTTGGGCGGTATCCCAAGCGCGTCGCCGATAAAACGGTATGAATAGTTTTCATGCCGGAGCTTCTCTATGCCCTCCATCTGCGGTTTTTCCATAAAACTGCCTCCTTTCTTTCTGTTAAAGTTCATTATTTATTGGCGCCCCCGTTAAGGGGCATGTATCGTTTTGGGAATCCCCGGCTAAAAAGCCGGGGAAGATAAAGTGCTGTAATGAAATGTTGTTGTTGTTTTTATTTGATTTTGCGTATTTGGTCGATGCCATATACGATGCCAAGCCCGGAGCCACAGTCCCAGTCGACAAATACGGTGGCCGTATCGTCAACGAAACGGACAGTGCCTTTGTCGCCGGGTTTAAGGCGGGCGTAGGGGTCATCCATCTGGATGAGTTCCACCCGTGTACCTTCGGGGTACATTTTCTGCACCCGATCCACGGTATGCTGGTTGGGGAAGTTATTATTTGCCATAATTTTCACCGCTTTCCTCTTTGTTTTCTAAAGATTCCTCCACCCATTCTGCTGCTGGAGTGGCAGGAGGCTCGTTATTTGCCATGTTTTCTGCTAAGCGTTCCGGCTGATGGCCGGCTTTCCAGCTGCTGTTGCCGGTGAGGTTACGGAGCAGGATTTTGCGGGCGGTCTTATATTCGTCACCAATAAAGCCCAGCCGGATCAGGAACAGCCTCATATCAAATTTGGCGTTTTCTACCGGCTTTTCCGTTGCTGTTACCCGCTTCTGGTTCTTTGCCATTTTACAGATTCCTGTAACTAACAGGCTATAAGCTTCAGCTTCACCACCCAATCCATGAAGCGTGAACCACGGAAAAGCGATTTTGCCGTCATGCTCTATGATTGGCAAGCTGTCCGTTTCTAAGGCCTGCCTTAACAATGTCGCTTTGCTGGCAACTATCTTTTTGAGGTTTTCCCGTGCTTCGGGAGTGAATCCGGAGTCAGGCATCTCAACCGTAAGTGTATCAGGGGGATTACTATCCGGCGTGTTTTCTGTGATAGCAGTTTCTTCTGTATTTTCCTCACCCGGATCATTCTCTGCGGTTTCAGGCTCTTCTGATTCTGTTTCGCTTGTCATGGCCTCTGCCACAAACCCGCGCTCGCATAAATCCTCAACCAACGTTTCTGCGGTTTCCGTCTGGACACTGCCAGCACAGGAGAGTATGCCGTTCCGGTCTACGGTATAATCGCCAATTATGTAAGAGAAGCTGGGCGCGCC